>Ga0302299_10001086_pt1 | contig 16106 bp, 11 predicted proteins | sample III_Fen_N3_4_FD_198795 | JGI IMG/M metagenome (GOLD analysis project Ga0302299, IMG submission 198795) | Peat permafrost microbial communities from Stordalen Mire near Abisko, Sweden - III_Fen_N3_4 | ecosystem: Environmental > Terrestrial > Soil > Wetlands > Permafrost | place: Sweden: Abisko... | reverse complement strand
ACGTGAGCGTGGTCGGTGAGGGAGCCGGGACGTTGCGACCCTTGCGCAGGATGCGGCCGGTGCCCTCGACGTGGATCGGCACGACCGGCACGTCGCAGCGAAGCGACAGATAGGCCGCCCCGCCCCGAAACGGCTGGCCCCATCCGTCGGGGCTGCGGCCGCCCTCGGGGAAGATCAGCATGCTCCAGCCGGCTTCGAGCAGCTCGGCCGCGTCGTCGGCGGACTTGCGGCCGATCTTCTGGCGTTCCATCGGGATGGCTCCGATGACCAGCGCCGACAGCGGAGCGGTGACCTTGTTGCCGAAGAAGTAGTCCGCGGCCGCGACCACGAACATGTGGTGGCGCCACGGTTCGGGGATGGTCGACAGCACGAGCGGGGTGTCGATGTGGCTGTGGTGGTTGGCCGCGAAGATGGCCGGTCCCTCGAGGTCGTGCAGCCGGTCGATCCCGTGGATGGTGGGCGAGGCCAGCGCCTGCATGGCCGGGCGCACCAGGCCCTGCAGCACGAGCACGCGGGCCATGCGGGCCGGGTAGCGGCGGGCCCAGTCGGTGTCGTAGTCGGCGCCGAGGGTGCCCTTGACCTTCGGCAGCTCGACCGTGCCGGGCACGGGCTGGGGGCGCAGCGGGAACGGCAGCCGGCGCATCGCCGACGCCGCGGTGGAGCGCGACGCCATGGTGACCGTCGAGCGGTTCACCGGGACGCGGCGGATGAGGTCCTTCGCCGTGCGCGAGATCCCCATCGGCTGACTCACGTCACGTCCGCCATGAGGATCGGCGGGTTGTGCAGGTGGGTGATCGACGCATCGCGGCCGACGGTGTCCGATGCCATCTCGAGGGCGTCCTGCAGGGTCGATGCCGGCTTGAAGCCGAGACGCCGCACGGCCCGCACGTCACCGCCGACGATGATGACCTGGCCGAGGTGCTGCATGGCGTGCGCACCCCAGTACCACATGTAGAACGGATGGACGCCGTGGTACGCGTAGCTCGTGCGGTAGAGGTGGCGGTACCACTCGTCCTCGGCGAACTGCTTCTCGTACTTGGCCTCCAGCACGAGCGGGTCGGTGGTCTCGGCCAGCACCTGCTCGAAGAAGTCGATGTAGCTGGGGTGGTGCACCGGGTGGAACTCCCACGGCGTGGGGTGGCTCATGATGAGCACGCCGCCCTCGCGCACCGGGGGCTTGCCGCGGTAGAGGTTGAAGAAGTAGCCGAGCCCGAGGCACATCACGAGGATCGGGTTCATGATCGAGTTCACGTTGTAGGGGCAGATGTACGGCAGCCCCATGGTGAGGATGTCGGTCTGGCCCTCGACCGGCACGAGGTGCTGCTTCAACACGTTGGCGGTGGTGAGCTCGTGCACGGCCTCGACCTCGCCGGCCTGCACCGACGTCAGCTGGTGCGGCGCCCGGTAGGCCTGGAAGATCGACCGCCGCGAGCGGGCCGACATGCGGTCGAGCCCGGCCTTCATGGCCATGAAGCTCATGCGGTCCTTGGTGTTCCACTCCCACTCGCGCTTCTGCAGCACGGCCATGGGGCCCTCGGTGCCGAACACGTTGTTGTTGATCGTGGTCTCGATCTGGAAGACCTTGACGCCGGAGTCCTTGAGCACCTTGCCCATGCGCCAGTTCGAGGAGTGCAGCTCGCTGGCGTGGCGATCCATGAAGGACTTGCTGTGCTGCATGGTCTTCACGTTGTGGTGGTGGCGCAGGCTCTTGTAGCTCGACAGGCCGGTGGCGGTGCTCTTCCAGCCGCCGTCCATCGAGACGATGTTGATGTTGACGTAGACGAGCAGGTCGCTCTCGGCCGCCCGCTTGTTGATCTCGACCTCCTCGCCCTTGTCCGTGGTGCCGAGGAAGGCGAGGTTGTCGGGGTCTTCGGCATCGTGGTTGTAGAGCAGTCCGTGGGGTGCGAAGGCGTCATAGACGCGGTCACCGACGGCGTGGCGCAGCTCGTCCTCGGTCATGCGACGGTGCAGGGCGAGCGCGGCGATGAGGTGGACGTCGTCGACGCCGGCCGCGGCGGCCATGTCGAGCACCTGCTCGATGACCCGCTGGCGGATGTCCGGGCGCTTCATCGGGGGCAGCGGCAGGGAGATGTCGTCGAAGGCGATGGTGAGCTTCATGCCCGGTCGCAGCAGCGCGGGCAGCGGCTCGCTGTCGCCGGTGGGATTGACGAGGGCGTCGTGGATGGCGCCGTCGATGTCCTCGAGCGGATCGAGCGGCTCTCCCGGGTAGATGATGCGCGAGCGCCCTGGGGGCAGCTTCTCGAGCTTGAACTGCTCGCCGTGGTGGAACAGGACCGGCGGCGTGGACCGATCGACGTCGAGGACGAATCCGGGTCTAGGCACGGGTGCGCTCTTTCTCATCACGGAGGTCGAAGGCGATCTTCACTCCGCCTCGGGAACCGGCCGCCGCAGCGTGGGCCACGGCGTCGGTGAAGCGGGCGAGGGGATAGGTGGCGCTGACGAGACGGCCGAGATCGGCCGCCTCGACCAACTCGAAGGCGAGGTCGAACGTGCGGGCCCGGCGCGACGTGCCGCCGGGGACGGCGATCTCCTCGGTGCCGTAGGCGTAGGCCCCGGCGAGGGTGATCTCGCGCTGCCAGAGGCCGGTGAGGTCGACGTGCATATGGCCGGGCATGCCGACCATGGTGATGCGGCCCTTCGGTCGCACCACGGCGAGGCTCTCGGCCAGGCTGGCCTCGCTGCCGACGCAGTCGATGACGACGTCGGCACCACCGGTGAGGCGATCGATGTGGCCGTCGCCGAGGGCGAGCGAGCTGGTGGTGCGACGCACCGCCCGCTTGAGCTCGGCCGGCTCGACCACGGTGGTGGCGCCGAGGGACAGCGCCAGCTCGCGCTGCACCGGGTGCTTGGCCACCGCGATGATCGTGCCGGCCTGGGTGAAGTGGCGCAGGGCGGCGATGGTGAGCAGGCCGAGGGTGCCGGAGCCGAGCACGACCACGGTGTCGGCGACGCCACCGGCGATGGCGGCCAGGGCTCCGTGCACCGCGCAGGCCGTGGGCTCGACGATGACCGCGGCCTCGTCGGACATGGTCGCGGGCACGACGTGCAGCTGGCTCGGATGGGCGACCATCTGCGTCGACCAGCCGCCACCGGTGTCGCAGCAGAAGCCGGTCTGCAGGCCGGGCTCGAGCTCGCCGAAGGCGATGCGCTCGCAGTTGCCGAGGTCACCCCGGGCGCACGCCGGGCACACCGGCGAGATGTTGCGGGTGACGCAGCCGAGCACCGGCTCGAGCACGACGCGGTCGGTGCCGTCGGTGCCCTCGCGGTCGGCGACGACCTCGTGGCCGGGCACGAACGGGAACGACACGATCGGCTCGAAGTAGCGCGACGAGGTGCCGTCGATGGTGCCGAGGTCGCTGCCGCAGATGCCCGAGAGCCTGGGGCGGATGCGGACCCAGTCGGGGCCGGGCAGGTCGGGCGGGTCGACGTCGCGGAGGCGCAGTGGGCCGACCTTGGCGCCGGCGCCGGGCATCATCCGACCGGCGGCGACGGCGGCCGCGTAGCGGGGCACGTTGCGCTCGAAGCGGAGGGCCTTCATCGGACGGGACCCCCGCCGAGGGCACGAGCCACGAGCGGGTTGGCCAGGCCGCCGTTCTTGCGTCGTCGCTCGCCGATGGGCACCAGCACCCGGGGCGCTCCCGGGGACTTCGTCCACTGCTCGACCAGCCAGCCGCGCTTGCGGGCCAGGGCGGCCAGGCGGGTCTCGGGGTTGACCGCCACGGGGAAGCCGACGGCCTCGAGCATGGGCAGGTCGCTGCTGGAATCGGCGTAGGCCACCGACTCGCGGAGGTCGAGGTCGTTGGCGGCGGCGAAGTCCATGAGCGCCTGGGCGCGGGTCTCGCCGGTGGGAGGCACGTCGAGCAGCTCGCCGTTGTAGGTGCGGCCGCGACGTCCGACTGCCTCGTTGACGCCCAGCTCGGCGCAGACGATGTCGTCGAAGAGCGGCCGCAGCGGCTCGATCACGAAGTCGAGCGCGCCGGTGATGAGCACGGTGCGGTGCCCGAGACGACGGTGCTCCCGCACCCGGCGGATGGCGGCCGGGTAGGACTTCGACAGGATCAGCTCCGAGAACATCTCGGCGGAATCCTCACGGATCTGCTCGATCGGGGCGCCGTCGTAGCGGCGGTAGAACAGGCGCAGGAAGTCGCTGCGGTCCTTCCTGTCGAGCGCCAGCAGCGACGGTGCCTCGGCCAGGGTCTTGGCCACGAAGCGCATGCGCTCGTCGCGGGGGAGTCGCCGGGTGGCGAGCCACGAGTAGGACGCCACCACGTTCGACGCGATCAGCGTGTTCTCGAGGTCGAAGGCGGCGATGTGCCGGTCGGGTGACAGAACCTGGGCCCGGAGCCGCTCGGAGCGGGTCGGTCCGGTGCGGGCGCCGGGGGTGCTCTTGACCCGACCGTGCTCGACGACCGACGGCAGGTGGATCTCGGTGACGTAGCGGTCCCAGTCGATCGAGCGGGGATCGAAGTTGAACTCGGCCCGGTCCTCGGGGGTCTGCTGCTCCCACAGCGCGATGAGCCGGTCGAGCCCGTAGACGGCCTCGCACTCGGCGTAGGCGCCGTAGAGCTCGACGTAGCCGAGGGCCCGTTCGATCTCCTCGCGGCGTTCCTCGACGGTGGCGCTGAGCTGGGCCTGCTTGCCCCGCAGCGGCAGGGTGGAGAGCACCTTCTCGGCCCGCTCGAGCCAGGTCCTCGCTGACTGGAGCTGGCCCTGCACCCTGCCCCGCCCGGGGAACGTCCACTCTGGCACGACGATGGGCTGGCCGTCGTTGTCGTAGAGCGGATGCTCCTTGAACCAGGTGCTCACCAGGTTGACGAGCCGCCGGTAGCGCAGCGCGTTCTCCGAACCGGACGCGATCTGCACGACCTCGGGCACGGCGTCGCCGGTGTCGGGATCGGTGTCGGGCCCCTTGGCGGCCACCGCGATGATCGTCGACACGACGAGGTCGACCGGGATGACGTCGACGATGCCCTCGGGCACGCCCGGGAACTCCTTCAGCAGCCCTCGGGCGTAGGAGATGATCACCGGCTCGGCCATCCGGAAGCCGCGGATCCAACCGGGGCGGGGCTCGGCCAGCGCGGATTCGATGATCGACGGCCGCACGATGCTGATCGGCACGTTGCCGTGCGTCTCGAGCAGGGCCCGCTCGCCCAGGGCCTTGGTGTAGGCGTAGGCGTCGGGCCAGCCGAGCGAGTTGGCCCGGGCGATGCCGGCCTCGACCAGGCGGTCGCCCACCCATCGGGATCGGAGCTGCTCGGTCTTCGACGACAGGGCCGGCGTGCCGGCGGCACCCAGCTCGTGTCGGGCCGAGTTGCGGAACTCGGCGAGCTTGTCAGGGGTACGGCTCTCGGCCTCGGCGTCGCCGCGGGCCCGGCGGGCGCCCTCGACCTCGCGGCGCCAGTCGATGTCGACCGAGAACGGGTCCTCGGTGACCATGATCTCCGGGGCCGATCCGCGGCGGTTGCCGGCGACGTAGCAGGTGGACACGGCCACGAGGTGGGGCGTGACACCGAGGTCCTGCAGCGTGGCTGCGATGCGAGTGGGGCCGAGGAGGTTCACCTCGACGGCACCGTCGAGCGGGCTGTCGAACGACACCGTGGCCGCCGAGTGGATGACGGTGTCGCAGCTGGCGAGGATGGCCCGACCGGCGTCGTCGAGGCCCAGCCCGTCGGTGCTCACGTCGCCGGCCACCGCGGTCACCCGGCGGGCGGTCATCTCCGCGTAGCCGTCTTTCCCGAGCTCGGCGCGCAGTCGATCGAAGGCGTCGTTCTTGAAGATCTCCCGGGCGACGCGCTGCTCGACGGTGGACCGCTTGCCCGGCCGGACGAGCAGGACGATCTCGCAATCGGGCACGCCACGTAGCAGTCGTTCGAGCAGGGCGGTGCCCAGGAATCCGGTCGTGCCGGTGATGAAGATGCGCTTCCCGGCGAGGGCGTCGGCGATCACCCCCCTGTTCTAGCAAACATCCTCTACCATTCGGTAGATGACGACCCGGGAGCGAGTGCTGGCCGCCGCGCTGGCCTCGTTCGGTGGCCGTGGCTACGAGGCCACGTCGCTCGATCAGCTGGCCGTCGAGCTGGGCATCCGCAAGCAGACGATCCTCTACTACTACCCCTCGAAGGCCGAGCTGCTCGACGCGGTCGTCGACCTCAGCTCGGCCGAGCTGGCCGCCACCCTCGAGGACGCGTTGGCCGATGCCGGACCCGGCTGGGCGCGGGTCGAGGCCATCATCCGATCCGTCTTCCGCCTGGCCCTGCGACGACCCGAGCTGCTCGGCGTGCTCCGCGAGGTCAGCCGGCTCGGCCCGCCCGCGGCCACCCGCCTCACCGAGAACCTCGAGCCCCTGGTGAAGCGAGCACGTGAGTTCCTCGAAGCCGAGATGGAGGCCGGGCACATGCGCACCACCGACTCGCGGCTGCTGCTGCTGTCGGTGTACTCCACCGTGCTCGGCGTGGCCACCGAGGTCGAGGTGCTGCGGGCCGTCGGCATCGAGCCGACCCTTCGGTCGATGGTGATCCGCCGTCGGGAGCTGCTGCGCTTCCTGCACTCGGCTCTCGTCGTTGACGAGGGCTGAGCTGTCTGTCTGTCTGAAGGACCGGGCTGGCGGAATCCGCCAGGCCCGTCCTTCAGAGATCGTCGGGCTGGGGCCGTTTCGAGCGGAAGGTCTTGCGCTTCTGGGGGCGCTTCCAGAACAGGAGGGCGTCCTCGGTGCGGTGCACGAGCTCCTCGTGGTCGACCCCGGGGGTGACGGCCTCGAACGCGAAGCGGGCGGCACCCACCAGCTCCCAACCCTGCAGGAAGCGGTCGGCCATCACCTGGCCGGGATCGAGTTGGTCGGGATCGGACAGCGCGTCGATGCCGTAATCCCATCGGCGCCGAGGTGGAGAGGCCCGACGGAACGCCATCTCGTGGCGGACGATGCGACCCCGGATGGGTGTGCCCGAGGCGTCGTGCTGGGTGTCGCCGGGGACGAACACCGATCGGTGGACCGAAAGGAGCTCCCAACCGTCGGTGTTGCGGCGTTCGAGATCGGTGAGCAGCTGGTTGAGCGACTCGGGCTCGTGCGAGTTCAGCCCACACGCGGCGTCACGGACGACGATCTCGCTGACCACGACCACGTAGTCGTCGGGGGATGGACCGACCGAACCGGGCATGGCGGCAAGCTACCCGCCCGAGCTCGACCCGCGAGCCCGGTGGTCGGGCGATTGCTGGCGGGGCAGGGCACACTTGCCGGATGACCGCTCCCGCCTTCGTGCTCGATCCACTGATGGACGAGTCCGCCGCCGAGGCCATGGTGCGCCTGTGCGAGGACTTCGGGGCCTACGGCCTCTACGTCACCGAACGCAGCGACGCCGACTTCGCCCCCGACCTGGCCCAGCGCTACGACGCGGCGGCCAACTACGTCCGCACCGGCGGGCGCTTCGGCCGCCGGGAACCGGCTGCCACCCTGGCCCTGCGCACCAACTACCTGCGCGAGAGCTACGCGTACGGCGACGAGCGGTTCGCGGCCGGCATCGACGACTTTCTGCACCACGAGTCGCTCCTCGACGCCGCCCGCCGTCTCTACGACCGACCCGTCATCGAGCCGGCCATCGCCTACGCCAACATCCTGCTCCCGGGTCAGGAGCTCGCTGTGCACACCGACGTGCCCGAGTTCCGCGGCGCCAACCGCAAGCTCTTCCCGCAGTGGCTGATGGTCGTGATGCACCACTCGGGGCTGTTCGAGCGGTGGCGCATGCCCATCGCCACCGGCATCGCGTACTTCTCGCCTGAATGGCTCGGCGCTCCGCAGGGTGGCGAGCTCGCCTACTGGCCCCACGGTGTCGACGCCGAGGCGGTGGTGATGCCCACCCGGCACAACACGGCCATCGTGCTCGACACCGACTCGGTGTTCCACGGCGTCGATCGCGTCGGTCCCCCCGAGATCGAGCCGGTCGGCCTGCGTCCGGGCAACGTGCTCGAGTTCGACGGCACGTTCTGGGCGCTCCGGCCCGAGGTCGGTTCGGCCGAGAACCTCAGCGTGTTCGGGTGGGACGAGATCCGCTTCTCGGTGTCCTGGAAGGCCTACTGCTTCGCCGACGAGGCCGAGCGCGAGGCCTGGCGGTCCCACGACGACGACCTCGACCTCGACGTGATCCTCGCCGAGCTGGTCACCGACCTGCGGGCCAGGGGGGTGCTCACCGTGGACGAGCTGTCCGAGCGCGAGCTGGCGCTGCTGCTGATCGACACCTACGAGCAGTTCCCAGCGCCCACACCGACCTGATCAGCCGGCGGCGGGCACGTCGACGCGCGTGACCTCGATGCGACCGCTGCGCATGGTGACCGTCTTGGCGGGGTCCGACGAGTCGGCGGTGCACACGAACAGCGTGCGGCCGTCGGCGCCACCGAGAACACACGCGAACGCGCCGCGATCGGTGGGGATCCACTCGACCGGTCCAGCCCCTTCGATGACCCGCATGACCCCGTTGTTGATGGGGTCGGCCACCCAGATGGCTCCCGCCGCGTCGAGGCAGATGCCGTCGGGCACGTTGGGGCGCAGATCGGCCCAGACCCGGCCGTTTCCCAGCGAGCCGTCGGCCTGGATCTCATAGGCGGAGAGCCGCTGGCCGAACGACTCGGCGACGACGAGGGTGTGGCCGCTGTCGGTGATGACCGACCCGTTCGGGAAGAGGAGCTGCTCGATGGCGACCCAGGCCTCGCCGTCGGGATCGACGCAGACGAGCGTGGTGCTGGTGGGCTCGGCGCCGGCGTCGATGTCGAAGCCGTAGTTGCCGATGTAGGCGCGACCCTGGTCGTCGACGACCATGTCGTTGCAGTGGAACGGCGCCAGGTCGGACAGGTCGGCCACCTCGACCAGGCCCTCCGGATCGAGTCGGAGCAGCTTGCGCTCGGTGACCGAGACCACGAGGAGTCGGCCGTCGGGGAGCCATCCGAGCCCGGCGGGCATGTCGGTGGTCTCGACGATGACCTCCGACTGGCCGTCCTCGGTGGCCGCCATGACCTTGCGATCGTGCATGTCCGAGAACCAGAGGCGCCCGTCGTGCCAGCGGGGGCATTCGGGGAACACGAGCTGGTCGAGCAGGGTGCTCAGGGTGTGATCGGCCACAGCGGACTCCGGGGGGTTGGCTCAGTCGTTGCGCCGACGTGAAGCTCGGCGATCGTATCGTTCGATCGCCAGGCGGATGAGCTCGTCGATCAGGTCGGGGTACGCAAGACCCGTCGCTTCCCACATCTTCGGATACATGGAGATCGGAGTGAAGCCCGGGATCGTGTTGATCTCGTTGACCAACAGCCCTCGGCCCCCCTCCTCGTAGAAGAAGTCGACCCTCGCCATGCCCTCGCATCCCAAGGCCCGGAAGGCCTTGACGGCCATTGCGCGCAGCTCGGTGGTGACCTCGGGGGACAGATCGGCCGGGATGATGAGCTCGGCGGTGCCGCTCTGGTACTTGTCCGCGTAGTCGTAGAACTCGGCTCCGGGCCGGATCTCGCCGGGCATCGAGGCCCGGGGATCGAGGTTGCCGAGCACCGCGCACTCGATCTCGCGACCGTCGATCGTCTCCTCGATCACCAGGGATTCGTCGTAGCGCAGGGCGAGCTCGATGGCCCCGGTGAGCTCGGCGCGGTCGTGGGCCTTGCTGACCCCGACCGACGAGCCCATGTTGGCCGGCTTCACGAACATCGGGTAGCCGAGCTCGATCTCGAGCCGGTCGATGGCCGCCGCGTCGACCTCCTGCTCGAGCAGGGACACGTGCCGGGCCTGAGGGATGCCCTTGGCCGCGAACACCTCCTTGGCCATCGCCTTGTCCATGGCCAGGGCGGAGGCCAGCACGCCGCAGCCCACGTAGGGCACGCCGGCCAACTCGAGCAGCCCCTGCACGGTTCCGTCCTCGCCGAGGGGCCCGTGCAACAGGGGGAAGACCACCACCCGCTCGTCGTCGGCCTGGGCCAGCGCGCCAGCCGGCTCGGTGGGCTCGCCGGTGGTGGGCAGCCCTTCGGGCAGGGCGTCGGGACCGGCCGCCAGGGCGAGCGCCGCGTCGTGGGCGAGGACCCAGCGTCCGTCCTTGCCGATCGCCACCGGGGAGATGTCGTAGCGTTCGGCGTCGGTGGCGGCGAGCACGTGGCGGGCGGTGACGAGGGAGACCTCGTGCTCGGCCGACTGGCCGCCGAACAGCATCACGAGTCGGATGCGGGGGCTTGTCGGAACGGGTTCGTCGGCCATCGCCGGACGGTACCTCGCACCCGCCGAGCTCACGGGGACAGGTGCCGGGAGCCGTTCGGCGCCTCGGAGGCGCTGACGGCTCCGTGCCGTCCGGGGAAACACTGAACTCCTAGGATCGTCCGAGTGGCGGGTGACGACCGTGGGGAGACGTCGTGAGGCGAGGAGTCGCGGGCACGGCGATCATGGCTGCGCTGGCGGTGTGTTGCCTGGCGGCCTGTTCCGGAGGCGCGTTCTCCGGTACTGCCCCGTAGGCAATCCGGCGAGGGCCATCTCGTTGGATCACCCCGGCGGCGACGGGAGGAACGGGACACAATGCAGGGATGGCTGATGATCCTGCGCTCTGGTCCGCCACTCGATTGGCGGAGGCGATCCGGTCGAAGGAGCTGTCGAGCCGCGAGCTGCTCGACGACTTCGCGGCGCGCATCGAGCGGCTGAACCCGGCGGTGAACGCGGTCGTCACGCTCGACCTCGAACGCGGGCGGGCGGCGGCGGCGGCGGCCGATGCAGCGACGGCGAGCGGCGAGTCGAGCGGTCCGTTGCACGGTCTGCCGATCACGATGAAGGACGCGCTTGCGGTGCGCGGGATGCGCTCGACCGGTGGCGCGACCGAGCTGACGGACCACGTCCCAGACGCCGATGCCGATGTCGTGGCCAACGTGCAGGAGGCGGGCGCGTTCGTGTTCGGCAAGACCAACGTCCCTCGGTGGAGTGGGGACCTCCAGACCTACAACGACGTGTTCGGCACGACCAACAACCCATGGGATCCGGCGCTCGTGCCCGGGGGATCCTCGGGCGGCGCGGCGACGAGCGTGGCCCTCGGGTTCACCTCGTTCGAGATCGGCACCGACATCGGTGGTTCGATCCGGGTGCCGTCGGCCTACTGCGGCGTGACCGGCCACAAGCCGAGCTACGGACTGGTGCCGACCGGCGGCTACCTCGATCACGAGACGGGCGGCTTCACCGAGCCCGACGTCAACGTGCACGGCCCCATCGCCCGCTCGGTCGACGACCTCGACCTGCTGCTCGGCGTGCTGGCCGGGCCGGCGCCCGACCGGGGCCGGGCCTGGCGGGTCGAGCTGCCGCCACCGCGGCACGCGACGATCGCCGAGCACCGCATCGCGGTGTGGGCCGATGACGACGCCTGTCGGGTCAGCGCCGACACCGCGGCCACCGTCGAGGCGGTCGGTCGGGTGCTGGCCGATGCGGGCGCGACGGTCCGCCCCGACGCCAGGCCCGACATCGACGCGGACGCCGCGTCCCGGCTGGGCCTCGGGCTGGTGGGGGCGGCGGTCACCCCTTCGATGGCGGACGAGGAGTTCGAGTTCGTGGCCTCGATGGTCAGCGACCCGAACCTGACCGAGGCCGACGCCCAGACCGTCGCCGCCTACGCCACGAGTCACCGGGGCTGGCTCGCCATGGATCGTGAGCGGGCCCACATCCGACGGGCGTGGGCCGCGTTCTTCGAGCACCACGACGTGCTGGTCTGCCCGGTGATCGCCCGGCCGCCCTTCCCACATCAGCACGAGGGTTCCATGGCCGATCGTCTGCTCGACATCGACGGCACCACGCGCCGTTACAGCGAGCTGCTCTGGTGGACCATCCTGATCGGGATGGCCTACCTGCCGTCGACGGTGATCCCGGCGGGTCGCACGGCTGACGGCCTGCCCATCGGCGTGCAGATCGTGGGCCCCTACCTCGACGACCGCACCACCATCGGGGTGGCCCGGGAGTTGAGCGTTCGGCTGGGTGGCATCGAGCCGCCACCGCTGGCGCTCACTTGACGATCGGGCTGATCGGGGGCCGCTAACGTCCTGGCGATGGAGCTGTGGGCGAGCGAGATCGCCGAGGTCACCGGTGGTCGGCTGACCGGCCCGGATGTCGCGGTACGAGGGGCGGCCATCGACAGTCGAGAGCTGATCGATGGCCAGCTGTTCGTGCCGATCATCGACGGGCGCGACGGCCACGACTTCATCGCCGGTGCGGTCGAACGGGGCGCATCGGCCTACCTGTCGTCCCGACCCGCGGTGGCGGTCAGCATCGATGTGGCGACGATCACCGTCGCCGACACCGCCGAGGCCCTCGTCGCCATGGGTCGCCACGCCCGCCACCGCCTGGGTGCCGCCGACGGGTTCGCGGCGGTCATCGGCATCACCGGCTCGGTGGGCAAGACCACCACCAAGGACCTGCTGCGCGCCGCGCTGATCGACACCTTCCCGACGGCGGCCAGCCTGCGGTCGTTCAACAACGAGCTCGGCGTGCCGCTCACCCTGATCAACGCGCCGGATCGCACCGAGGCGACGGTCGTCGAGATGGGTGCCCGCGGTCGCGGTCACATCGCCGAGCTGTGCGCCATCGCCCGTCCCACCGTCGGCGTGGTCACCACCGTCGAGATGGTGCACACCGAGATGTTCGGCGACCTGGACGACGTCGCGGCGGCGAAGGCCGAGCTCATCGAGGCCCTCCCGGCCGACGGCGCCGCCGTCCTCAACGTCGACAACCCGCATGTGGCGGCCATGGCCGGCCGCACCGAGGCCCGGGTGCTGCGATTCACGCCGTCGGCCCCGGAACGATCTTCGGCCGGGGGTGCCGACCTCTGGGCCGAGGGCGTCGCCCTCGACGCCGAGCTCCGCCCGTCGTTCCGGCTGCACAGCCCGTGGGGGTCGATCGACATCCGCCTCGGCGTGCGGGGCGGGCACAACGTGGCCAACGCGTTGGCGGCATCGGCCGCGGCCCTGGTGGTGGGGGCTCCGCTCGAGTCGGTGGCCGAGGGCCTTGGTCGCGTCGACCTGTCGCCCTGGCGGATGGACCTGCAGACCACCGCGGCCGGCACCCGGGTGCTCAACGATGCCTACAACGCGGGCCCGGCCTCGATGGCCGCCGCCCTGCGGTCGCTCGGCGCACTGGGTGCAGCTGACCCGGTGGCGGTGCTCGGGGTGATGGCCGAGCTGGGCGACGGCGGCGCGGCGGCCCACCGCGAGGTGGCCGCCCTGGCCTCGACCCTCGGCGTGCGGGTGATCGCCGTGGCCGCGCCGGACTACGGGGTGTCGGCCACCCATGTCCCCGACATCGACTCGGCCCACCAGGTGCTGTTGGCCGACGGCGTGCTCGGCGCCGGCCATGCGGTGCTGGTCAAGGGCAGTCGGGTCGCCGGGCTCGAGCGGCTGGCGGTGCTATTGCTCGACGGGAACTGAGCGGTCGCGCACGTCGGCGAAGAAGACGAGGCCGACGGCGACCAGCGCACCGAAGAGCATCACGGCGCTGACCGAGGTGGCCTCGACGAGCGGCCCGCTGATGAAGGCGCTGATGGCGACCGTGCCGCCGAAGGCCATCACCCACAGGGCCATGACCCGGCCGCGCACCTGCTCGTCGAGCCGCACCTGCAGCACCGTGGCCAGCGACGTCACCGTGCCGAAGTAGAAGAAGCCCACGATGAGCGCCACCGGGTAGGCCACGATCGGCGTGCGCACCAGGGCGAAGGTGGCGAGGGCGAGGGCGAAGCCACCGAGGCCGACCCGTGCGATGCGCTCGAGCGACCGACCGGACAGGAACGTGCCGATGGACAGGGCCCCGATCACCGCGCCGAGCCCGAAGAAGGCGTAGAGGATGCCGTACTGGCTGCTCTTCGGGTCGATGCCCAGGTTGTCGTTGGCGAGGGTCGGCATCTGGGTGATGAACATCAGGCAGAACATCGAGAAGATCACCATGGTGGTGAGGCAGCGGCCGATCACACGGTCCTGACGAGCGGCGACGAACCCGCCGAGCAGCCGCTTGAGGCCCGTCGGGGCCGACGGATCCTTCACCACCGCCGGCAACCGCACGCTGAGCAGGGCGACGATGATGAAGAGGTAGCTGACTGCGTTGCCGATGAACACCCAGGAGATGCCGTAGACCGCGTAGATCGCGCTCCCGATGACGGGCCCGATCACCCGCGAGAGGTTCATGTTCACCGAGTTCAGCGACACCGCCCCGGCCAGGTCGGGCTTGTCGACCAGCTGGGGCACGAGCGAACCGAAGGTCGGCGCGTAGACGGCCTGGCCGATGCCGATGGCGAGCGTGCAGCCGAACAGGCCGATGCGCGACGGATCGGGGTAGTGGGCGATCCAGGCGATGGCCAAGGCGAAGATCGTCTGCTCGATGCTGACGATGATGAGCAGCTTGCGACGGTCGAAGATGTCGGCGAGGGTGCCGCCGACGACCGACAGCAGCAGCAGCGGGATGAGCTGGGCGAAGATGATGAGGCTGACGAACACCGGCGACCCGGTGATCTTGTAGGCGAACGCGCCGAGGACGACGTTCTGCATCCAGCTGCCGACGTTGGACAGGAAGGCACCGATGAAGATGCGTCGGAACGTCGGGTAGGCGAAGGCGGCGCGGGCGGTGCCCGGGGTGAAGGTGCGGTCGCCCTCGAGAAGCGCGTCCTCGGCATCCTCCGCCGTGAGGTCGTTGCAGTCGGGCTTGGCCCGCGCTCGGGTCTCGTCGTCGGCGCGGTGGTCGTCGGCGGAGATGGTCACGCGGAGAGGTTCCCTTCGAGGTCGGCCACGCCTTCGGGCCGGTGGGCACACGCTGCTCGAAGGCTAACGGTGGAATGGTTCGATGCACGAACCAATCCCCGTGGTCTCGGGCGGCGATGCCTGCGTGAACGCGGAGGTGCCCGCGACGATCGCGGGCACGGGGGGCGGTGTGGTTTTGGCTGGGTCGCTGCCGTCCGCCCCATCCTCGGACCGCCCTGGTGCGGGCGAACCCGGTGGCGTGTCCCGGTCGGCGGGGTGGGCGTCGACCTCGAGCGCATCCGTTGGTTCGCAAGCTGCGGTGAGGATGTGGCGTCCGGCGTTTGGCCCGACGGCACCGACGCTGGGTCGGGTGCGTACGCCGTCGGGGAAGGGGAGCGAACGGCACCCTGCGGCGCCCGGGCCGCTGGAGGGTGGGCCTTCGGGCGTGCCACGGGATCGGCAGCGCTCGCTCCCCAGTTCAGTCAGGCGGTGAGCGCTCGATCTCTCGAAGGTGCAGCATCTGCAGGCCTCCTCCTTCCGCTCGGAAGCTCACTTCCACCCTCCTCCCACCGTCTGGGGGTGTCAAGGGTCACGCAACGCTCCAGATGAGAAATCTTCAGGGGAACAACAGGTGGTGGTCGGATCGGGCCGAGACCCCACGCTGCGGGTCATTCGAGGCTGAGCGCGGTGACATCGCGGGGTGGTTCGCCGAACAGGTCGGTGACCGATCGATCGGGGCACACCTCGGTGGTGAGCCAGGCGTCGGTGACCCGGTCGAGGCGGAACCACCGGCCGTCGCGGCGTCGCCGACACCAGGCCAGCAGGTACCAGTGGTCACGGCCCAGGGCGTAGGCCATGGGCTCGACCGGCCGCCGTGCGCTGGAGTTGCCGGAGGCGTCGACGTAGTCGATGACCACGACGACCCGCCCGCGGAGCGCCTCGTCGATGACCCGGGTCACCCGCGAACGGGGAGCGTCGTCGTTGCGGATCCAGACCCGACCGGCGAGCTCGGCGGCCTCACCTCGGCTGGCCGTCGACATGGCCGCGCTCACCTTGGCCAGCGCGCTTCGTCCGTCCGGGCCGAAGGGGAGGGCGCGTTGTCCGGCGAGCGCGACGGCGATCGCGGTGGCCTCGCCGGGGGTGAACGTGAGCGGGGGCAGCGTGGCGCCCTCGTCGAGGACGTAGCCGCCGCCCGGCCCGCCGGTGGCCCAGATCGGCATGCCCGCCTGTTGGAGGGCGGAGACGTCGCGCTTCACCGTGCGGGTCGACACCTCGAACCGCTCGGCCAGGGTCGTGGCCGTGCGCCCGGTCGGCCCGGCCCGTCGCAACTCCTCGGCGATGGCGTAGAGGCGGTCGGTGCGGTTCATCGCCTGATC
>Ga0302299_10001085_pt1 | contig 16110 bp, 13 predicted proteins | sample III_Fen_N3_4_FD_198795 | JGI IMG/M metagenome (GOLD analysis project Ga0302299, IMG submission 198795) | Peat permafrost microbial communities from Stordalen Mire near Abisko, Sweden - III_Fen_N3_4 | ecosystem: Environmental > Terrestrial > Soil > Wetlands > Permafrost | place: Sweden: Abisko... | reverse complement strand
GGCTCGGCAACACCGCGCGCGGGGCGACGACGGCGGCCGCCGGCGCGGGCGCGGTCCACATCGGGGACGGCGAGACGGAGGCAGGCCCCGCGGCCATGGGCGTGGGGGCCATGGGCGAGGCGGCCATGGGCGAGGCGGCTATGGGTGAGGCGGCCATGGAGGACGCCGAGGTGCCCGAAGCCGGCACGACGACGGCGCAGGTGCCCAGAGCTCCGGTGCCCAGAGCTGCGGTGACCAGGGCGGCTGCGACGGCCACGCGCGTCGTCCGCGTCGTGTTCACGGTCAGCCTCCGACCCCCCAAGCAGCAGATAAGACAGGCACGTAAGCGGTCCGTCAGCGGTCCGACGGCGGTCCGACCGCGGTCCGTCACCCGCTCTTGAGCCACCGCCGGCGGAGCCGCCGTTGGTGGACATTATCCTGGGCTATCGCCGCGACTTAGCCGACGCGTCGTAACGACCCAGGGAGGGTCCAGTGGACTTCGACGTCACCATCGAGATCCCGAAAGGGCAGCGCAACAAGTACGAGGTGGACCACGAGAGCGGCCGGATCCGACTGGACCGGATGCTGTTCACCTCGACGCGCTACCCGCACGACTACGGGTTCGTCGAAGGCACCCTCGGCGAGGACGGTGACCCTCTGGACGCGCTGGTGGTGCTCGACGAGCCGACGTTCCCGGGCTGCTTGATCAAGTGTCGGGCGATCGGGATGTTCCACATGCGGGACGAAGCCGGTGGCGACGACAAGATCCTCTGCATTCCCGCCAGTGACCCCCGCATGTCACACATCAAGGACCTGTCCGACGTTTCCCCCTTCGACCGGCTCGAGATCCAGCACTTCTTTGAGACCTACAAGGACCTCGAACCCGGCAAGAGCGTCGAGGGGGCGCACTGGGCCGGCCGTGAAGAGGCCGAAGGCGAGATCCACAAGTCCTTCGAGCGGGCCCGTACGCACGGCGCCTAGCTGGACGGGTAAGTCCAGGGTTATGACGAGTGGTACCAGCGTAAGCTGATACTAAATATCAGCAAAGGCGTCCAAAGTCGGCGGTGTCTACCCATCGCGAACGTGGACGCCCAGCCCTCCTGCGAACAAGAGCGCCACGAGGTAGACACCCGGACCCCTTTCAAGGGGTCCACGCGTCTACTTCACGAAGATCTTCATCCCGCGCAGACAGCAGTGCCCGCCGGGGCAACGGTTCCTCAAGCCACTCGACAAGTCATCGAATCGATCAACGACACCGCAAGGCCAGCTCGACCTCGAACAGCACCTAGGCCCACGCCGACCCCATGGACTTACTCATCCAGGCGCTTAGCTGGCAGGCCCGGTGCGCGTGATCCGGTAAGTAGAGTGTCGCGCGAGCGACACCGAGTTTGCGGGATCACGCTGCTGGGCGGACGCCGGTGCTCAGGGCCGCCCGGCGTATGGCATCAGTCCGCCGTAGCGCATGGACGCGACCCGCACGTCCAGACCCGTGGCCGGCGCCTCCACCATCACCCCTGCGCCGGCGTAGATCGTGACGTGGTGGATCGAGCCGGGGTCGGACGTATTCGTCGCGTAGAAGAGCAGGTCGCCGGGCCGCAGCTCGGAGTACGTGACGTGGTGGGTCTCCTGGTACTGCGCCCGGGAGCTGTGCGAGAGAGACACCCCCACGCTTTGCCACGCCATCATCGTCAGGCCGGAGCAGTCGTAGCTGCCGGGGCCCGCGGCACCCCACAGGTAGGGCAGGCCGACCTGCTGCCGGGCCCAGGCGACGGCGCCGCGGCCCGCGGAGGACGAGCCGTGCGAGGACCCGCCTCCCGACGGCGGCGACCACGAGGAGGACGAGCTCCTGGGTGACGTGTAGTGGCCACGTCCCGCAGCACCGGCCTGGGCACGGAGCAGCCGCTGACGGGCCGCTGACGCGGCGGCGGACGCGGCGGCCCGGGCCCGCGCCTCGGCGGCCAGCCCCGACACCCGTTGCTGGGCGAGCTTGGTCGACGTCGCCTGGAGGGTCGCGAGCTCGGCGGTGAGCCTCGCCTGCTGGGTGGCGACGTCGGCGGCGGCGGCCTGCGCCTGCTTGGCCACCTTCTCCGCGCGTTCGCGTGCCTTCTCCAGCGCGTCGGCCGCCGCCTTCTGGGCAGCCAGCGCCTCGGCAGCGCGCTGGCCGAGCGAGTCGGCGACCTGGCGCCGGGCGCTGATCCGCCCCATGGCGACGCCGGTGCCGTCACCCACCACGCCCAGCAGGGACGCCCGCTCCAGGACGGCGTCGGGACCGCTGGAGTCGAGCAGGAGCCCGAGGGTCGTGACGCCGCCGTCCCGGTACTCCTGGCTGGCGATCCGCCCGACGTCCCGGCGCGCGACTTGCAGCCCGGTCCTGGCCTTCGCCGCGGCAGCGTCGGCCGCGGCGGCCGCCTGGGCGCGGCGGCCGAGCTGGACCCGCGCCAGGTCGTAGTCCTCGGCGGCCTGCTCGAGGGCCAGTCCTGCCGCGTCGGCCCGGGCCTGGGCGGCGGCGAGAGCTTGCTTGATCTTGGCAACCTCGGCGGCCTTGGCGCCGGCGGCGGCCTTGGCCTGGTTCACCTGGTCCTGCGAGGGGTACACCGGCTTGGCCAGGGACGACGGCGCGGCGAGGTGGGCCGGGCTGGCGAGGGCGGCAACGCTCGGCACGGTCGCCAGCACGAGGGCGCCCACGACAGTACCGACGACCGACCCGGCGCTCAGCGCCCGGCGACGCGTGATCCTCACGGATCCTCCTAGACGCCGTTGGCGCGTCGAGGTCCTGCGAACCGTCGACTACGACCCACTGCGGCGTGTCTGGTTGACAAGGCCGTCATCGAACGTATCGGCCAGGAAGCTCTTTGGGAACAGGTCAACCAGCAGTCTCTTTCATAACAATTTCATCAAGTAGCACGCTGGTCACATGAGTAACACGCTATCGAGGCATCCGCCGTCAGGGCCGCCGGATCAGGCAGCATCCCGGTCGGGCCTGCGGCGCGGTGCGTCGGAGGCCACGGCAGAGAAGTCCACGACAATAGAGTTGATCAAGCACGCGTGGGTCCCCCGGGTGCCCCAGCGGCCGTCGTCGGCCGGGCGCGGAGAGGTGACCCCGGCGTCGGCGTCGTGCCAGCACGTCCTCGGGCAGCCGCACGGGCGGATCGGCACCCCCGGCCGGCTCGAAAGTCGCTCGCCAATCATGGGGTCACTATCGGCCATCCGTGTGTCCGGCTTGAGGACGACGCGTGTTGTTCAGCCATCACCCGGACCGCATGCTGCGGACACCGCCGGCTATTCCCGGGAACATGCCTGCGACCTGCGGTTACACCGTGATCCCGGACACAGCCGCAAGGCGTGCCGCGACCTCGGCGAAGTACGCCTCGCGCAACTCGGACTCCTCCGCGACAACCTTGTGGAGGTGCCCGAAGAGCTCGAACGACACGGCCCCGAACAGGTCGGACCAAGCCTGCAGGCCGCGCAGGAGGAGGTCGTCGTCGACGTCGTCTGGGACCACCGACCGGACGGGGCCGAGTGCCGCCGCCACGGGACCGCGCAGTCGCGGTGCGGCCGAGCGATCCAGGGCGCCGCAGCGGACACCGTCGACGAGGAGCCCGATGAGCAGGGCGGGCACTCGGGTGGCCGGCCCGATGGTGTCCTGCGGCGCGGCGTAACCGGGCACGGGCGACCCGAAGATCAGCGCGTACTCGTGTGGCTGCGCCAGCGCCCAGGCGCGCACGGAGCGGCAGAGCGTCGTCCAGCGTCCGAGCAGGTCGGCGCGGTCGACGGCAGCCTCCGCAGCCTCGACGGCGGCCCCGAGGCTGTCGTAGGCCTCGATGATCAGCAGAGTGAGCAACTCGTCCCGGCTGGCGACATACCGGTAGACCGCCGAGGAGCCCATGCCGAGGTCGCGGGCCACGGCGCGCAAGGAGAGGGCGGGGGCGCCCGCCTGGGCGAGGTGGCGGCGTGCCGTCTCGACGATCTCGCGCATGACGTCGGCCCGCGCGCGCTCCCGGGCGCTGCGGACACGGCTCTTCGCGGCTGCGGGCATCGGTGCGGGCGTCGGCATGAACGAATGATGGCAGCTTGCGAGAGCAGTGACAACAATTGTGAGCACCGCTCTTGACTCTGAGGATCCGGAGTGAGAATGTGAGCAGTGCTTCTGATTAGGTGCAGCGCTCACGAGAGACCTGGGCGCAGCGATCACCCAGACTGCAGGCCGGACCATGACCCCGAGGCGATCCGTCCCGTCGCTCCTTCCCCACGCCTCGGGCACTGTGGAGGTTTTCCATGAACGAGCTTCACGTGGTTGTCGGTGCCGGCCCCGTCGGCAGCGGCGTCGCCCGGATTCTCGCGGGGCTCGGCGAGCGGGTGCGGGTGGTCACCCGCAACGGCGGCGGGCCCGACCTGCCCGCCGTCGAGCGGGTCGCCGCCGACGCCAGCGACGCCGAACGCCTCGCCGAGCTGTCCACCGGTGCACGGGCTGTCTACAACTGCGCGAACCCGCCCTACCACCGCTGGCCGCAGGAGTGGCCGCCGCTGGCAGCCTCGATCCTGCGCGCCGCCGAGCGCAGCGGCGCCGTCCTGGCGACGGTGTCGAACCTGTACGGCTACGGGCCGGTGGACGGCCCCATCCACGAGGACCTGCCGTTGGCGGCGAGCTTCAGCAAGGGCGTGGTCCGCGCCCGGATGTGGGTCGATGCCCTCGCCGCCCACGAGGCCGGGCGGGTCCGGGCGACCGAGATCCGGGCCAGTGACTACCTCGGCTACGGCGCCTACGGCAGCCTCACCCGGCTGCTGCCCCGGATCCGTGCCGGGAAGGCGGTCCGGGTGCTCGGCGACCCCGACGCGCCGCACACGTTCACCTACACCGTGGACACGGCGCGGCTGCTCGTCCGCGTCGCCGCCGACGAGTGCGCCTGGGGCGCGGCGTGGCACGTGCCGAGCAACCCGGCCAGGACCGCCCGGGAGGTCGTCACGGACCTCAGCCGCGCCGTCGGCGTCACGTCGGTGACGGTGAACGCCGTGCCGCGGTGGGGGCTGACCGTGGGCGGCTGGTTCGTGCCGGCCCTGAAGGAGCTGCCCGAGGTGATGTACCAGCACGACCGGCCGTTCCTGCTCGACGACAGCCGCGCCCGCGTGACGTTCGGCATGCGGCCCGCACCGTGGAGCGAGATCATCGCGGCCACGGTCGGCGCCACGCCGACGAGCCGGGCCGCCTGAGCCATCAGAGCCTCAGCACGTCGACCGCCACGTGCAGCGTGGACGTCTTCGCCTCCGTGAAGATCACTCCCTTGACCGGAGGCACGTCGCCGTAGTCCCGGCCCCAGGCGGTGACGACGTACCGGTCGTCGGCGAGCTGGTCGTTCGTCGGGTCCAGATCCACCCAGCCGACCCCGGGGAGCAGCACCGACGCCCAGGCATGGGACGCGTCGGCGCCCATGAGTTTGGTCCTGCCCGGCGGCGGCGAGGTCTCCAGGTACCCCGACACGTACCGGGCCGGCAGCCCCGCGCCGCGCAGCACCCCGACCGCCAGGTGGGCGAAGTCCTGGCAGACCCCGGCGCGGCGCCGCAACAGCTCCGGCAGCGTCGTCCCGACGTCGGTCGCCCCGCTGCGGTAGGCGAACTGCTCATAGATGGCGTGGACGAGCCCGAGCACCGCCTCTGCCACCGGCCGGCCGGGGGTGAACAGCTGCCGTCCCCAGTCGCGGACCTCGGCAGAGCCCGGGATCATCGGTGAGGGCAGCGTGAAGCTCCGCACGGCCAGCACGTCGAGCGGCTCACCCTCGCCGCCGTCCGGCAGGGCGCGGATGGCGTCGGGGGCCTCCTCCCAGGTCAGGCCAGCGAGCGTTCCGGTGAGCGCGGACGGGTCCACCGGCGCCCGGGCGACGTCGACCCGGCTCACCGCCGTCACGCTGAGCGCGGTGTGCGGCTCGTGGACCTCGAAGTAGCTGGTCCGGTTGCCGAAGGTGTCGGTGTGTTCGGTGACGATCTCCGGCTCGGGCTCGACGGTCACCCGGGTCCGCCGGCAGTGCTGCCCCGGCACCTCCCGGGGGGTGACGAAGGTGCGCCCGTAGGAAGCGGTCACCTTCTCGTCATAGGTGTACCGCGTGGCGTGCCGGATCTCGTACGCACGGGCCATCACGCACTCCCCCGAGCCAATGGGCCAGCCATCGGGTTGGACATCGGATCAGCCGGCGGCATTGCCGGGACGCCGAATGCCCGGGGCGCGGCGAGATGGACGAAGTGCTCGGCTCCCAGCGCCGCGGCCAGGCCCTCCAGGCCGGCGACCAGGGCGTCGAGCAGTTCGGTGACGGGGCGGCGATCCCGCGCGGACAGGTCCGCCTCACGCAACCGGGCGCCGACGGCACGCAGCAGGCCGGGCGAGCGGGCGCCGTCGACCTCGGGCAGCCGGCCCAGGTCCTCGGCGAGCCGGTCGAGCTGGTAGGCCACGGCCCTGGGGTTGCTCCGGTCGAGCAGCAGCAGGTCGAGCACGCCGCGCACCTCGGCCCGGCCGGCGTGCCGGCGCCGGTGGGTGATGATGCTCTCCCCAGCGGTGAGCACGGACTCCAGCACGAGTTGCTCCACGCCCAGCGAGCGCCGGCGCACCACCGTGTGCCGCAGCAGCCTGGCCACCTGCAGGGCGCGCTCGATCCGCCGGCCGGCGTCCATGAGGTACCAGCCGGTGTCGCGGACCATGGACTCCGCCCCCAGGCCGGCGAGCGCGAGCAGGCCCTCCAGGGCGCGGGCGAGCGCGGGCTGCAGCGGGACGTCGCCGGCGGAGACGAGCGTGTCGCCGGTCGACGTGGCACCGGTCGAAGCCGCGCCGGTCAACGTGGCGTCGGCGAGCTCCGCGAGTACCCGGTCCAGGCTGCCGAGCACTGTCCAGGTGTCCATCGACAGTTGCTCGCGGACGGCGTGCGCGGCCCACGACACCCGGCGCACGGCCTGCGCGACGCTGCCCTCGCGCTCCCCGTCGACGACGAGCGAGACGAGCTCGCGCCGCGGTGCGGCGAGGCGGTCCCTGGCGCCGCGGCCGGTGAAGCCCGGCATGGCGGGGGTGGAGCTGTCGGTGACGGCGGTGACGGCCCGCAGCAGGACCTCCAGGCTGCGGGCGCCGGCGGTCCCGGGCCGGGCGGTGTAGTCGTCGGCGAGGTCGTCGACCACCCGGAGCAGCCGGACCGTGTCCTCGGCCCGCTCGGCGTAGCGGCCGAGCCAGAAAAGGTTCTCGGCCACGCGTGGCGGCAGCGCCGGGGCGGCCTCCTGCAGCGGCGCCAGCAGGCTGAGGGCGACGACGTCGCGCGCTCCCGGCTCGGCACCGGCCGCCGCGGCGTCGTCCGCGGTGAGCACCCAGACGTCCTTGGCCACCGCCCCTGCGGCCCCGGTGACCAAGCGCTGCCAGCTCTCGGCGGCCACCCGGGCCAGACCGCCCGCCATGAGGTGGTACCGCCCGCCCTGGGCGACGGCGAACGTGCGCAGCACGAGCCGGCGCGGTTCCAGCCCCGTACGGGTGACGACGGGCGCGGTGCTCGCGGCCACCGGCTCCTGCCCGCACCACGCGTACGGCTCGGCCTCGATCCGCCGCCGAAGCCGCTCCCGCTCGGCCGCCGACAGGTGCTCCCCGAACGAGCTGAGCCGCCCGGCCTCCCGGGTGATCGGCTTGACGACGAGCCGTTCCAGGTTGGCCAGCACGTGTGAGCGAGCGGCCGGCTCGCCGCACCACCACGTCTGCGCGGCGGGCAGGGCCGGGTCGGTGCCGAGCAGCCGCCGCGCGACCGCCGGCAGGTAGGGCAACAGGCCGGGGTTCTCCAGCACCCCCGCACTGATCGGGTTGGCCAGGGCGACGTTGCCGAGCCGCGCGGCCTCCACCAGTCCGGGGACTCCGAGCCGGGAGTCCGGGCGCAGCTCCAGGGGGTCGGCGTAAGCGGCGTCGACCCGGCGCAGCACCACGTCGACGACGTCGTCGCGCCCGAGGGAGAGCTGGAAGACGCGCCCGCCGCGCACGCTGAGGTCCTCGCCCTCGACCAGGGGGTAACCGAGCAAGGTCGACAGGAACGACTGGTCGAACGCGGTCTCGCTGGACGGCCCAGGGGTGAGCACGACCACCCGCGGGGCCTCCGCCGTCGCCGGCGCGGCCTCCTGCAGCGCGGCCCGCATGGTGTGGAAGAAGGTCCGTAGCCGTTCCAGCCGAGTAGTTCGGTACAGCCCGGGCATGACCCGGGAGATCAGCCGGCGGTTCTGCATCGCGTACCCCGCGCCCGACGGCGCCTGGGTCCGGTCACCGAGCACCACCCAGCCGCCGTCGCCGTCCCGGGCCAGGTCGCAGGCCTGCAGCACGAGACGCCGGTGCCCGCCGGAGGGGGCGGCGCCGTCGGCGGCCCGGACGAACCCGGCGTGCGCGAGCACGACCTCCGGGGGGATCACGCCCTCGCGCATCAGCCTGCGGGGACCGGTCAGATCGGTCAGGAGGTGGTCGAGAAGGTCGGCGCGCTCGGCCAGGCCGACCTCGAGGAGCGCCCACTCCTGCGCGGCGATGACCACGGGGAGGGGGTCGACGCGCCACCGGCCGGCCCGGGCGCCGGCCGGTTCCCCCGCCGGGGGCCGGCCGTCGATGTCGCGGACCCCGTAGGTGACGCCCTCGTCCTCGACGAGCCGGGCAAGCTCCGCGCGACGGGCGAGCAGGCCGGCCACGCCGAGCAGGTCCACCGTGCCGGCCAGGTCGCGCACCGGCGGACGCAGCCGTCCCGGCCCGGTCAGGAACTCGTCAGGGTGATCGGGCATCAGCCGGCCGGCGTAGGTCCTCACGACCCTGGCCCCAACCGGCAGCTCGGGTGCGGCCGACGTCACGGTGGCAGCACCCCCTCCCGGCCGGCAGTCTCGCCAGCTCCCAGGCGATCGCACGGGTCAGCTCCGGGCGAGCGCCCCTGGCGACTGATTCGCGCGTGGCGACAGAGTAGAGGCAGCCCAGCCCGCCTGACCCCGGACATCGAGGAACTCCCGGGCCCAGCGACCTCCGCGGCCGCATGGCCGTGGCCGAGCGTGGCCGAGGGTGGCCGAGCGTGGACGAGGGTGGCCGAGCGTGGACGTGCGGTTGGGAAATGCGGCAAGAGCACATATGGTCTGCGGGTTCGGACCAGGACGGCGGGTCCCCCGCCCCCGGCCCCGGCCCACGACCCCGCCCACCACCCGCTTACGACCGGCTTACGACCCGCTTACGACCCGCTTACGACCCGCTTACGACCCGCTTACGACCACTGGAGACCTTATGACGGAGCCTCGCCGCGTACCCGGCCGCACCGATCGCCCACCCCGCCGCACCCTCCTGGGCCGGCGGCCGAAGCACCTGCGCAACGCTCTCGAGGCCACCGCCGCGGCCCTGCTCACCGGGGCGCTGGGCGGGGTCGGCCTCTGGACGAGCGCGCCTGCGGGTGCCGTGACCGTGAGCGACTGGGACCGGTTGGCCGGGTGCGAGTCCGGCGGGCAGTGGAACATCAACACCGGGAACGGCTACTACGGCGGGGTGCAGTTCAGCGCCTCGTCCTGGGCGGCGGCGGGTGGACCGCGGTACGCCGGGCGCGCCGACCTCGCCACCAGGGCCCAGCAGATCGCGGTGGCGAGCCGACTGCTTGCGATGCAGGGCTGGGGGGCCTGGCCGTCCTGCTCGGCGCGCCTGGGCCTGCGCGTGGTGTCGACGAGGTTTGCGGGCTCGCTGCCGGGTACGTCCCGCCCGGCGGCGACCACCCACCGAGCCGTCACGCACGCAGCCACCACCCACGCGGCCAGCAGGCACGCAGCCAGCACACACCCGGCGCGCGTGCCCGGCCGCGCCTCGCGCACCCTGAGCGTGCGGGCCCACGTCGTGCGGCCCGGTGACACCCTTTCCGGCATCGCGGCTCGCCATCACGTGACGGGCGGCTGGCGGGCGCTGTGGTCGGCGAACCGCCGCACCGTGGCGAACCCGAACGTCATCCGGGCCGGCCAGGTGCTCGCCGTCCCGGCCTGACGCCAGCTTGGCGCCCGTGCACGATCATGGCGGGGCGATGGGATACCCTGGCCCCAGGCGTCCGATGCCGGGCGTCGTCGTCGTGGGCACCGAGCCCACGCGGTCGCAGGCAGGCTCCTCCTCGCACTGGTGGTCCCGAACGGGACGACACGGTCGTGCACGGGCACTGATCAACGCGGCCCCCGACCAGCACCAGGAGCACCGCCACCATGTCCTACCCCAGCTCGGGGCGGGCGCGCACGTCCGCGCGCCGACGTCCCGGCCCCGCCAACCTCTCGCACCCCTCGCGCCGCGCCTTTCCCGTCAACACCGAGCAGGCTGCCGCTCGGGCAACAGCCCGGGGCACAGCACGCACGGTCGCGGCCCAAGCCGCTCGGCAGGAGGCCACCCGCACCGAGGCGCTCGACCGTCTTCTCGACGAGGCCCAGCGCGCACCGCAGCAGCCGGCCGCCACGTTCGCCGAGCTCGGGCTTCCCCCGGCGCTCGTCAGCACCTTGGGCCGGCGCGGCATCAATGCCCCGTTCGCCATCCAGGCCCGGGCCCTGCCCGACGCGCTCGCCGGACGCGACGTGCTCGGGCGCGCCCAGACCGGCTCGGGCAAGACGCTCGCGTTCGGCCTGCCGTTGCTGACCCGTCTGGCGGCCACGCCCTCGGCGAGCGCCGTCGACGACTCCTCGGCAGGCGCCTCCCGCAACCAGCGTCCGCGGCGCACCCCGGGTGCACCCCGCACCCCTGGCGCACCCCGCACCCCTGGCGCACCCCGCACCCCTGGCGCACCCCGCACCCCTGGCGCACCCCGCGCCCTCGTCCTCGTGCCCACCCGCGAGCTGGCACTGCAGGTGGCCGACGCCCTGGCGCCCCTCGGCGACGCCGTGGGCGTGCGGCTGACCACGGTCTTCGGCGGCGTCCCGTACGGCCGCCAGTTGTCAGCGCTCGAGCGCGGCGTCGACGTCGTCGTCGCCACCCCCGGGCGGCTCGTCGACCTCATCGAGCGCGGCGTCTGCCGGCTCGACGAGATCGAGGTGACCGTGCTGGACGAGGCCGACTACATGGCCGATCTCGGCTTCCTGCCGGTCGTCACCCGGCTACTCGAGCTGACCCCCGGCGGCGGCCAGCGGATGATGTTCTCCGCGACCCTGGACCGCGGCGTCGCGGCCCTGGTCGCCAAGTTCCTGACCGACCCGGCCGCGCACGCCGTCTCTCCCGCGGCGGCCCCGGTCGAGGCGATGGACCACCGGGTGTTCACCGTCTCGCGGGATGACAAGGTGGCTGTGGCGGCCGAGGTCGCCGGTCGGCCCGGGCGCACCTTGATCTTCGTCCGGACCAAGCACGGCGCCGACCGGCTGGTCACCCAGCTCGGCCGCTGCGGCGTCGACGCCGCAGCGATCCACGGCAACCTCGGCCAGGGCGCACGGCAGCGGGCGCTGTCGGCGTTCGCCGCCGGCTCGACCCGGGTGCTCGTCGCGACCGACGTCGCCGCCCGGGGGATCCACGTGGACGACGTCGACCTCGTCGTCCATTTCGACCCGCCGAACGACCACAAGGACTACCTGCACCGCTCGGGCCGGACGGCGCGCGCCGGGGCGGCGGGGACCGTCGTCGCGCTGGCGCACCCGGACCAGGCGCGCGCGCTGGCCCGCCTGCAGGCGGAGGCACGGGTCAGCCCCACCGTCACCGCGGTCACCCCCGGGCACGACGCCGTACGCGAGCTCGCGACCTCGGGCGAACCCATCACGGTCCGGCAGCTGCCGGCCGAGCGTTCCGAGCGCCCCGACCGTCCGGGCCGCTCGCGTCGGCCCGGGGGCACGGCCCGGTGGGGCGGCGGGAACCGCTCCGGCGGCCGCCCGGACCGGGGTCCGCACGGCGACTCGCGGGCACGGCCCGACCGGCGGGACGCGGGACGGGACTCGCGGCAGGAGCCGCGACAGGCTCGCTCCGCCTGACAGGCTCGCTCCGCTGACAGGCCCGTTCCGCCTGACAGGCCCGGTCGCTCTGATTAGGCTCGGTGCTCGCCGTGACACCCTCACGGCGAGCGCCGTGGTTTGGGCCAGTCGGTCGAATCGAACGAACCGCACGGTCGGTCGAGCAGCGGAGGAAGCACGTGGGCGAGGGTCCGGTCTACGACAAGAAGGAGCAGCTCCAGCAGGTCCAGTCGGGGCTGCTGGACGGCGAGACGATCTACTGCGTGTACGACGCCGTCGGTGCCGGCACCGGGTTCCTCGCCGTCACCGACAAGCGCGTGATCTTGCAGGACAAGTCGTTCGTCGGCAAGCGGATCGCCATCACGTCGATCCCGCACAGCAAGATCTACTCGGTGAGCGTGCTGAGCGACAAGTCGTGGACCGGGTCGTTCTTCTCCACGAGCAGCATCTCGATCTCGATCTCCGGTCACGAGTACGAGGTGGACTTCCGCGGCACCGAGAAGGCCCACCACGCCCACAACCTCATCCTCTGGCACATGATGGAAGGGTGAGCCGGACCGACACCTCGCCGTCGGCCCCCTCCTCGCCGTCGGCCCCCTCCTCGCCGTCGGCCCCCTCCTCGCCGGCGGCCCCCTCCTCGCCGGCGGGCACGCCGGCCGCCGGCACCGCCGCGCTCCCCCTCGGCCTGCCCGTCTTCGCCCTCGAGGCGTACTTCGCCCAGTGGGAGTTCGTCGCCAGGTACCACCTGACGGCCTCGGACGCGCAGTCGATGACGCTCGCCCAGCTCTGCGACCTCACCGTCGACCCCGACGCCGCCCGGGCCGGACTGCTCGACACCCACTTGGGCTACCTGCCCACCATCGGCAGCCAGGCCCTGCGGCAGGCGATCGCCGGGATGTACGAGCACGTGGCGCCGCCGGACGTGCTCGCCTTCGCCGGGGCCGAGGAGGCAATGTTCTGGGCGCTGCTCACCCTGCTCGAGCCGGGTGACCATGCCGTCGTCACCGTCCCGAACTACCAGTCGATGGAGGCGCTGCCGGCGGCTGCTGGGGCGCAGGTGTCCGGCGTGTCGCTGTGGACCGGCTCGGGGGCCGAGCTGAGGTGGACCCTCGACGTCGACCGGGTGGAAGCGGCGCTGCGACCGAACACCCGCGTGGTCGCGGTGAACTTCCCGAACAATCCGACCGGGTTCGTGCCCGACGCCGCCACGTGGGCTGCACTCCTGGAGTTGTGCGATCGGCGCGGCATCCGGCTTTTCTCCGACGAGGTCTATCGCGGCGTCGAGGCAGACCCGGCGGCGACCCTGCCGGCGGCGGCCGACCTGTCCGAGCGCGCCGTGTCCGTCGGGGTGGTGTCGAAGTCGCTGTGCCTGCCGGGGCTGCGCGTCGGCTGGGTCGCCTGCCGCGATCGAGCCGTGCTGTCCCGGCTGGAGCGCTGCAAGCACTACACGAGCATCTGCAACGCCGCCCCCAGCGAGTACCTGGCCACGCTGGCCATCGGCGCGCGGAGGAGGATCTTCGAGCGAGTGCGGGGCATCGTCGCGGAGAACGTCGGCCTCGTGAACACCTTCTTCGCCGAGTTACCCCGACCTGTTCTCCTGGACCCCGCCCGACGGCGGCTGCGTCGCCTTTGCCCGGTACGCCGGCCCGGAAGGCGTGGGCCAGTTCTGCTCCGACCTGGTCCGCGAGCGCGGCGCGTTGCTGCTGCCGGCATCGGTCTTCGCCTCGACCCTGGCCGAGGTGCCCGCCGATAGGTTCAGGATCGGGGTGGGAAGACTTGGGCTGACGGAAGGGCTCGCAGCGATGCACGACCACCTCGGGTCGCGGCGATGATCGACAACAAGGGGATGATTCGGTCTTCGGGAACCTCGTAGCGGCCCCGGCCGGCCGACTGCAGCCACCCCTCGGAGATCAGCGGCTTGAGGTGGTGGTAGAGCTGCCCGGTGGTCCCCGAGTTCGGCAGCGACGCCAGCGCCGCCACGGTCCGGCCCCCGCGCAGCACCTCGCGGAGCAGCGAGAGCCGGACCGGGTGGGCCAATGCGGCGAACGTCTCCGCCGACGGCGCCCACTCCGCGTCGAGCAGCTGGGCCGTGGACGCCTCGCGTTGCCAGCTCGCGCGGACGTTGCGCGGCAGGCGGGCGGTGCCGGTCAGCAGCACTCCACCGGCCTTGCCCAGCCGGGCGCGCAGATCAGCCGGGGTGAAGGGGATCGGCGTCGTCGGGGAGGGTGGTTCGGCGACGACGACGCCGCCGTCGTCGTCGACGACGACGACGAGCGACTCCGCGTCACCGTCCGTTTGAGATGCGTTAACGTGAGATTTCTCGTCCAGATGAGCCTCAACCGCTGCAAGTCGGACTTCCAGCTCGGCGAGCCGATCACGCAGAACCTCGGCACCCACGGAGCCACCACGGCCGGATCGCGTCTTTGCCACGACTCAGAGGTTACGTAATTACGCACCAGGCGAAAAGAGGGCCCGTCCGCAGGGTTAACGGCGGGCGACCGGCAGGCTTCACTTCTCACGGAGGATGCTCCGATCGCCCGACCCTTCCTGGCCCTGGAGGCCTGAGTGAGCGCTCTGCTCGTGAGCGTCATCGCCCTGACGGCGCTGGCGCTCCTCTTCGACTTCACCAACGGCTTCCACGACGCCGCCAACAGCATCAGCACCGTCGTCGCGACCCGGGCCATGCCCGCCAAGGCCGCCGTCTGGTTCTCCGCCTTCTTCAACTTCGTGGCCCTGTTCTTCGTCGGCACGGCGGTGGCCAACACGGTGTCGAAGGTCGTCAAGACCGACTCCGTGGCCGTGGTCTTCGGCGCGCTCATGGCCGCCATCATGTGGAACTACCTCACCTGGTGGATCGGGATGCCCTCCTCCTCCAGCCATGCCCTGATCGGCGGTCTGATCGGCGCCGGCATGGCGATCGGCGGCTCCGCCGCAGTCAACTGGAGCTCGGTGCAGAAGGTCGCCTGGGCCATCGTCCTGTCCCCGGCCATCGCCTTCTCGGTCGCCTTCGTCGCCACAGCGCTGGTCTGGGCCATCCAGAAGCTCACCCGCTGGAACGACAACCACAAGGGCTTCAAGGGCCTGCAGGTCGTCTCTGCCGCGTGCGTCTCCTACGGGCACGGGGCCAACGACGCGCAGAAGACGATGGGCGTCATCGCAGCCCTGCTCGTCGCGGCCGGCTACGTGGAGGCGGGCAAGAATATCGACGTCCCGTGGTGGGTCGCGGTCTCCTCGTACGGGGCGATCGCGATCGGCACCGCGTGGGGCGGGTGGAAGATCATCGAAACGATGGGGCTCAAGCTGACGAGCCTCAACGCCAAGACCGGCGTCGCCGCCAACATCGGCGCCACCACGGCCATCTTCGGCGCGACCGCCTACGGCATCCCGATCTCGACGACGCACGCCGCGGCGTCCTCGGTCATCGGCGCCGGCGTCGGTGCTCGCCGGGCCACCAACTGGCGGCTGATCGGCCAGATGGCCACCGCCTGGGTGGTCACCCTGCCGACGACCGCGGTGGTGGGGTACCTGCTCGCCAGCTTGACCAAGCTGCCGACCGTTCTCGCCTGGATCGTCATCACCCCAATCCTCATCGCGGTCGCGATCGTCATCGGGATCGCGATGAAGAACTCGCTCGGTGCCAAGCACCTCCAGCGGGAGATCGCGGCCGACGATGTCCTCGTCACGGATCAGAGGGTTCCTGTCTGAGGCCTCTGTTGCTGCGTGGGCGCGCCGCTGGCCCGGCGCTGGCCCGGCGCTGGCCCGGGCGCTGGCACTGAGTGCAACGTCACGCGCTCGTGGACGGCGCGCCAATGGGGGAAGGGACCAAGGTCCCAAGCTGGTGTTCCATCTGGATTGACTAGCGTGATGCCACGGCCATAGAGGTCCAGCGGAGAAGCGACTCCCGTCGAGACCGACCCCTCTCGAAGCTGCCTCCTGTCAAGGACGGCCCGCGGTTCGAGTCCGCGGATGGTCGCCGAAGGGCCCTGCGCCGGGAGACGTCCCCGCGCGGGGCCCTCGACGTTTGCCGGGAGCCGAAGACCCGCCAGGCTACGGCGCCTGCGATTGTTGAAGGGGCCGATCGGTCGCCGGGTGGCGCGTCGGCGGCAGGACCTCGTCGCGGTCGCGGCGGTGCACGGGGTGAGCAGCCTGCAGGTGTTGGGAGTGTGGCCCGACGACGCCGCCGCGGCATCGATTCGCGGTGAGTGCGGACGGTCGACGGGT
>Ga0302299_10001084_pt1 | contig 16111 bp, 13 predicted proteins | sample III_Fen_N3_4_FD_198795 | JGI IMG/M metagenome (GOLD analysis project Ga0302299, IMG submission 198795) | Peat permafrost microbial communities from Stordalen Mire near Abisko, Sweden - III_Fen_N3_4 | ecosystem: Environmental > Terrestrial > Soil > Wetlands > Permafrost | place: Sweden: Abisko... | reverse complement strand
GTCGTCCCGTACGGGATCGGGGTCGGGTGCACTGCCAGGCATCCGGCCAGCCTACGGCCTCAGCTGTGGAAGACCTGGATCTCGCTCACGCCACCCTGGTAGCCGCCCACGATCGCGGGCAACCGGGTCAGCCAGACCACGAGGTACCTGGCCCGGACGGGCGGATCGAGCGGGAGGGTCACGAACGCGCCGGTGGCGTCGGCCCGGCTGACCGCAATGGCGTCGTCAGCTTTGACGGGGAGCGAGGTCGCGGCCCTGATCTCGACCGAGGTGCCGTGCCCCACCAGGCCCAGACGGACCGCGCCGACCTCAGTGATCAGGCCCAGATCCACGACGAGGCCGACGCCGGGCTTGAGGCCGCCACAGTCAGGGCGGGTGTACGTCAGGGTGGTCCACGCGGTCGCGGGGTTCCCGTCCACGGCGAGGGGGACGGCGGCCGGATTCTCGCTGCCGTTTCCTTTGGGTCTCGGGTCGAAGTCGTGAACCGACAAGATCGCGAGTGCGGCCTGACCCGGCGCGGGCCCGGAGGTTGGACCCGACGTGCCGCTCGGCCCCGCGGGGGAGCCCGTACCGCCGGGGCGGGCCGCCTGCGGCGACGGCCCGACGAGGGACAAGCCGGTCATGACAGCGGCGGACACCACCAGCGTGAGGACCGCAGCGACCGCAGCGATACGACGGCCCTGACCGCGGCGAACCGGACCCGGCCGGTCGATGCCCTCATGATCGGCCGGCTCCGAGGCGCCCAGCGCCGGTCCGGTTGCGGGGACGGCTTCGAGTGCGGCGGCGACGTCCGCTGCCGTGAGCAGAGGTGCCCCCCGGCCGGACAGCCCGAGGGCTCGCGCCGCGATGTCGTCGAGCGCGGCCGGGACCCCGGCTCGGATCATCCGGGCGCGTACCGGACGGCCGCCCTGAAGCGGTGCGGCGGGGAGGGTCGAGTCGTCGGGTGCGCCCGGCCAGCGCGCGGTGAGGCAGGCGTACAGCAGCTCGCCGAGTCCGTAGGCGTCCGGGGTGGATCGCCCGGTGAGCACCGGGGCCACGGCGATGCCCAGGAGCCGGACCCGCCCCGCGTCGGAGCGGATGACCCAGCGGGGGGCGAGCGCTCCGTGCTCGAGGCCGTCTCGTGACACCACCGCCAGAGCTCGAGCCAGCTCGAGGACCAGGCGCCGGCTCTCGGAGTCGCGGAGCGGGCCTTCGGCCAGGGCCTCCTCCAGGGCGGTGCTACCGGTGAGCCACTCGACGATCAGGCAGGTCTCGTCCGCGTCGTCGAGGACGTCGAGGACCCGCTGGATCCGAGGGTCGTCGGTGCCGGCGGACCGGCGCGCGGCGTCGACCAGCGCCACCTCGCGCGGGTCACCCGCCACGAGCACCAGAACCCCTACGGCACGGTGCAGGATCGCGTCCTCGCCCCGCCAGTACGACCAGCCGGTGCCCTCGAGGACGCGGTCCTCGAGGGTGTAGCGGCCAGCCAGAGTGCGCACGGCCTTAGCCTACGGACCGCCTGGCGTCGAGGGCAGAACCGGACGAGTCGCCCCGAAGTACCCATCCAGGTACACCGGGACGATCTGGACGAAGGCGCCGGTATGTGGTGCCTCGATCATGTACCCGCCGCCGAGATAGACCGCGACGTGATGGATGGACGCGGGGTCGTTCGCGTTGGTCGCCCAGAAGAGCAGGTCGCCCGGCTTGAGCTCGCCCAGCGAGGGGTGCGGCCCGATGAACCACTGCTCGCGTGAGGTGCGGGGCAAGGCCAGGCCGGCCTGCCCGTACGACCACTGGGTCAGCCCGGAGCAGTCGAACTGATCCGGCCCCACGGCGCCCCAGAGGTAGGGGGACCCGATCTTGCTACGGGCGTAGGCCAGGGCCACCGCGATGGTCGACGGGGTTCCGTCGGGGACACCGTCGGGGGCGAACGGGTCGGTGTTCAGCGTGGCTCTGGCTCGGGCGGCGGCCTCGGCAGCGACCCGGGCCTCCTCGGCGGAGACCAGCTGCTGGACCGTGCCGTTCGCGTCGGCGAGCTCGGCCTGTCGCTCCGAGAGCAGCCCCTCGACCTTCGCCTTGGCCAAGGCAGCACTTGCTTCGAGCTGCGTCCGTTTCGCGGCCAAGGCGTCGAGCGCGGCCGTGGCGGAACCGGCTGCCGCGACGCTCTGGGAGTCCGCGGTGATGGCCAGCTGGTCGGCCGCCAGGACCCGGCTGACGTCGGAGTAGCGGCTGAGGGCCTCGCCGAGGTCGGCGCCGTCGAGCACCGTTGCGTAGAGCCCGATCGGCCCGCCGGCACGGTAGAGGGCGCGAACGCGGCCGGCGGCAGCAACGCTCAGGTCGTCGCCCTGCTGCCCCAGCTCGGTCAGGTGCTGCGACGCGGTGAGGTATTGGGTGACGACGGTGGCCAGCTGTTCCTGGACGGCGTTGTAGTCCTCGCTCGCACTCTCGGCCTGAATCTGCAATGCGGCCACCTGTGCGGCGATCGTGCGCGCCTTCGCCTTGGCGTCCGCGATGGACGGAGTGGCGCCGGCCACACCTGATGTGGCGGTCACCGAGGCCAGCGCCAGGCCGGCAATCAACCCGGCTGCGGTCAGGCGGCTGCCGAACCTCATCAGGTCTTCGCCGTACGGACGACGGTCGAGCTCGGCTGGGTGAGGTCGTCGGTGCCCGGAATGTGACCGAGCACGAGGGTGGTGGCGTGGTCCCGAACGGTCAGCGTGACCGTCCCGGCCTTCGTCACGGAGAAGTCGCCCGGTGCGAGGGTGGCGCCGCCGGCCTGGGCGACCGCGGCTGCAGCGGCGTACGCAGCCTTGCTGTCGGGGTGCGCGTGGTACGTGCGGGCGGCCTGGTCGGCGGCAAGGCCAGCTGTTCGTTCCAGCTGGTTGCCGGTCATGATCACCGACGCCGCATCGAACCCGACGATCCCGAGGATCGAGAGCCCGATCAGGACGCGGAACATGAACCCGATCAGGAACAGGCCGTCATCGCCGTGCGGACGCCGCACGGCCGCAGTGCATCGACTGGCCACGCCGTAAGCGTCGTCGTCCGAGGGCCTGGTCTTGAGCGTCAGCGACCCAGCTTCGCTGCGACCATGGTCAAGAGCTCGTTCACCTCGGCGATCCGGATCCGGCGGGCGACGAGCAGGAAGACGCCCACGACGACCGGGGTGACCACGAGGCAGGTGATCAGCGCCCCCACCTTGCCCTCGCCGACGCGGCCTGAGATCCAGAGCTCGACCAGCAGGGCCGGCCCGGCACAGACGACTCCGGCGAGGATCAGCCGGACCAGAGTCCGTACGGTCAGGTACGTGTCGAGCCCGTCCAGTCGACGTCGGAGCAGCGTCCAGAGGATGACGGCGGTCGCGGTGTAGGCGACGGCGTACCCCAGGGCCAGGCCGGAGACCGCCTGCTCGGGCGGGAGCAGCTGGTAGAGCGCGTAGCCGACACCGACGTTCACCAGGTTGAGGAAGATGTTGACCAGAGCCGGCGTCTTGGTGTCCTCCAGCGAGTAGAAGCCGCGCAGCAGGACGTAGTAGATGGCGTAGCCGATCACGCCGACCGTGAAGGCCTGCAGGACCTGACCTACCAGGCGGCCGGTGGCGTTGCTCGTTTGTCCGTACGACACCAGCAGCTGCCCCAGGCGTGGGCCGAGCAGCAGCATGGCGACCGTTGCGGGCACCATCGCTGTGGACACGAGCCGGATCCCGCGGGAGACGTCGCCGCGGACGTCGCCGATCCGTCCGTCGTGCACGGCGCGACTCATCCGGGGCAGCAGGGCGGTGACGATCGAGACGGTGACGATCGAGTTGGGCAGGACGAACATCAGGTGGGCGGTCGAGTAGATGTAGCTACCGGCGCCCTCGCGTCCCGCGGCGGCGGAGACGGCCCCCGCGGAGTTCGCGAGCCGGATGATGATCACGTACGCGACCTGGTTCACGGCGACGAAGAACAGGGTCCACTTCGCCAGGCCGACCGCCACGCCGAGCCCTTGCCCGCGCAGGTCGAAGCGGGGCCGGAACCGGTAGCCCGCCCTGGCCATCGGCGGCAGCAGGATCATGGCCTGTGCGACCACGCCGAGGGTCGTGAGGATGCCGAGAAAGGCGATCTGACCGCGGCTGATCGTGTCGAGGCCGGTGCTGCGGACGCTGACGATGAAGCCGATGCAGCCGCCGATCACCACGACGTTGTTGACGATCGGGGCGAACATCGGCGCGGCGAACCGGCCCCGCGCGTTGAGTACCTGCGAGTACAACGCGTACAGGCCGTAGAACAGGATCTGGGGCAGGCAGAGGTACGCGAACGACGTGGCCACCTGCAGCTGTCGCGCGCTCCACTGCGGGCCGGCGTAGAGCTTGGTCAGGAAGGGCGCCGCGAGCACCGCCACCACCGTGATGAGCAGCAGGGCCAGCCCGGACAACGTCAGCAACCGGTCGGCGTAGGCGTTGCCGCCGTCCTCGTCGTCCTTCATGTGCCGCACGAGCTGTGGGATGAACACGGCGTTGAGGGCTCCGCCGATGAGCAGGATGTAGACGATGTTGGGCAGCGTGTTCGCGGTCGAGTACGCGTCGGCGAGGAGCAAGGTGCCGATGGCCGCCGAGATCGCGCTGGTCCGCAGCACTCCCGTGATGCGCGAGACCACGGTGCCGGTCGCCATGACCGAGCTGGAGCGCAGCAGGCTCGGATCCGCCTCGACGGTCACGGAGTGTTCGCCTTCTCGCGCACCGAGGCGGTCGAGCCCGGGCGTCGGCCTTGGCGGACGGCCCGCCCGATCCGCACGATGAGCGCCACGGCGAGCAGCGCCAGCGCACCACCGACGATTGCTGAGGCGACCGCACCGAGCCCGGTGACCTGGACCGGGAAGGACACGGGAGAACCGTACGCCGCGCCGGCCGGTGTCGTGAGGGTGACGCGGACGGCGACCGCTCCGTTGCCGGCCGCCTGGGCGGCGATCTCGATGGTCTGCCGTTCGCCGGCGCCGATCGTCACGGCGCCGGGTTCGGTCAGCGTCAACCGGACCTCGGGGACCGCCCTGAGCAGCACCCGCACGTTCACGGGCTGATCGAGGTCGTTGGCCACGGTGACCGGGATCCGCCCGCTCTGCCCGGACAGCGTGATCGCGCCGCTGCCTACGAGATGCACTTTGGCCTGGGTGGCGGTAATCGTGGCGAGGACGTCCTGCGCGTAGATCCGCCCGCTCGCGGGAGCGTCGCGCCACGACGCAGACTCGGCGCGCAGGATCCCGCGCATCAGCGGGTCGACGATCGGCGCCGGCAGGGTGAGGACGGCGCTCAGGGTGCGGAGCTGGTCGTGCGCGCGGGACACGGTGGCCATCTGGGCCGGGTCGATGAGCGCGTCGGCCAACTTGCTCGGGAACGTCGGCACGCGCCGCGGCGGGCCGGTCACGCCCGCGTCGGCCCTGATCTCGGGCAGCGTGGCCAGCTGGGCGAATCCGGAGTCGTCGACGGACTGCAGCAGGCCCTGGATGTACGCGGCGGCGGGCGCCCAGTCTCGGGGTGGCGTCACGACCACGCTGCGCTGGACGCTCGGCTCCTCTGCCGTGATCATCGCGAGCTCGGCGAGGAACCGCTGCCGAGCGACCACGGATCCACCCTGCCTCGACACGGGCGTGGCGATCAGGGCCGACAGCACCCCGTCGGACGCCACCGCGGTGACCCCGGTCGTGCCGAGTGGCCCAACGGCTGACGCGGTGTAGGTCGTCGTGGCGATCGTCGGCGAGTAGCGGTCGGACAGGAGCAGCGACGTGAACCCGGCCAGCTTGAGGGCTGCTCGGGTCGGCACGTCGAGGGTTCCGTCGGCCGGCCAGGCGAGGTCGTCGCCGATGTCCGTCCCGGCGGGCAGCGCGGCGCGTACGGCGGCGACGCCGAGGCTGCGAGCGAGCGTGAGGTCGCCCGGGTGACCGGATCGCGTGGTCGCCACGAGGTCGGGGTCCGCGTACGGCAGGGCCATCACGTCGCTGCCACGCAGCTGGGCTGTGAGCGCCGCCAACCAGGCCGGGCCGGTCGCGTCGACCGTGTCGTCCTGCGCGGCTTCGAGCAGGTCGCCGTCCAGGGCGTACGTGACCCGGTGGCCGGCCGCGGCGTTCAGCAGGGTCTGCAACCGACCGGTCAGCAGGTCGGTCAGCACCGCGCCGCCGCCGGCTCCAGCGGCATTCCGTGTCGGCGGGGCCACGACCGGGACGACGACGGCGAGCTTGGTCGGGAGAACGGTGCCGCCCGAAGCGCCCCACGGCAAGAACGTGCGGACCATGGCCAGGGAGGCGCGGCTGCCCGAGGGCAGCTCTCCCCGAAGGTCGAGCGCGATGGGATACACCCCGAACCCGGCGCCGAGCCCGAGCCGGACGGCGGGGACGCTGAGCCGCCAGGGCGCGCTCTGTCCCGGCGCGAGGGAGGCCGCCACCGTGGCGAGGGCTCCGTCGACCGAATTGCCCGGCGACGGATCTGCGCTCTGGGCGTACTCCGCGACCGCGCCACGAGAGCCGAGCGGGTCGTGCGTGACCCGCAACTGGACCCGTAGGTCGCGCAGAGTGTCCTGGCTCCCGTTGGTCACCTGGCCGGTGAAGACGATGGGGTCGACCCCGCTCGCGGTCATGCTGCGCAAGGTGAGGACGACGGGATCGGGGGCGGTCGTCGCTGCTGTCGCCGACCCGGGGACGAGGCCGGCGGCCAAGGCTACGAGCAGCCAGCCGACAGCCAGGGCAGCGCGTCGGGTCACGTGGTCGCCGCCAGCAGGTGCTCGGCCTGGTCGATCAGGGCGCGTTCGTCTGCGTACGCCAGCCGTTGCCGGGCCTGGGTGAGCGTCAGCCACTCCACGAGCTCGGTCTCGACGTCCTGGTCGGACAGGTCACCGGACTCGGCCTCGAGCAGGAAGTGGTGCACCGTCTTGCGGATCCGGCGGTCGTCGGCGACGAACCAGTAGGTGAGGGTACCGAGCTCGCCGATGACGCGCCCGAGGATGCCCGTCTCCTCAGCGACCTCACGGACGGCCGCGTCCTGCGGCGTCTCACCCTCTTCGAGGTGTCCCTTCGGCAGCACCCACTCGAGCGCGCCGCGGCGCGTGCGGCGCGCGATCAGCGCGCCTTGCGGACCCTCTGCGGCCCGCTGGACGACCAGCCCGCCCGCTGACGTCTCGTGGACGACAGCTAGCCGCGGGCGCCGCGCGGGCTCGGAGGAGGGCACCGTGTGATGGTACGAGGCTTCGCGCCCCCTACCCTTGCTCCACGTGTCTACCGGTTCTGTGTCCGAGCCCCGCTCCGCCGCGGCTGCCGCGCGCCTGACCGAGGCCCAGCACCGTGCGGTCGCCGAGCTGCTCCACCTCTCGCCGGTCATCGATGCGCTCGGCGAACGGTTCGCGTCGGCCGGAGAGGCCATCGCTCTCGTCGGCGGCTCGGTGCGTGACGCACTGCTCGGCCGCCTCGGCGACGACCTCGACTTCGCCACGTCGGCCACCCCTGAGCGGGTGCTCGAGCTCGTGGCCGGCTGGGCCGACGCCGTGTGGGAGGTCGGCATCGCGTTCGGCACCGTCGGTATCAGCAAGGACGACTACCGGCTCGAGATCACGACGTACCGCTCGGAGTCCTACGGCCGGGCATCGCGCAAGCCGGTGGTCACGTACGGGGACTCGCTGGAGGCGGACCTGGTCCGGCGCGACTTCACGGTCAACGCGATGGCCGTCGCCTTGCCCGGCCGGACGTTCGTGGACCCGTACGGCGGTCTGGTCGATCTCGCCTCCGGGGTGCTGCGCACGCCAGCGACGCCCGAGGAGTCCTTCAGCGACGACCCGCTTCGGATGATGCGCGCGGCCCGCCTCGCCTCCCAGCTCGGGTTCGACGTCGCGCCCGAGGTGGTGGCCGCGATGGCCGCGATGGCCGAGCGCATCGACATCGTGTCCGCCGAGCGGGTGCAGGCAGAGCTGGTCAAGCTCGTCTGCGGCCTCTACCCACGCGAGGGACTGGCCCTGCTCGTCGAGTCGGGACTGGCCGCTCACGTGCTTCCCGAGCTGCCGTTGCTGAAGCTCGAGATCGACGAGCACCACCGGCACAAGGACGTGTACGAGCACACGCTGATCGTGCTCGAGCAGGCGATCGACCTGGAGGACGGGCCGAACGGCGCCGTCCCGGGCCCTGATTTCGTCTTGCGGTTCGCCGCGCTGATGCACGACGTCGGGAAGCCGCGGACCCGCCGATTCGAGTCGGGTGGCGGCGTGAGCTTCCACCACCACGAGGTCGTCGGGGCCAAGCTGACCCGCAAGCGGATGCAGGCGCTGAAGTTCAGCAAGGAGCTCACCGACGACGTGTCGCAGCTGGTCGAGCTGCACCTGCGGTTCCATGGCTACGGCAACGGCGAGTGGACCGACTCGGCCGTCCGCCGCTACGTCCGCGACGCCGGGCCGCTGCTCAGCCGACTGCACAAGCTGACCCGGGCCGACTGCACGACGCGCAACCAGCGCCGGGCCGCGCTGCTCAAGGCGACGTACGACTCGCTGGAGGAGCGGATCGAGCGGCTGGCCGAGGAGGAGGGCCGGGCCGCGCTGCGCCCGTCTCTCGACGGCACCCAGATCATGGCGATCCTGAGTGTGCCGCCGGGCCGCATCGTAGGCCGGGCGTACGCGTTCTTGATGGAGCTGCGCCTCGACCGAGGCCCGCTCGAGGCCGATGTGGCCGAGGCCGAGCTGCGCGCCTGGTGGGCCGAGCAGCCCGAGTCCCGCGAAGCCTGAGCCGCGCGGGGGGCTGTGCGGGAGGGGCTCGAGCGCCTCAGGGGATCGGGCGCCTCAGGGGGTTCGGGCGTACCAGCCGGCGGTGAGGATCAGGAGCAGCGCGGTGCCGACGACGGCGATCGCGGACTCGCCGCTCGCCGGCACCACGAGTGCGGCGACCACGACGGCACCGACGAAAGCGACGTTGAACAGCACGTCGTACAGGGCGAACACGAAGCCTCGGTGCTGGTCGTCGACGGTGGCCTGGACGGTCGAGTCCACGCAGACCTTCACGCCCTGCGCTGCGAAGCCCAGGACGAAGCCGGCGAGCACGATCAGCGGTTGCTTGAACGGCAGTACCGCGGCCAGCAGCACGGCGCCGGTGATCAGTTGGAGCCCGGGGATCCAGCGCTTGGGGCCGTACCGCAGGACCCCGCCCGGCGTCGCCATCGCGCCGAGCGGGACCCCGAGCGCGACGGCCGCAAAAGTGAGGGTCACGCCCTTGAGGCCGGCGTTGGCGTCCTCGGGCCGGTGGAAGGTGGCCCGCTGGAGCAGCACGACGAGCACCGTCATCGTGCCGAACGCCACCCGCATCGCACCGAGAGCGAGCAGCGCTGTCCAGGCTGGGCGAAGGTGGTAGAGGTGGCGCAGCCCTGATCGGAGTCCAGGCGACGGCGCATGGACCGGATCGAGCTCCGGATCGGGGCCGAGCTGGTTCGCGCCCAGCCGGGTCGCGAGCAGGGCCGCCGTCAGGTAGGACGCACCGGCCACGCCGACGATCACGGCGTCCACTCCGTGGCTGGCCCCCGCAAGGACCCGCACGCCAAGGCCGAGCCCGGCGCCGAGCACGACCGCGACGGTGCCGGTCGTGGTGGCCAGCGCGTTGGCCATGACGAGCTGGTCGCGGTCCACGACGTGGGGCAGTCCGGCCGACAGGGCCGCGAGGTAGAACCGGTTGACCCCGAGGGAGGCGAGGGCGCAGGCGACGAAGAACCACCCGTCGGCCCCCGCCGCGACCAGCGCAGTCAGCGCTGCGACCAGGGCGGCGCGGACGAGGTTGGCGATGAACAGCACCTGTCGTCGCCGCCACCGGTCGAGCAGCACGCCGGCGAACGGACCGATCAGCGAGTACGGCAGCAGCAGCACGGCGAACGACGCCGCGATCTTCGCCCCCGACACCTGCTGCTCCGGCGCGAACAGGACGTACGTCGCCAGTCCGGCCTGGAGCAGCCCGTCGGCGAACTGGGAGGTCAGCCGAACCGCGAACAGTCGCCGGAAACCCCGCCCGGCCAGGACGGCGCGCACTCCCGGTGCTCTGCCGCCGTGAGCTTGCTCCGATTCGCTCCCCCTCATGGGAACGCAGGCTAGTGGCCCGTGGGCGCCGGGCTGTCGACGACGTGCACCGTCACCCCGGCATCGCGCAGGGCCTCGAGGGCGAGCGGGTCGGCGGTCGAGTCGGTGACGAGCTCGGCGATCGCCGTGACGGGGCAGATCCCGGCAAGGTGGACCCGGCCCACCTTGGACCCGTCCGCGACGACGATCACTCGCTTGGCGCGCCGGATCATCGTCGCGTTCGTGTGTCCCTCGACCTCGTCGTGCGTGGTCAGCCCGCCCTCGGCGTCGATTCCGTCGACGCCGACGACCGCCACCTCCATGTTCAGGCCGAGCAGGGTCTGCTCTGCGAGCGGCCCGACCAGCTCGTACGACTGCGACCGGCTCACCCCACCCGTGACGATGATCTTGACCCGCGGTCGCAGCGCCAGCTCGGTCGCGATGTTGAGCGCGTTGGTGATCACGGTGAGGTCGACCCGGTCGGCGATGATCCGAGCCACCTCGCTGGTCGTCGTGCCACCCGTCAGGCCCAGAGTGAGCGGCCCTCGGGGCAGGCGCGACGCGGCCAGCGCCGCGATGGCGCGCTTCTGCTCGCGGTTCTGCCCGCCGCGGTAGCGGACCGGGAGCTCGTAGGCGACGTCCTGGGCCAGCGCTCCCCCATGCGTGCGGCTGAGCAGCTTCTGGTCCTCGAGCATCTGCAGGTCGCGGCGCAACGTGGCGGCCGAGACGCCGAACTGGGAGGCGAGCTCGGTGGCGTTGACCGAGTGGTCGGCGGCCAGCCGCTCGAGGATGGCCGACACTCGGTCAGCGCGGCGCAGCGAGACACGGGGCACGTAGGGCTCCTCGGTACGGGAACGAGCAGTCTGATTCGTTCGTTTGCCTGCGCATTGTCGTCTTTTCTTGCGCGTTTGGCCAGGAGAAACGACACTTCCGTCATGACAACGATCACCTTTCTCGGCGCTGGCAGCGTCGTCTTCACCCGCGAGCTGCTCGGCGACATCCTCGGCTTCCCCGAGCTGGCCGGCGTTCGCGTCGTGCTGCACGACATCGATCCGGAGCGGCTCGACACGGCCGACGCGTTGGCGAGGTCGATCGCGGACCAGCTGGGGGTGCGGCCAGAGGTCGTCGTGAGCGCGGACCGTCGACGCGCGCTGGAGGGTGCCGACTTCGTCGTGAACTCCATCCAGGTGGGCATGCACGAGGCCACGGTGCGCGACCTGGAGATCCCGGCGTCGTACGGGTTGCGGCAGACCATCGCGGACACCATCGGTGTCGGTGGGATCTTCCGTGGGTTGCGCACGTTCCCGGTGCTGGAGGGCATCGCGCGGGACATGCTCGAGATCTGCCCGGATGCGTGGCTGCTGAACTACACGAACCCGATGGCGATGAATGTGGCGTACCTGGCGGCGGTGGCGCCGACCTTGAAGGTGGTCGGGTTGTGCCACTCGGTGTACTGGACGGTCCGCGGGTTGTGCGAGGTCATCGGCGTGCCGTTCGACGAGGTGTCGTACTCCAGTGCGGGGGTCAATCACCAGGCGTGGGTGCTGCGGTGGGAGCGGGACGGGCAGAGCCTGTACCCGTTGCTGGACGCGCGGATCGCGGCTGACCCGGAGTTGCGCCGGCGGGTGCGGGTCGACATGTACCGCCGGTTCGGGTTCTACCCCACCGAGACGAGCGAGCACTCCAGTGAGTACGTGCCCTGGTACCTCCACCACGACGTAGAGGTCGAACGGTTGCGCATCGCCGTTGGTGCGTACATCGGCATCAGCGAGGACAACCTGGCCGAGTACGCGTCGACACGGGCAGCGCTGCAGGCCGGTGAGGCGCTGGAGATCGACCGCGACTCGACCGAGTACGCCCCGCAGGTGATCCACAGCATCGTGACGGGCACCAAGCGCACGATCTTCGGCAATGTCCGCAACACCGGGTTGATCACGAACCTGCCGCAGGACTACGCCGTCGAGGTGCCTTGCGCCGTGGACGAGCTGGGCGTGCACCCGATGCACGTCGGGGCGTTGCCGCCGGCGTTGGCGGCGTTGAACCGGGCGTTCGTCGCCCCGGGCGAGCTGGCCGTGCAGGCGGCACTGACCGGTGACCCCAAGCTGGTCCGCAACGCGGCGATGCTCGACCCGAACACCGCGGCGACGCTGACGGTCGACCAGATCTGGGCGCTGTGCAACGAGCTCACCGCCGCCCACGGCGACCTGATGCCGGAGTCGCTGCGCGGCGCGCTCGTCCTGTGACCCGACGGCCGCGGGCAGGGGCCGCAGTACTGGTCGGCGTGCTTGCGGCAGCTCTGTCTTTGGGTGCCTGCACCGGCGCCGCGCCAGCCGGGCCGAGCAGATCGGCCGCGTCGTCTGGCCCGGCGGGCTCGAGCACCTCAAGCGGTGCTGCAGGGCGACCGACGGCCGTCGAGTCCAGCCCGCCCCGATTCCCCCTGGTCGCGGCGGCTGGGCGCGCGGTCACCATCGTCGACGGGATGGACTGGTCGATGCCGTCGTGGGTGCGGCCGGCCCCGAACTCGGGCTTCTTCTCGGAGAAGGCCTCGCCGACCGACCAGGTCGTCGTGCGCAGCGTCGACCAGGCGTGGCGCCAGCTGCAACCGACGCCGGGCGGGCTCGACACCAAGGATTCCGGCCAGGGCCAAGGCATGTACTTCGACAGTCTCGACAGCCAGCTGGCCCAGCCCGGACCGTTCTGGATGCGGGTCTTCGCGTCCGGCGTCGACTGGGCGCCGGCTTGGGTGGCGACGGCGTGCCACGTGCATGGCTACGGGCCTGACTACGACGGCGAGGAGCACCTTCCGATCTGGGACGAGTGCGTCTGGGGCCACCTGCTCGAGACCTACCGAGCCCTGTTCGTCGACCGGAACCTGCGCGCCGACCCGCGTCTTCGCTTCGTCTACGTCCCCGGCGCCTTCACCTGGGCCGAGTACGACTACGAGACGGTGGCGGCAGCGGTCAAGGCCGGTGACCTGACTTTCGCGTCCTACAAGAAGTGGTACGACCACGCCTGGCGCGACCTCGCCGACCTGTTCGGCCCCTACCGCGACAAGCTCGTGTTCACGGGCGAGGACTACCCGTTCGGTCCGTTCGAGCCGCAGCAGCAGGACCTGCTCGCGCAGGAGGCGACGGCGGCCGGGCTGGGCATCCGCAACGGGATCACCGAGGAGTTCAACTTCCACCTCAACGAAGCGCCTGCCTACGGCAGCCACATCCAGCCGGACGGACACCTGGTCGTCGACGAGAACCTGCCGGTGCACGACGGCAACCACGTCGTGGCGACCGAGAACGAGTGCTACACCGACTGCGGGTTCGACACCGACGACGTCGGCTACGCGGTGGAGCAGTCCAACCTCAAGGCTCTGCAGCTGCGGATGAACTGGATCTACGTCGTGCCCGACCAGTCGAGGCTGGACGACTTCAGGCCGCACTGGGACTGGGTCCGGCTCGAGCTCGGACACACCGCCGCCGACTCGGCGGACGCCTGGGCCGACCTGCGCACGGCCGAGGACACCTACTGGACTGACGCGACGGGGCCGTTCACCAGCAAGGACAAGTGGCGCAGCAAGCCGTTCGTGCGCAACCTCGAACGCTGGCTGGTTCAGCGCGACGTGCCCGGCGCGGTGGCCAAGCGGGCGACGGTGGACGTCCGCGCCAAGGTGTTCGTCCCCGAGAACGGGACCGCCTACGAAGGCCTGTCCACCGACCGCGCTCAGGGGAGCCCCGCCCTGGCCTTCGCGCTGGACCGTGCGTTCTTCGGCGGACACCCGGCGCCGGTGCTGGTCAAGGTGACCTATTGGGACGCCGGCGGTGCTTTCCGGCTGGAGTACGCCGGCGAGCACTCCCCGACGGCAACCGTCCGGCCGGCCGGCACGAAGGCCTGGAAGACCGCTACGTTCGCCCTCCCGGATGCGACGTTCGACGGGTCGCTTCCGGGCGGAACCGACCTTCGGGTCGTCGCGCTCTCCGCAGACGCGATCGTCAAGCTCGTCCGGATCGTCCGCAGCACCGCCCCGTCCGCCTGACCCGGAAGGCCACCGCCATGCCCCTCGTCCCCACGGCCCAGCTGATCGCCGACGTGCAGCGTCGAGGCGGTGCCGTGGGGGCCTTCAACGCGATCTGCCTCGAGCACGCCGAGGCCATCGTCGCGGGGGCCGAGCAGGCCGATCGCCCGGTGATCATCCAGATCAGCGAGAACGCGGTGAAGTTCCACGGAGGACGCCTGGCGCCTCTCGCGTCGGCGTGTGCCGCGGTCGCGTCCTCCGCGGCGGTGCCCGTCTCGCTGCACCTCGACCACGTCGAGGACGACGCGCTGCTGCGGCAGGCTGCCGACCACGGCTTCGGCTCGGTGATGTACGACGCGTCGAAGCGTTCGTACGCCGAGAACGTCGGGGCCACCCGGGCCGCGGCGGAATGGGGGCACGGGTACGGGTTGTGGGTCGAGGCAGAGCTCGGTGAGGTGGGGGGCAAGGACGGTGCTCACGCGCCGGGGGCCCGCACCGACCCGGACGAGGCCGCGGCCTACGTCGCTGCCACCGGGGTCGACGCCCTGGCGGTCGCCGTCGGCAGCTCGCACGCGATGACCGACCGCACGGCGGCCCTCGACCACGGACTCATCGCCCGGCTGGCGCTGGCCATCTCGGTGCCGCTGGTGCTGCACGGGTCGTCCGGCGTGCCTGACGCCGAGCTCCGAGCCGCCGTGCTGGCCGGCATGGTCAAGGTGAACATCGGTACGGCGCTGAACATCGCGTTCACTGCGGCGATCCGCGAGCACCTCGCCGCCGACCCGTCCGTCGTCGACCCGCGCAAGTACCTCGCGCCCGCAAGGGCGGCCATGGCGGCCGTGGTCGCCGACCAGCTGGGGGTGCTAGCCGGCTGACCCGCCGAGGATCCGCCGGGCATTTCCGGCGTAGACGGCGGCCAGGTGCTCCGGCGGCAACGCGGCGCCGCTGATCTCCCAGCGTCCCTGCGGCGGGATGTCGCACCCGGGGGCGTACGGGAAGCACTCGTCCGCCGTCTCAAGGAACTGGTAGTAGGTGCGGTAGACGTCCGGCTCCGGGGGGAACGAGTCGGTGCCGAACAGCACCCGGTCCGGGTGGGCAGCGACCAGGGCGGCGAAACGCCGTGGCTGGCGGCCGAGCTCCCCGAGGCGTCCGCCCAGGTCGGCGTGGAAGTTGGGGTAGGTCCGCATCATCCGGCCCACCCAGTCGAGGTCCTCGGCCGCGCACCCGACGTGCGCACCGATGAACGTCGTGCCCGGTGCTTGCCGCACGACCGTCTCGAGGGCGAGCATCAGCCGGTCGAACGTCGGGTGCTCCGGGCCGCCGAACCACCACACCGGCATCTCGCCGAGCTCGTCCAGCCGCTCGTTGTGCCGGTCCAGCGGAGCGAAGAAGGCAACGGGGTCGGCCGTGTGGATGAGCACCGGGAGACCGAGCTCGCCGGCCGCCACGAAGACGTCGGTGAGCCGCTCGTCGTCGGGCAGCACCCGCTCGCCGGCTCCGTCGGTGACCTGGAGCCCGAGATCCTTCCAGACCTTCAGCCCGCGAGCGCCGGCGGCCGCGGATGCCGTCAGCGAGCGGACCAGGTCCTCGGTGGGATGGTCCCCACGGAGGAGCTCCCAGTCGAGATGGCAGAACGTGGCGAAGCGAGCGGGGTGGGCGGCGTCGTAGCGGGCGAGATTGTCGTCGAGCTCGCCGCCCCAGCGACCGTCCAGGTTGACCACCGTGGCGACGCCGAGCTCGTCGAGGTCGGCGAGCAGCGCGTCGACGTCCGGAACCAACCACTCGCTCTGGTCGTCGGAGAGCCAACGACCGAGGTGGTTGTGGACGTCCACCGCGGGTACGGACGGCCGCGGTACGGACGTGAGCGGGCGGCGGATCGACGGCACCGGCGCGAAGTCGCGCAGCCGCAGGTCTGCGAGCTCGATCGAGCCCTGCCCGGTCGCCCCGGGGCGTAGGTCACTCATGAAAGCGCTCATCTCAATTGTCCATTTGGGCGGAGGGTCTCGCCCTAACCGAGCAGATATGAGCATACTCACGCCATCATGAACGCAACAGAGCGCGAAATCATCAGTCAGCCCGCCGT
>Ga0302299_10001083_pt1 | contig 16113 bp, 10 predicted proteins | sample III_Fen_N3_4_FD_198795 | JGI IMG/M metagenome (GOLD analysis project Ga0302299, IMG submission 198795) | Peat permafrost microbial communities from Stordalen Mire near Abisko, Sweden - III_Fen_N3_4 | ecosystem: Environmental > Terrestrial > Soil > Wetlands > Permafrost | place: Sweden: Abisko... | reverse complement strand
CAGCTCGTGCTGCTCAGCGGCTCGGCGGTCGCACCGAGCGCGACGTTCGACCCCGGAAGGGTCGGCTCGGTGCTGGTCCGGTCGACGAAGGCCCTGACGGCCGCGGACTTCGCCGGCTGCTGACCTGACCGGTCGCCCGTCGCGGCTCCTGCGTCGTCCGCGCCTCGCAGCGCGTGCCGAGGCCACGCATATCGGACACCGCGCGTGGTGACGAGCATGAGCACGACCGAGCGCGCATGCTGGTCCCAGTCCGGGCGCCCACCTCAAGATCACGGCGATCGCCGCCGACATCCCATCGGGAAGGTTTCTCGGGCGCGTCCGGACTCGGGGGAGGCTGATCGTGGCACTGACGCGGATGACACGCGGTCAGTTCTCGGCTGCCCTCGACGTGACGCTCGGCATCCTCGGCGTCGCAGTCGCCGTCCCGTTGCTCGCCACCTGGCTGATGCACGACCCCCGGCTCGGCTGGCCGATGCTCGTGCCGATCGCGCTGGTCGTGTTCATGTCGCGCTACCCGCTGACCATCCCGCACCGGTCGGGCGACCTGCTCATCGGCTTCGAGACGTGCGTCCTGGTGTTCATGACCCTGACGGGACCTCCGCTCCAGGCGTTCTGCCTGTGGGCCGTCGGCACCGCGATCGCCAACGGCACCCAGCGCAAGCGCTGGCGGATCCGGATGTTCAACGTCGGGCTCACCCTCATCGGCGGCGCCATCTTCGTGCTCGTCTTCGTCGCGATTCACCCGCCGAGGGATGACGAGGCGATGCGCCTGGCCGCCGTCCTGCTCGGCTGCGCCGTCTACTTCGCCTACGACCTCGTCGTCACCGCGGGCTCGCTGGCCGTCGAGGACGGCTGCTCGCTCAACTCGCTGCTCACCTGGAGCTCGATCCCGCTCGGCCTCGCGACCTTCGTGAGCATCAACACCCTCGGGTTCCTCGCCGCGCTGATGTGGGACACCGTCCCGCGGTGGACGCTGCTGCTCCTCGCCGTACCCGTGGGCACGATCCTCGTCGCCGTGCGCTCGGTCAGCGAGAACCGGCTGGCCCAGCAGCGGCTGATGGGGCTGCTCGAGACGGCGACGCACGCGCCGGACTGGACCGACGAGGACCACATCGAGCGCTCGCTCATCGTCCAGGCCGAGCGCACGCTGCGCCAGGCGACAGCGTCCTTCCGTGACGTGCCACCCGTGGCACCCGAGATGGGGGTGCCGATCGAGGTGCCCGGTCGGCCGACCCGGCACCTCGTCGTCACGTCGCAGGTGTCGAGCCACGGCTTCGACCAGCACGATCGTGCGGCGCTCGAGGCGCTCACGGCGGTCGGCGTCTCGGCGTTCAACCGGCGGCGCCTCTCCGACCAGATGACCTACCTGGCGCGGCACGACGCGCTGACCGGCCTGCACAACCGGGCGATCTTCACCGACCGCCTCACCCAGGCGCTCGAGCGCCGCGCCCCGCGCGGCCAGGTGGCGGTGCTCTACATCGACCTCGACGGGTTCAAGGAGGTCAACGATGTCCTCGGCCACGAGGCCGGCGACAACCTGCTCGCGCTCGTCGCGAAGCGGATCAACCTGTGCCTGCGGCTCGGTGACACGGCCGCGCGGCTCGGCGGCGACGAGTTCGGCATCCTCCTCGACGACCTCACCGACGAGGAGCAGGCCGACCTCGTGGGGGAGCGGCTGCTCGAGGCCCTGGCCATCCCGTTCGAGGTGGCGCACCGGCAGGTCCGGGTCCAGGCGAGCATCGGCATCGCGTTCTCCGGCACCGAGGTGTCGTCCGCCGAGAAGCTGATCAACAGCGCGGACACCGCGATGTACGCCGCCAAGAACCGGGGCAAGGGCCGCGCGGAGCGGTTCCTCCCCGAGATGCGCGAGGCCGAGCTCACCCGCCTCGAGCTCGAGAGCGCGCTGCGCGAGGCGGTCGGCACCGACCAGATCCGGCTGCACTTCCAGCCCGTCGTCGACCTCGAGAGCGGGGAGATCGAGGGCTTCGAGGCGCTCGCCCGCTGGACCCACCCGACCCTCGGCTCCGTGCCGCCGGACGTCTTCATCGCCGCCGCAGAGCGGCTCGGCATCATCCGCACGCTCGGGCTGCAGCTGCTCGAGCGCGCCCACGAGGGCGGGCGCCAGCTCGCCCGCGCCGCGGGACGACCGCTGTCGATCGGCGTGAACCTCTCGGCGATCCAGGTGACCGACCCGATCCTCATGGAGCGCGTCGGCGAGCTGGTGGCCTGGGACCCGGAGGTCCGGCTCGTGCTCGAGCTGACGGAAGGGATCCTGCTCGGCGACGACCCGGTCACGATCGCGGCGCTGCACGGCCTGCGCGACGCGGGCGCGCGCCTCGCCGTCGACGACTTCGGGGTCGGCTACTCCTCGGTGGGCTACCTGCACCGCCTGCCGGTCGACATCCTCAAGATCGACAAGCTGTTCGTCGCCGAGCTGCACGACCCGCGCTCGCGCGCGCTCGTCGAGGGCGTGGTGGCGATGGCCCGGGCGATGGACCTGACGGTCGTCGTCGAGGGCGTCGAGGAGTGGGACAGCGCCGTGGCGCTGCGCGACCTGCGCTGCGAGCTCGCCCAGGGCTACCTGTTCAGCCGCCCGGTCGAGCTCCCGGTGGCGCTCGAGCTCGCCGCCCGGGGCACGATGGACGTCACGCCGATGAACCCGGTCGGTGCTCTCCGGGCCGCCCGGCCGTAGCACCGCGGTCGCGCACCCCGGTCCGTAGGGTGGCCCCGTGACCAGCATGGAGCTCACGGCCGAGGAGATCAGACTGCGCGAGACCCGCGAGGGTGTCCCGTGGCGGCGGTGGGGCCCCTACCTCAGCGAGCGGCAGTGGGGCACGGTCCGCGAGGACTACAGCGACGACGGCGACGCCTGGTCGTACTTCACGCACGACATGGCCCGCTCGCGCGCCTACCGCTGGGGCGAGGACGGACTCGCCGGCGTCAGCGACGACAAGGGGCTCGTGTGCCTCGCGCTCGCGCTGTGGAACGGCAACGACCCCATCGTCAAGGAACGGCTGTTCGGCCTCACGAACACCGAGGGCAACCATGGCGAGGACGTCAAGGAGTACTACTTCTACGTCGACAACACGCCGACGCACTCCTGGATGCGCTGGCGCTACAAGTACCCGCACGTCGCCTATCCCTACGACGACCTGGTGCGCACGAACGCCGAGCGCGGCTACTCCGACCTCGAGTACGAGCTGCTCGACACCGGGGTGTTCGACGACGACCGCTACTTCGACGTCGAGGTCGACTACGCCAAGGCCGGCCCCGACGACCTGCTGATGCACGTGACCGTACGCAACCGCGGCGACGTCGACGCGCCGGTGCACGTGCTCCCGACCCTCTGGTTCCGCAACACGTGGTCGTGGGGACAGCCCGGGGCCAAGCCCGTGCTCGAGGCGGTCGCCGGCGGACGCCCCGCCGTCCGCGTCGCGCACCCGACGGTCGGCGACTACTACCTGCACACGCCGGTCGGTGCCGAGCTCCTGTTCACCGAGAACGAGACGAACCACGAGCGCGTCTTCGGTACGCCGAACCCGTCGCCGTTCGTGAAGGACGGCGTCCACGAGGCGCTCGTCCACGGCCGCAGCGAGGCCGTCAACGCCGAGCGCGGGACGAAGGTCGCCGTCCACCTGCACGCCGTCGTGCCGGCCGGCGGAGAGCTGTCGTGGACGCTGCGCCTCGACCAGCAGGCACCGGCCGGCCCGGACCGTTTCGCCGACGCCGACAAGGTGCTCACCACCCGGCGCACGGAGGCCGACGCGTTCTACGCCGCCGTCACGCCGTCGGCGATGGACGAGGACACCGCCGCAGTGATGCGCCAGGCGCTCGCGGGGATGCTGTGGAGCAAGCAGCACTACAGCTTCGACCTCGACACGTGGCTGCGCGAGCACGGCGGGCACCCGCTCCGCCTGCCCCGCAAGCCCGGCACGCGCAACGCCGAGTGGTTCCACATGCTCAACGACGACATCATCTCGATGCCGGACAAGTGGGAGTACCCCTGGTATGCGGCGTGGGACCTCGCCTTCCACACGGTCGCGCTCGCGATGGTCGACCCCGACTTCGCGAAGGGCCAGCTCGACCTCATGCTGTCGTCGGGCTACCTCCACCCGACGGGCCAGATCCCGGCGTACGAGTGGAACTTCAGCGACGTGAACCCGCCGGTGCACGCGTGGGCGCTGTCGCTGGTCTACGGCCTCGAGCGGCAGATGTCCGAGTCCGGCGAGGAGACGGCCGTCGCCGCCGACGACGTCGACTTCCTCTCCGAGGCGTTCGGCAAGCTGCTGCTCAACTTCACCTGGTGGGTCAACCGCAAGGACCCGTCGGGCAAGAACGTGTTCCAGGGCGGATTCCTCGGTCTCGACAACATCGGCGTCTTCGACCGCAGCAAGGGCATCCCGTCAGGGGGCACGCTCGAGCAGTCCGATGGCACCGCCTGGATGGCCTTCTTCAGCCAGAACATGCTCGAGATCGCGATGGCCCTCTCCGAGCACGACCCGTCCTACGAGAGCTTCATCGTGAAGTTCGTGCACCACTGGTTCCAGATCGCGATGGCGATGGACCCCCTCGGCGAGCACCCCGACGAGATGTGGGACGAGCAGGACGGCTTCTTCTACGACGTGCTCCGCCTGCCGGACGGCACTGGTCGTCGCATCGAGGTGCGCTCGCTCGTCGGTCTGCTGCCGCTGTGCGCGACGTCGGTGCTGCCCGAGGCGATGCTCGACCGCTTCCCCGCGGTGCGCGCGCAGGTCGGGCACTACCTCGAGCGCAACGGCGACCTGCTCGCCGGTATCGCCGACCCGAGGGTGCCCGGCGTCGATGGGCGTCGCCTGCTCGCCCTGGTCGACGAGACGAAGCTGCGCCGCATCCTGGCGAAGATGCTCGACGAGGACCGCTTCCTCGGTCCGCACGGCATCCGCTCGGTGTCCAAGTGGCACGAGGCGCACCCCTACACCCTCGAGCTCGACGGCAGCTCCTACACCGTGAACTACGAGCCGGCCGAGTCCGAGAGCGGGATGTTCGGCGGCAACTCCAACTGGCGCGGTCCGGTGTGGTTCCCCATCAACCTGCTGCTCGTCCGCGGCCTGCTGCAGTTCTACCTCTACTACGGCGACGACTTCCGGGTGGAGTTCCCGACCGGCTCCGGCGTCGAGCTCACCCTGTTCGAGGTCGCCCGCGAGCTGAGCAACCGGCTCGTCTCGACGTTCACCCGCGGCGAGGACGGTCGCCGCCCCGTCTACGGCGACACCGCGAAGTTCCAGGAGGACCCGCACTGGCGCGACGAGATCCTGTTCTTCGAGTACTTCCACGGCGACAACGGGGCGGGTGTCGGGGCGTCGCACCAGACGGGCTGGACGGGCGTCGCCGCCAGGCTCGCCCAGCTGTTCGCCAGCACCGACGCGGAGACCCTGCTGCACGGCCCGACCCGGCCGTTCACGGTCCCCTACCGACGGCTCATGGACGCGCCGCTCGGCGACGTCGACGACGCCCGCCGCAGCCGCGGCGGAGCACCCAGCACTCGGCGTACGGAGGCGTGACATGACGCGGATCGCGGTCACCGGAGGCATGGGCAAGCTCGGACGGGCGGTCGTCACCGACCTCACCGCGCACGGCTACGACGTCGTCGTCCTCGACCAGCACGTCCCGCCGGGGTGGACCGCCGGCGTCACGCGCGTGGACATGACCGACTACGGCCAGGTGCTCGGCGCGCTCACGCGGGTCGACGACCGCTACGACGGCCTCGACGGAGTAGTGCACCTCGCGGCGATCCCGGCCCCGGGCATGGCGCCCAACGCCGCCACGTTCGCGAACAACGTCGTGAGCACCTACAACGTGTTCGAGGCCGCTCGGGTCGCGGGGATCCGCAACGTCGTGTGGGCCTCGAGCGAGACCGTCCTCGGGCTCCCGCTCGACACGCCGCCGCCCTACCTCCCGATCGACGAGGAGTACCGGGTCCGTCCGGAGTCGTCGTACTCCCTCGGCAAGGCGGTCGAGGAGGAGATGGCCCACCACTTCTGCCGCTGGGACCCGACCTCGAAGATCATCGGGCTGCGCTTCTCCAACGTGATGGAGCCGCACGACTACCTCGCGTTCCCGTCGTTCTCGGCCGACCCGGTGCTGCGCAAGTGGAACGCTTGGGGCTACATCGACGCCCGTGACGGCGCCCAGGCCGTACGCCGTGCCCTCGAGCTCGACGCCACGGGCTACGACGTCTTCATCGTCGCCAACGCCGACACCTGCATGACCACGCCGAGCGCGGAGCTCGCCGCAGCCGTCTTCCCGGACGTGCCGCTCACGAGGGCGGTCGAGGGCACGGAGACGCTGCTCAGCATCGACAAGGCGCGGCGCGTGCTCGGCTACGAGCCCGAGCACTCCTGGCGCGACGTGTTCACCGCCGACCTCTGACCCGGCCGCATCCGGAGCCGGCTGCGGCCCGACCCGGCTGCGCAACGTCTCCACGGGGGCTGCGTCACACCCACGTGCCCGGCGTTCGCGCCGTATCGGCACGCCGGGACCGGGGTCTGTAGCCGCCGGTCACCCGTTCGGAGCATCGGCTCCCCGTCCGGGGGGACGAAGAGCCTCGGGAGAGGTTCTGCCCGTGGGGGGCGGGCCGCCGAGGGAGACCCGATGCTCGTGAACCGTCGTCTGCGCCCGCCGTTGGTCGCTGCGGTGGTGCTGGGCGTCGCGCTGTCCGTCACCGGTCCGGCCGACGCCGCCTGGGGCAAGCGTGTCGCCGCGCCCGTCATCTCGGTGTCGCCGTCCTCGCCGTCGAACCAGACCTCCGCCACGTTCGGCTGGACCGAGGCGACGGCGGGTGCCACCTTCGCCTGCACGTTCGACAAGGTCGCCGTCTCCTGCGGCACGTCCCGCTCGGTGACGGTCACCGGCCTGACGGCGAAGACGCACACGTTCACCGTGCGCGCGTCGCTCGCCGGCTGGCGGTCGGCGTCGGCGTCGAGGTCGCTCGTCGTCGACCTCACCGCGCCGGGCGCTCCCACGGTGTCGGGCGTCCCGACGATCACCAGGACCCCGATCTCGCCGGCGTTCACCAGCGCCGCCGCCGACGTCGCGTCCTTCGAGTGCTCGCTCGACGGCGACGTCTTCGTCGCCTGCGCGAGCGGCAGCCCGATCGCCGCGTCCCCGGACGGACGGCACACCCTCGACGTGCGCGCCCTCGACAGCGTCGGGAACGCCTCGCCCGCGACACGCGCGACCTGGATCGTCGACACGTTCGTCGCGACGCCGTTCGTGCTGAGCGGACCCAGCGGCCGGACGACGTCGACCAGCGCGTCGTTCACGTTCGGCAGCCATGAGAGCGACGCGACGTTCGAGTGCGCGCTCGACGGCTCGGTGTTCACCGCGTGCACGACCGGCAAGCTCTACACCGGTCTCGCCTCGAGCGTCCCCGGAGTGACGCACCACTTCCTGGTCCGCGCGACGGACGCCATCGGCAACCAGGCCGTCTCCTCCGACTACTCGTGGACCGTGCTGAACTCGCTGAACTCCTGGCTCATCGCGTTCGGCCCGAGCGGACTGCCCGGCGCGGTCTCGAAGCTCACCACAGCCAGCATCCACTTCACCGTCACCGGCATCGGGTCCGTCTCCGGTGCGGCCACGCTGACCTGCGACGTGGACGGAACGCCGGTCGCGTCGTGCGCCTCGCCCGTCAACCTCTCCGGCCTCGCCGACGGATCGCACGCACTGACCGTCGTCGCCGACCAGGGTCTGGCCACGCAGAACACCGCGGTCTTCTCGTGGGAGGTCGACTCGACCCCGCCGGACGTGCCGCAGCTGTTCGGGCCGCCGGACCGCACGAACCAGACGAGCGTCTCGATCGACGTCGTGCCCTCGAAGCTCGACGACGCCGTGACCTGCACGATCGACGGAGCACCAGCCGACCCGGGCTGCTCGCTCACCCAGCCCGTCGTCGCCGACTCGCTCGTCGACGGCACGCACACGGTCGTCGCGACGGAGAACGACTCGGCCGGCAACTCCACCAGCAGCTCGCTCACCTGGACCGTCGACACCGTCGCGCCCGACGTCGTGTCGGTCACCACCCCGACGACCCTCGCCGGTGTCGCGACCGTCGTCTTCAGCGAGGACACGGCGATCACGACGACCAGCCCCGGGCTGGCCCTCGCCTCCGGAGCGCCCGTCGCAGCCGCTCAGGTCTGCTTCGACGCGGCGAGCGCGGTCGTGGAGTGCGACGCGTTCGACGTGCGGTCCGTGCAGGTCGTCGCGTCGGCGCCGCTCGTCCCCGGCCAGGACTACGCCGTCACCGTCAACGCCGCCGGCTCCGAGCCGTCGACCGACGTGGCGGGCAACGCCGCCCCCGTGACGAGCGCCGCGTTCCGTGCCCCGCTGCTGCAGCAGGAGACGAGCCCCGTGGTCGTGCAGGGGTGGCGGAAGGTGGCCGCCGCCGCGGCCAAGGGCGGCTCGTACCTCGCCGAGAGCCGCCGCGGTGCCGCCGTCTCGTGGTCGTTCTCCGGAACGGCGTTCGGCGCGTGGCTCGTGTCCGGCCCCACGTTCGGCTATGCGAAGGTCTACGTCGACGGCGTCCTCAGGGGCACGTTCAACCAGTACTCCGTCGTCGCGCGGTACACGTCCGTGCACCGCGTCACGGGTCTCACCGCCGGTCCGCACACCGTGCGCGTCGTCGCGACCGGGGTCAAGGGCTCCCGCGCGGCCACAGGTGCGCTCGTCGGCGTCGATGCCTTCTCCGTGGGTGCGACGGTCTCGACGACCCCGCGGCTCGTCGCGACCTGGGCGGGATCCGCCGTCGCGGCGGCGAGCGAGGGCCACCGGGTCCTGGCCGGCCTCGCCGGCGAGACCGTCTCGATGACGTTCGCGGGCACGGGCATCCGCTGGGCGCGCCCGACCGGTCCGGCCTTCGGCATCGCCGCGGTCTACGTCGACGGTGTGCTCAGGGCGAAGGTCGACTCCTGGTCCGCAGCGGCGCACGAGCAGGTGCTGTGGTCGAGCGCGGTGCTCGCGCCGGGACCGCACACGGTGCGGATCATGGTGCTCGGCACGAAGCGCGTCGCCTCGCGCGGCACTACCGTCGGGGTCGACTACCTCGAGGTGCGCTGACACGACACGGGTGAACGCTCGCAGCGACGTGCGGGCGGATTCCCATGGTGCTCTGCCACGCTTTCGATGTCCCTATCGACGACCGAGGAGCCCCCCATGGGATTCGGCCAGGCAGTCAGCACCTGCTTCTCCAAGTACGCCACGTTCAGCGGCCGTGCCCGCCGCAGCGAGTACTGGTACTGGATCCTGTTCGAGCTGATCGTCATCCTCGTCGCCTTCGGGGTGGACAACGCGCTGCACCTGACGTTCGTGAAGGACGCCGGTCCGCAGGTCGGCTGGATCTACACGATCGCGGTGCTGGCGCTGTTCCTCCCGGGCATCGCCGTGACGATCCGACGCCTGCACGACACCGGACGCTCCGGCTGGTGGTGGTTCCTGTCGCTGCTCTGCGGGATCGGCGCGTTCATCCTGTTCGTCTTCTGCCTGATCGAGGGCAACCCCGGCCCGAACCAGTACGGCCCGTCCCCCAAGGCCGGCTGAGCGCACCCGTCCGGCGTTCCTCCGTCGCTGCGCCGCCCGCGCGCGGCGTCGCCCGGGCGGCGCCGGCCCTATGCCGGTCGGCGCCCGGAGATCCGGCCGGTCAGCGCGTCGGCGGCGGCGACGACCGCCCTCCCGAGCCGGTCGCGTCGCCGCGCGTCGACGTCGGCGGAGAACGTCAGCGCGACGGCCGCCGTCGGGCGTGAGCCGTGGTCGAAGACGCACGCAGCCACCGAGGCGTAGCCCGCGGTGACGAGCCCGTGCTCCTCGGCGTAGCCCTGCTTCTTCTCGACGCGGATGGTCTCGCGCAGCTCGCGCAGCGAGGCGGGACCCGATCCGGTGCGGCTGGTGAAGGTCGCCTCGGAGGGGAACAGCGCACGGACCTGGGCGGCCGGCAGGTGGGCGAGCATGGCGCGGCCGCTCGCCGTGAGGTGCGCGGGCAGCCGGACACCGACGTCGGTGACCAGGGTCAGCGGCGAGCGTGGCTGCTCCTTGAGCAGGTAGACCGTCTCGGTGCCCTGCAGGATGCCGAGCTGCGCGGTCTCCGACGTCTGCTCGACGAGGCGGGTGAGCAGCGGCCGCGCGAGGCGCTCGAGCGGGTCGTGGCGCAGGTAGGCGGAGCCGACCTCGAACGCCGCGACCCCGAGGCCGTAGGCCCGCTCCTCGGGCAGGTGCACGACGAAGTCGGAGGCCTGCAGCTCCGCGAGCAGGTGGTACGCCGTCGAGCGCGGCAGGTCGAGCTCGCGGGCGATCGTCGATGCCGCCACCGGCCCCGGCCGCGACGCCAGGAACGTGAGGATCCGCAACGCCTGCCGCGCCGCCGGCACCCCACCCACCCGCCCACCCCCTCGCTGGATCCGGCTGAATGTGCCCCAGAGTGCGTAAGACGCACCTGTGCTTCCCCTCAGCACTCGGGTTTCGAGCGGGAGCGTCTGGGATACCAGACAGTGAATCATGCCGGAGGGCAGCGGTGCGGGTGGGGAAGCGCTGTGATGAGCACATCCCGCCGCTCCCAGCCCCAGGAGTCCTCATGACCGCCCCGACCGTCTCCGGCCCCCGCCCTGTCCGCGCCGCACGCGGCACGGAGCTCTCGACGCTGGGCTGGCCGCAGGAGGCCGCGCTGCGGATGCTGCAGAACAACCTCGACCCCGAGGTGGCCGAGCACCCCGACAAGCTCGTGGTCTACGGCGGCACCGGGAAGGCCGCTCGAGACTGGGCCTCCTTCGACGCGCTGCAGCGCACGCTGCGCACGCTCAAGGGCGACGAGACGATGCTCGTGCAGAGCGGTCGCCCGGTGGGCGTCTTCACCACGCACGAGTGGGCGCCGCGGGTGCTCATCGCCAACTCCAACCTCGTGGGCGACTGGGCCAACTGGGAGGAGTTCCGCCGCCTCGAGCAGCTCGGGCTCACGATGTACGGACAGATGACGGCCGGCTCGTGGATCTACATCGGCACCCAGGGCATCCTGCAGGGCACCTACGAGACCTTCGCGGCCGTGGGGGAGAAGCACTTCGGCGGCACGCTCGCCGGCACGATCACCCTCACCGCGGGTCTCGGCGGCATGGGCGGCGCCCAGCCCCTGGCCGTGACCATGAACGACGGAGTGGCGATCTGCATCGACTGCGACCCGCGCGCGATCTCCCGGCGCATCGAGCACCGCTACCTCGACGTGCAGGCCGCCAGCGTCGAGCACGCACTCGAGCTCGCGGTCGAGGCGCGCGACGCCCGCAAGGGCCTGTCGATCGGCCTCCTCGGCAACGCCGCCGTCCTCGTGCCGCAGCTGCTCGCGATGGACGCGCCGATCGACATCGTCACGGACCAGACCTCGGCGCACGACCCGCTGTCCTACCTGCCGATCGGTGTCGACTTCGACGACATGGCGGCCTACGCCGCGAAGGACCCGCAGGAGTTCACGATCCGGGCACGCGAGGCGATGGCCGCGCACGTCGAGGCCATGGTCGGCTTCATGGACAAGGGCGCCGAGGTCTTCGACTACGGCAACTCGATCCGCGGCGAGGCACAGCTCGCGGGCTACTCCCGCGCGTTCGACTTCCCCGGCTTCGTGCCGGCCTACATCCGCCCGCTGTTCTGCGAGGGCAAGGGCCCGTTCCGCTGGGCCGCGCTCTCCGGCGACCCCGAGGACATCGCGAAGACCGACCGCGCCATCCTCGAGATGTTCCCGGACAACGCGAACCTGCAGCGCTGGATCCCCATGGCGCAGGAGCGCGTGCACTACCAGGGCCTGCCGGCGCGCATCTGCTGGCTCGGCTACGGCGAGCGCCACCTCGCAGGCATCCGGTTCAACGAGATGGTCGCGAGCGGCGAGCTCTCCGCCCCGATCGTCATCGGCCGCGACCACCTCGACTGCGGCTCGGTCGCGTCGCCCTACCGCGAGACCGAGGCCATGGCCGACGGCTCCGACGCGATCGCCGACTGGCCGCTGCTCAACGCGATGGTCAACGTCGCCTCCGGAGCGTCATGGGTCTCGATCCACCACGGCGGCGGCGTCGGCATCGGCCGCTCGATCCACGCCGGCCAGGTGGCTGTCGCCGACGGCACGAAGCTCGCCGGCGAGAAGCTGCTCCGGGTGCTGACCAACGACCCGGGCATGGGCGTGATCCGCCACGTCGACGCCGGCTACGACATCGCCGTCGACGTCGCCGACGAGCGCGGCGTGCGCATCCCCATGCGCGAGAACGGCTGACGATGGTCGACCTGGCGCCCGGTACACGCACGGGCAGCGTGCTCGTCGACAACATCGGCGAGCTCGTCACGAACGACCCGTCGATCGGCGACGGTCCGCTCGGCATCGTCCGCGACGCCGCGCTCCTCGTCCGCGACGGCGTCGTCGAGTACGCCGGTCCGCGCACGACCCTGCCGACCGGCGAGGCCAACGGGCGGATCGACGCTGCCGGCGCCGCGGTGATCCCCGGCTTCGTCGACAGCCACGGTCACCTCGTGTTCGCCGGCGACCGCGCGGAGGAGTTCGCCGCGCGGATGGCCGGCGAGCCCTACACCGCGGGCGGCATCGCCTCCACGGTCGCGGCGACCCGCGCCGCCACCGACGACCAGCTCGCCGTCGGCGTGGCACGCCTCGTGCGAGAGGCAGCCCTCGCCGGCACGACCACGTCGGAGAGCAAGTCGGGCTACGGCCTGTCGGTCGAGGACGAGGCACGCTCGCTGCAGGTCGCGGCACGCTACGTCGAGGAGGTCACCTTCCTCGGCGCGCACGTCGTTCCCGCGGAGTTCCGCGACGACGTCGACGCCTATGTCGCGCTCGTCACCGGCCCGATGCTCGACGCGTGCGCTCCCTTCGCCACGTGGATCGACGTCTTCTGCGACCGGGGCGCGTTCGACGGCGACCAGGCGCGCGAGATCCTGCGCGCCGGGATGACGCACGGCCTCAAGCCGCGCATCCACGCCAACCAGCTCCAGCACGGCCCCGGCGTGCAGATCGCGGTCGAGGTCGGTGCCGCGTCGGCCGACCACGTCACGCACGCGTCCGACGACGACATCGAGGCCCTCGCGGCGAGCGGCACCGTCGCGACGCTGCTCCCCGGTGCCGAGTTCTCCACGCGTGCGGCGTATCCCGACGCTCGGCGCATGATCGACGCGGGCGTGACCGTCGCTCTCGCGGCCGACTGCAACCCGGGGTCGTCGTACACGACGAACATCCCGTTCTGCATCGCGGTCGCGGTGCGCGACATGCGGATGACGCCCTCGGAGGCGCTGTGGTCGGCGACTGCCGGCGGCGCGCGCGCCCTGCGTCGCACCGACGTCGGGCACCTCGGCGTCGGTGCGCGCGGCGACCTCGTGCTGCTCGACGCGCCGAGCCACCTGCACCTGGCCTACCGTCCGGGTGTCCCTCTCGTACGGTCGGTGTTCCGCGCCGGCGCACGCGTCCGCTGACGTCGACGTCCCACGAAGGAGAACCATGTCCGCCACCACGACCGACCGTGTCGTCGTCCTCGACGACCGCGGCGTCACGCTCGACGACGTCATCGCGGTCGCGCGAGGCAACGCACGGGTCGAGTTCACCGCGCGGTCGCGCGAGGGCATGGCCGTCACGCGCGCGCGCATCGACGAGCTCGCCGGTGCCGCGGAGCCGAAGTACGGCATCTCCACCGGGTTCGGTGCCCTGGCGACACGACACATCTCACCCGACCTGCGCACCCAGCTGCAGCGCTCGCTGATCCGGTCGCACGCCGCGGGGATGGGCGACCCGGTCGAGCGCGAGGTCGTGCGCGCGCTGATGTTCCTGCGTCTCAAGACCCTCGCGTCGGGCCGGACCGGCATCCGCCCGGTCGTCGCCGAGACCATGGCCGCCCTGCTCAACGCCGGGATCACGCCGGTGGTCCGGGAGTTCGGCTCGCTCGGCTGCAGCGGCGACCTCGCCCCGCTCTCGCACTGCGCGCTCGTCCTCATGGGGGAGGGCCACGTGTGGGGCGTCGACGGCGAGATCGTCGAGTCCGGTCCTGTCCTCGAGGCCGCGGGCATCACACCCGTCGTGCTGCAGGAGAAGGAGGGCCTCGCCCTCATCAACGGCACCGACGGCATGCTCGGCATGCTCATCATGGCGATCGCCGACCTCGAGCAGCTCTGCGACGTCGCCGACGTGACGGCCGCGATGAGCGTCGAGGCGCTGCTCGGCACCGACCGCGTGTTCCTCCCCGAGCTGCACGAGCCGCTGCGCCCGCACCCGGGCCAGACCCGCAGCGCCGCGCGCATGCTCGCCGCGCTCGCGGGCTCGCCGATCGTGGCCTCGCACCTCGAGGGCGACACGCGCGTGCAGGACGCCTACTCCCTGCGCTGCGCCCCGCAGGTCGCCGGCGGCGTCCGCGACACGATCGCCCACGCGCGGCTGGTCGCAACGCGCGAGCTCGCAGCAGCCGTCGACAATCCCGTCGTGCTGCCGGACGGGCGCGTCGAGTCCAACGGCAACTTCCACGGCGCCCCGGTGGCCTACGTCCTGGACTTCCTGGCGATCGTCTCCGCCGACCTCGGCTCGATCTCCGAGCGACGCACAGACCGGCTGCTCGACAAGTCGCGCTCGCACGGCCTGCCTCCGTTCCTCGCCGACGACCCCGGCGTCGACAGCGGCCTGATGATCGCGCAGTACACGCAGGCCGCCCTCGTGTCGGAGAACAAGCGCCTCGCGGTGCCGGCGTCGGTCGACTCGATCCCGAGCTCGGCGATGCAGGAGGACCACGTCTCGATGGGTTGGTCCGGTGCGCGCAAGCTGCGGCTGTCGGTCGACAACCTGCGCCGCATCCTCGCCGTCGAGCTGGTGGCGTCGGCGCGCGGCATCGACCTGCGCGCTCCGCTGCAGCCGGCCGCGGCGACCGGAGCCGTCCTCCACGCGCTGCGCGAGACGGTGCCGGGGCCGGGGACCGACCGCTACCTCGCGCCCGAGCTCGCGGCGGCGTACGACTTCCTGCTGGCCGGCGGCGTCGAGAGCGCCCTCGAGGCCGCAGGCATCACGCTCCCGTAGCCCGCCAGTTGCCGAGACGTGGCGTCAGCGCGAGATGTCGGGCGCGCTCACGCCACGTCTCGACGAGCGGGCAGCGGTGACTTCGGGTGCGGCGGCACGTGCGCGACCGCGAGGGCGACGAGATCGTCCCACCGGTCCGGCTCGTGGAGGCCCTGGCGCGGCAGGTAGGTCCAGTTCGACGTCGACCGGGTGCCCAGCGCGAGGATGAGCCGGTCCTCGCGCACCAGCAGCGACGACCAGTAGTCCCACGAGACGGTGGACGACGTGATCGCCGATCCCATGAAGAGGCTGTCCGCGCTGACGATCGCCGACGTCGGCAGGAGCGCGTTGGGGATGCGGCGCATCACCCGGCGACGCCACCAGCGACCGAGGCCGTCGGTCAGCTGCGCGATCCCGACGGCTGCGCAGACGACGGCGATCGCGAGGCCCGCGACGTCGAGCCCTCCGTCGCTCAGCCCGGCGACCGCGAGCCCGAGCCCGAGGCCGGCGAGGACGATGAGGATCCATCCCCACAGCAGTCGGCTGCGTCGTCCGCCACTGACGCGCGCCCAGTCCTCGGCGGACCGCTCCCACTCCTCGAGCGTCGGCGTGAACGTCAGGGCGATGGAGTCGGGCTCGGTCACGCGCCGAGTATGCCGGTCGGTCAGCGGCGCAGGGTGTCGACCCAGGCGAGGCTGGCGCGCGAGATCTGCGTCCGCGCGTCGTCGTGGCTGATGGTCGGCGTGCCGTCGCCCGGCTGCGGGCCGTAGTCACCGAAGAACGCGTGCACCGCCCCGTCGATCACCGTGTACGTCGCGCCCTGGGGCAGGTCGCGCTTCGCGGCGTCGATCTTCGGGGGTGTCGCGAGGCCGTCCACGCTCCCGGAGATCGAGAGCACGGTCGCGGTGAGCGAGGTGCTCATGTCCGTCGCCGGGTACGACGCGTAGAGCAGCAGCCCCACGACCGGCGATGTCGCGTCGTCGTCGTGCGCGTCGGCGTCGATCGCGGCGACCGTCCCGCCGAGCGAGTGGCCTCCCACGACCCATTCCGTCACCGCCGGGTGGGCCGACTGC
>Ga0302299_10001082_pt1 | contig 16129 bp, 10 predicted proteins | sample III_Fen_N3_4_FD_198795 | JGI IMG/M metagenome (GOLD analysis project Ga0302299, IMG submission 198795) | Peat permafrost microbial communities from Stordalen Mire near Abisko, Sweden - III_Fen_N3_4 | ecosystem: Environmental > Terrestrial > Soil > Wetlands > Permafrost | place: Sweden: Abisko... | reverse complement strand
CGCACCGGGTGGCACGAACACCGTGAGGCTCTGCGCGAGGCCGTTGCGTTCGCTGTCGTAGCTCGTGTAGCCCGCGCCGTGGCGCACCACGGTGTCGCCGGCGCCGCCCGCCGGGAGCGGCGTGGGTGACCACACCGCGGCGGTCTCCTCGTCGCGCAGGTACACGGCCTCCGACGGGGGATCGAGCACCGGATCGTTGCTCCACGGCGTGAGCCGGTTCTCGCCGCTGTTGAGCGACCACGTCGTGCCCAGCGCGGACTCGCTGACCACGCAGCCGAGCTCGGCGTTCGCCAGCACGTTGCACCACGGCGCTGGCGTCGGTCGCTCGGCCGACACCGAGATCACGTACTCGCGGCCATCCGCGGTGAAGCCGCCGGTGCCGTTGTCGAACCCGAGCTTGTCGCGCGGCCGGCCCGGCGCGGCGACGACCTCGACCAGCGTGGGCTCGAACCGCGGCAGCGTCGGCCGGACCTCGCCGCCGCGCGCCAGCCGGGCCGCCAGCGAGCCGTCCCGGGTGTCGAGCACGACCCGTGCGCAGGCCTCGAGGTGCAGGCGCTCGGCCTCGGGGACCTGATCGACCGCGAGCACGAAGATCCCGCCCGGCCGGCCGAGCCACTCGCCGGCGTCGCTGCGGGCGAGCACGCCGGCCAGCGTGCCTTCCGTGGCGTAGCCGGAGGGCCGCTCGTCGAGCAGCGCTAGCTCGAGGCGGACGCCGCACGTCCGCAGGTAGCGCTGCGCGGCGAGCACTTCGTCGAGGATCGCCGCCTCGGGGTCGGCGACGCGCAGCACCACGATCGGGTCGTCGCCCGAGATCCCGCGCCCCCACAGCTGCGACTTGCAGGGTCGCGCGGCGGCGAGCGCAGCCGGCGAGCGCATCGTCGGGTCGGCGAACAGCAGCGCAGAGAACAGGCCCTGGACGGCGGGCAACAGGCCAGGGGAGAGCTGGGTGCGTTGCAGGCGCCGCGGGCTCTCGTTCGCCGCGTCTCGAAACGCCCACTGCACCGCGTGCATCGAGCCGTAGCGCTGGGCCAGCGCGATCGCGGCGCTCCGCGAGCGCGCGACCGTGGTGACGAACGCGAAGCTTGCCGAGCGCTTCGGCTTGAGCGTCACGCTCGCCATGAGGCTCATGATCGGATCGAGCACGGCGCCGGTGTGACCGTGCAGCGCGCCCCGGTGAAGCGCGAGCGCCGCGGGTGCGCGCGTGCTCCCGCGCCGCCCCAGGAACGCGGCGCGATCGGTCTCGTACCCCGCGGGGACGACCGCGTTGCCGTCGTGGACGAGCCGGTGTACGACCACCACGGGCTGCTCGGTCGTGGCGCGGGGGCGACGCGCGAACACCAGGGCGTCGAGCTCGGCGAGCCGCTCGCTCTCGATGAACAGGCTCGAGAACGCCGGGTGGGTCGGGGCCTGGCGGGCGTCGAGCATCACGGGGCGTCCGGCGCTGGTGACCGCGAGCCGCCGCGTGCGGTCGGTCTCGTTGTGCAGCGTGACCAGCCGGACCTCGACGTCGTCGGCCGGCGCGATCGTGATCTCGACGTGCATCGAGATCCCCTCGTGGCGGCGATGCAGCTCGGCCTTGTGCATCGCGAAGGTCGTCCGGCCGTCGGACGCCGTGGCCAGCCAGATCCGGCCGGTGTCCTCGTCGCGCAGGTAGATCCACAGCCCGTCGTCGTCGCGCGTCGCGTCGGGCTGGTAGCGGGTCACCGCCGTGCCCTGCCAGGACAGCCCGCCGCCGCCGGTCTCCGTCACCAGGCTCGTCAGCTGACCGTTGCCGAGCACGAACGCCTGGGGATGCACACGATCTGCCGGCGACCACGGTCCCGCGGTGGGCAGCGGCGCGGCGACCACCGCCGCATCGCCGGGCGCGGGGTCGACCACCGGCCACTCGGCGGGTGCGACGCTGGGCGCGAGCTCGTTGAGCAGCAGCTCCCCGGTCTGGACCAGCGGGTCGGCGTGAAACCGGTCGATCATCGTGCGCGCGGTCAGCGCGTTGCCGAGCGCGACGAGCAGCATGCCCTGGTGATGCGCCATGTACGAGCGCACCACGGAGTACGCCTGGCCCTCGGGGACGCGGTCGGCCGTGAGATCGACCGCCTCGAACAGGCCGTAGGTCCCGAGCATCCCCATCGCCTCGAGCCTCGCCACGTTGGCGACGACCGCGCGCGGCCGCAGCGCGACCGCGAGCAGCGATGCGTACGGGGAGACTACCCGGTCGTCCTCGAGCCCGCGCTTGAAGCCGAGCCCGGCCACGCCGAACGAGCGGTACTGGTAGGTGTGGTGGGCGTCGACCCTTGCGTAGGCCGACTCCGAGACGCCCCACGGCTCGCCCGCCCCGGCTGCGGCGATCTGCGCATCGACCACGCGCTCGCCGGTCTGCGCGAGCAGCGAGCCCGCCTGGCTCCGCATCACCAGGCTGGGCATCAGGTACTCGAACATCGTCCCGCCCCACGACAGCAGCGCCGGTGCACCGGCCACGCTGGTCATCGGTCGGCCGAGCGCGTACCAGTGCGACTCCGGGACGTCGCGCTTGACGATCGCGAGGTAGCTCGCGAGCCTGGCCTCGGACGCCAGCAGGTCGTAGTAGTGCGGATCGATCTGATCGGCTGTCGCGTTGTAGCCGATGTGAAACAGCTTGCGGTCGCGGTCGAACACCAGCCGGAAGTCCATGCCGCGAACCTCGCGCTCGGCGAGCGCGGCCAGCGCGAGCAGCTCCTCGGCGAGCGCACTGGCGTTGCGCTCGCCGGTCTCGAACGCGTCCGCCAGCCGGCGCGCCGAGGCGAGCAGCTCTGCGGTCAGCTCGCCGCGGCCACGCAGCTCGTTCTCCCAGCCGGCGAGCTCGCCGCGTAGCCGGCGCGCGATGCCGGGGAGCTCGTCGAGCCGCATCTCGGTCGGTAGCTCGAGCGCATGGGCCGCGGGCTCGTCGGCGAGCGCGAGCCACGGGCGCAGCGACTCGAGCTCGCGGCGCATACTCTGGAGCTGGTGGCGGAGGCGCTCGATCGCCGTGCGCAGGGCGTGGAGCAGGTCGGCCTCGTGGCGGTGCGCGCCGCCGCCCAGGAACTCGAGCACGGCGCGATCGAGCTCGGGCGCGCCGTCGTCGCACAGCGCGCGCAGCGTGGCGTACGCGGTGCGCGGTACCTCGCGCGCCTGTCGGGTCGCGTGCTGCATGCGGTCGAGCACCGCGCGCAGCGCGCCTGCGGAGGCCGCCGGACCCGACGCGACGACCTCGCGCAGTAGCTCGAGGGAGTCCGCGAGCCCGTCCCACGCCTCGACACGATCGACGCGCCCGGCGGCGATCTCCTTGCAGCCCTGCGCGAGCGCGACGAGGCAGCCCGCGAAGTTTCCGCTGTCGACGGTGGACACGTAGCGCGGCAGCAGCGGCTGGAGGTTCTTGGTCTCGTACCAGTTGAGCAGGTGGCCCTGGTAGTGCGCGAGGCGCGCGATGCTGTCGAACGCGCGGCGCACGCGGAGCGATAGCTCGCTCGGGCCGACATACCCGAAGTCATAGGCCGACAGCGTCGACAGCAGCATCAGCCCGATGTTGGTGGGCGAGGTGCGATGCGCGGTCTGCTCGTGCGGCTCGGCCTGGTAGTTGTCGATCGGCAACCACTGGTCGTTGGGGCCGACGAACACGTCGAAGAACCGCCACGTCCTGCGCGCGAGCAGGCGCAGCCGCCTGCGATCATCAGCGGTGAGCTCCTCGGTGCGCGCGCGCGTCGGCCGGCTCAACGCGCACGCGATCTCGGGCGCCGCGAACCACAGGACGAGCCACGGCGCGGCGACCGGCAGCGCCGACGGTTGGAGCCACGCCACGAGCGCGGCGCTCGCCACCGCGACCACCGGCGATGCCCACATGGTTCGCCAGAACATCGCGCGGGGCGCCTTCGCCTCGAGGCGCTGCGCGGTGTGCGCGGCGCTGGTCCATTGCAGCAGGTTGCGTCGCGTGATCAGCGTACGCACGACCACTCGCGCGATCGCGTCGCCGATCACCACGGCCTCGAACGGCAGGAACACCAGCGCAAGCGCGCAGCGCGCGAGGTGCTCGGTCCGCATCGGCCGGTGCACCAGCGCGGGCAGGTGGGGCGCGAGCAAGATCAGCATGGCCCCCGCGGTCCAGAACCACGGCCCGGGTGGCAGCCAGAGCCAGCCGAGGACGACCAGGCCGAGCACCAGCGGGCTGGTCAGGCTGCGCCGCAGGTTGTCGATGATCTTCCAGCGATCGATGCCGGCGAGCTTGTTGCGCAGCCGGCCGCCGTGCGCCGACGGCACGTGCGGCAGCAGCCACGGCAGCAGCTGCCAGTCGCCGCGCACCCAGCGATGCATGCGCTTGGCGTACGCCGCGTAGCTCGACGGGTAGTCCTCGAACAGCACGATGTCGGTCGCGAGCGCGGTCCGGCCGTGGATCCCCTCGAACAGGTCGTGGCTGACCAGCGCGTTCTCGGGCACGCGCTGCTCGACGCTGCGCATGAACGCGTCGACGTCGTAGATCCCCTTGCCACAGTAGATCCCCGAGCCGAACAGGTCCTGGTACAGCTCGGACACCGCGTGGGTGTAGATGTCGAACCCGACGTCGCCCGCGAACACCCGCGAGAACCACGATCGCGGTCCGCCCGTCGGCGAGCACTCGACCCGCGGCTGGATGACCGTGTAGCCCGCGGTCACCCGGCCGGTCTCGGGATCGACCAGCGCGCGGTTCAGCGGGTGTGCGAGCGTACCGACCAGCCGGTGCGCGGTCCGCAGCGGGAGCTGGGTGTCGCTGTCGAGCGTGAGCACGAAGCGGATCCCGATGAGGCCGCCCGGGTCGCCGGCGTGGCGCGTGTAGCTGGTCCCGGTGTCGCCGCGGAGCAGCCGGTTGAGCTCGTCGAGCTTGCCGCGCTTGCGCTCCCAGCCCATGAAGCGCTGCTCGGCCGCGTTCCAGCGCGGCTCGCGGTGCAGCAGGTGGAATGGCCCGCGGCCCTCCGCGCCGTGGCGCTGGTTGAGCGTCGCGATCTCGTCGGCGACGCGCTCGACCAGCGCCGTGCTCGCCGGCATCGCCAGCGCGTCGACGTGATCGGTCAGCAGCGCGAACCGCAGCTCGGGATCGGGGTTCGCCAGGAAGTGGAGCTCGAGTTGCCGGATCATGCGGGGGACGTCTTCGTCGCGGCCGAGCAGCGTCGGGATCACGACCAGCGTTCGCGCGTCCGCAGGGATGCCGCGCGAGAAGTCGAGCTTCGCGAGCGTCCGCGGCGGTAGCAGGTGCGCCAGCCAGCGCTGGACCGCCGCGAGCGCCACGCCCGACACCGGGACCGCCGCGACGAGCACCGCCACCACGATCGCCAGCGGGCGCGCGCCATCGCGCGCCAGGTACAGCGCGAGCGCGCACAGCGGGAGCGCGGTCCCGACTCCCAGCGGGGTCAGGAACGCCGCGGTCGGCCTGCGGGTCACCGCCCGGCGCACCCGCTCGACGCCCACCGCGCGATACCCGAGCCGGCGCTCGAGCTCGGAGCGCCCGTCGCCGACGAGGTAGTGGCCGACGTGGCCGCGTCGCGGGTCCAGGGGCGCCGCGTTGGCGAGCGAGATCGCGAGCTCGGCGACCGCGGGCTCGGCCCGGCCCGTCGTCCAGGCGAGCGCCTCGACCACCTTGCGATACGCGTCGCAGGTCGTGAAGTCCATCCGCGGGTAGACCCGCGCAGGGTCGGTGCGCAGGATGGCCTCGACGCGGCTGGTGGCCTCGACGAACAACCTCCAGTCGATCACGTCGAGCAGGCGCAGCGCTCGCGTCGCGCGTTCGACGCCAGCGCCGGGCTCGAGCGCCTCGCTCGGGGCCTCGCTGCGTACGTCGGTGGCCGGAGCGATCAGGCGCTCCAGGTGCTCGAGCAGGTGCAACAGCACCGCCATGCGCAGCATCGTCGGCAGCGCCCACAGCTCGGCGATCGTGAGCGACGCCACGTCCTGGTAGGCGTCGATGAAGCTGCGCACGGAGGCGAGGTCGAGATCGATCCGGCCTCTGCGCGCCAGCGCCCTCGCCACGACCTCGATCCGGAGCCGACCGCGCTGGGGACCGGACGCGAGCTGCGGCAGGTGGTGAATGAAGCCACGCGGCAGCTCCTCGTCGACCTGCCGCGCCACCCGGCGGATCAGGTAATAGTTGTCGAGGTACCACTCGGCGGCTTTGGGGATCACGACCGACCCGGCGTGGGTGGTGGTGAGGTGCCGCTGGGCGCGCTCGAGCGCGCGCGTGACCGTGCTCGGTCCCGCGGTCCACGCGCGCGGATGCGTGGCGCGGCCGAGCTCGCCATGGGTCGCCGCGAGCGCGCGGGCCTCGGCCTCGAGGGCCGTGGTCTCAGGCGCGGCGTTCTGGGCCCGCGACGCGACCGCTGCGCTCACACCGCCTCGGGAGTGAAGCTCGCGCGCAGCGCGGGCGCGTGGAGCTCGGTGAGCTCGAACGCGTGCGGGAGCTGCGGTGGCAGATCCTGCAGCACGAGCAGCGGCACGGTCGAGTGCGTGAGCAGATGCGCCGTCACGCTGCCGAACGAGCGCGCGGGGTCGCAGGCCACGCCGTGGGCCGACAGCACGACGAGGTCGGCGCCCTCGCGCTGGGAGACCTCGAGCAGCCCCTGGCGCTCGTTCGCGTGGCGCACGACCAGCGTGCGCACGCTGGGTACCTCGTGGGTCAGCCGGACGCGCAGGCCCTTCAGGTACCCGTTCGCGCTCGCCTCCAGGCGCGCCGCGAGCTCCGTCGCGAGCTGGAGGTCGTCACCGGCGCGCAGCACCGAGCTCATGGTCGGCTCCTGGACGACGTGGACGAGCACCAACTCGGCTCCGTACGCGGTCGCGAGCCGGGCGGCCGTGGGCAACACGCTCTCGGTGCGCAGCGAGCCGTCGAGCGGCACCAGGATCCGCGTCGGCATCACCACGCGAGCCGCCGCCGACGAGTGCGCGATGAACACCGAGCTCCGCGTCACCGCGAGGACCTGCTGCACCGTGCTGCCCAGGTTCCAGTCGGTCACGCCGCCTTCACCGTGGCTCCCGAGCACCGTGAGATCGGCCGCGAGCTCCTGGGCAATCCCGACGATGCGCGCCGCTGCATGACCTTGCTCGAGGCGGATCTCGACCGGGCGGCCGAGCGCCTGCGCAGCGGACTGTTCGTGCCGCTCGAGGTAGGCGCGGGCCTCCTGGCGGGATATCTCCCAGCCGAGCGTGTCGGTCGTGTGCGGTCCGGAGTGGTCCTGCGGAGGCTGCATCACGTGCAAGAGCGTGAGCTCGCTATGGAGGGTCCTCGCGATCGAGATCGCGTACGGCAAGCACACCTCGGCGAGCAGTGAGCGATCGAGACACACCAGGACGCGGTGCGCATGCGGTGTCACGCCCTGGCGGGCGTGTGGGCTCGTGGGGGCGATCGACATGCGGAGGTGAGAGGCAAGAAGCTCGCCAGGCCGCGTCACGCCTTGCGCCGCGCGTGGTGTGCCCTGCGGCTCAGCGGTCCGGCATGACCACGAGGTGACGTCGCGTGCGCGCCTCGGCCGCGTACAGCCGCAGCACGGCGATCGACAGCGCCATCAGCACCGGGCCGATGATCAGGCCCTTGAGGCCGAGCACCTCGACCCCGCCGAACAGCGCAGCGAACGTCACCAGCGACGGGGTCTTCGCCTGACCGCCCACCAGCCAGGGTCGGATCACGTAGTCCGAGACGCCGACGACGAACACCATGCTCCACGCGAGCGCGACGGTCCCTGCGGCGGTATGGCCGGTCAGCATCAGCCCGATGCTCACCGGGACGACGACGAGCAGCACCCCGACCGCGGGCACGAACGACGCGATCGCCGTTGCCACGCCGAAGAACACCGGGTCCGGGACGCCGGTGATCCAGAACCCGAGCGTCGCGAACACGCCCTGGACGAGCGAGGTTGCCGCGCTGCCGAGCAGGGTCGTGCGCCCGACCCGGCGAAACTCGACGAGCAGGGCCGCGGTGTACGCGGGGCGCAGCGGCAGCGCGTCCTCGATGCGCTGCGAGGTGGACGCCCAGTGGCGCAGGATGTAGTGCATCGCGACCATCGCGAAGAACAGCGCGAGCAGCGCGCTCGCCGTCGCCGACGCGAGCGACTCGCCGATCCGCGCCGCGCTGCTGGCGGCATCGTCGGCGAACCCGCGGATGTGGTCGCGCAGCTGAGCCTGCGAGATGCCCAGGCGCGCGGTGACGCGGGCGCATCGCGCCAGCACGCCGTCGATGAAACCGCTCGGGCCGACCGCCTCGAGCAGATCGGACGCGAGCGAGCTGCCTCGCGCAACCAGCACCCAGCCCAGCCCCCCGAGCGTCGCGGTGACCGCGAGGCCCGACACGCTGACCGTCGCGAGCGCAGCCCAGCGCGCGCCGAACTGGAGCTTGAGGCGCTCGAACGCGGGCTGTGCCATGAACGCGAGCAGCGTGCCGAGCAGGATGCCCAGCCCGATCGGGCGCACCAGCCAGATGATGACCGCGATCGCGGCAGCCGCGGTCCAGCCCAGCGCCTGGTGCTCGCGCGCCGCATCGGCGGTCTCGGGGGCGTCACCGATCGGCTCGCTGCGCAGCGCCGCTGGACCCATGCGAGCTAGCGATGCAGGCAGCGTGCCCGCGCGCTCGCGTTCAGCGCGCGTCGGGCCGGTTCGCCGCACCCTCGTCGTGCGGATGACCGTTGGTCACGATCGCCGCGAGGACCTCACGCAGTGCGACGTCGCGCACCGCGCGGAGCGCGATCGCACCGACGAGCGCGAACGCGGCACGCGCGACGCGGTTGTGCGGCACGCGCGGCTGGTCGAGCCCGAGCCACGCCCCGAGCAAGGCGGCGCCGCCGACCAGCTGCCACGGTCGGGCGACGACGCGTGCGCGCAGCGTCTCGAGGCTGTCCAGGTACCCGCTCATCGCCGCAGCACCCGCATGAGGAGGTACCCCGCGCCGAACGCGACCCCGACCGCCGCGATCGGGTGAGCCTGGATCGTGTTGCCGAGCCTCGCGGTGAGCGCTCGCGCTCGCTGCGTGGCCTGGTCGCTCAGCTCGCCGGCGCTCAGCGCGTCGAGGCGCTCGCCCAGGCTCTTGAGCTCGTCGCCGAACGCCGTGAGTTGCGCGTCGATTTGGTTACTGACCTTCATGGGCGTCTCCTGGTGAGGGTGCAAACCGTGCGAAGCAGCGTGCGTGGGCGCCCCGGCGTGGCGAAGGCGCACGGTCCAGTGCGCGAGCGGTGTTGTCACCGCGCGGTGCGTCGGGCGTCATCGTGGTGCGGTGACGGCCTCCGCCGAGCAGTGGTACGCGCCCGCCGCGCGCGAGATATCGGCGAGCGAGACGCTCCCGATCGGGTGGCCCTGCTCGTCGACCACCGGCATCCGGCGCAGCCGGTGCTCGCTCATCGCCCGCTCGACCACCTCGACCTCGTCGCTCTCCCGGCACGCAAACGCTGGCCCGGCGATCAGGTCCGCGACCCCTACCGAGCGCAGCGGCTCGCTCCGGGTGCACGCCGCCACGCAGACGTCGCGATCCGTGATGTAGCCCGCGACCTGACCGTCGTCGTCGATCACCGGCAGGCAGCCGACATCGTATTTCCACATGAGCTGAGCGGCGAGCTCCAGGGTGTCGTGGGTCGTGCAAGACGTGGCGCAGCGCTGGACCAGGCACGAGATCTTCATGGCAGCTCTCCTCGCGATCGCCGGTGCGCCGGATGACTCCGGTCGCGTGCCTGTCACGCGCTCGTCGACCTCGGCGCGGGGCCGATCGTCGCGAGCGGGTCGAAGGCACCAGCGCGCTGACCACAATCCCAAGCAAGCAGCGAGCCAGCACAGCTCGCGTCGTTCGAACGGCGCACTCGAGCACTGGGCCGAACCTCGTCCAACGCGCTGGCAACACCGGCTATTCGCGCGCTCCCGGATCGGCACACTGTGGTCGGCCGGCAACACGCATTCGAGCGCCAACCATCGAGAATTGCCTGCGTTCGATCAGGCAGCGCTCTTGCTTTGATCCGGGCTCCACATGGTCGTTCGCGCGTCGCTCGCTCTCGTGGTCGTCACCGCGTGCACCTACAAGCCCGGCTCGTTCCGGTTTGCCGATGGCCACGTCGCCGGCCAGCGCGTCACCGTCGGTTGCCTCGACGTCAGCGTCGCGCGGCGGCCCGATCTCGCAGGTTCTGCGGTGCTCGAGTACCAGTTCGGCAACCGCTGCAGTCGCGCGGCGCTCGTCGATCTCGCCACCGCCAAGGTCGTCGGCCGTACGGCGAGGGGGCAGGAGCTTCGCCTCGCACCCTATGACCCGCGCGGCGAGCTGACCGCGCTCCAGCTCGGCGGCCGCTCGGACGGCAGCGAGAGCCTCGCGTACCCTGCGAGCGAGCGCCTCGCGCAGGTGTGCGTCGACGCGGCGAGCCTCGCGCACGCGGGCGAGCCGCGCTGGCTGTGCTTCGCGCGGCTCGACAACGACGGCGCGCCCGGCGCCACGGAGCTCGAGCCCGACCCGGCGCCCGCTGCCACGGCGGAGGTGTCGCTGTGACCCGGCGCGCCACCGTCGTCGCGCTCGCCGCGGTGCTCGCGCTCGCACCGCACCGGACCGCCCGCGCGAGCTCGTGCAAGGGTGCGCTCGACGTCATCCTCGAGCTCGCCGGTGACGCGGTCGAGGCCGCGGGGGAGGTCAGCTCGAAGGGCACGCCCGAGGAGCCGTGCAGCGAGACCAGCGATGTCCACGGCCACCGCCGGTGCACGAAGTTCGGCAGCTGGGGCAGACCGCGCGGCGAGACCCCGTGGTTCCTCGAGATCGGCGGCGCGATGCGCCGGTTCGTGTCGCCGCTCGGCGAGCGCACCGGCTCGCTCAGCCACGACGGCCAGCAGTTCTCGTACCGCGTCGTCGGCCCCGCCGCGCGCTCGCGCCCGGTGCTGTCGTCGGTGGCCGTCGTCGAAGCGCGGGGAGGCGTCCGGTTGCCGTACGGCCTGTTCGTCGCGGGCGAGGGCGAGCTCGGCACGCTCGGCGACGGCAGCGTCAGCCCCGAGGTGGTCTCCAGCGTCGGGCGCGCCATGCCCGACGTCCGCAACGCCGGAGTCACGATGATCAGCGGCCTTGGCATCGTCGGCTGGCGTGCCCAGGCCGACAACCTCTCGCTCGGCCTCGAGGCCGCGGCGGGGTTCCGCGCGGTGACCTACCACTTCGACTCGAGCCTGCGCAGCTGCGACACCACCAGCTCGCTCACCACCTTCGAGCCTGTCGTCGAGGGTCGCGCGCGCGTCGCCTACCGCGTGGCCGCCGACATCGCGCTCGGCGCGACCGCCGGCCGCAGCGCGCTCGACGACGCCTGGCTCGCCGGCCTGTTCGTCTCGCTCCACGACTTCGAGTAGGCGCCCGGGCCGCGGCCGCCGATGCCGCCGGTGCGCGAGGGGGCGGCGCTCAGGTCTCGGCCAGCGCCTCGCGCACCGTGAGCCGGGCGGCGCGCCTGGCCGGCAGGAAGCTCGCCGCGGCGCTGCCGGCGACCACGGCCACGAGCCAGCCGGCGAGCGCGACCGGCGAGATCACGAACGTCGCGCCGAGGAAGCCCTGCGCGCCGAGGAAGCGATCCAGCGCGTAGGTCGCCGGCACGACGAGCGCGGTCGCGACCAGCCAGCTCGCGAGCCCGATCGCCACCGCCTCGCCGACGATCAGGCGAAACACCCGGCCAGCCCCGGCGCCGATCGCCTTCAGCACGCCGATCTCGCGGGTCCGCTCGAGCACGCTGATGCCCATCGCGGCTCCGAGCCCGAGCAGGCCGACCAGCGCCATGATCGCCGACAGCACGACCGCGGCGCGGGTGAGCACCAGCACGTGATCGTCGAGCGCGGCGTCGAGCAGCGAGAACGGCTCGATGGTCTCCACCCTGGCGCCGCCGCGGGCGAGCACGCCGAGCAGCGCGGCGGTCAGCTGCGACGAGCTCGCGCCCGGCGCGAACGCGACGCGGAACAACCGCGCGCCGTCGACGTGCACGGCTCGAGCGAACGCCGCGTCGGTGACGAACGCGCCGCTCGGCGGCAGCGGATCGACCACGCCGACCACGGTCCAGGTCGTCGCCACACCGTCGAGCGACAGCGTCACGCGCTGGCCGAGCGCCACGCCGCGCGCCTGCGCCATCACGATCGCGTCGCTGTCACCGGGGACGAGCCAGCGACCAGCGACCAGCGGTAGCGTCGCGAGCGTGGTGGCCGGCGGTGCGCCGTACACCCGGAAGCTGCCGTGGCCCTGATCGGGGTAGGTGTGCACCACCTCGAGTCCGTCGCGGCGCGCCCACGCGGCCGACGCATAGGCCCAGGGCTCGACCCGGCTCACCCCCGGGATGCGCGCGAGCTCATCGCCGAGCGCGGCCGGCGCCGGCTCGGTCAGCCAGAAGTCGACGTCGTAGTGCCACATCGCCGGCATGCGCTCGAGGTTGCGCTCGTAGGCGCGCTTGACGTTGAACGCGGTCATCGCCATCACGCCGCCCGCGACCAGCAAGCCAGTCGCGAGCGCGAGCCGCACCGGCGTACGCAGCGCGTTGCGCGCCGCGAGCGGCAGCCAGCGCGGGGCGGCGCGCACCACCTCGCGGGCGCCGTGCTGGGCGAGCGCCGCGTGGACGCTGAGCCGGCACGCCCGCAGGATCGGCACCGCCGCGATCGCGAGCGGCACGCCGAGCCCGGCCGCCGCCTGCACCGCGAACACCCACGGAGGGATCGCCGGATCGTCGATCGCGAGGTTCATCACCGAGCCGATCCCCGCGATGAACGCGCGCGCCCCGAGGTACGCGAGCGGCGCCGCGACGGCGAGCGCGACCGTCCCCAGCAGCGCGACCAGCCCGGCGTACAGCGCGGCGAGCTGGCCGGTGCGCGCCCCGAGCGCCTTCATCACGCCGATCTCGCGGACCTGGCGCGCGAGCAGCGCGCCGAGCAGCGTCGCGACGAGGATCGCCGATAGCACGAGCAGCAGCACGCTGAACACCAGCAGCGCGAGCTGCGCAGTGCGCATCTGGCCCTCGTGAGGGTGGCGGCGCAGCGCCGGCACGCGGACCTGGCGCACCGCGTGGCCGCGCGCGGTCAGCCAGCTCGCGAGTGCGGTCGAGGTCGCCTCGGCGTCGGCCTGGGTCGCGGGCGCGGGCTGGAACCGGACGTACAGATCGTGCAGCACCGGCGGCTCGCCGAGCGCGGCCAGCGTGGCGCGCGTGATGTACGCGTAGCCCTTGTGCTCCTGCCACGCCGGCGCGAGCGCGGTGTCGTGCACCACGCCGGCGATCGCGATCGCCTGGGGCGCGCCGTGCGGCGTCGTCACCGTCACCGTGTCGCCCTCGCGCGCGCCGAGCGTCGCGAGCGCCGTGCGCTCGAGCAGCATCGCGCCGGTCGGCGGCGGCCACGCACCCGACTCGCGCCGGACCACGTTGACGTGCCGCGCGGCGAAGTCATCCTCGATGAACAGCTGGAGCGGCCGGGTGTCGTCGCCGCGGGTCATGCCCATCGCGTCGAGGTGGGCGCGCAGCATCGCCGGCGCGGGCCGCCCGGTCGCCACGCGCGCCATCACGACCTCGCGCGCATCGGCGGCCTCGACCTCGGGTCGCGCGCGGACCTCGGCGAGCAGCGCGCCATCGATCCCACCCGGCAGCTCGAGCGTCGCGTCGGCCGGGTGGCTCGACAGGTAGCTCGCGGCGATCCCGCGCACCAGCACGGTGCGCGCGCCCAGCACGGTGCCGAGCGCGATCAGGCTCACCGCGAGCGCTCCCACCATCAGCGCGACCCGGCCGCGCGCCGCGGCGAGATCACCGCGCAGCTTGCGCCAGCCGAGGCTAGCCACGCGCCACCTCGCGTCCGCCGCGCGCGATCTCGACCACCTTGCCATCGGCGAGCGTGACCACGCGATCCGCGAACCGCGCGATGTCGCGCTCGTGGGTCACGGTGACCACCGTCTTGCCCGTCCGGGTCAGCCCCGCGAGCAGGCCGAGCACCGCGTCGGCGGTCTGCGAGTCGAGGTTCCCGGTCGGCTCGTCGGCGATCACCAGCGCCGGATCGTTGGCCAGCGCGCGGGCGATCGCGGCGCGCTGCTGCTGGCCGCCCGAGAGCGCCGACGGCAGCTTGCCGGCCTGGTCGGCGATCCCGACCTCGGCGAGCAGCTCGTGCGCGCGGGCGCGCGCTGCGGCGGCCGGCAGTACCTTGCACAGCTCGATCGGCAGCATCACGTTCTCGAGGATCGTCAGCGTGGGCAGCAGCTGGAAGAACTGGAACACCACGCCCACGTTACGGCCGCGCCACGCCGCCAGCGCGCTCTCGTCGAGCGCATCGATCGCGGTCCCTGCGACCCGGATCCGCCCGGCGGTCGGGCGATCGAGCCCCGCGATCAGGTTGACCAGCGTCGACTTGCCGCTGCCTGACTTGCCCACGATCGCGACCAGCTCGCCGGCCGCGATCGTCAGGTCGAGTCCTGCGAGCGCGTGGAACGGCCCGCCGGCGGTGCGATAGGTCCGCGACGCATCCGACAGCTCGACCGCGGGCGCGGCCCGGTCGGCGGTGGTCGCGGTGACCCGCGGTGTGAGAATTCCGGCCGGGGCAGGGGGCGATGCGGTCGCGAGCTTCGTCATGCCCAAGCTCTGCGCCTCCGCGATGATCCGGCTGTGTTCGCCGTGTGTCCGTTTGTAATCGCCGGCACGCCGCGCCATTCGCTGCGCTACGCTCGCAGCGTGCGCCACGACATCCTCGCCTTGCTCGTCGAGGACGACGAGCGCCTCGCCCGGTTCACCGCAGAGTTCCTCGAGCAGCACGGCGTGGGCGTCACGGTGGCCCCCGACGGCGAGGCCGCGCTCGAGCTCGCGCGCGCCCGCGCGTTCGACATCGTCGTGCTCGATCTGCTGCTGCCCCGGCGCGACGGGTTCAGCGTGTGCCGCGAGCTGCGCGTCCACTCCGCCGTGCCGATCATCGTCGTCACCGCGCGCACCGACGAGCCCGACCGGATCGTCGGCCTCGAGCTCGGCGCCGACGACTACCTCGCCAAGCCGTTCTCGCCCCGCGAGCTGCTCGCCCGGATCCGCGCGCTGGTCCGCCGCGCCCGCGGTCAGCTCGGGCCGGAGTCCAACGTGCTCCGCGTCGGCGAGCTCGTGCTCCGGCTCGGCGCGATGGCGGTGACTTATCGCGGCAAGCCCGTCGAGCTGACGAGCTACGAGTTCACCCTGCTGCGCGTGCTCGTCGAGCGCCACGGTCGCGTGCTGACCCGCGAGCAGCTGCTCGAGCTCGCCAAGGGCACGTGCGACGACGCGTTCGATCGCTCGATCGACGTCCGGATCTCGAAGATCCGCCAGAAGCTCGGTGAGCCGTCGCTGATCCGCACCGTGCGCGGCGCCGGCTACATGCTCGCGCAGGACGATCGCTGATGCGCCTCGTCGTCCGGATCTGGCTGCACGGCATCCTGTTGTTCGCCGGCGTCACCGCCACCGTCATGACCGCGCGGTTCGTGATGTCGCGCGAGGACGCGATCATGTCGCTCCAGGCCCACCCGACGCTCGCGCTCGCGCTCGGCGACCGCGTGCTCGGCCGGCGCGACGATCCGCTCGCGCTCGACACAGAGCTGCGCGCGCTGTACCGCGACGCCGCGCTCGCGATGACCGTGTACCGTGCCAACGGCGCCTTGCTCGCCAGCTCGGCCGACCCGCCGCTCTCGCCCGCGACCGCCGCCGAGCTCGCAGGCCTGCGAGCGCGCGAGGTCGTGTCCGGCGATCGCTTCCTGGTCGGCACCCTGCGCGACGGCACGGTCGACGCCTACGCGGTCGCGCGCATGCCGTCCCGGCTGTGGCCGCTCCACGTCTTCCTCCTGCTCGCGGTCGCCATCACCCTGGCGCTGGTGTTCGTCGCGATACCGATGGCGCGTTCGATCGCACGTCCGCTCGAGAGGCTCGGCGCCCTGACCCGCGAGCTCGGCGCCGGCAACCTCGCCGTGCGCGCGCCCGCCGATCGGCGCGACGAGATCGGCGTGCTCGGCCGCGCGTTCAACGACATGGCCGCGCAGATCCAGCGCCTGCGCGCCGCCGAGCGCCGCCTGCTCGCCGACGTGTCGCACGAGCTGCGCACGCCGCTGGCCCGGATCCGCGTCGTGCTCGAGCTCGCGAGCGACGCTCAGCTCGAGCAGGTACATCGCTACCATGCCGAGATCGCGGCCGACCTGTCCGTGCTC
>Ga0302299_10001080_pt1 | contig 16154 bp, 15 predicted proteins | sample III_Fen_N3_4_FD_198795 | JGI IMG/M metagenome (GOLD analysis project Ga0302299, IMG submission 198795) | Peat permafrost microbial communities from Stordalen Mire near Abisko, Sweden - III_Fen_N3_4 | ecosystem: Environmental > Terrestrial > Soil > Wetlands > Permafrost | place: Sweden: Abisko... | reverse complement strand
GTGGCCATCCCGGCCGTCGCCGGTTCGCTGCGGCTCGTCGGGCTCGCCGGCGGCCCCCTGCTGCTTCCCGCCAACCCCCGGATGACGGCCTCCCCTCTTCCGGTCTTCGTGCACGTGCTCAGCGCCGTGCCCTACGCCGTGCTCGGCGCCTTCCAGTTCTCGTCCCGGCTGCGCCGCCGGCACCCGCGCTGGCACCGGAGCACCGGGAAGCTCGTCGTGGCCCTGGGCCTGCTGGTCGCAGTCTCCGGCCTGTGGATGACGCTGTTCTACGCCCGCCAGCCCGGCACCGGCGAGCTTGCCTACCTCTTCCGGCTCACCTTCGGCTCGGCCCTGGCGGCCTGCATCCTGCTCGGGTTCTCGGCCATCCGCCGCGGCGACGTGGCGACCCACCAGGCCTGGATGACTCGGGGGTACGCCATTGCGCTGGCCGCCGGCACCCAGACCTTCACCCTCGCGATCGGGCCTGCGGTCTTCGGCCCCGGCGCGCTCACCAAGGACCTCAGCCTGGGCGCCGCCTGGCTGGTCAACCTCGCCGTCGCCGAGGTCGTCATCCACCGGTCCGCGGCCCGCCGGGCGCCGGCCGTGCCCCTCGCGGTGGGTGCGCCGTGAACGCGCTCGTGGCGCGCCCGCCGGCCGGCTACGTGCTGCGGGTCAGTGGCCACCTCGACCCGCACTGGTCGGCCTGGTTCGCCGGGCTGGCCCTGGCCCACGACGACGACGGCACCACCACCCTCACCGGCGCCGTGGCCGACCAGGCCGAGCTGCACGGCATCCTCAACCGGATCCGTGACCTCGGGGTCACCCTCGTCTCGGTGACCCCGACGCCTCCGCCGCCGCTGTCGTGACGCGGCCTCAGAGCGCGAGGTTCTCGAACACCTCGAGCGTGGCCGTCGAGCGGTTCATGGTGATGAAGTGGAGGCCGGGCGCACCCTCGTCGAGCATCCGCTGCCCCAGCTCGGTCGCGATCCGCACCCCCACCGAGCGCACCGCTGCCGGGTCGTCCTTGACCGCCTCGAGGCGCGCCACGACCGCCGGTGGCAGCGGGGTGCCCATCAGCTCGGACATCCGGGTGATCTGGCGCAGGTTGGTCACCGGCATCAAGCCCGGCGTGATGGGCAGGTCGCGGCGCGCGGCGACCCGGTCGCGCAGCCGCAGGTAGCTGTCGGCGTCGAAGACCATCTGGGTGATCGCGAAGCTCGCCCCGGCATCCGCCTTGCGCACCAGCACCTCGACGTCGTGGTCGAGGTCCGGGCTGTCGGGGTGCACGTCTGGGAAGGCCGCGACACCGATCGTGAAGTCGCCGAGCCGGCGGATCAGCGCCACCAGCTGGTCGGCGTGGTCGAGCCCCTCGGGGTGCGGGGTCCACTGGCCGCGCACGTTGCCGGGCGGGTCACCGCGCAGGGCGAGGATGTTGCGCACCCCCGACGCGGCGTAGGCCCCCACGACCTGGCGCACCTGCCGCACCGAGGCCCCGACGCAGGTGAGGTGGGCGAGCGGGGTCAACGAGGTCTCGTCGGCGATCCGGCCGGTGACCCGCACGGTGCGGTCCTGGGTGGTGCCGCCCGCGCCGTAGGTGACCGACACGAACGCCGGGCGCACCCGCTCGAGCTGGCGCACGGCCAACCACAGCGCTGCCTCAGACGCGTCGTCCTTGGGCGGGAAGAACTCGAAGCTGATCGACGGCCTCTCCTCCGCGAGGAGCCCCGGGATGGACCGGACGAGGTGCTCGGGCCGTCCCCCTCCTCCGTGGTGCGCCATGGCGGTGAGGGTAGCCCAGCGCGCACGCCGTAGGCTCTGGGGACCCATCATTCGACCCCTGCTGCCCGGGGTCGCGCCAGGAGGTTCTCGTGCCCAGCCCGCTCGACGGCGTCGACCTGCGCAGCCGCCTGCAGGCCTGCCTCGACACCGAGCTGGCGACGCAGGCCGAGGTGCTGTCCGAGCTCGGCCCGGACGTCGACGACCTGCTCACCGCGGTGGCCGACCTGCTGCGCGGCGGCAAGCGGCTGCGTGCCGCCTTCCTCTACTGGGGGCACCGGGCTGCGGGCCGGCCCGACTCCGACGCGCTGGTGCGGCTGGCGAGCGCGATGGAGCTGTTCCAGGCGGCGGCACTCATCCACGACGACGTCATGGACGACTCCGACACCCGCCGCGGGATGCCGGCCGCGCACCGCGCGCTCGCGACCCTGCACTCCGAGCGGGGCTGGGCGGGCGACCCCGACCGGTTCGGCCTCGCCGGCGCCGTGCTGGCCGGCAACCTCTGCCTCACCTGGAGCGACGTGGTCTACGCGCGCTGCGGGCTGCCCGAGGCCGACCTCGCGCGGGGGCGGCCGGTCTTCGACCTCATGCGCACCCAGCTGATGGCGGGCCAGTTCCTCGACGTCGTCGAGTCGATGCGGCCGTGGGAGGGGCTGGCCGACGACGAGCGCGTCGAGCGGGCCGGCCGGGTCATCCGGTACAAGAGCGCGAAGTACAGCGTCGAGCATCCCCTGCTGATCGGCGCCACCACCGGCGGCCTCGACGGCACCGGGCTCGCGGCGCTGTCGCGGTACGGCCTCGACCTGGGGCGCGCCTTCCAGCTGCGCGACGACCTGCTCGGGGTCTTCGGCGACCCCACCGAGACCGGCAAGCCGGCCGGCGACGACCTGCGCGAGGGCAAGCGCACGGTGCTGCTCGCCCATACCCTCGCCGGCACCGACGACTCGGGGCGTGACCGCATCGAGGCACTGCTCGGCCGCCCCGACCTCGACGCGGGTCAGGTCGAGGAGCTGCGCGACGTCATCGAGAAGTCCGGGGCGGTGCACCGCCTCGAGGACGAGATCGAGCAGCTCGCGGGCTCGGCCCGCACCGCGCTGGGCTCCGCCACGACCCTCGACGACACCGCACGTGGCGCCCTGCTCGAGCTGGTCGGCATCTCCACCGCCCGCTCGTCCTGACCCCGCCGACCTTTCTCGCCCGACGGGCGGGAAAGGTGGGGCGCTAGAAGGCCAGCTCCATCGCCCGGCGCCGTACCTCGGTCTTGAAGCCGGCCCGGATGGCGTCCAGCGGCGTGCCCGGCACCGGCAGGGTGTCGTCGGCGGTGTGCAGCCACCGCAGGATCTCGGTGTCCGTCATCCCCCCGTCGGCCAGCACGGTGAAGGTGCCCTTGAGCGCGTGCAGCGGGCCGTGCTCGTCGACGAAGCCGGCCGGCACCGAGACCACCCGGCGCTCCCCCACCCGGTGGGCGAGCAGCTCGCGGTCCTCGACGAGCTTGCGCACGGAGGCCAGCGGCAGGCCGAGCCGCCCGGCGATGTCCGGGATGGTCAGCCAGGAGCCGACCAGCGTCTCGAGGTCGTCCACGGGGTCGGGTCCGGCGTCCTGCGGTGCGTCGCTCACGCAGCACAGGGTGCCACAGCCGGCAGCGCCGTGGCCTCGATCCGCCACGCGCCGCCGCACGTCGCCGCCCGTCCGGCGGCTGCGGGAACGTGAGCGAGCCCACGTCCCGATCGGTGGACACGCGACCCTCCCCCGACCGGCAGCGCAGGCCTTACGCGAGCCGCTCCGGTACCGTGTGTCCCAAGAGACACTTCCACCCCATCCGTCACAGCTGTTCCAGCCCGGCATCTCGGCAAGGACATCTCATGGTCATCCCCGCCCCTCCCGCGATGGTGCCTCCCGCCGCCCTCCTGCCCGCTGCGCACGTTGCGGCAGCGCACCCGGCCCCGCACGGGTGGACGACCTACCGGGTCCGCTCCGGCGACACGCTCGTCGGGATCGCCGCGCGGTTCCGCACCACGGAGGGCGCCATCGCGACGCGTAACGCCATCACCAACCCCCGTGCGCTGATGGTGGGCACCGTGCTCACCGTGCCGCGCACCAGCGCGTCGGCGAAGGCGGCCCACGCGGCCAGGGCGACGAAGCCGACCACGGCGGCGGGTGGGACCGCCCGGGTCTACGTCGTGCGCAACGGCGACACGCTCAGCGGCATCGCGACGCAGTTCTCCGTGCCGTTGGCCTCGCTGCTGAAGGCCAACCACCTCTCGACCCGCTCGTTCATCGTCGTGGGCCAGCGGATCGTCGTGCGGGGTGCCGCGTCGTCGACCGTCCCGCGACCCAGCGCGGCCTCGAGCACGGCCTACCGGGTTCGGGCAGGCGACACGCTGAGCTCGATCGCCGCGCGCCACCACACGACGATCGCCGCGATCGCCCGCGCCAGCACAATCTCCAGCCGCGCCCTGATCCAGCCCGGTCAGGTGCTGCGGGTGCCCGGCAAGGCCAGGTCGACGTCCCGCAGCGCGGCGCCCGACACCTTCAACGGCGTGAAGTACCCGCGCGCCATCGCCGAGGCGGCCGCCCGGAACCGCACCCTCCTGGCCCGGCGCTCGCTGCCCAGCCGCAGCGAGACCAAGGCGTTGATCGTGCGCATCGCCCGCCAGCAGGGCGTCGACACCCGACTGGCGCTGGCCATCGCCTACCAGGAGTCGGGCTGGAGCCAGCGGGCCGTCTCCCCCGCGAACGCCGTCGGCGTCATGCAGGTGATCCCCGAGGGCGGCCAGTGGGCGTCCAGCCTGGTCGGGCGCCGGCTCGACCTGCTCGACACCAGCGACAACATCACCGCCGGGGTGGTCATGCTGCGCAGCCTGGGCCGCTCGACGAGCACCATGGAGAACACCGTGGCGGCCTACTACCAAGGTCTGGGGTCGCTGCAGAAGCACGGCATGTACCGCGACACCACGCTGTACGTCCACAACGTCATGGCACTGCGCACATCGATGTGATGGACGACGGTGGGTGAGGGGACGGTGTCCGGAACTACGTACACTCCTACGGTGTCATCCACCGGCGACGCGCTCATCGGGCGCACCCTCGACGGGCGCTACCGCGTGCTCAGCAGGATCGCCGAGGGCGGGATGGCGACCGTCTACCTGGCGCTCGACGAGCGGCTCGACCGCGAGGTCGCCCTCAAGGTGATGCGCCAGCACCTGACTCACGACGAGAGCTTCGTCACCCGCTTCCGCCGCGAGGCGCGATCGAGCGCATCGCTCTCGCACCCGAACGTCGTGGCCGTGTACGACCAGGGCGAGGACGACGGCTGCATCTTCCTCGCGATGGAGTACGTGCCCGGCAAGACCCTGCGCGAGGTGCTGCGCGACGAGGGGCCGCTCTCGCCCCGGGCCGCGCTCGACGTGCTCGACCACGTGCTGCAGGCGCTGGCCGAGGCCCACGCCAAGGGCCTGATCCACCGCGACGTCAAGCCCGAGAACGTCATCCTCAACGACAACGGCACGATCAAGGTGGCCGACTTCGGCCTGGCCCGCGCCGTGACCAGCCAGACGGTCACCAGCACCCAGGGGGTGCTGCTGGGCACCGTCGCCTACCTGTCGCCCGAGCAGGTCGAGCGCGGCATCGCCGACGCGCGCAGCGACGTCTACGCCGCCGGGCTGATGCTCTTCGAGATGCTCACCGCCACCAAGGCCTTCACCGGCGACACGGCGATCCACGTCGCCTACCAGCACGTCCACGGCGGGGTGCCGAGCCCCTCGAGCCGGGTCGCCGGCCTGCCTCCCGAGCTCGACGACCTCGTGGCCGTCGCCACGGCCCGCGACCCCGACGAACGCCCGGCCGACGCCGCGCAGTTCCTCGACCTGGTGCGCCTCACGCGGGCCAGCCTCTCGCTGGGCGAGCTCGACGCCCGACCGGCCGGCCCGGCCGCGGCAGCGGCGGCCGCCCAGCCCACGTCGACCGCCCCGCTCCCCCTCCGGGGGACACCGCCCGCCGGCCCGGCCACCGGAGGTCTCGCGCCCCGCCCAGCCAGCGAGACCGTCGCCATCGCCCTGCCACCACCGCCGCTCGAGGGCCGGGTCGTCGCCGGCGCGGGGGGTGGCCGGCGTCGCCGCTGGTGGCCCGCCGTCGCGGCAGCCGTGCTCATCGCCGCGCTGACCGGGTGGTTCTTCCTGCTCGGCCCCGGCGCCACCGCCACCGTGCCCTCGGTGCAGGGTCGAGCCTCGGCCGAGGCGGCCAGCGCCGTGCGGAACGCAGCACTCGACCCCAGGCTGTCCGAGGCGTTCAGCGAGAAGGTGCCCGCGGGGGTCGTCATCTCCGCCAGCCCGGGCCCGGGCAGCACCGTTCGCCGTGGGTCCGACGTGGCGCTCGTGGTCTCCAAGGGCCCCGAGCGGTATCCCGTGCCCGCGGTCGTCGGCATGACGCTCGCCGAGGCGAGGGCCCGGATCTCGGAGGTCCACCTCACGGTCGGGAAGGTGAGCAAGGCCTACGACGAGAAGGTGGCCGAGGGGCAGGTCCTGGCGGCCAAGCCCGGCCCCGGAGCGAGCCTGAAGAAGAGCACCGCGGTCGCGCTGACGGTGAGCAGGGGGCGGCGCCCGATCGACGTCCCCGACCTCACGGGCACGAACGCCACCGCGGCCGCGCGCCAGCTGAGCGCCCTGGGCCTGGCGGTCGACGCCACCCAGCAGCAGAACAGCGACACCGTCGCCAAGGGCCTGGTCGTCAGCCAGAGCCCCCGCGGCGGCACCGCCTTCCGCGGTGACCCGGTCACCCTCGTGGTCTCCAAGGGACCGGTGCTGGTCACCGTGCCCGACGTGATCGGCCAGCAGCTGCCGCAGGCCCGCGCCGCGCTCGAGGCCGCCGGGTTCAAGGTCACCGTGCGGCGGGCCCTCGGCGGGTTCTTCGGCACGGTGCGGCTGCAGGACCCGAGCGGTGGGAGCCAGGCACCCAAGGGCAGCACCGTCACCGTGACGATCGTCTGAGCGGCCGTGGCCGCACCCGCGGGGCGCGCCCGGCTCGCGACACTGCTGCTCGTCTCCGTCACGGCGGTGTGGGGCTCGACGTTCTTCCTGATCCACGACCTCGTCGAGCACGTGCCGCCGGCCGACTTCCTCGCCGTGCGCTTCGGCATCGCCGCGGTCGTGATGTTCGTGCTGTTCCGCCGCCAGACCCTCGCGCTCAGCCGCCGCGAGCTGCGGGTCGGGGTGGTGCTCGGCGGGCTCTACGGGGTGGCCCAGGTGCTGCAGACCACTGGGCTGGCGCACACCGACGCCTCGGTGTCGGGCTTCATCACCGGAACCTACGTCGTGCTCACCCCGGTGCTGGGCGCCGTGCTGCTGCACGACCGGATCGGCCGCGTCACCTGGTTCGCGGTGGGGCTGGCCACGGTGGGTCTGGCGCTGCTCTCGCTGCGGGGCCTCTCGGTGGGCATCGGTGAGGCGCTCACCCTGCTGTCGGCGATCCTCTACGCCGGGCACATCGTGGCGCTCGGGCGCTGGTCGACCCCGGGGGCGGCCCTGGGGCTGGCCACCGTCCAGGCCGGCGTCATCACGCTCGTCGCCGCGGTGGTCGCCCTGCCCGACGGGCTCACCCTGCCCGCCGACGGGCGGCAGTGGGCCTCGCTGCTCTACATGGCGCTGGCGGCCGGCGCGCTGGCCCTGTGGGCGCAGACCTGGGCGCAGGCGCACCTCACCGCGACCCGGGCGGCCATCGTGATGGCGCTCGAGCCGGTGTTCGCGGCGCTCTTCGCCGTGACCCTGGGTGGCGAGAGCCTCACCGGGCGGATGCTCGTCGGGGGCGCGCTCGTCGTGGCCGCGATGTACCTGGTCGAGCTGCGGTCGACCCCTCGCGACCCGGGGGCGTCGGCGGCGCAGGACCCACCGGTCGAGGCCCTGCACCACGACGTCTGACCGGCCGTCGTGCGCCCGCACCGGCTCCCGCGTGGAGAGCTCAGCCGGACCGGAGCCGCTCGTCGAAGAAGTCGAGCACCCGGTCGACCGCGACCTGCTGGCGCTCGGCGGTCAGCGTCGAGTGGCCCTTGCCCTCGAGCTCGACCTTGATGAAGCCGTCCCCGAGCAGCCTGGTCAGGGTGTCGAACCGGGTGCCCGTGGCGGGGTCCTCGCGGTAGCGAAGGCCGAGCACGGGGCACCCCTCGGCCACCCGCCGCACGACGGCCTCGCGGTCGGCCGGGCTCAGGCCGAGGTCGGCCCCGCGCGTCCGTCCCAACGCCGCCGGCAGCGAGGGCTGGGCCAGCACCGGCGCCGCGACCGACTCGTCCACCATCATCGCCAGCGCGAAACCGCCGGTCAGGCACATCCCGAGGGCCCCGACCCCGGGGCCCCCCAGCTCGGCGTGCAGGCTGCGCGCGAGCGACCGCAGCCAGTCGGCCACCGGCGACGTGACGCCCGCCTTGAGCTTGGTGAACTCACTGCTCACGCAGACCCGGGCGATCGCCCGCAGGATCGTCCCGGTGCTCGCGGGCGCGCCGGGCTGCCCGAACAGGTGCGGCAACACCACGGTGAAGCCGCGGTCGACGACCTCTTCGGCGAAGGTCAGCACCTCGGGGGTGATGCCAGGGACCTCGTGCACGACCACGACACCCGGGCCGGTGCCCTTGCGGTAGGTCGGGTGGGTCACCGTGCCCTCGGTGTGGCTGCCGTGGGTCCATCCGGGGAGTTCGCTCATGGGCACATCGTCGCGCACGCATGCCGTGGGCCGCTGCTGCGCCCACCCCGGCGCGCCCACCCGGCGCGCCCACCCGGCGCGCCCGTCAGCCGAGCTCGCGCAGGCGAGGCAGCCGCTCGGTGACCCGCTCGGCGATGCCCAGGGGGTCCTCGCCCCGAACGATGAGCACGAGGTCGGTGGCCCCGACCGCCACGTACGGCTCGACCAGGGCCTCGAGCCCGTCCACGTCGTCGGCGCCCACCCCGAGCTGCACCGACCTGCGGATCTCGTCCGGGTCGCGCCCGACGTCGGCACAGTGCTGGTCGAGGATCCGGGAGGACTCGGCGAACTCCTGCGGCGTGCCACCGGCCGCGTTCCAGACGTCGGCGTGCTGCGCGGCCAGGCGCAGGGTCCGCCGCGGCCCGGACCCCCCGACCCAGATCGGCGGATGTGGCCGCTGCACCGGCTTGGGTTCGGCGACGGCATCCGTCAGCCGGTAGTGCCGACCCTCGAACGTGGTGCGCGGCGAGGTCCACAGCCCGAGGATGACCTGCAGGCTCTCCTCGAGCCGGTCGGCGCGGTCCTTGGCCGTGCCGAACTCGAGCCCGAGCATGGTGTGCTCGGGCTCGGCCCACCCGGCGCCGATGCCGAACTCGAGTCGGCCCGCGGACAGGTGGTCGACGGTGACCGCCATCTTGGCCAGGACGCCGGGGTGCCGGTAGGTGTTGCCGACCACCATGCAGCCGATCCGGGTGCGGGTGGTCAGCTGCGCCATGGCGGCCAGCATCGTCCAGGTCTCGAAGATGGCCCCGTCGTCGCGAGGGCCGAGGGTGGCGAAGTGGTCCATCACCCAGCAGCTGTCGAAGCCACCGTCGTCGGCCAGCAGCCACAGCTCGCGCAGCTGGTCGATGGTGGCGTTCTGGCTGAGCTTGAGCCCGAAGCGAAGGGGTGTCATCCCCCAGTCATACCGGATGTCGGCCCCTCGGCCGGTCGGCCGGACGGACCCGGCCCGGCTGGGCTCAGGCAGCTCAGGCAGCTCAGGCAGCTCGTGAGGCGAGGAGCGTGGTCGCGGCGTCGACCGCGGCATCCGTGCCGGCATCGTCGACGTCGAGGTGCCACACGGCGCGCACCCGACCCGGGCCCACGGCATACGTGCGCACCCCCTGCTCGAGCAGCGCAGCAACGAACTGCGGTGCCTCCCAACCGACTGCGCCGACGTCGAGCACGACGATGTTGGTCTCGACCGTGGCGGGGTCGATCGTTCCCGGTGCGGCCTGCGCACACGCCGCGGCGAAGCGCGCCGCGCGCACGTGGTCGTCGGCGAGCCGTTCGATGTTGTGCTCCAGGGCGTACAGGCCCGCGGCGGCCAGGATGCCGACCTGGCGCATGCCGGCGCCGTAACGTTTGCGCCAGATCCGCGCCTCCGCCATCTGTGCTGTGGACCCGACGAGCACCGAGCCGACCGGTGCACCCAGCCCCTTGGACAGGCAGACGCTGACCGTGTCGAACTGGGTGCCGTAGTCGCGCAGGCCCACCCCCGTGGCCACGTGGGCGTTCCACAGCCGCGCGCCGTCGAGGTGCATCGCGACGCCGACGGCCTGCGTGGCCGTGCGCACCTCGCGGATGGCGTCGATCGGCTGAACCGTTCCGCCGCCGAAGTTGTGGGTGTTCTCGAGCACCACGAGCGAGGTCTCGACCTGGTACGGCCCGACCCCGGTGGTGACGAGCGACAGCGGACCGGACGGCTCGAGCAGCCCGCGCTCGCTGGGCCAGGAGCGGCTGGTGATGCCGGAGAACACCGCCCCGGCCCCCATCTCGGCCCGCAGCACGTGCGCCTGCTGGTCGGCCACGAGCTCCTGGCCCGGGCCGACGTGCAGCCGCAGGCCTAGCTGGTTGGCCAGCGACCCGGACGGCGAGAACAGGCCCGCCTCGTGGCCGAGCAGGTCGGCCACCCGTTCCTCGAGGGCCCGCACGGTGGGGTCCTCGCCGAACACGTCGTCGCCCACGGGGGCGTGCGCCATCGCCTCACGCATGGCGGCGCTGGGCGCGGTGAGGGTGTCGGACAGCAGGTCGGCGAGCACGGGCTCAGTCCTCGTTGAGCATCTCGGCGACGAGGAACGCCAGCTCGAGGCTCTGCTGGTGGTTCAGGCGCGGGTCGCAGACCGACTCGTAGCGCAGGTTCAGGTCGGCGTCGAGGATCTTCTCCGACCCGCCCACGCACTCGGTGACGTCGTTGCCGGTGAGCTCGACGTGGATGCCGCCGGGCACCGTGCCGAGGCCGCGGTGCACCTCGAAGAAGCCCTCGACCTCCTCGACGACGTCGTCGAAGTCGCGGGTCTTGTAGCCCGAGGCCGACTCGTAGGTGTTGCCGTGCATCGGGTCGCAGACCCAGGTGACCGGCGCGCCGGATGCCGTCACCTTCTCGACGATGGTCGGCAGCGCCTCACGGATGCGGCCGGCCCCCATCCGGGTGATGAAGGTGAGCCGCCCGGGCTCGCGCTCGGGGTCGATCTTGTCGATGATGCGCAGCAGGTCGTCGGTGTCGGCGTTCGCAGAGACCTTGACCCCCACCGGGTTTCGCACCGCGGCGACGAAGCCGATGTGCGCGCCGTCGAGGTCGCGCGTGCGCTCCCCCACCCAGACGAAGTGGCCGGAGGTGTCGTAGAGGTCGCCGGTACGCGAGTCGATGCGGGTCATCGGACGCTCGTAGTCGAGCACGAGCGCCTCGTGCGCCGAGAAGAACTCGGTGGCGCGCATCGCCTCGAAGTCGGCGCCGCACGCCCGCATGAACTTCATCGCCTTGTCGATGTCCTTCGCCAGGCGCTCGTAGCGCACGTTGGCGGAGTTGGCGATGAAGCCCTTGTTCCAGTCGTGCACGTGGCGCAGGTCGGCGAAGCCGCCGGTCGTGAACGCGCGCACGAGGTTCAGCGTGGCGCTGCTCGCGTGGTAGGCGTGCACGAGTCGCTGCGGGTCGGGGGTGCGTGACTCGAGGGTGAACTCGAAGTCGTTCACCATGTCGCCGCGGTAGGCCGGCAGGGTGACGCCCTCGCGCGTCTCGTCGTTGCTCGAGCGCGGCTTGGCGTACTGCCCGGCCATCCGGCCGACCTTGACCACCGGCACCGATGCGCCGTAGGTGAGCACCGCCGCCATCTGCAGGATGGTCTTGACCCGGTCGCGGATGTTGTCGGCGGTCGCCGACGCGAACGTCTCGGCACAGTCGCCGCCCTGCAGCACGAACGCCTCACCACGGGCCACCGCCGCGATTCGGTCGCGCAGCACGTCGCACTCGCCGGCGAACACGAGCGGGGGGTAGCTCGCGAGCGTCGCGACGGCCGCGTCGAGAGCGGCCCGGTCCGGCCAGGCCGGCTGCTGGGCGGCAGGCAGGTCGGCACCGGCGGCGAGCCGCTGGCGGGGGTCCGGATCGATGGTCGTGCTCACGAGGGTCAAGGATAGGTCCCGCGCCCGCCGACCCCCGGTCTGGCCCGAATGCCGGTACCCCGTGGACACCGGTGCGTTGCGCGGAAGGCCGGCTCGGTCAGGCGGGGTCGTCGTCCTCGAGGCCGTGGGCCAGGGCGAAGCGCACCAGCTCGACCCGGTTGTGCAGGTGCAGCTTCCCGAGGGTGTTCTGGACGTGGTTCTGGACGGTCCGGTGGGAGAGGAAGAGCTCGCCCGCGATCTCCTTGTACGACATGCCGGTCGCGACCAGGCGCAAAACCTCGGTCTCTCGGGCGGTGAGCTCGGGAAAGGGTCGCCGGCCAGCGGGTGCGGCCGGCTCGGCAGCCGGGTCGGGATCGCTGGCCATCCTCCGGAACTCGCCGAGCACCAGCCCGGCCAGCCCCGAGGTGAACACCGCCTCGCCGCGGGCCGTGGCGCGCACGGCATCCACGATCTCGGACGCGGACGCGGACTTCACGAGGTAACCGGTTGCCCCGGCCTTGATCGCGGCGAGCACGTCGTGCTGCTCACCGCTCGCCGAGAGGATGAGCACCCGGGTGGACAGGTCGCCGACGGCGCGGCACACCTCGTCGCCGCGCATGCCGGGCAGGTTGAGGTCGAGCACGAGCACGTCGGGTCGGGTGGCCCGCGCCCGGCGCACGGTCGCGGGACCGTCGGCGGCCGTGGCGACCACGTTCAGCCCGGAGCCGACGAGGTCGCGCTCCAGCGCGGAGAGCCACAGCGGGTGGTCGTCGGCGACGAGCACCGTCGTGGGGGCCGGTGCGCCGCCCTCGGCGTCACCGCTGCGGTCGCCCGCCGGGATGCCGCCGGCCCGGCTCGGCTGCGTCATCGCGGCTCCCGGAGTGCGTGGAGGCGGGCCGGAGCGCGCCCGGGAAGCGCTGCACCGGTGCGTGGCACGCCCATCCGCACGACGCAGCCACCACCCGGCCTGGTCGACCAGCTGACCGTGCCACCGAGGTCCTCGACCCGGCCGCGGATGGAGGCGCTGACGCCCAGCCGGCCCCGCTCCGCGGCACCGAGCAGCTCGGTCAGGTCGGCACCGACACCGTCGTCGCGGATCGTGACCTCGATGCCGTGCGCGTCGCCCTCGAGCAGCAGCCAGGCCCGGGCGCCGAGCCCCGCGTGTCGCGCGACGTTGTCGAGCGCGGCGGCCACCGCACCGTCGACCTCGGCGGCAACGAGCCGGTCGACCACGACGGGGTCGGCGGGCACCGCCACCCCGACCTCGGGTCGCTCGTGCGCCGTGAGCAGCACCCGCAGGTCGACCTCCGCGCCGTCACCCCCGCGCAGGTAAACCACCTCGGCCAGGACGTCAGGGACCCCGGTGCCCGACACGAAGCGGCGCAGTGATCGCTCCTGCTCCGCCGCGATTCCTGCCAGCTGCGCGCTCTCGCCCCCGATCTCCTCGCCCCGGCGGTGGATGAAGGCCAGCGACTGGAGCACGCCGTCGTGCACGACCCGGGCGATCCGCTCACGCTCGCGCAGCCGTTCGCGCTCGACCAGGTTCTGCTCCTCGCGCTCGAGGCCGGTGCGGGCCAGGTCGACGGCCAGCCCGATCAACCCGCCGAGCAGCACCAGCAGCACGATGTTGTGCACGGTGGCCTGGGTGGGGTCACCACCGACCTCGACCAGGTCGGCGGCGGCGATGACGGCCGCAGCCAGGAGCCCGCCCGGCGCACCGGCCACCACGGCTCCCCCGGCCACCGACCCCGCCGCCCAAATGGTGGGAATCGTGAACTGCCCGGCCGCGATCGCCGCCGGCGTCTCGGCGAGCGTCGTCGCCAGGATGCCCACCACCGCGATGCCCACCTCGATGACCAGGACCCGCACGGTGCGTCGCCGGTAGAAGAGCAGGCCGACCGACCAGGCCGCCATGACCGCGATGACGAGCGCCGCCACCTCCGGCCGCAGCATGTTCTCGGGCCGCTGCCAGGCCAGGACCGCGGCGTACAGCGCCGCCAGCGGCCGGAAGACGTCGAGGCCACGGTGGAAGGACTCGACGACCACCGGCTCGCGCCGGCCAGTTCGCTCCGAGCGCGGGCGGAGCACCCCCATCAGCTGACCTCAGCTCGCGCGGCGCTGCGGACCGGCGTCGTCGTCGCTCTCGGAGTCGGAGTCGCCCTCGCCTTCGTCGAGGCCGAGGGCGTCCTCGAGCTCGGACGCGGCCCGTCCCGGCTGGGCGGCCTCCGCGGCCTCCTTGGCCTTGTTCTTCTTCTCGCGGGCGATGCGGTCCTTCATCGCGGTGGCGTACATGTCGACGTACTCCTGGCCGGACAGCTCCATCAGGGCGTACATGATCTCGTCGGTGATCGAGCGCAGGACGAACCGGTCGCCCTCCATGCCCTCGTAGCGCGAGAAGTCGAGCGGCGTGCCCACCTTCACCCCCACCCGGATCAGCTTGGGGATCGTGGTGCCGGTGGGCTGGGCCTTGTCGGTGTCGATCATCGCGACGGGGATGACGGGCACCCCCGCCTCGAGGGCCATCCGCGCCACACCGGTCTTGCCCTTGTAGAGCCGACCGTCGGGGCTGCGCGTGCCCTCGGGGTAGAGCCCGAGCAGCTCGCCGCGGCCCAGTACCTTCAGCCCCGACCGCAGGGCGGCCTCGCTGGCCCGGCCGCCGGAGCGGTCGACGGGCAGCTGCCCGACGCCCTTGAAGAACGCCGCCGTGAGCCGGCCCTTGAGGCCCTCACCGGTGAAGTAGTCGCTCTTGGCGAGGAAGGTCATCCGGCGCGGCACGACCAGCGGCAGGAAGATCGAGTCGGAGAACGACAGGTGGTTGCTCGCGAAGATGGCGCCCCCCGTCTCCGGGATGTGCTCGGCCCCCTCGACCCACGGTCGAAAGAGCAGTCGGAGGATCGGCCCGAGTATGACCTTCAACACCCAGTAGATCACCGGTCCCACCCTTCGTTGCGCGACGCCCGAACTCTAGTGCACTGGGTCACATTGCCTCTCGGGCACGTCGCCGTGCGAAGATCGTGGTCTCACCCCGCAGCACCCGAGGAGACCCCGTGCCGGACCGGCCCGGTGACATGGACGAGCGCGACGTCGAGGCGCGCTTCGCCTCCATCGTCGCGCAGTGGAACTCCCCCTTGCCCGACGTCGACCAGCTCCTCGCCGACGACGACCCCGAGGTCATCGAACCCGGCGCGGACCCCACCGACCACGCAGTGGCAGACGCCCCCGCCGACGACCCCGAGGCGGATGCCGGGAAGCCGGCCGCGCCGCCGGTCACCCCCCGCTTGCCCTGGGTCAACCCCTCCCCCCTCGATGTCGTCGTGCCGGCGTCGTCCTGGCGGGCCGCCGAACCCACCGAGCCCGCCGACCCGGGGGCCGAGTCGGCCGTCGAGAAGGCGGCTGCCGAGGACGAGGCGGTGCTCGACGAGGAGCACTTCGAGCCACCCGAGGTCGAGCTCCCCCCGCAGGAGGACCTGCACTTCTGGGGTGCCGTGATCGGGCTGGTCGCCGGGCCGCTCATGCTGCTCTGGGTCGTGTTCGCCCGGCCCTCGCACAGCACCCGCTGGTTCTTCGTGTCGGTCGTCGTGTCGCTCCTCGGCTTCGGGCTGCTCATCCTGCGCCAGCCGACCCACCGCGACCCGACCAGCGGAGACGACGGCGCCCGCGTCTGACCTCCCGGTCTGGGCCGCACCCAGAATTTCGTCCGGGGCCCCGGTAACTGCCAGGCGGAATCCGAACTTCTGCGTTCGGGCGGCCTCAGCCGAGCTCGAGGTCGACCCAGGTGGGGCGGTGGTCGCTGGCCGCCGCGTACACGGCATCCGGCACGCTGACCTCGCGGTGCGGCAGCACCCGCAGCTGCGGGGAGGCGAAGATGACGTCGAGGCGGCGGCGCGGTGACCGGGCCGGGTAGGTCGGCCGGTCCAGCGAGACCACCCGCAGCCGGTCGGGCACGTCGATCAGCCGGTAGGCGTCTCCGGTGGAGTCCTCGTTGAGGTCACCGGCCAGCACGAGCGGGCCGCGGCCGGCGATGGTCTGGAGGATGCGCTCGGTGTGCTGCACCCGCTCGGGCGCCTTCAGGCTCAGGTGTACCGACACGGCGGTCAGCCCACCGCCGCCGGGCAGCGCGACCCGCACCACGGCATACCCGCGGGTGCGGTCCGGCCAGCGCACCGGCAGCCGCAGGTGCTCGCACCCGACGACGCGCACCCGCGGCGAGGTCAACACCGTCGTGCCGCCGCTGCCCCGGTGCCGCCCCGGCCAGCTCAGGCCGCACGCGGCCGCGAAGCGCTCGACCCGTTGGCCGCCGAACAGCCGCCGCGGCA
>Ga0302299_10001078_pt1 | contig 16159 bp, 10 predicted proteins | sample III_Fen_N3_4_FD_198795 | JGI IMG/M metagenome (GOLD analysis project Ga0302299, IMG submission 198795) | Peat permafrost microbial communities from Stordalen Mire near Abisko, Sweden - III_Fen_N3_4 | ecosystem: Environmental > Terrestrial > Soil > Wetlands > Permafrost | place: Sweden: Abisko... | reverse complement strand
CGGTCGCCGCCCCGGGGGCCGGCGGGAGGGCGGCGGCCGGTGGGAGGACGCCGGCCGGCGGGAAGGCGGCCGGCGGCAGGAGGGCGTCCCCGGTCCGGGGGGCGGGGAGGCCGCGGCGGACGAGCGCCGGGGCGCCGTCCGGGACCGACACGCCGGGCCGCTGCTGCAGCCGGTGCAGGGGGGTGAGGTCGCGCAGGACCTGGGCGAAGCCCAGCAGCCGGTCGGTCGCGTCGTAGAGCGGCGCGGTGGTCACCTCGGCCCACAGCAGCCGCCCGTCGGCGCACAGGCGCCAGCCCTCGGTGCGGTGCTCGCCGGCGCGGTAGGCCTGGGTCAGGCAGCGGTGGTGGTCGCCGGCGAGCCGGGCGGGCGGGGTGAGCAGCAGCGTGGTGTCGGCGCCGATGACGTGCTCGGCGCCGTGGCCGAACAGCCGCTGGGGGGTGATGCCCCACCCGTCGATGCGGCCGAGCTGGTCGAGGGTGAAGGCCGCCCAGGCGTCGTCGGCGACCGGCACGCCGCCCGGCGCGACGGCGTCCGGCCGCGCCGGGGTGCCGGCGTCGTCGCGGAGCACGACCAGGAGGCAGTCACGGGACCGGTACCGCACGGGAGCGCTGACGGCGCGCAGCGGGGCGGTGTCCGTCCAGGTCCGCGCGGTGGCGCCGTCCCGGTGGCCGGCCGCGGTGGCCAGGTCCGACAGCCGGTACGCCAGCTGCGAGCCGGACACGCCCGCCAGCCGACGCCGTCCGGCCGGGTTGCAGGAGATGACCCGGCCGGTGACCGCGTCCAGGACGAGCACCGCCGTGGGATCCGACAGCGATGCGACCGGGGCGGGCGACGCCGTCGACGCCGTCGCGGGGGACGCCGTCGAGGGGGACGTCGACGAGGGGTGGTGCACCTGGCCGGCGAGGTCGCTGTCGCTCATGTCGTTCCCGTCCTGGAGTCCGGGGCGTGCGCGATCCACGGCGAAGGACTGTCCGGGGACCAGCGGCACTACCGCTTGTGTTCGGAAAGCTACTGGCAGTGGACAGATCCACGGCCGGGGCCGAGGTCACGTCGCCTGAACTCCCGATCCGCCCCTCCACCGGCCCCGCCGGCAGGCCCTGTCAGGTGATCGGGCGACGGACGACGACGGCGCCGTCGGTGGGCAGGCGCAGCCCGCCGTCCGCCCGGGTGATCCGGTCCGCCGGGCTCCAGCCGAGGACGGGGACGGCGCCGTCCGGGCACGGCAGCGTCGCCGGTCCGCCGGTCAGGTTGACCAGGACGTCGAACGCGCCTCGGTGCACGACGAGCCAGCCGCGGCCCACGACGTCCGAACCCGGACCGGTGGTGACCCGGACGGCGCCCAGGTCGTCGGCGCGCAGGTCCGGCTCGGCGCGGCGCAGCGCGATCAGGTCGCGGTACCACGCCAGCATCCGCTCGTGCGGCGGCAGTCGGCGCTCGTCCCGGCGGAGCGTGGAGGCGTCCCGGGTGGTGCCGTCCTGGGGGTCCGGGACGGCGATCGCGTCCCAGCCGTGGCGGGAGAACTCCGCGCGCCGCCCGTCGCGCACCTTGCCGCCCAGGTCGGCGTCGAAGTCGGTGAAGAACTGCCACGGAGTGCTCGCGGCCCACTCCTCGCCCATGAAGAGCATCGGGGTGAACGGCGAGGTGAGCAGGACTGCGGCCGCCGCGGCGCAGCGGTCGAGCGGGGCGAGGGCCGCGAGCCGCTCGCCCAGGGCCCGGTTGCCGACCTGGTCGTGGGTCTGGGTGTAGGCCACGAACCGGTGGCCGCGATGGCGCGCCGGGTCGACCGGCCGGCCCCACGGCACCCCGCGGAACGTCGAGGGGCCGCCCTCGTGCACGAACACGCGGCGCAGTGCGTGGGCGAGGGTGTCAACCGTGCCGAAGTCGACGTAGTAGCCGTCGGTCTCGCCGGTGACCAGCGCGTGGACCGCGTGGTGGACGTCGTCCGCCCACTGGGCAGCCATCCCGCAGCCGCCTTCTGCCGTGGGCTCGACCATGTCCGCGTCGTTGAGGTCGCTCTCCGCGACGAGGGTGAGCGGGCGGCCGAGCCGGGCGGCCAGCGCCGCCGTGGCCTCGCTGAGCTGGGAGAGCAGGTGCTGGCGGGAGGTGTCGACGAGTTCGTGGACGGCGTCCAGCCGGAGCGCGTCGACCCGGAAGTCGGTGAACCAGCGCAGCGCGTTGTCGACGATCCAGCGGCGCACCTGCACGTGCCCGGTGTCGTCGAGGTTGACGGCCGCGCCCCACGGAGTCTGGTGGCTCTCGGTGAAGTAGGGCCCGAACGCGCTGAGATAGTTTCCGGCCGGGCCCAGGTGGTTGTAGACGACGTCCAGGCAGACCGCGATCCCGCGGGCGTGGCAGGCGTCCACGAACCGTTGCAGCGCGGCCGGACCGCCGTAGGCGTCGTGGACGGCGTAGAGGTCGACGCCGTCGTACCCCCAGCCGCGCCGCCCCTCGAACGCCGCCAGCGGCATCAGCTCGACGACGTCGACGCCGAGGTCGACCAGCTCGCCGAGGTGCTCGGCGGCGGCGTCCAGGGTGCCCTCGGGCGTGAACGTGCCGATGTGGAGCTCGTACCAGACGGCGCCCAGGACGTCGCGGCCCGCCCAGGAGGCACGCCACCGGTGCCGGTCGGCGTCGAAGACGCGGCTGGGGCCGTGGACCCCGTACGGCTGCCACGGGCTGCGCGGGTCCTTCAGGGGCTTGCCCGAGTCGACGCTGAACCAGTAGTCGGTGCCGTGCTCGGCGTCCGGCGCCTCGACCTCCCACCAGCCGTCACGGTGGCACCGCATCGGCACCGGCTGCTCGGCCGGAGGCAGCACGAGGTCGACGGTGGCGGCGAACGGCGCCCAGACGCGGAACTTCACCGCCCTACCCTGCCAAGCCGGCCCCGATCGGGCGACCGCGCGCGCCGGACGCGGATCTGATGTCATCATCTGCGGCCATGGCGAAGAAGAAGTCGAAGGACTCCGGCGACGGGCCCACCAAGGCGGCGAAGAAGGCGCTCAAGCTGCAGGAGGAGCTCGCCGCCGTCCAGGAGAAGGCGGCCGAGGCGGTGGCGAAGAGCCCGCAGCGGCTGGCCGAGCTGCTCACGGTGGGCGCCGGGTTCCGGCTGGCCGACGTCGACCCGGCGGGTACGCCGGGCTTCGCCGGGACCAAGGCGGACGGCGACGCCGCCCTGCAGGCCGGCGCCGAGCCGCTGGCCGCGCTCCAGGAGCGGCTCTGGGCGCAGTCGAGGGCGGGGGACACTCGTTCGGTGCTGCTCGTCGTCCAGGGGATGGACACCTCCGGCAAGGGCGGGATCATGCGGCACGTCGTCGGGGCGGTCGACCCGCAGGGCGTGCGGCACACCGCGTTCAAGGCGCCGACGCCGCAGGAGAGGACCCATGACTTCCTCTGGCGGATCCGCCGCGCCCTGCCGGAGCCGGGGGAGATCGGCGTGTTCGACCGGTCCCACTACGAGGACGTGCTCATCGTCCGCGTGCACGACCTGGCCCCGAAGGCGGTCTGGCAGCGGCGCTACGCGACCATCAACCGGTTCGAGGCCGGCGTCGTCGCGAAGGGGACGCCGGTGGTCAAGGTGATGCTGCACATCTCCCGCGAGGAGCAGAAGCAGCGGCTCGCCGAGCGGCTGGCCCGCCCGGACAAGTACTGGAAGTACAACCCCGGGGACGTCGACGAGCGCGGCTCCTGGGACGCCTACCAGGAGGCCTACCAGGTCGCCCTGACCCGCTGCTCGACGCAGGCGGCGCCCTGGCACGTCGTCCCGGCGGACCACAAGTGGTACGCCCGCTGGGCGGTGCAGCAGCTGCTGACGGACGCCCTGATCGACCTCGACCCGCAGTGGCCCGCCGCCACGTTCGACGTGGACGCCGAGAAGGCGCGGCTCGCCTCGAGCTGACGCCAGCCCCCGCCGTGATCAGTCGAATGGAAGCCGATCTACCAACGCAGAACTGACCGCTAGGCACATTTTGCTCGCATCGGGGGGGCCCGCAGGGCCATGAGTCGTTCATGCACACTTGAGTTGATCATGCACGGTTGAACGCCGCTCCGCAGGGCTCAACCGTGCATGATCAACTCAAGTGTGCATGATCACGGCGGTTTGGTGGTCAGGTGAGGTCGAGGGCGATGTCCAGGGCCGGGGCGGAGTGGGTGAGGGCGCCCACGGCCAGGTAGTCGACACCGGTGGCGGCGACGGCGGGCGCGGACTCCAGGGTCAGGCCGCCGCTCGCCTCGGTCCGGACGCCGTGCGGGGCGCACAGCGCCACCGCGGCCCGCAGGTCGTCCGGCCCCATGTTGTCGAGCAGGACGACCACCGCGCCCTCGCGCACCGCCTCGGCGACCTGGTCGAGGGTGTCGCACTCCACCTCGCAGAAGACCTGCGGGTACGCCGCCCGGACGGCGCGGATCGCCGCCGCCACCCCGCCCGCCGCGACCACGTGGTTGTCCTTGATCAGCGCCTGGTCGTGCAGCCCCATCCGGTGGTTCGCGCCGCCGCCGCAGCGCACCGCGTACTTCTCCGCGGCGCGCAGTCCCGGCATCGTCTTGCGGGTGTCGCGGACGACGACGCCCGTCCCGGCGACGGCCTCGACCCAGCGGGCGGTGAGCGTCGCCACGCCCGACAGGTGCGTCAGCAGGTTGAGCGCGCTGCGCTCGGCGGTGAGCAGTTCTTGGGTGGGTCCGGTGACCTCCAGCAGCAGCTGGCCGGCCCGGACCCGGGCACCGTCGGCCGTCGCCGTCCGGACGCCCTCGAACGACCCCAGCCGCTGCGCGAACACCGCTGCCGCGATCGGCAGCCCGGCGACCACGCCGTCCGCCCGCGCGACGATCCTCGCCACGCCGGTGAGGTCGGCGGGCACGGTGGCGAGGGTCGTGACGTCGACCCCGCCGGCGAGGTCCTCGTCGAGGGCGAGGCGGGCCAGCCGCCGTGCCTCCTCGGGTGCGAGGGCAAGAGTGCGGGTCGGTGCGGTCATGGGGTGACCTCCTGCCGGATCGTACCGAAGGAGCCGCTGGCGGGGCTGGCGGGGCTGCCGGGCTCCAGCGCGGCCGTCAGGTGGCGGCGCCACTCCTCGCGCGGGTGGTCGACGTCGGTGCGGCGGTGGCAGCCGCGGCTCTCGGTCCGCGCCGTCGCCGCCGCCACCAACGCCACCGCGAGGGTGTGCAGGTTCGTCGCCTCCCAGCCGGCGCGGGTGGGGACCGCCCCGGCGGGACCGGGGGCGGCGTCGTCCAGCCGCTCGGCCAGGACGGCGAGCCGGGCCGGGTCCCGCAGGACCCCGGCGTCGGCGTCCGTCGCCCGGGCCAGCGCCGGCCGGACGGCGGGATCCACCCCGACGTCCGGACCGTCACGGTGCACCGGCTCGGGCCGGCGCGCGGGCGGGAGGTCCGCGCGCAGCAGCGCGGCGAGCCGCCCACCGGCGACCAGGCCCTCCAGCAGCGAGTTTGAGGCGAGCCGGTTCGCGCCGTGCACGCCGGTGCAGGCGGTCTCACCGACGGCGAACAGGCCGGCGAGGTCGGTGCGGCCGGTGAGGTCGGCCCGGACGCCGCCGCAGCTGTAGTGGGCGGCGGGCCGGACGGGCACCAGCTCCCGCACCGGGTCGATCCCGGCGTCGCGGCACCCGGCCACGATCGTCGGGAACCGGCGCAGCAGCGTCCGCTCGCCGAGCCCGCGCGCGTCCAGGTAGAGCCGGTCGACGCCCTGCGCCGCCATGACCTGGGCCATCCGGGCCGAGACGACGTCCCGCGGGGCCAGGTCGGCGAGCGGGTGGACGCCGGCCATGACCGGCACGCCGGCCGCGTCCACGAGCACCGCACCCTCGCCCCGGACGGCCTCGGAGACCAGCAGACGCCGCCCGTCACCCGGCCCGTCACCGGCGCCCGCGAAGACCGTCGGATGGAACTGGACGAACTCCAGGTCGGCCAGCGTCGCCCCCGCGCGCAGGGCGGCCGCCACGCCGTCGCCCGTCACCGCGGCCGGGTTGGTCGTGCTCGCGAACACCTGGCCGTACCCGCCGGTGGCCAGCACGGTGGCCCGAGCCTCGACGGTGCCCACGCTGAGGCAGCGCCCGGCGCCGTCCAGCAGGGCGACGAGCGCGCCCGCGACCGAGCCGTCCGCCGCCCGCAGCAGGTCCAGCAGGAAGGCGTGCTCGACGACCGTCACGCCGTCCGCCGCCAGGCCCCCCGCCAGGGCGCGCTGCACCTCGGCGCCGGTGGCGTCACCGCCGGCGTGCACGATGCGCGCCCGGCTGTGGCCGCCCTCCCGGGTCTGCGCCGGGCGGCCGTCGGGGGCCGCGTCGAAGCGGGCCCCCAGCGCGGCCAGCGCGTCGACGGCGGCCCGGCTCTCGCCGACGAGCTGGCGCACGGCCACCGGGTCGCAGAGCCCGGCGCCGGCCACGAGCGTGTCCCGCACGTGCAGGTCGACGTCGTCGGCGTCCTCGGTGGCGCGGGCGATCCCACCCTGGGCCCACCGGGTGCTGCCGGCGTCGAGGGCGCCCTTGGTCACCACGTGCACGCGCAGCCCGCTGCCGGCGAGCCCGGCGACGAGCGACAGCCCGGCCACGCCGGACCCGGCCACCAGGACGTCCGTGCGCAGGCGCCACGTCGGCGCGGGCGTGGCCGACCGGCGGGCCACCGGGACGGCGGTCCGGAGGGCGACGGCGGCCCCGGGGAGCGGGCCGCGGCGGGTCAGTGCCGGCGCGGTCATTCGGCACCGGCCATCGGGGCGCCGATCTCGATCATGCGCTGCACCGCGGTCCGCGCCCGCTCGGCGACGTCCGCCGGGACGACGACCTCGTCCCGGCCCTCGCGCAGGGTGCGCAGCAGCTTCTCCGGTGTGATCATCTTCATGTAGTGGCAGACGGCCCGCTCGCTGACCGCGTCGAAGACCGTGCCCGGGTTCGCCCGGCGCAGCTGGTGGAGCATGCCGACCTCGGTGGCGACCAGCACCCGGCGGGCGCCCGTGCGTCGGGCCTCGTCGAGCATGCCGCCCGTCGAGACGATCCGGACCCGCTCCGCCGGGATCTCGCCGCTCGCCACCAGGCTCAGCGCCGACGTCGCGCAGGCGCACTCGGGGTGCACCAGGACGTCGGCCTCCGGGTCGGCCGCGATCCCGGCCCGCAGCACGTCGCCGCCGATGCCCTCGTGCACGTGGCACTGGCCCGGCCAGATCCGCAGGTTCGTGCGGCCGGTCACCCGCTGCACGTGGGCGCCGAGGTGGCGGTCCGGCAGGAACAGCACCTCGCGGTCGGCCGGGACCGACGCGACGACGTCCACCGCGTTCGACGACGTGCAGCAGATGTCGCTCTCCGCCTTGACCGCCGCGCTGGTGTTGACGTAGGCGACGACGACGGCGCCCGGGTGCGCCGCCTTCCAGGCGCGCAGCTCCTCGACGTGGATGGTGTCGGCCAGGGAGCAGCCGGCCGCCGCGTCGGGGATGAGGACCCGCTTGCCGGGGGCGAGGATCTTCGCCGTCTCCGCCATGAAGTGGACGCCGCAGAAGACGATCTCGCGGTTGCCGGCCGCGGCGGCGATGCGGGAGAGGGCTAGGGAGTCCCCGACGTGGTCCGCGACGTCCTGGATCTCCGCCAGCTGGTAGTTGTGCGCCAGAATCACCGCGTCGCGCTCGCGGGCCAGCCGGCGGACCTCGTCGGCCCAACCGGGCGCGGGCCCCGTCGTGGTGCCCGTCGTGGTGGTGATCGTCTCGATCGCCATGCCGCCCCTCCTGAGCTGCAGGTTTCCGACTTCACGTCGGAATAGTTTTCGACTGTGGGTCGATAACTTCGGCATCACGCTAGCATGACGGCGTGCCGCAGACCACCTCGGGTTCACCGGCCTGCGACCACGAGGTGCTCGCCGTGGTCCTGCAGGTGCGCCAGGGCCAGCTCGAGGTGCTCCTGTGGTGGCGGGCGTTCGCCCCGGACGCCGGTCGCTGGAGCCTGCCGGGGGGCGGCCTCGGCCCGGAGGAGGGATTGCGCGACTCCATCCGCCGCCAGCTCGCCGAGAAGGTCGACGTGCGCGAGCTGACGCACCTGGAGCAGCTCGACTCCCGCGGCGAGCCGGGCCGCGTCGCCGGCCGGCGCGTCGTCGCCACCAGTTACCTCGGCCTCGTGCCGGGCGGCGCCGATCCCGTGCTGCCGGGGGACACCGCCTGGCACCCCACCGACCGGCTGCCGCGGACGGCGTTCGACCACGGCGACATCGTGCGGGCCGGCGTCGCCCGGCTACGGTCGAAGCTGTCCTACACGAACGTCGGGTTCGCGCTGGCACCCGCCGAGTTCACGATGTCCGAGCTGGCCGGCTACTACCGGGCCGCGCTCGGCCACGAGGTGGACGCCACGAACCTGCAGCGCATCCTCGTGCGCCGGGAGCAGATCGAGCCGACCGGCGCGACCGTGCGGCCCGGCCGGGGCGGGGGCCGGCCCGCGGCCGTCTTCCGCTTCCGGGAGCGCCGGCTGGCGGTGACCGACGCCTTCGCCGTCCTCCATCCGCCCCGGACACCGGCCCCCACCTCGCCGTGATCATGGACTTCAGCGGCTCTCCCAGCGTTCATGATCACGTCAACGCCACGTGAACAAGGCCTCGGCAGTGGTGCTCGCCACGGGATGGCCGAGTACGGTCGATCCAGTGATCGCACGGGGTGAGGGTGAACAGCGCGTCGGCGGAACGGCACCGACGGTGAGTATCGGTGTGCCCGTGTACAACGGTGAGCGCTATCTGGACGCTGTGCTCGACGGGCTGCGGCGCCAGACCGTCGACGACCTGGAGATCCTGGTCACCGACAACTGCTCCACCGACCGCACCGCCGAGATCGCTGCCGACCACGCGGCGTCCGACGCGCGCGTCGTCGTCGTCCGCAATCCGGTGAACCTGGGGCTCGCGGGCAACTTCAACCGGGTGTTCGCGCTGGCCAGGGGCCGGTACTTCCGCTGGAACATGGCCGACGACCCGGTCGAGCCGGGGCTCGTCGAGGCGTGCCTTCGGGTGCTGGAGGCGGAGCCGGACACCGTCCTCGCCGTCCCCGGCTGGGACCTCGTGGACGAGGAGGGGCGGTCGACCCGCCCGGAGGAGCGCGGCCGGATCCCGGTGACGGTGTGGTCCGGCGACCGGCAGCAGCGCCTGGCGGAGGTCAACGCCTACGTCACCGGCCCGCACCGGATCGGCGTCCTGGCCTACCTCTCCGGCCTGGTGCGGACCGAGGCGCTCTGGGCGACCGGGCTGCTCGGCTCGTACCCGCGCTCGGACCGGGTGCTGCTCACCCAGCTCGCGGCCGTGGGCACCTTCCGCGAGCTGGCCGACGTCACCCAGCACATCCGGATCCACCCGGACTCGGCCGGGTCGGGCATCGGCGACCGGGACTACGCCCGGGTCTGGCCTACGTTCCACCCCGGCCGCCCGGTCCCGCGGACGCTGCTGCCCTGGCGCGCCAGGGTGCACCTGGAGCAGGCCCGCGCCCTCGCGGCCGGCGCCGACGGGCCGCGACAGGCGGCACGGCTGCTCGCCGGCTACGTCCGCGCGAACCCCCGCCAGCTGCTGGGCTGACCGTCGTCACCGTGCCACCGGCTCCCGTGTCACAGCCCGCCCGGCCCGCCCGTCCGATGCGTATGACCAGGGTGGCGGTGGCCGGCGGGACCGGCCTGATGGGACGGCTCGTCGTCGAGCGGCTGGACGCGGCGGGGCACAAGGCCGTCGTGCTGGCCCGCAGCCGCGGGGTGGACCTGCTGACCGGGACCGGGGTGGACGCCGCCCTGGCCGGCTGCTCCGCCGTCGTCGACGTGACGAACGTCGGCACGGCGAGCGGTCGCCGCTCGCGGGAGTTCTTCGGGACGGTGACCGACCGGCTCCTCACCGCCGGGGTGCGGGCCGGGGTCGGGCACGTGGTCGCCCTGTCGATCGTCGGGGTGGACCGGGTGGGCCTCGGCTACTACCGCGGCAAGCTGCACCAGGAGGAGCTGCTGGCCGCCGGGCCGCTGCCGTGGACCGTGCTCCGGGCGACCCAGTTCCACGCGTTCGCCGCGCAGCTCGCCGACCGGGGCCGGGGCCGGTCACCGGTGGTCCTGGTGCCCCGGGCACTCAGCCGGCCGGTGGACGCCGCCGAGGTGGCCGACCGGCTGGCCGCGCTCGCGGTGGGTCCGGCGCACGGGACGGCGACGCCGATGGCCGGCCCCGAGGTGATCCCGCTGCCCGAGATGGTCCGGCGGTTGCTGCGCGCCCGGGGCAGCCGCCGCCGCGTCGTCCCGGTGCCGGTCCCGGGGGCGGCCGGGCGGGCCGCCGCCCGTGGCGGGCTGCTCCCGGACGGCGACGTCGTGCTCGGCGTGCACCCCTTCGACGCCTACCTGCGCAGCGAGCAGGAACGCACCGTGCACGAATGCAGCGGGCAGCGGCAGCGCAGCGGGCAGCAGCGCGGCGGGCAGCAGCGCGGCCGGCAGCCCCGATGACCCGCGTCGACGAGCTGGCCGTGGAGTTCACCCGGTTGCGGTCGCGCCTGACCGGCATCGCGTACGCGATCCTCGGGACGTCGACCGACGCCGAGGACGTCGTCTCCGACTGCTGGTTGCGGCTGGCGGCGGCCGACGCGGCGGAGCAGGTGCGGGACGTCGAGGCGTGGTGCGTGGTGGCGGTGTCCCGGCGCGCGCTCGACGTGCTGCGGTCGGCCCGGGTCCAGCGGCAGGCCTACGTGGGCCCGTGGCTGCCGGAGCCGGTGCTCGCGACGGCCGCCGACGGCGGCGCGCCCGCCGCCGGCGCCGCCCTCGCCCGCGACCCCGCGGACCGGGTCACGCTCGACGACACCGTCAGCTACGCGCTCATGGTCGTGCTGGAGACCCTCAGCCCGGCCGAGCGCGTCGTCTGGGTGCTCCACGAGGTGTTCGACGTGCCCTTCCCCGAGGTGGCCCGGGTGGTGGGCCGCACGCCCGCGGCGGTGCGGCAGCTCGCCGTCCGCGCCCGGGCCCACGTGGCGGCGGGCGCGCCGCGCACGGACGTCGCCCCCGCCGAGCACGCCCGGACCGTCGACGCCTTCCTGGCCGCCGCCACGGGCGGCGACCTGGTCGGGCTGCTGGCCCTCCTCGACCCCGACGTCGTGCTCACTAGCGACGGCGGCGGTCAGGTGACCTCGGCCCGCCGCCCGATCCTGGGGGCGGACCGGGTGGCCCGGTTCGTGCTCGGCATCGTGGCGAAGGCGGAGCCGGGCGACGAGATCCGGCCGGCCGTCGTCAACGGCGGGCCGGGCGTGGGCATGTACCGGCAGGGCCGGCTCCACTCGGTCGGCGTGCTGACCGTGGACGGCGGCCGGGTGCGGCGCGTGGACCTCATCGCCGCCCCGGCCAAGCTCCCGCCGCAGCCCCCGACCTGAGACCCGCGACGGCTCAGCGGTCGGCGACGAGGAGCGCCACCGGCAGGTCGTCGAGCACGTCGCCCAGCCGGACCGGGCCGCCGTCCACCGTGCGCCCGGTCAGCAGGTCCCGCCACGCCCCCGCGGACGGCGGCAGGCTGACGGTGTGGTCGCCCCACCCGCCGCGCCGGGCCAGCGCCACGGGCAGCCGGGTGGCGATCGCGACCACGGAGACGGTGTCGCCGGTGCCCCGGCCGAAGGCCACCGCGTTGCCGGTGGTCGTCGGCATCGGCCGGTAGACGGCGTCCGCCGCCACGAACCAGCCCGGGTGCTCGCGCCGCAACCGCAGCGCCGCCGCCGTGACCAGCAGCTTCTCGTCGTCCAGGTCGCCGGGCTTCTCGCCCGCGTCCAGGCGCGCCAGCCGCCGCCGGCGGTCGTCGAAGTCGACGTCGCGCCGGTTGTCGGGGTCGACCAGGGACAGGTCGACGAGCTCGCACCCCTGGTACACGTCCGGGACGCCGGGCATCAGCAGCTGCACCAGCTTCTGGCCGAGGACGGCGACCCGCGCCGGCGCGTCGAGCTCGGCGGCGAGGTCGCCGACGGAGGCCATCAGCTCGCGGTGGGCGAGCACGCCGGCGGCGAAGGCCTGCACGGCCGCGTCGTACTCCGGGTCGGGCCTGGTCCAGGAGGTGTGCCGCTTCGCCTCGCGGGTGGCCTTGGTGAGGTAGGGGCCGAGCCGGTCCAGGCCGAGCGGCCCGTGGGTGCCCCAGGTGCCGACGAGCGTCTGCCAGGTGAGGTAGATCGTCGCCGGACCGGGCCAGCCGTCCGCCGTCCGCAGCCCGGCCGCCGCCTCGTTCCAGCCGCGCACCGCCTCGGCCCACTCGGCCGTCAGCTCGGTCAGCGCGTACAGCCGGGCGCGGACGTCCTCCGAGCGCTTGGTGTCGTGCGTCGACAGCGTCGTCATGGTGTGCGGCCAGTCCCGCTGGCGGCGCTGGGCGAAGTCGTGGAACTCCTCCGGCGGCACCCCGAACCGCTGCGGGTCGCCGCCGACCTCGTTGAGCGCCGCCAGCCGGTGCCACCGGTAGAAGGCGGTGTCCTCCAGGCCCTTGGCCATCACCGGACCGCAGGTCTGCTGGAAGCGGACGACGAACTCCGACCGCCGCGCCGGGTCGACCGGCCCCACCTGCAGCTGGTCCAGCACCAGGTCGGTGACGAGGTCGAGGGTGTCGACGGCGTCGTCGGGGAGGTGCTCGCGGGCGATCTCGGCGGCGTGCCGGACGACGGCGACCGCCTCGTCGTCCGCCGGGATCCCGGGGACGACGTACGCGCGGTAGCGGTCGAAGGCGACGAGCAGCTCCACGACGGCCGCCTCGAGGTGCCGGCGGGTGTGGTCGCGGAGCATGACGTGCTCGGCGCAGATCGCGACGAGCAGCTCGACCAGCCGGTTGACCTCGGCGTGGAGGCTCTCCTCCACGACCTGCCGCTTGGCCTGCCCGACGATCTGCTCGAACCCGGTCGAGTCGCCGGTGACCTCGGTGAGCAGCGCGGAGAGCGGCGCGGCCGCCGCCTGGTCCACGAACAGGCCGCCGACCTGGGCCAGGCTGTCGTACCCGGTCGTCCCGGCGCAGCGCCAGCCGAAGGGCAGCTCCTCCTCGCCCTCGAGGATCTTCTCGACGACGACCCAGACGCCGTCCGTGGCCTCGGCCAGGCGCTCGAGGTAGCCGGCGGGGTCGGCGAGCCCGTCGGGGTGGTCGATGCGCAGGCCGGTCAGCTGCCCGCGGTCGACCATGTCGACGAGGAGCGCGTGGGTGAGGGCGAAGACCTCCGGGTCCTCCACCCGGACGGCGGCGAGCGTGTCGACGTCGAAGAAGCGCCGGTAGTTCAGCTCGTCGTCCGCGACCCGCCACCAGGCCAGCCGGTACCACTGCCGGTCGACGAGCTCGACCAGGGGCAGGTCCTCGGTGCCCGGCCGGACCGGGAACTCGTGGTCGTAGTAGCGCAGCACCGGCTCGTCGCCGCTGCGGTCGACCGCGAGCTCGCCCGCAGCGAGGACGGCACCGATCCGCTGCCCGAGCACGGGCATGAGCACCGCGCGGCTGCCGGCGCTCGACCAGTCGACGTCGAACCAGCGGGCGAACGGCGAGCGCGGGCCGTCCCGCAGGACCGACCACAGCTCCTCGTTGAGCCGCGCCGGCGTGGGCACGGCCATGTGGTTGGGGACGACGTCCGCCACGGCGGACATGCCCGCCTCCGCCAGGGCGGCCGTGAGCCGGCTGAAGGCCCGCTCGCCGCCGGCCTCGGCGTTCACCCGGCTGTGGTCGGTGACGTCGTAGCCGTGCTGCGACCCGGGCACCGGCTGCAGGATCGGCGACAGGTACACGTGCGTGGCGCCGAGCGTGGCCAGATGGTCCACGACGGCGGCCACGTCGTCGAACCCGAACTCCGGCCGGACCTGCACGCGGTAGGTCGAGACGGGCGGGCCCGCGGTCATCGCCCGAACCTGCGCCCGGTGCCCGGTGGCTCCTCCCGGCGCCGGGCGGGGGTGGGCGAGGGCAGCCCGGGCGGCCCCTGCCGCCCGGCCGTGCCTTTCAGGTCGCCGGCGGATCCGTCGTCCCCGGCGGCCCGGGCGGCCGACGGCGTGGACGGCGTCGCGGTGGCGGCGGACGTCATCGCGGTGGCGCCCTGCGGCTGCAGCGGACGGCGCAGGATGACCAGCGATCGGGCGGCCACCGGCACCTGGTCGCCGGGGGAGTAGGTGTCGCCGGTGTCGGAGCTGCCGCCCGCGTCGTCCGCGGTGTCCAGGAGCAGGGACCACCACGAGCCGTACTCGGACGGCGGCACAGTGAAGTCGATGTCCTCGTAGTGCGCGTTGAACACGATCATGAAGGAGTCGTCGAGCACGCGCTGACCGCGCTTGTCGGGGGCGAGGATCGCCTCGCCGTTGAGGAAGACCGCGACGGCGCGGGCGTACCCGTTCGTCCAGTCCTCCTGCGTCATCTCGGTGCCGCCGGGGGTGAACCAGGCGATCTCGCCGACCTCGCTCATCCCGCCGTGGTGCGCCTCGCCGCGGAAGAACCGCCGCCGGCGGAACACCGGGTGGTCGCGCCGCAGGGCGACCAGCCGCTGGGTGAAGTTCAGCAGGTCCTTCTGCGTGTCGTCGAGCGTCCAGTCGACCCAGGCCAGCTCGTTGTCCTGGCAGTACACGTTGTTGTTTCCGCGCTGGGTGCGGCCCATCTCGTCGCCGTGGGCGAGCATCGGCACGCCCTGCGCGAACAGGAGCGAGACCAGCAGGTTGCGCTGCTGGCGGGCGCGCAGCGCGATGACGTTGAGGTCGTCGGTGTCGCCCTCGACGCCGCAGTTCCAGGAGCGGTTGTGGCTCTCGCCGTCCGCGCCGCCCTCGCCGTTGGCGTCGTTGTGCTTGTCGTTGTACGAGACCAGGTCCCGCAGGGTGAAGCCGTCGTGCGCGACGACGAAGTTGATGCTCGCGATGGGGTGCCGGCCGTCGTCCTGGTAGAGGTCCGAGGAGCCGGTGAGCCGGGAGGCGAACTCGCCCAGGGTCGCCGGCTCGCCGCGCCAGAAGTCGCGCACCGTGTCGCGGAACTTGCCGTTCCACTCGGTCCACAGCGGCGGGAAGTTGCCGACCTGGTACCCGCCCTCGCCGAGGTCCCACGGCTCGGCGATGAGCTTGACCTGGGACACGATCGGGTCCTGCTGGACGACGTCGAAGAAGGCCGAGAGCCGGTCCACCTCGTGGAACTGCCGGGCGAGCGTCGCCGCGAGGTCGAACCGGAACCCGTCGACGTGCATCTCGGTGACCCAGTAGCGCAGCGAGTCCATGATGAGCTGCAGCACGTGCGGGTGCCGCATGAGCAGGCTGTTCCCGGTGCCGGTCGTGTCGTAGTAGTGCGAGCGGTCACCGTCGACCAGCCGGTAGTAGGCGTTGTTGTCGATCCCGCGGAAGCACAGCGTCGGGCCCATCTGGTTGCCCTCGGCGGTGTGGTTGTAGACGACGTCGAGGATGACCTCGATGTCCGCCTCGTGCAGGGCCTTCACCATGGCGCGGAACTCCTGCACCTGCTGGCCGCGCTGGCCGGCGGAGGAGTACGCGTTGTGCGGCGCGAAGAAGCCGATGGTGTTGTAGCCCCAGTAGTTCGACAGGCCCTTGTCGACGAGCGTGGTGTCCTGGACGAACTGGTGCACCGGCATCAGCTCGATCGCGGTGACGCCCAGGTCGGTGAGGTGCTGGATCACGCTGGGGTGGCCGAGCGCGGCGTAGGTGCCGCGGATGTCGTCCGGCACGCCGGGGTGCGCCATCGTCAGGCCCTTGACGTGGGCCTCGTAGATGACGGTCTCGTGGTACTCCCGGCGCGGCGGCCGGTCGTTGCCCCAGTCGAAGAACGGGTTGATGACGACGGACAGCATGGTGTGGCCGAGGCTGTCGTCCTCGTTGCGGGCGTTGTTGTCGTCGAAGCGGTAGGAGAACAGCGACGGGTCGCCGTCGATCTGGCCCTCCATCGCCTTGGCGTACGGGTCGAGGAGCAGCTTCGAGGGGTCGCAGCGGTGGCCGGCGCCGGGGTCGTAGGGGCCGTGCACCCGGTAGCCGTACCGCTGCCCCGGCCCGATGCGCGGCAGGTAGCAGTGCCACACGAACCCGTCGACCTCGGTCATCTCGAACCGCTGCTCGCTGCCGTCGACGTCGATCAGGCACAGCTCGACGCGATCGGCCGCCTCGGAGAAGATGGCGAAGTTGGTGCCGGCGCCGTCGAACGTGGCGCCGAGCGGGTACGGACTGCCTGGCCAGATCTCCATGTACTCCCCATCAGCGAAGCGTGCCGAGCCAGT
>Ga0302299_10001075_pt1 | contig 16189 bp, 17 predicted proteins | sample III_Fen_N3_4_FD_198795 | JGI IMG/M metagenome (GOLD analysis project Ga0302299, IMG submission 198795) | Peat permafrost microbial communities from Stordalen Mire near Abisko, Sweden - III_Fen_N3_4 | ecosystem: Environmental > Terrestrial > Soil > Wetlands > Permafrost | place: Sweden: Abisko... | reverse complement strand
CACCATGGCCGAGCTGGTGCGCGGCATGGTGCCCGATGCGGATGCGACGTCAGTGGCGCGCATCGCCGAGCGGGCCGAGGGCATGCCGCTGTACGCGGTGGAGATGATCCGCATGCTCGCCGACCGCCGCGTGCTGCGCGTGGGCGACGATGCGTACGAGCTGATCGGCGACCTGGGGGAGCTCGAGGTGCCGGAGACGCTGCACTCGCTCATCGCGTCGCGGCTCGACGGCCTCGGCGCGGAAGACCGCGCGCTGTTGCAGGACGCGGCGATCCTGGGCAAGAGCTTCACTCTGGAGGCTTTGGCGGCCGTGACGGGTGCCCAGTCGACCGCCCTCGAGCCCCGGCTGCACGACCTGACGCGGCGGGAGTTCCTCGTACGCGAGGCCGACCCCCGCTCGCCGGAGCGCGGCCAGTACGCGTTCGTGCAGAGCATCATCCGCGAGATCGCCTACGGGATGCTGTCGAAGGCCGACCGTCGTGCCCGGCACCTGGCCGTGGCCCACCACCTCGAGGCCGCCGGCGACGACGAGCTGGCCGGCGTGGTGGCGGCGCACTACGTGGAGGCCCTGCGGGCCACTGCGCCCGGCCCGGATGCCGACGCCTTGGCGGCGCGGGCGCGGGACTGGCTGGCGCAGGCTGCCGAACGGGCCACGTCCTTGGGCTCGCCGGTACAGGCGCTGTTGTTCGCCGAGCAAGCGCTGGAGATCACCCCTGACGGACGAGAACGGGCGGACCTGCTCGGTCAGGCCGCCCGCGCCGCGGCCGACGCGCTGCAGTACGACCGCCGGATCGCCTATCTGCGCGAGGCGGTGGAGGTGCTTCGCGGTGTGGGCGACGTCGACGCCGAGGTCGCGGCGATGGGTGTGCTCGTCACCTCGCTCGGTGACATGGACCAGGTGGACGAGCTGCGGCCGCTGACCGAGCAGATGCGAGAGCGCCTGGGCGACTCCGAGAACCCGCTCGCCCGCGCGGAGCTCGATCAAGCCCTTGGGTATGTGCACTTCTTCGACAACGACCTCGATGACTGCCTGGCGGCCATGGACCGGTCCCTCGCCGGGTTCGAGCGGGCGGCGGCCTGGGAGCGGTTCCAGCGGGCCTTGAGCGCGCGGTACAACGTGCTCGGCAGCCTCGGTCGCAGCCGCGAGGCGATTGTCGTGAAGCGCGGCATGCTCGCGATCGCGAACGACGAGAACGACCTGCGGACTGCAGCGGTGGTTCTGGTCGCCCTCTCGCTGGACGCGGAGGAGTGGACCGAGGCGCTCGAGCGGTCGATCGAGGCCGCCGCGGTCGCTCGACGGGGCGGTTGCGGCGGTCCCGAGCTCACCGCACTCGCCAATGCGGCGGAGTTCGCGGTCGAGACCGGCGCCTGGGCGAAGGCCGACGAGATCCTCGCCGACCTGCAAGGACGTCCCGACCTGCCGGAGTCGCTGACCGTCGGATCCTGGCTCAACGTCGCGCTGCTGACCGCGTACCGCGGTGACCACGACGCGGCAGAGGCGGCGTTGCAGCGCATCGACGAGAGCACCCGGCTGGCCAACCCGGAGCTGCGCGCCTGGGCCGGGCGGGTGCGAGCGGTCGTCAGCCTGACGGCCGGGGACCTGCAGTCGGCGTTTGACGCGTCGATCAGTGCCGTCGACGACGACCCGCTCGGCAGCAACGCGGGAGTCAGCGCCTGGTGTGCCGCGAGGGCTGCCCTGTGGCTGGGCGACGCCGCCAAGGCACAGGTCGCGTTGGACCGGATGCCGCCGGATGAGCGGCGCTGGGCGGCGACGGTGCGGCGGGCGGTGGAGGCCGGGATCGCCGCGCTGCGGGGACAGGTGCGTGAGGCCGCCGGCACCTATGGCACCCTCCTGGCCGGCCGACTGGCGGTCGGCGACCCGTTCACGCACGCGCTGATCACCCTTGACGCGATGGCGGTCCTCCCCCCCGACCTCGTGCCCGAGGGCGCAGTCGAGCAGGCGCAGACGTACCTGACCGGGTTGGGTGCCCAGGGTCTGTTGACCCGCTTTGCGCCGGTCGACGTCCGGGCCTGAGGTGGCGCGTCGACGTAGCCGCCGGGTCAACGCCGCCATCGGTCCATGGGCGCAGACGCAGAGGCTGACGGCGTCCGACGGCGTCGAGATCCGTGCTCGCCACCTGCCTGCAGGCGACGGCAGCCGCGACGTCGTGGTGGTGCTGGCCCACGGCTTCACCGGCCACACCGACGAGCCGGCGCTGGCGCAGGTGGCCGGTTGGTTCGCCGCCACCGTCGGCGTGGTGGGGCTTGACTTCCGGGGTCACGGTCGGTCCGGCGGGGAGTCGACGGTCGGCGACCAGGAGGTGCTCGACGTCGCCGCCGCCGTCGCCTGGGCGCGCACTCTGGGGTACCGCCGGGTGGCCACGGTTGGCTTCTCGATGGGCGGTGCGGTGGTGGCTCGCTACGCCGGCCTCGGCGGCGACACCGACGCCGTCGTCGTGGTGAGCGCGCCGTCCCGGTGGTACTACCGGGGCACCCCGCACGCCCGTCGGGCTCACTGGGTGATCGAGGCGCCGTTGGGTCGGTGGGTCGCGCGAACCGGGTTGGCCACGAGGATCGAGCGCGGCGGGTGGCGCCCGGTGCCGGTCGAACCGCGGGTCGCAGTGTCCGGCATCACGGTGCCGATGCTCGTCGTCCACGGCGACGCCGACCAGTACTTTCCGCTCGACCACGCCGACGAGCTCGCCGCCGCACCCGGTGCGCAGCTGTGGGTGGAGCCCGGGTTCGGCCACGCCGAGCAGGCCATGGACGCCGACCTCACCGGGCGGATCGCCGCGTGGCTGCGCACGGCTCTGGCACCATCGGCGCCGTGACCCCCCGCGCGCCGTCGGCGCTGCTGTGCGCCGGTGCCGCCCTGGTCGTGGTGGCCGCCGCGCTGCTCGGGCGTCCGGCCCTCCTGGCCGGGCTGCTGCTCCTGCAGGGGATGTCGGCCCTGAACTGGCGACGGGGGATCGAGGCGCCCGGCGCCGGTGTCGGCGCCGCCTTGGCCTGGCTGGCGGCGGCAGTGGCGGACGGCGCGGCGGCCCTGGAGTGGGGCACCCGCACCCGTCCGCTGACCCCGGTGGTGCTGGCCATGGGTCTGGGTTTCGTGGCGCTGTTCGTGGTCCAGCTGCTGCGCCGGCACCCGCGCACCGAGGTGACGGCCAGCCTGGCCGCTGGTGCCGCGCTGCTGGCCGTGCTGGTGCTGGGTGCCGTGTGGCTGGTCGTGTTCCGGGTCTGCGGCGGGTCTGCGGCGGTCGTGGTGGGGGCCCTCCCGGTGGCCGTGGCGAGCCTGGCCCGGCTGCTGCGTCGTCCTTGGGCGGCGATCGGCGCCGTTGGCCTGGGGGTGCTGACCGGGGCGGTCGTGGGGTCGACGCTGGCCGTCGGGTCCGACGCCGTCGGCGCCGGACCGGGCGCCGTGGTGGGCGCGGTGGGCGGCCTCCTGGTCGCCTTGTTGTCGCTCACCGCCATGCGGCAGGCGCCGCACCTGTCGCCCCCTCGACGGGCGGCGCTGTCGCGGGCCGGTGCGCCGTTCGCCGTGCTCGGTGCCGCCGCCTTGGTGTACCCGGTGCTGCGCGTGGCGGGCGGCTGAGCCGCTCAGACGTGCGGGGAACAGCTGGGCGGTCGACTGCGTTCGGCGTCGTATGTGCGTTGCGCATCCCGTCGCCCCAGCCGTGAGCGGGGACTGCCCGTGAGCCACCCGGGGGTCGTGGTCTTGGTGGTCGTCCTCCTGGCGGCGACCGCGTTCGGGCTGTACCGGCGGCGCACCGACGGTCGGCTCGAGGAGTCGATGCCCATCGCTGGAGCCGCTCTTTCCGCGTCGTGGTCGCCGCCGGACTCCACCACGCCGGACTCCACCAGACCGGACTCCACCAGACCGGACTCCACCACGCCGGACTCCACCACCGGCACGCGCGACCGGCTCACCAGCGAGGAGTTGGGGGCCGGCCTGGGCCCGCGGGCCACCCTGGTGCAGTTCTCGTCGGTGTTCTGCGCCCCGTGCCGGGCCGCCCGGACCCTGCTGGCCGACGTCGCCGGCAGCGTCGACGGCGTGGTCTACGTGGACGTCGACGCCGAGTCCCATCTCGACCTGGTCCGTCGGCACTCGGTGCTGCGGACCCCGACCGTCTTCGTCCTCGACGGGGAGGGGCGAGTGGTCCGCCGGGGCGTCGGCCTTCCCCGCAAGTCCGAGGTGTTCGCGGCGTTGGGGGAGGCGATCCCGTGACCGTCGTCGGGTTCGGGGCCGATGTCTCAGATGTCGGACGCGCCATGACCCCGTTGTCCGGCCGGCCTACCCTGCTGGCCATGTCGGGCGAGGTTCATCTGACCAAGCGGCGCAGCATCGATCTGTGCCGGGTCACCGCCCACCGGTGTCGCTGACCCAACCGGTCGCGGCGACTCCCGCCGAGGCGTTCGCCTCGTTCTGACGCCCCCCTTTCTGGTCGTGACGCGCGTCGCGCCATTATCCCTTACTTTCCGATCGACATTACGGGGTATTCTCGTCCCACCCGTTGGAGGTGCCATGTACGTCGACCCCCGCGGCCCGCGGTTCGGGGCCTGGATCACCACTGTCGTGCTCGCGCTGGTGCTGGTGACCGGCAACGTCTGGCTGCTGCTGGCGCAGACCGTCGTGTTCGCCGTCGGAGCTTTCGCCGGCCTGCGGCGAGCCCCCTACGGCTGGCTGTTCCGCCGGTTCGTGCGGCCTCGCCTGGCGCCGCCGACCGAGGTCGAGCCGGAGGCGCCTCCGAGGTTCGCCCAGGGCGTCGGCTTCGCGTTCGGGCTGGTCGGTGTCGCGGCGCTGGTCGCCGGTGTGACCGTCGTCGGCCTCGTCGCCGTCGGTCTGGCCCTGGCCGCGGCGTTCCTCAACGCGGCCTTCGGGTTCTGCCTGGGCTGCGAGATGTACCTGCTCGGACGCCGGGTGCTCGGCCCGCGGCGGTCGTCGTCGGCAACCGTGGCCGAGGAGGCGTCGGCCTGAGCCTTCCCCGTCGCGGGGGGCGTGAGGTGAACGTCGGGTGCGCGTCGGCGCGTGGTGGAGACTGTCCGACATGACCATGTCGCGCCGGACCTTCGTGTCCGCCTCGCTCGGGCTCGTCGCGTCGGGAGCCGTGGGTGCGTCGGCGTCCGGAGCGGCAGCGCCGGCATGGGCAGTGGAGACGGCGGCTCCGACCCGCGGATCGACCCGACACCACGAGGTGATCGGCTCGTCGACGCGCGGCCGGGCGATCCACGCCTACCGGCTGGGTGCCGCTGGCGCGGCGTCGACGTTCGTCGTCCTCGGCCAGATGCACGGTGACGAGCTTGCGGGGTGGGCGCTGTCGCGCCACATGCTGTTGCCCGCCACCGTTCCCGACGGGGTTCAGTTCTGGGTGATCCCGACCATGAACCCGGACGGGCGGATCGCGGGTACCCGGACGAACGCGCGCGGGGTGGACCTGAACCGGAACTTCCCGTCGTCGGACTGGTCGCACCAGGGAGTCGGGACGTCGACGTACTCCGGCCCGAGGCCGGGGAGTGAGCCTGAGACTCGGGCGGTGCGCAGGTTCTTGAACCGACTCGGCCCCTTCACCGTCGTGAGCCTGCACCAGCCTTTCGGGGTGGTCGACTACTCCGGCGGCGATCCGGCGGTGACCCGTTGGCTGGGCGGGCACCTGGGCCTACCGACGAAGCGGCTCGGAACGTCTGGCGGAAACCTGACGAAATGGTTCAACCAGACCTGGCCGAAGCACACCGCAGTGACCCTCGAACTGCCCCGACCGGCCACGCCCGAGTTCCGACGCACGACCGCGCGGGTGCTCGTCCACTTCAGCGCCGTGCGCCGTAGGTAGCCGGTCGCCGCCGGTGGTTGCGGTGGTGGCCGTTCGGCTGGCGGGTGCCGCTGACGTCAATACCGACCCGGCCGGCGCGATGACCCCCACGAAAGCTCAGCAAGTTCCGAAGCGTCGAAGCGTTGCTTCGGTAAGTGCTGAAGCGTCGAAGCGTTGCTTCTCCTCGCCGGTCGCGCGCGGGTCAGTAGACGAGAGCCTGGGCGTTCTCGGCCAGCGCCTCGTCGAGGAAGGTCGCCGCGCCGGCCAGGCGGACTCCGGGCAGGAGGTCGGCCGGCTCGATCCCGCGTCGCTGCGCGCACTGGGTGCACAGCGTCACCGTCCCGGACGCCAGGACGGCGTCGCGCAGCTGCGCGAGCGGCGCGCTGTCCGGCAGCGCGAACTCCTCCGCCCGACCCGGCAGGGCGAACCAGGCAGCCTCACCGGTCAGCCACAACGACACCGGCACCTCGGACTGCGCCGCCACGGCCGCGACGGTGAACGCCTGGGCGCACCGTTCTGGGCCGTCGTCGCCCACGGTGACCTTGACGACGAGGGTCCGGCTCATCCGCCCACCGTAGGAGGAGCGGCCCCAACGATTACAGTGAAACCGTGCTGGACCACCTCACGGCGCTTCCCATGGTCGCCGTCCTGGACCTCGGGTACGGCGCTCTCCTGGTCGCCGCCTCGGTCGTGATCGCCGGGTTGTCCGTGTCGCTGGTCTACCGACTCTTCAAGGGCCAGGACTGACGGGTCTGGTCATGTTCACCCTCCCGGCGGACTTCCCGCTCCCCCTCGCGCCGCTGGCCTGGTTGGTCGGGTGCTGGGCCGGGGACGGCGTCGGCGGCTATCCCACGGTCGAGACGTTCCGGTTCACCCAGGAGATCGAGGTCACCAACGACGGCCGACCGTTCCTGGCCTACACGTCGCGCAGCTGGATTCTCGACGATCAGGGGCAGCGGGTGCGTCCAGCAGCCGTCGAGACCGGCTTCTGGCGCCCGGCCAACCCTTCGACTCCCGGCGACGCCCCCCGCGACGAGGCCGCCGCGCCCTCCCCCACCCAGAACCCGGGCGCGGTCGACCTGCTGCTCACCCACGCGTCGGGCTTCGTCGAGATCTGGACCGGAGTCGCCGACGGCCCCCGGATCTCCCTGCAGACCGACGTGGTGGCGCGAACGCCCACCGCCAAGGAGTACTCGGCCGGGACCCGCGTCTACGGGCTGGTCGACGGCGACCTCATGTGGGCGTTCGACATGGCGGCCGTGGGCCAGACGCTGCAGCCGCACCTGTCGGCCCGCCTGTCGAGGGTGGTGACGCAGGCGTGACGGCGCAGTCCGAGCCCGGTTTCGAGCCCAGCGGCCTGGCCGCCGACGCCACGAGCGGTGACGACCTGCGCACCAGGCTGCGCGAGGCCGGGTTCCGGCTCACGCCCCAACGACGTCTCGTGCTCCAGGCCGTCGTCGACCTCGGCCACTCCACTCCGGAGGAGATCTGCGCACAGGTGCAGCGAACCGCCGACGGCGTCAACGCCTCCACCGTCTACCGCACCCTCGACGTGCTCGAGCAGATCGGCCTGGTCCGCCACACCCACCTCGGCCACGGTGCGCCCACCTACCACGCAGCCGACGACGCCAACCATGTCCATCTCGTCTGCGAGGGCTGCGGCGTGGTGATCGACGCGCCGGTGGGGGTCGCCGACCCGCTGGTGGGAACGTTGCGGGACGCATATGCGTTCGAGCTCGACGTGCAGCACTTCGCGATCTACGGCACCTGTGCCGAGTGTGCCGGCGGCCGGTGATGCTCGACCTGCCCGGTGCCGTGGCCGTGCCGGACGAGTCCGTCGACGCCGTCGCGGTTCCGACGCAGCGCCGCGTCGCCTGGCACTACGGCGACCCCCTGGGTGAGCAGCGCCGCCTGGAGCGGGGCGAGGGATTCGTCGACCTGTCGCAGCGCGAGGTCGTGCGCGTGGGCGGGCCCGACCGGTCGACCTGGTTGCACACGTTGACCACACAGCATCTGAGCGAACCGGCGCCGAACGTCTGGACCGAGGCGCTCGTGCTGAGCCCGAACGGCCACGTCGAGCACCACCTGCACCTGGTCGACGACGGCACCGCCGCGTGGGCGCACGTCGAGCCGGGCACCGCGGCCGACCTGATCTCCTACCTCGACTCGATGAAGTTCTGGTCCGAGGTGACCGTCGACGACGTCACTGACGAGGTCGCCGTGGTCTGGCAGCCCGGTCCGGGCGGATTCGTCGACGGCGCGTACACGCTCGTCCCCCGCGCCGACCTGCCCGACTGGGCCGCAGCGCACGGTTCGGCCGCGGGGCTGTGGGCGTTCGAGGCCCTGCGGGTCGCTGCCGGCCGCGCCCGTCACCGGCACGAGACCGACCATCGCACGATCCCGCACGAGGTCGGCTGGATCGGCGTCGCGGTCCACCTCGACAAGGGTTGCTACCGGGGGCAGGAGACGGTGGCTCGGGTGCACAACCTCGGTCAACCGCCGCGCCGGCTCGTGCTGCTCCACCTCGACGGGTCGGCGGCGCAGCTGCCCGAGCCCGGCGACCTGGTGATGCTCGACGGCCGTTCGGTCGGGTTCGTGGGCACCGTGGCCCAGCACCACGAGCTCGGCCCGATCGCCTTGGCCCTGGTCAAACGCAAGGTTCCGGCCGACGTCGACCTCCTCGTGCGCACCAGGACCGGCCAGGACGTCGCCGCCGGCCAGGAGCCCGCGGCCGCCGCCACCCGCGTCTGATCCCTGGCCGCTCGCCCAGCGCCCGGAGCGGTTAGGAGCGAGCCCACACCCGCCGATAGACGGACGTGGGGCCGACCGGCGACGACGCCAGGGCCGACGCACGTCCCGATCCCGGTGACGCCGCGTCGGCTCCAGCGGGCATGCGCCGACGCGGCACCGGGCTCATCGCCGCGGGCCTCCTCCTCATCGGATTGGTGGTGGTGGGCGTCGCCGCCGGGGTCTGGACCCTGGTGCGGGCCAAGGAGGCGGCCCATGCGCTCACCCGGGCCCGAGCCGGCGTCACTGAGCTGCGCGACGACCTCAGCCGCGGCGACATCGCCCAGGCGCAGGCCGTGCTGCCCGCCGTCCAGGCCGACACCGCCCGCGCCCGCAGCCGTACCCACGACCCGGTCTTCACCTTGGTCTCCCGGGTCCCGTTCCTCGGGCACACGCCCGCCGCGGTCGCCGGCGTCAGCGCCATCGCGGACGACGTCGCCACCGGGGTGCTGCCGTCCCTGGTGGCAGCCGCCGACCAGCTCGACCCGGCCACGCTGCGCCAGACCCACGACCGGCTCGACCTCGACGCGATCACCGCGGCCCAGGAGCCACTGGCCACGGCCGCCGCAGGTCTCACCACGGCCCTCACCGACCTCGACGCGATCGACCTCTCCGGCACCCCGCAGCAGGTCCGCACGGCGGTCACCGGTGTGCGCGACGACTTCGCCACCGCGCGCGGCCAGGCCCAGCGAGCCAGCGATGCCGCGGCGCTCGCCCCGTCGCTGCTGGGCGCCGACGGGCCGCGCACCTACTTCCTCGCCCTGCAGACGAACGCCGAGGCCCGGGGCACCGGCGGACTGGTCGGTGCCTGGGGGATCGTCCGCGCCGACCACGGCCGCCTCAGCGTCGTGAAGCTCGCCCCGCGCTCGGTCCTGGACGCCCAGCGCTACCCCGGACCGGCCCGCGACCTCGGCGCCGACTACCGCGCGCTCTACGGCGACGACCCGGGTCTGTGGGTCAACACCAACCTCAGCCCGCACTTCCCCTATGCCGCCCGGCTGTGGCTGGCGATGTATGCCGACCGCACGGGCCAGCGCCTCGACGGGGCGATCGCCACCGACCCGGTCGCCCTCTCCTACCTCCTGGCCGCGACCGGCCCGACCACGCTGCCCGACGGCGAGGCGGTCACGGCGGCCAACGTCGTCTCGCTCACCGAGAGCCGGGTGTACGCCCGCTACCCGAACAACGACGCCCGCCGCGACGCGTTCCTCCAGCAGGTCGCCGGGGCGGCCGTCGACGCGGTGTTCTCCGGACGCGGCGACCCGGCAGCCCTCCTGGACGCCCTCGGGCGGGCCGCTGGTGAACGCCGGCTCCTGCTCTACTCCGCGCACCCGGCCGACGAGGCGCGGCTTGCTCCCACGGCGGTCAGCGGCGTGGTCGCCGACGGGCCCGGCCCGTTCGTCGGCCTGGCGCTGAACAACGGCGGTGGCAACAAGCTCGACTACTACCTGCGTCCCACGCTCACCTACACCGGCGGCGGGTGCTCCACCGACGGCACGCGGCGCACGCAGGTCGACGTGACCCTGGCCAACGACGCCCCGCGCCACGGGCTGCCGCTGTACGTGGCCGAGCGCAACGACCTGCCCCACGGTCCTGGGGGCCAACCGGTCAGCCGTTCCGGCGAGAACGTCGTCTACGTGTCCGTCTTCGTCGCCGAGGGGGCGCACCTGGTCGGCGCCACGCTCGACGGCCACCGCGTCGCGGCCTCGACCGGCACCGAGCAAGGGCATCCCGTCTTCGTCTTCGCCGTGACCCTGCCGGCCGGCACGCCCCGGCGCCTGCACCTCGACCTGGTGGAGCCGGCCGAGCCGGGTCCGGTCCGCACCTTCGCCACCCCGCTGGTCAAGCCGACCGTCATCCACGCCGATATCCCCGACTGTGGTGTGTCCACCGGGGGTGGCGCACCCATCGACCCTGCGAGCCCGACCCCGGGCTCACCGACCGGGAACTAGGGGGTGGCGATGCTCCGCCGAGCCGCCGCCGTGCTGGCTGCAGCCGTCGCGCTGACGGCCGTCGCCGCCCTGCCCGCCGTCGCTGAGCCGAACTACCCGCCGTCGTTCACCCGGATCTCGGCCGACCGCACGATCGTCGCCCCCCGGATCGCCGTCGGCTTCGTGGCCCAGACGTTCGCTCCGGGCAGCCGGGTCGACGTGAGCGTCACCGGCACGTCGGCGCAACGGACCACGGCCACGGCCAACGCCGACGGCGTGGCGCGGGCCTCGCTGGCGTTCGCCGCGGTGGGTACCCAGACGGTGTCGTTCGCGGGGGTCGACCCCGCGGGCAGCCCGCTGACCCTCAGCACCAAGATCCAGGTGGTCCCCGCCGGCTCGGACGGTTCGGGTGACAACGGCTCCGGCTCCACCGGTACCGGGGCGTCCGGCCCTGGTGGTCAGGGAGCGGCCGGCCACGGATCGACCTCCGGTCCCTCGACCGGTGGCGCGTCGGTCGGCGGGGGATCGACCGGCGCCCCCGGCTCGTCCGCCGGCACCGGGTCAGCACCGTCGGGGTCCACCTCCGGCGGGAGCGTCACGGGCGGGTCCGGCTCGTCGTCCGGCGGCGACCCGGCCGGCGCAGGCAGCACCGACGCGGGCGGTGCCCCGTCGAACTCGGCCGCGAGCACAGGCAGCCTGACGCCCGTGCTGGGGGTCCTGGGACTCGCCCTGGTCATGCTTGCCGGCGGGGTCCTGCTGGTCGCGGCCGGCGTGCGCCGACGCACCGCCGCCGAACCCCGCTCCTAGCCCACCCGCGGGGGAGATCCCCCGTCCCGCGCCCTCGGGCCCCCCGTGCCGCACGAGCCGCACGAGCCGCACGAGCCCGAATCCTTGACAACCCGACGCTACGGGGTCATTCTTCGTCCGAATCCTAGGATGATATCCAAGAACTCGTCGGCCGGGTGACGGCCCCTCGACCGGAGGAGCGAGCGTGGATCAGCGAGGCCACGGCGGCTGCCGGCCCACGCGGCGGACGTTCCTGTCCGGTGCCGGGCTGGTCGCGCTGGGCCTCGCGGCCGGCGGGGCAACGGCGTGCGCGTCTGGCCCTCCTGCCGCGGCCGCGACGATGCGGGTGCCCGGTGAGGATGTGGCCCTGGAGCGGGTCTGGATGGCCTGGCCCTCCAGCGCCGCGATCTGGGGGAGTCTGCTGCCCGCCGTCCAGTCCGACATCGCCACCTTGGCCCGCACGATCGGCCGGTCCGTGCCGGTGGTCATGTGCGCGGACGGGGCCCTGGCCGCCACCCAGGCCCGAGGTCGGTGCGGGTCCCGGGTCACGGTGATCGGTTCGATCCCGGTCGACGACTGCTGGATGCGCGACACCGGGCCGGTCTTCCGCACCGACGGCTCGGGCGGTCGCGACACCGTGGGGTTGAACTTCAACGGGTGGGGTCACCGGCAGATCCACGGCAAGGACCGGCGCGTGGCTGCGGAGGTCGCTTCGGATGCCGCCGTTGCGTTCCACCGGGCCGGCTTCGTCGGCGAGGGCGGGGCGATCGAGTCCGACGGTGACGGCACCGTCATGGCCACGACGAGCAGCCTGGTCAACCCGAACCGGAACCCGGGGCTGACCCAGCGGCAGGTCGAGGCTGCGGTGCTGGCGGCGTACGGCGCCACCAAGATGGTGTGGCTTCCTGGACTGGCCGGGCGCGACATCACCGACGACCACGTGGACGCCACGGCGCGGTTCGTCCGGCCCGGTGTGGTCATGGTGCAGGTCGGCGGAGCCGTGACGACGGGTGCCTGGGCGCAGAACGCCCGCGACATCCGGCGCACGCTCTCGACGGCCACCGATGCGAAGGGACGCCGACTCGAGGTACTGACCGTGCGGGGACCCGACTCGCTCCCGCGCTGGCCCAGAGGTCAGTGGCCCATGTTCCTCGACTCGTACCTGAACTGGGTCGTGACGCCGACGGCGGTGGTCACCGTGCAGTTCGGCGACCGGGCCAGCGATGCGGCGGCGCGGTCGGCCATCGCGCGCGCGTTTCCCGGCAAGTCCGTCGTCCAGCTCGACCTCGACCGCCTGTACGGCCACGGCGGGGGCGGCGCGCACTGCGTCACCCAGCAGGAGCCACAGCCGTAGGACGTCGATCACCTTCTGGGTCAGTCGATCCAACAACGAAAGGAACGTCACCGATGGGCGAGAACGACTCGATTCGGATCTTGGCCTCCCAAGAAGGGGCCGAGCGGATGAGCCGTCGCGCCTTCATGGCCGGCATGAGCGTGGCCGCAGTGGGCGGCAGCGTGCTGTTGTCCGGCTGCGGCAATGGCAGCAGTGGTTCGCCGAGCACATCGTCGTCGGGCCCGGCGAGCGCCGGACCGGTCGAGGACCAGCTGCTGGTCTACAACTGGGCGGCCTACGACGACCCGAAGCTGTGGAAGAAGTTCACTACCGAGCAAGGCCCGAAGATCACGATCGACCTCTACGACTCCGACGAGCAGGCGATCGCCAAGCTCAACGCGGCCGGGGTCGGCCAGAGCGGCTACGACCTGATCTGCCCCACCGGTGACTACATCCCGTTGATGGTGACTCAGGAGCTGCTGCAGAAGATGGACCTGTCGCGGGTGACCAACTTCGAGAACATCGACCCGCAGTACCGGGGTCAGGACTGGGACCCGAACAACGACTACTCGGTCTGCAAGGACTGGGGATCCACCGGGTTCATCTACGACACGACCGTGATCCAGCGTGACCTGAAGACCTGGGCCGACTTCGTCGACGCGATGCAGAACGAGGCCAAGGGGAACACGTCGGTGCTGGCCACGCCCGGCAACCTGGCCAGCCTATACTTCTGGACCCAGGACCCGCCTGGTGACTGGACGACCACCGACGAGGCGACACTCAACGCCTGCGGCGACTACGTCAACAAGGAGGTCGCGCCGAACGTCAAGGCCTACGACTCCTACCCGGGGATCAACCTGGTGCAGGGCAAGTACGCCTTGTCGCAGGTGTGGAACGGAGACGCCCGCCAGGGCCTGCTGTCGGTCAAGGACCCCGAGCGCTACAAGTGGGTGCTGGGTTCCCCGGTCACCGAGTTGTGGATGGACAACTGGTGCATCGTCAACGGTGCGAAGAACATCAACGCGGCCTACGCGTGGATCAACTTCATCCTCGACCCGACGAACTCCTATACCGACCTGCAGTACCACGGCTACAACACCGGAATCGGCGCGGTGAAGCACCTCGCCGAGCAGGACCAGGTGCCCTACCTGGACATGATCTTCTTCACCCCCGAGCAGGTGGCGACGATGCAGGCCGGCAGCATCGACAACATCGACCAGCTGAACTCGATCTACCAGAGTGCCAAGGCCGTCTCGGCCGGTGCCTGACCTGTGGTTCCGCCAAGAGACTGGAGTCGTTGTGACTGACGACCTGCACGGCACCCCCGCGCTCGAGGGCTTCTCGATGCCTGCTGAGTGGTCGCCGCACGCCGGTTGCCTGATGGCCTGGCCGACGCGTCGGGAGCTGTGGAAGGACCACTTCGACGCGGCCCGCACCGACTACGCCGTGGTCGCGCGGGCGATCTCGGACTTCGAGCCCGTGGTCATGGTCTGCAGCCCGGGTCGGGCGCAGGAGGTGCGCGACGCGTGCGGGAGCGCGGTCGAGCCGTTGGAGCTGCCGATCAACGACTCGTGGAGTCGCGACAGCGGCCCGATCTTCGTCACCGACGACTTGGGCACCGTGGCCGCGGTGAAGTTCGGCTTCAACGCCTGGGGCGAGCGTTGGCACCCCTACGACGACGACGCGTTGCTCCCGGATCGGGTGGCCGACCACCTCGGCGTCCGGCTGTTCCGCGCACCGATCGTCTTGGAGGGCGGCGCCTTCTTCGTCGACGGCGAGGGGACCTTGCTCACGACCGAACAGTGTCTGCTCAACCCCAACCGCAACCCAGGCTTCACCCGCGAGGAGATCGAGCAGGTGCTGCGGGACTACCTCGGGGTGACGACGATCGTGTGGCTGCCGTTCGGACACAGCCTCGACGTCGGTCCCGAAGGCACCGACGGTCACGTGGACGGGATCGCGCAGTACGTGGCCCCCGGTCACGTCGTGCTCGAAGTTCCCTCCCACCCGGAGGCCACGGAGTACGACCGGGGTCGCCAGAACCTCGCGCGGCTGCAGGCCACGCGGGACGCACGAGGTCGGTCCCTGCAGGTGAGTGTGCTCGACCCGGCGCCGAGTGTGGCCGAGTGCTACGCCAACCACTACATCGCCAACGGTGGCGTCGTCGTCCCCGTCGTCGGCGACAGTCGCGACGAGCCGGCGCTGACGCTGCTCGCCGACCTCTACCCGGGGCGGGCGATCGTGGGGGTCCCCGGGGCGACGCTGGCCTACGGCGGTGGCGGGCCCCACTGCATCACTCAGCAGATTCCGGCTGGCGGGTAGGCCGTGGCCACGCGACGCGCCAAGGGTGTCGCCCGCGAGGAACTGCTCGTGGACGCTGCCGCCCAGGCGATCGCCGAGCTCGGCCTGGCGAACGTCAGGGTCTGCGACGTCGCCGAGCGGGCGCAGATGAGTGCCGGGCACGTCACGTACTACTTCCCCTCGAAGAACGACCTGCTGATGCTGGCCATCCGGCGCAGCGAGGAAGTCCTGCTGGCCGAGGTCGAGGTCGAGCTGCGCGAGCTGAGCGAGCCGTGGGAACGGCTCACGCGGCTGATCGAGCTGTCCGCGGCGCAGCAACGCGGTGATCCCGGTTGGGTGCTCTGGTTCGAGGTGTGGTCGCGGGCCGCCCTCGACCCGGCCCTCGCAGTGGTGCACGGCGAGCTGGACGCCCAGTGGCGGGCGATCCTCAGCGAGGTCATCCGCTACGGGGGTGAGCGGGGTGCCTTCGACGTCGTCGATCCCGAGGTCACGGCGTCGTTGCTGTCGGCCACGATCGACGGTCTGTCGGTGCAGTTGACGGTGGGCGCGTCGGACATGGACTGGGATCGGCTGATCGAGCTCTGTCTCGCCGCGGCCCAGGCGTACCTGGGTCCACGACGCCGGTAGCGGGGTTCGCCGGTACCGCCGTCACCGCGATCACGCCGGCGGTGCCGTGATCGCTCGCCAGCTCTGGCCGCCGTCGTCGGTCACCAGCACGGTGGGCTGTCCCTTGCTCAGGCCGACCAACGCACCGCGGTTGCGGGCTGAGAAGTCGATGCCGTACACGGTGTCCACCGCGGCGGTCTGGGCCGGACACGTCAGGCGGGTCCAGGTGAGGCCCGCGTCGACGCTGTGCCGGATCTGCCCCTCGGGACACTCGCCCTGCGGGTCGACGAACAGCGCCCAGGCATGCCGGGCGCCGACCGCAGCCAACTGGTCGACCGAGACGCCGGAGCCGTCGAACCCGGTCTGCGGCCGCTGGTCCACGACCACCTGCCACACCAGACCCGCGGACTCGGTGCGGTCGACGTGCCGCTCGTCGATGCCCTGGTTCTGGCACAGGAGCAGGGCGGTCTGCGGGTCGGGGGCGGCGACCTGCGACGGCGGACCGTCTCGCGTGTTGCACGGGTTGGTCGGCTGCGTGATCCGCGCCGGCGACGCGGTTCCGTCCGGGGCCACCAGGTAGCGCTGGACGGCGTGCCGCCCCGAGGCCGTGCCGACCGCCCACAAGGTGCGCCCACTCAACGACA
>Ga0302299_10001074_pt1 | contig 16191 bp, 12 predicted proteins | sample III_Fen_N3_4_FD_198795 | JGI IMG/M metagenome (GOLD analysis project Ga0302299, IMG submission 198795) | Peat permafrost microbial communities from Stordalen Mire near Abisko, Sweden - III_Fen_N3_4 | ecosystem: Environmental > Terrestrial > Soil > Wetlands > Permafrost | place: Sweden: Abisko... | reverse complement strand
GGGTCGGCCGCGGCCCCCCCCCCCCCCCCGGGGGCGGCCCCCCGACGACCTTCCTGAGGCCGATCCCCACAACGTCGCTCGCACGATCTGCCTTCAGCAGCTCACGAGCTCGCCCAAGACCCGCGGCCAGCTCGCGACGGTCCTGCGCCGCCGCGGCATCGCCGACGACGTCGCCGTCACGGTGCTCGACCGGCTCGTCGAGGTGCAGCTCGTCGACGACTCCGCCTTCGCGGAGAACTACGTGCGCACCCGGCACGCCAGCAGCGGCAAGGCCGGGCGCGCGCTCGCGCAGGAGCTGCGTGGCAAGGGCGTCGACGACGCCACCGTCACCGAGGCGCTCGCCGCGCTCGACCCCGATGCCGAGCTCGCTACCGCGCGGGCCCTGGTGGCCAAGAAGCTGCCCTCCACCCGCAGCCTCGACGTCGAGACCCGCACCCGGCGAATGGTCGGCATGCTCGCGCGCAAGGGCTACGCGGGCGGGACGTCGATGAGGGTGGTGCGCGAGGCGCTCGCGGCCGAGCGCGAGCTCGACCTGCTCGAGGCGTCATTCCTCGACGCGCTCGACGTCGACCTGTCCGACGCCGCCCGCCTCGGCGAGTGACCTAGGCCGTACCGGGCTCGATGAGCGGCCGTGCGGAACCGGTCGGTCAGGTGGTGGGTCGGTCGCGGAGCTCGGTGTGGCGGCCCGACGGCGAGGCCGCTGCGGGGATCGGCGGCGCCTCGAGCTCGTGCAGCGCTACCTGCTGGATCGCATCCAGGCGCGTGGCCACCGTGTCGGCGAGCCGTCCGAGCTGCTGCTGCAGCCCGGACACGTCGTCGCGCGACCATTCGGCGAGCAGCAGTCGGGTCGTGAACCGGGTCATCATCGTGGCGTCGACCACGACGTCGCGGCCGAGGTCGGTGAGCGCCACGGTGGTGCGGCGACGGTCGTGCGGGTCGGGTGCGCGCACGAGGAGTCCCTCGGCCTCCGCCTCGGTCAGCAGCCGGCTCACGGTGGAGTGGTCGAGGTCGAGCAGGGCCGCGACGTCCTTGACCGTGACGGCGTCCTGGTGCGCGGAGAGCTCGGCGACGGCGTCGCACGCGAAGATCTTCGCGACGTCGAGCGGACGTCCCAGCGAGGGCACCGGTACCTGCGCGGCGATCGGGCGCAGCATCACGCGGCGCAACCGGCGGATCGAACGGTCGAGGGCGTCGACCAGGTCGTCGGGCAGGTGCGCGCCGGCGTCGGGGGACACTCCCGGCCAGACACAGGCCGGGTGCTCCACGGCACGACCGCTGCGCTCGATCATCCGTGTCACCTCCGGGTGAGATCCGGGTCGCCTCCGGGGCGTATCCGGTTTGCCTGTGTCAGGCATATATCTTACCCTCGAATGTCTGTGGTGCACACATAACCGGGAGCCGGCCCTCACGAGGGGCAGCCCCGGGTCGAAGCCCGGCGCCACGGCGTCGTGGAGCAGAGGACGGGAATCATGGGCGGGCTGTCTCGCTGGGCCGTGCGCAAGCCGGGATGGGCGATCCTCGCCTTCGTCGTCATGGCGGTCGTCATCGGCTTCCTGGGCACGGTGAAGAAGGGGACGCTCAACGACTCCTTCTCGCTGCCCGACACCGAGTCCAAGACCGCCACCGACCTGCTGTCCCAGGTGAAGGGCAGCGCGGCCGAGTCCGCGAACGCCCAGACCGCGACGGTGATCTGGAAGCCGTCGTCAGGCTCGGCGGTCGACGCCGCCACCGCGGCCCAGGTCGTGCCGATGCTCAAGGGGTTCTCCACGCTCGACGGCGTGGGCTGCGTGAGCAACCCGTTCGCCGTCGCCGCCACTAACGACGTGACCCAGGCGCAGATCGCCGCCGGCGCCGCCGCCGCCAAGGCCAAGACGCTCGGGGCCGCTGCCCAGGCGGCCGCCGCGCAGGGCGGCGCCGCCGCTGCCGCAGCTCAGGCCGCCGCCACGCAGGCAGCCGCCGACGCCCAGAGCGCCGGAGCCGCTCTCACCGCGGCGCAGACCAAGGCGGCCGCCGCCGGACCGTCCGGCTGGGGCAAGTCCTGCGCGAAGCAGAGCCAGACCCAGCCCGACACCAGCTCGATGACCCCGGCAGAGCAGGCGGCCTTCGCCGCCGCCGGCGTCGCGGCGCTCAAGGCCACCTCACCGGTCAGCCCCGACGGCACGGTCGCGAAGTCGACCATCACGTTCTCCGGCTCGGGCGACAGCGTCCCGGTCGCGACAGCCCAGACGATCATCAACGACGTCAAGGCGCTCAACGGGAAGAACGGCCTCGAGGTCGGGGCGAGCGGACAGGTGCTCGCGTACGCGGGTCAGGAGCCCCCGTCGAGCGAGGGCATCGGCGTCACGATCGCGCTGATCATCCTGCTCATCGCCTTCGGCTCGCTCATCGCCGCCGGTCTGCCCCTCCTCACCGCCGGTGTCGGTGTGGGTCTCGGCGGTCTCCTGCTGTACTTCGTCGCCAACTTCTACGACGTCGCGACCTTCGCGCCCACGCTGGCCTCGATGATCGGTCTCGGCGTCGGCATCGACTACTCGTTGTTCGTCATCAACCGCTACCGGCAGGCCATCCACGCCGGCCACGACCCCAAGCGCGCGGCGCTGGAGTCGGTGAACACCTCGGGACGTGCCGTGGTGTTCGCGGCCACGACCGTGATCATCGCGCTGCTCGGCTTGTGGATCATGCGGATCAGCTTCTTCAACGGTCTCTCGTTGGCCGCGTCCGGCACGGTGCTGCTCGTCATGCTGTCTGCCGTGTGGCTGCTCCCCGCGCTGCTCAGCCTGCTGGGCAACCACGCGGTCGAGCCGCTGTCCGGCGTCATCAGCAAGTCGTGGGCGGCCGGAGGTCGCAAGCGCGGCATCCTGCTGGCCGTCCTGGGCGTGGTGTGGCTGCTCGTCAGCGTGGGCTCGCTGACCAACGCGAACGCCACGACCAGCCAGCGCATCGGCACCCCGCTCGTGGGGCTCGTGGTGATCGCTGTGCTCATCGTGATCGCCCCGTTCTTCTTCAAGATCACCCGCGATCACCGTCACGAGCGGGAGCCGTGGCACGCCGAGGGCGGCCACTTCGCCAGCTATGCGCGCCTGCTGCAGAAGATGCCGATCGTCCCGGCGCTTCTGTCGATCGGCGCGGTGCTGCTCCTCGCCGCCCCGGCGTTGTCGCTGCGGCTGGGCTTCCCCGACGACTCGGGCACGGCGCCCGGTTCGCCGTCGCGCATCGCCTACGACCTCCAGACCGAGGGGTTCGGAGCCGGCACCAACGGTCCGTTCCTGGTCGCGGTCGAGCTGCCCAAGCCCGGCGACGTCGCCGGCTACACCGCGATGGTCAAGGCGCTGGCGCAGACGCCGGGCGTCGCGTCGACGACCCCGGGTCTGGCCTGGCTCCCGGCCTACGCACCGCAGCTGGCGGGGCAGTCGGTCAGCGTCATCGTGGTCACCCCCACCACGGGTCCGCAGGACGAGGCGACCACGCAGCTGCTCGACACCTTGCGCAACGACACCATCCCGCCGGTGACGGCGGCCACGGGCGTCAAGGGCTACGTCGGCGGCACCACGGCGATCACGGCCGACTTCAGCACGGTGATGGCCAACGCGCTGCCGCTGTTCCTGTCCGTCGTGGTCGGCCTCGGGTTCATCATGCTGCTGATCCTCTTCCGTGCTCCGCTGGTGTCGCTGACGGCTGTGGTGACCTCGCTGCTGTCGTTCGCCGCGTCGCTGGGCATCACCGTCGCGGTGTTCCAGTGGGGCTGGCTCAACGGCATCCTCGGCGTCACCGGCACGGGGCCGATCTTCCCGTTCCTGCCGGTGATGGTGTTCGCGATCCTGTTCGGGCTCTCGATGGACTACCAGGTGTTCCTCGTGAGCCGCATGCAGGAGGAGTGGGCACGCGGCGTCGACAACGCGGCTGCAGTGCGTCGTGGGCTGGCCGGCTCCGGTCGTGTCGTGCTCATGGCGGCGCTGATCATGGCCAGCGTGTTCGGCGCGTTCATCCCGACGCCCAACAACACCATCAAGCTCTTCGGTGTGTCGCTCGCCTCGGCCGTGCTCGTCGACGCGTTCCTCGTCCGCCTGGTGTTCGTGCCGTCGTTCATGTCGATCCTCGGCAAGGCGAACTGGTGGCTGCCGGGCTGGCTCGACAAGATCCTGCCGCACTTCGAGCTCGAGGCCGGCGCCGACGAGATCGGCGACGACGAGCCGACCGCCGAGGCGGAGAAGGAGTCGGTCGGCTCCTGACCGGTTCCGTCCACCAAGGCCCTTCCGCCCCCGCTGCGCACGCGCGCAGCGGGGGCTAGCCTTCGCAGGTGGGCGCCGTCCGGCGCTCGCTGCTTCACCCGACCACGCACAGCTGACCTGACGGCCGTCCCGGCCCCTTGGCGACAACCGGACCGCGCTCGCGCGGCTCCGGCGGCTGCGCGTCCGCTGCCGGAGGTGCGCCGTGGACCCGCTTCTCGTGGTGGCCCTGCTCGTCGTCGTCGTGCTCGTCGGCGTCATCGCCGTCCTGGCGACGCGGTCCAGAGCCGTCCGGCGCGACGCGGACGAGTCGCGCCGCGCGCGCGAGGCCGACCTCGCCGGCGCCGTCGAGGCCGAGGTCGCGCGACGCGGGTCCGAGCTCGAGGCGCGCGCCGAGCGGCTGCGCGCCGACGCAGCGGCCGACGCCGAGCGCACACGGGCACTGGCCGCCGCGGCGCTCGCCACCGCAGAGCAGGCACGCACGGAAGCGGCCGACGACGGCCGTCGCGCCGAGGAGCGCCGCACCGCGGCCCTCGCCGACGCCGAGGCCGCCCGCGGCGAGATCGCCCGGCTGCGCGAGGACCTGCGCCGCCGCGACGACCGGCTCTCCGAGCGCGAGGCACGTCTCGACGCCGAGCTCATGTCGCTGGCCCGACGACGTGAGGCCCTCGATGCGGCCGAGGCCGATCTCGCCCAGCGCGCAGCCGCGGCGACCGCGGCCGCGGACGACCTGGAGGCCGAGCGGCAGGCGGCCCTCGAGCGCATCGCGGGGCTCACCGCCGCGGCCGCCCACGACCAGGTGGTGGCCGCCATCGAGGCGCAGGCCAAGCGCGACGCCGCCCTCACGGTGCGCGAGATCGAGCGCGAGGCGCGCGACGAGGGCGACGACCGCGCCCGCCGCATCGTCACGCTCGCCGTGCAGCGCGTCGCCTCCGAGCAGACGGCCGAGTCGACCGTGGCGGTGCTGCACCTGCCCGACGACGCGATGAAGGGCCGCATCATCGGCCGCGAGGGCCGCAACATCCGCACCTTCGAGTCGGTCACCGGCGTCAACCTGCTCATCGACGACACCCCTGAGGCCGTGCTGCTGTCGAGCTTCGACCCGGTGCGGCGCGAGGTCGCGCGCCTCACGCTCGAGGCGCTCGTCGCCGACGGCCGCATCCAGCCCAGCCGGATCGAGGACGAGTACGAGCGCGCCCGCGTCGAGGTCGAGGCGCGGTGCCTGCGGGCGGCCGAGGACGCGCTCGTCGACCTCGGGCTCTCCGACATGCACCCCGATCTCATCGGCCTCCTCGGGCGGTTGCGCTACCGCACGTCGTACGGGCAGAACGTGCTCGGCCACCTCGTCGAGTCGGCGCACCTGGCCGGCGTGATGGCGGCCGAGCTGCGGCTGCCGATCGAGCACGCGAAGCGGTGCGCGCTGCTGCACGACGTCGGCAAGGCGCTCACCCACGAGGTCGACGGGTCGCACGCGCTCATCGGCGCCGAGGTGGCGCGCCGTTACGGCGAGCACGAGGACGTCGTCCACGCGATCGAGGCGCACCACAACGAGGTCGAGGTGCGCACCCTGGAGGCCGTGCTCACCCAGGCGGCCGACGCGATGAGCGGCGGACGACCGGGTGCGCGGCGCGAGTCGCTCGAGCACTACGTCGAGCGGCTCGAGCGGCTCGAGTCGATCGCCCTCGCGCACCGCGGCGTCGACAAGGTGTTCGCCATGCAGGCCGGTCGCGAGGTGCGGGTCGTGGTGCTGCCCGACGACGTCGACGACCTCGGCGCGCAGGTGCTCGCGCGCGACATCGCCGCCGAGATCGAGCACGAGCTGACCTATCCCGGGCAGATCCGAGTGACGGTGGTTCGGGAGAGTCGCGCGACGGGCCTGGCTCGATAGGCGACAGTGACCACGTGAGCGACACCGAAGGCCGCCACCAGGCCGCCCCGGAGCCGGCGACCGCAGCAACCACGCCGGCCCCGACCCCGGCCGCGCCGTCGCGGCCTCCGGTGCCCGTGCACCGCGAGCCGCACCTGCTCGACCGCCGGCAGGCGCTCGCGGGCGCCCTCGTGTGCGCGGTGATCGTGGCCGTCCTCGGCTTCCTGGTCACGCGGCCGTGGGAGCCGCTGGTGTCTCTCGACCGCAGGATCGACGACGCGCTCCACCCCTGGGCGATCGACAACCGGTGGGCCCTCGACGTGTCCCTCTGGCTCAAGACGGCGGGGGAGTTCCGCGCCTGCACCGTGGTCGTCATCATCACGACGGTGCTGCTGCTGGTGTTCCGGCGGTGGTGGGTGGCGCTCACCGTCGTCCTGCTCTCGACCTTCGCGCCGCTGATCACCGACCGCCTCAAGGACGTGTACGCGCGCGAGCGCCCCTCCTGGCCGGTGGCGCTGTCCGTCGAGTCGACGTACTCCTACCCGAGCGGGCACGCCACCGCGGGCATCGCGGTCTACGCCGCCTGCGGTGTGGCGCTGGGTTCGCTGCTGCGCAACGAGTCGCTCGGCGCCCTCGTGGCGTTCGTGGGCATCGCCTTCGGCGTCGCGATCGGGCTCTCCCGCCTCGTGCTCGGCGTCCACTGGCCCAGCGACGTCGTCGGCGGCTGGTGCGTGGCCCTGGCCGTCGCCGGCGTACTGGCCTCGCTGTTCGTCCTCCCACCGCCGCGCGACCCGGCGTCCCGCTGATCGGTCGACCTGCGGGCTGCTGCGCCCGGTCGTAGCGTGAAGACGCACCGGCGACGAGAGGATCCGACATGGGCGTGTTCACCCAGGCCGAGCGGGAATTCCTGAGGTCCCAACCGCTCGCCAGGATCGCGACCGCCTCCGTGTCCGGAGTCCCGGATGTGGCCGCCGTCGGGTTCGAGATCGACGGCGACGAGATCGTCACCGGTGGCTTCGACATCACGAAGACCGTGCGCCACCGCAACCTGCTCGCCAACCCGAGGGCCACGATCGTGATCGACGACCTCGCGTCGGTCGACCCGTGGGAGCCGCGCGGGGTCAAGGTGCGCGGGTCGGCCACGCTCGAGGAGCACGGTCGCGGCATGCGCATCCGGATCCGCCCCGAGGTCGTGTGGAGCTGGCACCTCAACCTCGACGCCGAGAAGCACTTCCTCGGCGTGGAGCGACGCTCCGTCGAGCCCGTCTGAGCGCGCCGGCGCGTCGAGCGGATTGGGGCCTGGCGACGGCGTCCACGTACCCTGTCTGCACCATGAGCACGCCGCGCACGTACGAGGTCCGCACCTACGGGTGCCAGATGAACGTCCACGACTCCGAGCGGCTCTCGGGGCTGCTCGAGGACGCCGGCTATACGCGGCCCGACGACGGCGAGCAGGCCGACGTCGTCGTCTTCAACACCTGCGCCGTGCGCGAGAACGCCGACAACCGTCTCTACGGGAACCTCGGCCACCTCAAGCCGGTGAAGGACGCGCGCCCCGGCATGCAGATCGCGGTCGGCGGGTGCATGGCGCAGAAGGACCGCGGCGAGGTCGTGCGCCGTGCGCCGTGGGTCGACGTCGTGTTCGGCACGCACAACATCGGCGCGCTGCCCGTGCTGCTCGAGCGCGCGCGGGTCAACGCCGAGGCGCAGGTGGAGATCGAGGAGTCGCTCGAGGTCTTCCCCTCGACGCTGCCGACGCGGCGCGAGTCGGCGTACGCCGCGTGGGTCGCCATCAGCGTGGGATGCAACAACACGTGCACCTTCTGCATCGTGCCGAGCCTGCGCGGCAAGGAGAAGGACCGGCGTCCGGGCGACGTGCTCGCCGAGGTCGAGGCGCTCGTCGCCGAAGGCGTCATCGAGGTGACGCTGCTCGGGCAGAACGTGAACGCCTACGGCGTGGAGTTCGGCGACCGGCAGGCGTTCGCGCAGCTGCTGCGCGCGTGCGGTCCGATCGAGGGCCTCGAGCGGGTGCGCTTCACGAGCCCGCACCCCGCCGACTTCACCGACGACGTCATCGCCGCGATGGCCGAGACGCCCAACGTGATGCCGCAGCTGCACATGCCGCTGCAGAGCGGGAGCGACCGGCTGCTCAAGGCGATGCGGAGGTCGTACCGCAGCGAGCGCTACCTCGGCATCATCGAGCGCGTCCGCGCCGCGATGCCCGACGCCGCGATCACCACCGACATCATCGTCGGCTTCCCCGGCGAGACCGACGACGACTTCGCGGCCACGCTCGACGTCGTGCGTCAGGCGCGCTTCGCGAGCGCGTTCACGTTCCAGTACTCGCCGCGCCCCGGCACCCCTGCGGCGACGTACGACGACCAGGTGCCGCCCGAGGTCGTGCGCGAGCGCTACCACGCGCTGCAGGAGCTCTCCGACGAGATCGCCTGGAGCGAGAACAAGACGCTGGTGGGGCGCACCGTCGAGCTGCTCGTGGCCGAGGGCGAGGGCCGCAAGGACGGCGCGACCGCGCGACTGTCCGGCCGCGCGCCCGACAACCGCCTGGTGCACTTCGTGCCGAGCGCCGAGGTGCCGCGGCCGGGCGACGTGGTGACCGCCGAGATCACCTATGCCGCACCGCATCACCTGGTGTCCGACGTCCCGGCGTCGGCACCGCGGCGCACGCGCGCCGGCGACGCCTGGGAGTCACGCAGCACCGCGACCCACGACCACGGCCACGGCCACGGCCACGGGGGCAGCGCCACCGACGGCCCCGTCCACCTCGGCCTCCCCACCCTCCGCGCATAACTGTCCCAACCCACACTCCCGAGCCCGGATTCGTGTGGGCTAGGACAGCTATGCGGGGGAGGGCTGAGGCGGTGTGGCTAGGGTCGAGGGGTGATCACCGCGCTCGCGTTCGTCCCGTCGACACCTCTGCTCGTGCCCGAGGCCGGGCGGGCGGCGGCGTCCGAGCTCGACGACGTCCGCGCCGCATCGCGCGTCGCCGTGGTGCGAGCGCTGTCGACCGCACCCGAGCGCGTCGTGGTCGTGGGCGCCGGCACCGTCACGCGCGAGGTCCGCGCCGGGCTCGGGACGCTGCGCGGCTTCGGCATCGCCTACGACGTCCCGCTCGACCCGGCGTCGCCCTCGCTCGAGCAGCTGCCGCTGTCGCTCACGATCGGCGCCTGGCTGCTCGCGACCCAGGGGTGGCCGGGGGAGCGCGCGGCGCTCGAGCTCGACCCCGGGGCCGGTCGCGCCACCCTGGCCTCGGTAGCCACCGCGCTCGCGGGCGAGGCCTCCCGGTCGGCACTGCTCGTCGTGGCCGACGGGTCGGCCGCGCGCACCGCGAAGGCCCCCGCCGCGCTGCACCCCGACGCCGCCGCGTTCGACGCCGACGTCGCCGCCGCGCTCAGGGGCGGGCGGCCGCACGACCTGACCGCGCTCGACGCCGACCGCGCACGCGCCGTCATGGCCGGCGGGTGGCCGGCCTGGTTCGTCGCGGCCACCGCTGCCGGGATCTCGGCCGACGGCACGTGGGACGCCGTGCTGCACGCCGACGAGGCGCCGTACGGCGTCGGCTACCTCGTCGCGAGCTGGCTGCGCCCTGACCCCCAGCAGGGTTGAGCAACTGCCCTTGTGGTTGCTGCCGGGGGCCTCACGAGCAACCACAAGGACAGTTGCTCGCCGCCCGCGGGCGGGGTCCCCGGGTGCGGCCGGATCGGCGTCCGGGTGAGCCGATCACGCCACGTCGAGCGGGTCTCACCCGCCGTCGACCGACCCCTCGGCCGTCCGGGTGAGGCACTGCGCCGTCCGGCTGACGGCGACCCCGGCGTCCGGGTGAGGTGCTCACGCTCGGCGCACCCTCGCCGACACAGCGTGGCCCGCCGCGGGCACGCGCCTTCGATGTCATGCGCTGCCCGGGAACCGATGGAAGAATCCGCGACGACGGTCCGGCGCGACCGGAGCATCCGACCGCGAAGGGGGTACTGCCGGTGTCCGACCGCGACGTTCTCGGTGATCGCGTCCATGCGCTCATGCCCGACCTCACCCGTGACCTCGTCGAGCTGATGGCCGTGCCATCGGTGTCTGTGCGCGGCTACCCCGAGCACACCCACGCGGCGCTGCTCCAGGCGCGCGACCTGGTGGCGGGCCTGCTGGCCGATGCAGGCTGCGCCGTGGAGTCGATCGACCTCCCCGACACCGCACCGGTCGTCTTCGGCGAGATCGCGGCGCCCCCGGGCGCTCCCACGGTGCTGCTCTACAGCCACTACGACGTCGTCCCCGCGGGCGACGAGAGCCTGTGGGAGACCCCGCCCTTCGAGCCCACCCTGCGCGACGGCGCGATCGCGGGACGCGGCGCCGCCGACACCAAGTCGAACATCCTCGCGATCGTGGGCGCGCTGCGCGCCTGGGACGGCCGACCCCCGGTCGGAGTCAAGGTCGTCGTCGAGGGCATGGAGGAGGTCGGTGGCGGAGCATTCACCACCTACCCGCCGCGGGAGCCCGAGCGGTTCGCCGCCGACGTCATGCTCATCGCCGACCTCGGCAACGTGCGCCCCGGCGTGCCCACCCTCACGGTCGCGCTGCGCGGCATGGCCAACATCGTGCTGGAGGTCCGCACCCTCGGGTCGGCGAAGCACAGCGGCCAGTACGGCGGCGCCGCACCCGACGCGCTCATCGCCGTCGTGCACGCCCTCGCGACGCTCCACGACGCGAACGGCGACGTCGCGGTCGAGGGGCTGCGCCGCGAGGACTGGACCGGCGGCGGGCCGGGCGAGGCGGAGTTCCGCGAGCTCGCCGAGGTGTCCGACGGCGTCCCGCTGATCGGCACCGGCACGCTCGGCTCGCGCGTGTGGTCCGGCCCCGCGATCACGGTGATCGGCATCGACGTGCCGAGCGTCGGCGACGCGCTCAACGCCGTGTCGCCGTACGCCCGCGCCAAGCTCAACGTGCGCGTGCACCCGCAGCAGGACCCGCGCGAGGCCCAGGACGCCGTGGTGCGCCACCTGCGCGCGGCGCGTCCGTTCGGCATCGAGCTCGACGTCCAGGCGCAGGAGACCGGCCAGGGCTACGCCGCGTCGCTCGACGGCCCGGCGTTCGAGGCCGCGCGCGGCGCGTGGGCGCAGGCGTGGGGCGCGCCGACCGTGGCGGCCGGTGCCGGCGGGTCGATCCCGCTCGTGGCGTCGCTGCACGAGGCGGCCCCCGACGCCGCGATCCTGCTCGGCGGCACCACCGACGGCTACGCCAACATCCACGGTCCCAACGAGCGTGTGCTGCTCGACGAGTTCGAGCGCACCACGGTCGCCATCGCCGACCTGTTCGGCCGGCTCGCCGGCAGCGGGGACGCGTCGTGAGCGCGGCCGCGGCCGCGGAGTCGCCGGAGGCCCCCGACAAGGAGGGCGCGATCGCCCGCGTTCTCGACGTGATCGAGCGCGTGGGCAACAAGGTCCCGCACCCCGCGATCATGTTCCTCGCGCTGTGCGTCGGCGTGATCGTGCTGTCGGCGCTGCTGTCGTGGGCCGGTGTGGGTGCCACGTACGAGGTGGTGAAGCCGGGGCCGCAGTCGGTCACGGCGATCGACGTTGGCGGCTCGTCGCTTCCCGCCGAGGTGATGCCGGCGCAGCCGCCGCCCGTGGGCGACTACCACGTGGTGACCGAGACGGTCCACATCGAGAGCCTGCTCAGCGTCGACGGCATCCGGTACCTGTTCACGTCGTTCGTGAGCAACTTCATGGGCTTCACGGCGATGGGCATCATCCTCATCGTGATGATCGGCGTCGGCGTCGCCGAGCGCTCGGGTCTGATCGCGTCGCTCATCCGGCGGCTCGTGGCGTCGTCGTCACCGGCGGCGCTCACCTACATCATCGTGTTCCTCGGCATCATCTCGAGCATCGCGTCCGACGCCGGTTACCTCGTGCTGATCCCGTTGGGCGCGGCGGCCTTCCTCAGCATCGGACGTCATCCGCTCGCGGGCATGGCGGCTGCATTCGCGGGCGTGGCAGGAGGTTTCGGCGTCAACCTGCTCGTGACGCCCACCGACGCGGTGCTCACCGAGATCACCAACGAGTCGATCCACCTCGTCGACCCGGCGAAGTCGATCGACCTCACGGCGAACCTCTGGTTCGGCATCGCGTCCACGATCATGCTCACGGTGCTGCTCGGCTTCATGACCTCACGCGTCATCGAGAAGCGGCTCGGCGTCTACGACCCCTCGGTGGCTCCGGACGCCGGCGACGCCGACATCCAGACCGCCGACAGCGGCCCCGAGATCGACGACGTGGCAGACCGCCGCGGCCTGCGCCTCGCCGGCATCTACTCGCTCGTCGCGGTGCTGCTCGTCGTCCTCCTGACGGCACCGCCCGGTGCGCCGCTGCGCAACCCCGACACCGGCGAGATCATCGGCAGCTCGCCGTTCATGAACAGCCTCATCGTGATCATCACGTTGCTGTTCCTCGCCGCGGGGCTCGGCTACGGCCGCGGGTCTGGCAGCCTGCCCACCGCCACGAAGGTCATCCAGGCCGTGGAGAAGTCGTGGGCCGGGCTCGCCGGACTGCTGCTGCTGTTCCTGCTGATCGCGCAGTTCATCGCGTACTTCAACTACTCGAAGATGCCGCAGGTCGCGGCGGTGAAGCTCGGCGATCTCATCGAGAACGTGAACATCCCGACGATCTGGCTGCTGCTCATCGCGATCATCATCACGCTCGTGGTCGGCATCATCATCCCGCAGGCCATCGCGAAGTGGGCGCTGCTCGCGCCGATCTTCATCCCGCTGTTCGTGCGCCTCGGGGTGGATCCGGCCGCGGTACTCGCGGCGTACCGCGTGGGCGACTCGCCGATGAACATCGTCACGCCGATCATGGCGTACTTCCCGCTGATCGTGATCTTCGCGGCGCGCTACGACAAGCGGTCCGGCATCGGTACGGTGATCGCGCTGATGCTGCCGTACTTCCTGGCGATCACCGTGGCGTGGGTGGCGTTCTTCCTCGCCTGGTACGCCCTGCACCTGCCCTGGGGCATCTGACACGACGAGGGCCGGCCACCGCCGCGGTGGCCGGCCCTCGTGCTCCGCTTCGAGCTCGAGTGCGGCGTCAGTCGTTGGCCAGGCTGTCCACGACGCCCTCGGCCGCGCCCTTCGCCTGGTCCACCACGGCTGACGCGCTGCCGCCCGTGGCGTCGTCGACCTTGTCGGCCGCCGCCTCGATGCCTTCCTTGACCTTGTCGCCGCCGACCGCGTCGACAGCCTGGTCCGCGAGGTTCTTCGCGTCGTCGAGCAGACCCATGTGTCCTCCTGCAGGGGTGGGCGCCGTGCCCGGCGCCGTACGGGGTTCAGACACCCCGCAACGTAGGGGAGGATCTGGGCTTGTGCACCCCGGTCCCGGCAACGAGCAGGTGAACCCTGCAACGGTCGTCGTCGTCGCCGCCGTGGTGGGTCCGACGGCGTCGGGCAAGTCCGACCTCGGCGTCGCGCTGGCGCTCGCGCTGGGCGGCGAGGTGGTCAACGCCGACTCGATGCAGCTCTACCGAGGGATGGACGTCGGCACGGCGAAGCTCGCGGTGGACGAGCGCCGCGGCGTGCCGCACCACCTGCTCGACGTGTGGGACGTGACCGAGGCCGCGAGCGTGGCCGACTACCAGCAGCGCGCCCGAGCCGTGGTCGACGACCTTCTCGCGCGCCGGGCGACCCCGGTGCTGGTGGGCGGCTCCGGGCTCTACGTGCGCGCGGTGCTCGACCACCTCGAGTTCCCCGGCACCGATCCCGAGGTGCGCGCGCGCCTGGAGTCCGAGCTCGCCGATGTGGGTGCGCCGTCGCTGCACGCGCGTCTCGCGCACGTCGATCCCGAGGCCGCGGCGGCGATCCTGCCGAGCAACGGACGCCGCATCGTGCGCGCCCTCGAGGTCGTCGAGATCACGGGCGGCCGCTTCACGGCGACGCTGCCCGAGCAGCGCGACGTCTACCGCTCGGTGCAGATCGGCCTCGACGTCCCGCGCGACGTCCTCGACGCGCGCATCGACGCGCGCGTGCTGCGGATGTGGGACGCCGGCCTCGTCGACGAGGTGCGTCGGCTCGAGGCGGCGGGGCTGCGTGACGGGCTCACGGCCTCGCGCGCGCTCGGGTACGCGCAGGTGCTGCGCATGCTCGACGGCGAGCTCGACGAGGCTGCCGCGATCGCCGAGACGCAGCGCGCCACACGGCGCTTCGCGCGCCGCCAGGACACCTGGTTCCGCCGCGACGCCCGCGTCGTCTGGCTCCCCTACGACGCCCCCGACCTACGAGCCCAAGCCCACCAAGCAATCGCGCAGAATTCCACCGCTTAGGTCGCGATGTGCAGTTCAAGTGCACTTCCGCGTCCGCAACTCCGCGCGGAGCCACGGCGTCACGGGCGGAGGCGGTAGTACTCCGTACCGAAGACCCGGCGGTAGAGCGGCGTCGGCATGCGCAGAAACGCGGCGAGCGTGCGGTCGGCGCCGCCGTCGGCCGTCGCCTGCGAGGCGTGCGCCCGCATCGCCGCGCGCTTCGCGTCGACGTAGCCGCGTACGTCGACCCGGTGGGTGATGTCGGCGCTCGCGGTGAACGCGCGCTCGAAGGACGTCGGGTCGAACTCGGGCGGGAAGCGGTAGACCTTCGAAGCCAGGCGGATCCCGCGCAGCAGGAGGTCGCGCGGCACCGTGGCCTCGAACACCTCGCGCGTGCCTGCGATCTGGGCGGCGCGCACGCTCAGGTCGTGCACGCGCACGTGGTCGGGGTGGCCGTAGCCGCCGTTGGGGTCGTAGGTGACCAGGACGTCGGCGTCCTCCTCGACGAGCACCGCCGCGAGCGCGGACGCCGACTCCCCGAGCGGCGCGGCGCACAGCGGCACCGGGCCGCCGTCGCGCTGCGGCTCGTCGCCGTGGAGCCCGCTGTCGGCGTAGCCGAGGCGCACCAGCCGGTGGACGCCGAGGGCGCGGCACGACTCCTCGAGCTCGGCCTCGCGGCGCGCCGCAAGACCGCCCTCGTGCATGTGCGACGACGCGAGGCCCGCGGCACCGTCGGTCGCCACCACGAGCACGACGCGCTGGCCCTCGACCGCGGCGCGCGCCATCGTGCCCGCGGTGAGCAGCGCCTCGTCGTCGGGGTGCGCGTGCACGAAGACGAGCGTCTTCGGCGTCCCGGGTACGAGCATGCGCCGATCCTCCCAGACGAGGTCTCGGCCGAGAGTGACCCCGCGAGTTGTGGACTCGAACGTGCAGTTCAACTGCACTTCGTGACCGAAGCGGTGGCAGGGTGCGGTGGCGGGGCGTCGTGGGGGTGGAGCGCGCGGGTAGGGTCGCGGGATGCGGATCGTCCATGTGAGCGACTGCTACCCGCCGCGGCTCGGGGGCATCGAGACGCAGGTGCGAGCGCTCGCGGTGCGCCAGGCCGCGGCCGGGCACGACGTCCACGTCATCACGGCGACGCCGGGCGTCGACCTGCGCGAGGGCACCGAGGTGCTCGACGGCGTCGTGGTGCACCGCACCACCGCCCGGATGCCGGCCGACCTGCCGGTGCACCCTCGCGTCATGAGCGTCGTCCGGGGGGTGCTCGGGCCCAGTGGGGAGGCAGAGGGAGCCGACGCCGTCCACGTGCACGGGGGTGTGGTCTCGCCGTTCGCCTACCCCGCGGCGAAGGTGGCGCGCGATCTCGACCTGCCGACCGTCGTGACGATCCACGGAGTCTGGGGCGGGGTGTTCTCGCCCGCGGTGCGCGTGGCCGACCTCGTGACCCGTTGGTCGCGGTGGGGCGTGCTGCTCACCGCCGTGAGCGAGGCGGCGGCCGACCCCATCCGCGCGGTCGTGGGCCCCGGCGTCCACGTCGGCATCATCCCCAACGGCATCGACGTCGACGACTGGCGCGTGGCGCACGTGGCCGGCGACCCCGACGAGGTGCGCCTCGTCGCCGTGATGCGCCTCGCGCCGCGCAAGCGGTCGTTGCCGCTGGTGAAGATGGTGGAGGAGGCGTCGAGCCGCCTTCCCTCGCACCGTCGGCTGCGGCTCACCATCGTCGGCGACGGCCCGGTGCGCGAGAGCGTGCAGCGCTACGTGCGGCGCCACGCGCTCGAGCACGGCCCGTGCACCGTCGAC
>Ga0302299_10001073_pt1 | contig 16200 bp, 15 predicted proteins | sample III_Fen_N3_4_FD_198795 | JGI IMG/M metagenome (GOLD analysis project Ga0302299, IMG submission 198795) | Peat permafrost microbial communities from Stordalen Mire near Abisko, Sweden - III_Fen_N3_4 | ecosystem: Environmental > Terrestrial > Soil > Wetlands > Permafrost | place: Sweden: Abisko... | reverse complement strand
CGTGCCCGGCGCGACCGACAGCTGGGTGATCGCCAGGCCGTCCATGCCGTCGAGCGAGATCGGATCGACCACCGGGTTGTCGGCGTGCTCGCCCAGCCAGACGACCTTGTAGGCGACCTCGCCGGTATCGGCGAACACCATGCGGACCCGCAGGGGGACAGGCGCATCGGCGGCGAGGCCGAGCTCGACGCGCGCCGGGGCGAGCTGGTCGTCGGGCGGCGCCGTGACCGTCCAGTGCCCGGCGGGCCGGGCGAGCGCGGCGTCGAGGCCGCTCGGCGAGACGACCGAGGCGGTATCCGGATCGCGGTCGCTCGGCGGCTGGGCCTTGCGCCCGACCAGGGCGTCGAGCACGGCGGTCTCGCCGGAGGCGATGCGCGAGGGGGTGCTGCGGACCGCGATCACGCGGTCGTGATCGAGCTCCCAGGCGGCGTCGACGTCCTGGGTGCAGGCGGCGAGCGCCACCGCGAACGCCGCGCAGGTCCTCATAACACCGCTCGCAAGCCGGCCGCCGGCAACAGCGGCAGCGACTCGAAGGCGCTGCGCTGCGAGTAATCGTAGCTATAGAAATACGTCACGACGCTACGATCGAGATAGACATTCTGCACATCGAGGTAGATCAGCATCTGCGCTGGCCCCCACGTCCAGGCGTAGTCGACGCGCACGTCGAGCTGGTGGTGGATCGGCGCGCGATCGGAGTTGACCGGGCCGTAGAGCGGCAGATGGAGATTGCGGTCGCTATCGAACTCCGAGCCGGTGGCCGGGGTGAACGGCAATCCCGAGTACAGCTGGAACCGGCCGCCGAGCTGCCAGCGGCCGCGCTTCCAGCTCAGCGCGGCATTGAGGCTGTGCGTCTGATCGTAGTCGAACAGACGCGAGGCGCCGCCCGGGGTATCGACGCGCTCCGAGCGCGAGTAGGAGTAGCCCAGCCAGCCAAACCATGGGCCGCCGTGGAGCATGCCGAGCAGCTCGGCGCCCTTGCTGGTGCCGCGGCCGGTGTTGCCGAGCGAACCGTCGGTGTTGTGGGTGATGAGCTGTGTCCGGTCAGTGTAGTACAGCGAGCCCTGGAGACGGACGCCGAGGATCGGCGTGTACTCCACGCCCCAGGTCAGCTGACTGGAGTGCTCGGACTTCACGTCCTTCTGGAGGAACTCGGACTGGAACTCCGGGGGGCGGCGATAGCCACCGGCGCCGAACCGCGACGACAGGTTCTCGGCCAGCTTGACCTGGAGCTCGCCGCGCGGCTGGAGCGCGAGCTCGCTCGGCCGGGCAAAGTAGTCGGCGCGCAGGCCGAGCGTGAGGCGGACGCGCGGATCGAAGCTCGCGGCGATCGAGCTCCACGCCGCGTAGTCCGGGTACCACACCGAGCCCTTGAACGTGGTCGTCGTATCCTTGGGATCGTAGGCGGGGAATGGCTCGCCCTCGCGGCGCTCGAGCGGAATCGCCAGGTCGACGTGCGAGTAGCCGATCTGCGCCTCGGCGCCAGCGCTCCACACCACGTCCTGGAGGCCCGCCGCCGCCGGCATCGCGCGCGCCACCGTGGCGCGCGGCGTGATCAGCGGGCCGGTGACGTTGAGCCGCTGGTACAGCCCGACCTCCGCGTTGAGCTGCGAGATCATCCCCGACAGCGCGAGCGTGGATTGCCACTCGCCCGCATGATATTTTGCCGCGGCGGTCAGCCGGAGAAACCGGGTCAGGGTGTAGAACCGCTTCGAGCCGGCGTCCTGCTCCTTGGTGGTGAGCAGCTCGAACACGTCGTCGGTGCCGACGCTCGACAGCGAGAGGTTCCACCGCGCGTTCAGCTCGTGGTCGATGCGGAGCTGCTCGTCCCAGTAGTTTGGCACCGTGGTCAGCGAGAGGTCGACGCTGTCGGGGATCACCAGCGGCAAGATGAAGTCGATGACCGAGCGGCGGACCGCGAACATGTAGCGCGTGTGCGCGCCGATCGGCCCCTGCGCGCTCAGGCCGCCGTCGATCAGCGAGACCTCGGCCTGCTCGCTGCGGGTGTCGCTCCCCGGCCGGGTGGTCAGCTGGACGATCCCCGAGGACGATCGGCCATACGACACGTCGAACCCGCCCGGGATGAAGGTCAGCGACTGGATCGACTCGGCGGGGACGACGGCGCGGATGCCGAGCGGGTGAAACAACAGGGGGATCTCGAAGTCGTCGATCAGCACCTTGGAGTCCTGGGGCGACGAGCCGCGGATCACGACGCCGGAGTAGCCGAGCGGGATCTGCAGATTGACGACCCCCGGCATCGCGGTGAGCGCGCGCACGACGTCGCCGCCGGTGCCCGGCAGGCGCTGGAGCTCCTCGCGATCGAGCTTCGCGGCGCCCGCGGCGGGGGTCGGTGCCTGGCCCCCGACCTCGATCCGCTCGGTGCCGAGCTCGAGCAGCACGACGTCGTCGATCCGCGCGCCGGTCACGCTGGCCAGCGCGCTGGCGTAGCGCGCCGAGCTGACGACCAGCGCCGTGCCGGCGGGCGCGGTGACGCGGAACCGGCCGTCGCGATCGGTGGTGACCGGCTCGCCGGGGCCATCCCCGGTCACCGTGGCGCCGGCGACCGGGCGACCCAGCGCATCGATCACGCGGCCGGTCGCGGTGATGACCGGCGCCGGCGGAGGCGCGGTCGGGTCGGCCGAAGGCGGTGGCTGCGCGCTCGCCGCCGGCCCCCACAGCCCAACCCCCACGGCCAAGCTGACCAGCGTGCGCCCAGACTGCATGTACGCACGCAGCGTAACACCCGCGCGCGAGCGCCGTGCCTCGCCGAAGCGCGCCGTCACCAGCCGCGCCCGCGGCGCCAGAAACCTGACAGATCGCGAGCAAGTTTCCATGACCTGGCTTGCGCGCGAGGGAGATCTGCAGATCGATCTCGGGCGATTGATCCCGCGCGGGTTGTGCGCGAAGACCATGCGGTGCTCGCGATCGATCTGACGGGAAAACGCGCATGGGTCGCCGGGGTCGCCGACGAGCGCGGGTTCGGATTCGCGATCGCCAAGGCGCTCGCCGCGGCGGGGGCGACGGTCTCGATCGCGACCTGGCCGCCGCTGCTCAAGCTGCTCCAGCTCCGGCTCGCGCGCGGCCGGCTCGACGAGGCGCTCGCGCTGCCGGGCGGCACGCAGCTCGCGTTCGCCCAGATCCAGCCGCTGGACGCCGCGTACGACTGCCTTGCCGACGTGCCCGCCGAGGTCCGCGACCACCGCCGCTACCGGGACCTTGGCGACTTCACGATCGCAGGGCTCGCCGCCGCGGTCGCCGCGTCCGGCGGCGTCGATCTCGTGGTCCACAGCCTGGCCAATGGTCCGGAGGCACGATGCCCCCTGCTCGGGACCTCGCGCGCTGGCTACCTCGCGGCGGTCTCGGTCTCGGCGTACTCCCACGTCTCGCTGGTCCGCCAGCTCGGACCGCACATGCGCCCCGGCGGGTCGTTCGTCGCGCTGTCGTACCTGGCCGCTGCGCGCGCGATCCCCGGCTACGGCGGCGGGATGTCGTCGGCCAAGGCCGCGCTCGAGTCCGACGCGCGCGTGCTCGCCTACGAGGCTGGCCGGCGCTGGGGCCACCGCGTGAACGCGATCTCGGCCGGGCCGTACGCGTCGCGCGGCGCCGAGGCGATCGGCCCGATCGACCAGATGATCGCGCACACCTCGCGGATGTCGCCGTTGCCCCGGGCGATCACCGCCGAGCAGGTCGCGATGGCGGCGGCGTTCCTGTCGAGCGGGCTCGCGAGCGGCATCACCGGCACCGTGATGTACGTCGATCACGGATATGCCGCGATGGGCGCGCCGCCGCGCGAGGCCGTGCCGTGAGCTTCCCCCAACGCGACCTGCCCCATCACAAGGCTTCGTACGCCTCGCTGGTGATCGTCAGCGTGTAGTCGAACCACTCGTTGCGCAGCGTCGCCCAGGCGGGCTCGCAGCGCGCCATTGTGCACCCGGGCCCGAGCTCGACGCGCACCGCGCCGCGCAAGGCGCTGCCCGGCCGCGTGAATACCCGCGCGCCCAGCTGGCCATCGCGCCAGGTCTCCTCGACGGTCTCGCCGTCGAGCTCCCCGCGGACCACGCCGGCGTACGCGGGCTCGGCGGGCGGCGGCAGCCGCTTGAAGAACACGCGGTGGACGTCGACCACGACGTCGCGCGGCGAGAACGGCAGCGCCGGCCCGTAGAACTGGACGAACTCGATGCGATCGCCACGGTGCGTGAGGGTAAATAGTTTCACGTTCATCGGCCCGAACCCGATGATCAGCAGCGTGTCGCCCTGCTTCTGCAGCACGGCGTCGAGCTCGCCGTCGACCGGCTTGCCGTCGTGCTGCGCGTGGATCGCCAGGTGCTGGCGAACCATGAAGTCGTGCGGCAGCGTGCCGGGGTCGTGCAGCACGCACGGATAGTCCGCGGGCGCGGCCGTCGAGACCACCGTGCTGCGCGCCGGGTGGCTACAGGCGACCAGCCAGCCGAGCGCCACGGCGATCGCGGCCCGGGCGATCACGGGGCGATGCCGGGGCTGGCAAGCCGCGGCCCGGCGAGCGCCGCCAGCACGAGGCAGAACACCAGGCTGTACGTCACGCCCAGGGTCACCGTGATGCCGAGCGCGGCGAGCCCCGGGCTCGCGCTCAGGCCGAGCAGGCCGAACGACAGGATCGTCGTGATCGCCGCGGTGAAGATGCTGACCATGGTCCGCGCAGATTCCTCGAGCGTCTCGGTGGTGTCGACGAAGAAGATCCCGAAATCGACGCCCATCGAGATCACCAGCAAGAGCGACATCACGTGCAAGATCGTGAGCGGCGTGCCGGCGGCGACCAGCGTGCCGACCGTGGCCACGCAGGCCAGCAAGGCGGGCGCCAGCGCGACCAAGGCCTTGCGCGCGCTGCGGTAGCGCGCCAGCAAAAGGCCGAAGATCGCCGCGAACCCGAGCCCGGACGCGACGACCGTCCGGATCCGCACGCCGCGAAACAACTCGATGATCGTCTCCGAGGGCACGATGATCGCCGCGCTCGGCGCCAGGGCGCGCAGCGCCGCCGGATCGGCAGCGCCGGTCAGCGGGAACACCGCGATCGGCGTCGCGGCCGCGGGCAGCCACGCGGTCAAGAGCGGCGCGATCGGCGAGCGCCGCAGATCGGCGAGCGTGAGCAGCGCCGGCGCCGGCGCGGCGAGCACATCCCAGAACGGCTGGAACGCTTCGGGCACGAAGTCGAGCTCGGTCATGATCCGGCGGATCCGCGGGATCGCCTCGCGCGCCGCGGCGAACCGCGCGAGCTGCTCGGCGCGGCTCGGCACCAGCCGGCCGAGCGGCACGAACGCCGCGACCTGCCCCGCGGCGCGCGCGCGCTCGAGCTCGGCGGTGGCGTCGCCGACCGCGGTGAGCAGCGCGTCGTCGGACGCCGCGGTGACCACCGCGAACGCGCTCGCCATCGGCCCGAGCCGCGACCGCACCGCGCGATCCTCGACGACGTGCGGCCCGGCGTCGCTGACCAGCATGCCGACGTTGTCCGAGAACTCGGCGGCCCACGCCGCGGCGATCGCCGCGACGATGACCACCGCGAGCCCGAGCCGCCGCCAGCGCCGGCTCCACGCCGTGCGCGTCACGCGGACCAGCAGCGCCAGCACCGAGCGATCGACGAGCGCGAGCGTGCGCGGCGCCCGGTAGCGCGCCGGCATCCACGGCGGGACGATCCAGTAGGTCGCCGCCATCGACGCGACGATCGCGATCATCGAGAACACCGCCATCTGGCGCAGCCCCGGCAGCCCTGACGCGGCGATCCCGATGAAGCCGATGATCGTCGTGATCGCCCCGAGCACCAGGCTCGGCGCGACGCGGTTCATCGTGACGGCCGCTGGCACCGTGGGCGTGAGCACGAAGTGCGCATAATAGTGCTCGACGTAATCGAGCCCGACGCCGAGCAGCGACGTGCCGAACGCGATCGTGATGCCGTGGATCTCGCCGAACATCGCCTGGCAGGCGAGCACCGCCACCGCGCTGCCGAACATCATCGGCACCAAGCCCAGCGCGATCATGCGGATCGAGCCAAACAGCAGCAGGAACACGGCGAGGATCCCGATCGTCGACAGGATGCCGATCCGGTTCACGTCGCGCTTCATCTGCGCTTCGGAGGCGATCGCGAACTGCGCCGTGCCGGCGGTCTGGAGCACCGCCTGCGGCGCGGCGCGCGCGATCCAGCCGTCGAGCACGCCGCGAAATCGCCGCTGCGCCTCGCTGTCGAACGGCGACGAGCGGGTCTCGACGAACACGAACGCGTGGCCGCGGTCGGCCGTCATCAGGACGCCGCCGTCGTCGGTGAGCGCGTCGCCCTGCGCGGCGCGCAGCGTGGCCAGCGGCTGCCACATCCCGCCGAGCGGATCGCGCGGCGCGGCGTCGCGCACCACGACGCCGGCGGGGCTCCCCAGCTGGTCGCGCAGCCGCGCCAGCCGCGCGCGCAGCGCGTCGTCGGTGTAGGCGTCACGTGGCAGGAAGGTCGTCGCCGGCCACGCGCGGAGAAACCCGAGCACCGCGGCGACCTCGGCCTCGGTCAGCCCGCTGCGCGCGACGGCGACATCGGGCTGGTCTCCCAGAAACGCCAGCAGCGCGTGCGTCAAGTCGCGCAGCCGGTCCGGCGCCGGGCCCGGCGCGCCCGGGGAGAGATCCAGGGACAGATCGAGGATCATCACGCGCGCGAGCTCGGTCTGGGCGAGCAGCGCCGCGATCTGCGCGCCGCGGTTGGCGCCGTCGTCGGGCAGGAACTCGGTGATCTTGGTCGTGAACCGCAGGTGGGGCACGGCCGCTGCAAAGCCTGCCGCGGTCGCGAGCACCACCACGGCGGTCGCGGCGCGCCGGCGCCACGCCGTCACGGCGCTCCGAACGCGGTCGCGATCTCGGCGTCGGACACGCCGGCGTCGCGGACGGCCGCGGTGAGCTGGGTGTCGGTGGTGTCGCCGCTGGCCTCGGCGATCTGCAGCGACACCAGCTCGGCCTTGTGGGCGATCACGACCACGCGGTGGACCAGCGCGCGCAGCGACGCGGCCCTGGGCGTCAGCGCGAGCGCCCACCAGTCGTGCGCGCTGCCGTACAGCCCGAGCTCGAACGCGCCCTCGAGCGCTTTGCGATCGCCGCGCAGCAGCGTGGGGAAGATCAGCGCGAACGCCCGCAGATCCTTGGTCTTGTCGAGCGGGATCTCCTCGGTGCGATCCGCCGTGCGCAGGCGCAGCGAAGTGGCCGTCAGCACCGCCGCCTGGGGTCTGGGCGCGAGCGTGATGCGCGCGATGCCCCGGGCGCGGTCGAAGTAGATCGTGCCGGTCGAGTGCAGCGGCCGGGCGAGCAGCGCGACGTGCTTGTCCTCGCTGAACTGACAGCGCAGCCGATCGAACGCGAAGTACGCGAACACCGGATCGAGGGCGCGGCCGCGCGCCGGCTCGCCAGAGACCAGCCCGGCCGGGGGCCGCGGCTCGTCGGCCGCGGCAGACCCGCACGGTGCGCCGCTCGCGATCACCGCGAGCGCGATGGCGCACCACGCGCGCCGGCCGGGAATCATCGATCGGTCTGCGCGGCAGCGGGCTGGAGTGCCGGCGCGCCGGCGCCATCGAGCAGCGCCTCGATCGCGACGATCACGTCGTCGATCGTGCGCAGCTGGCGGAGCTTGGACTCGTCCAGCGCAAGCCCGGTGGTCTCCTCGACCTTGACGGCGAGATCGATCGCGTCGAGGCTGTCGAGCTCGAGATCCTCGATCAAGCGCGCCTCCGGCTGCACCCTGGCTGCGTCGAGCTCGAACAGCTCCTTCATCATCCGCTGGATGTTCCGCAGGATCTCGGCTTTGGACGATGGTTCCATGGACGCTGGCTAGTGTAGTGAGTGACACTCCGAATACAAGCTCGAACCACCCTCGTCCCGAGGGCCGAGCCAGGTGCCAACGAAGCGAGCAGTGCATGGCGGGTCGTCGAAGACGCGTTCCCAAGCAGTACCATCAGGTCCACCAGCTCGCGTTCTCACCGCGGCTGTTCCAGGCTGCGATGGCAGCGCGCAACATGGGAGTCTTGGCGGCGGTGCACGCGGCGCAGATCGATGGATGGTGCCCGCCGAGGTCGCCTCCACGGCCGGCGTGTCGCGCTATGCGGCGCGCGTGCTGCTCGAGGCCTGGCTCGCGCTCGAGCTGGTCGCGCACGAGGCCGGGCGTGACCGGCCCTGCACTGCGGCACGAGCCGCAGGTACCACTCGCAGGACTTCCTCGACCTGATCGCGAGTGTGGGACTGCGCGTCGCGACCGACGAGGCCATCGCCATGAGCCACACGCTGCTGACCTGCGTGGCGCGGGCGTGAAGCAATCCTGAGGCAGGCCTGACGCAGGCCTGAGTCAGGCGTTGCCGGCGGCGGCGCGCCTCTGCTCGACGAACTCGACCAGGTGCTGCACCGAGCGAAACGCGTCGCGGGTTTCCTGATCCTGGCTGACCGCGACGTCGTACTTGCGCGCGATCGCGGTCGCGAGCTCGAGCGCATCGATCGAGTCGAGGTTGAGCCCGCCGCCGAACAGCGCATCGGTATCCGAGATCGACGCCGGATCGACGTCTTCGAGCTGGAGGGCTTCGACGATGAGCTGCTTGATCTCTTGGCGCAGGTCGGGCGGTGTCACGGGCGATCTCCGAACGGTTGCTGCGCAGAGTACCCCAACAGATCGCGGTAGCGCTGCTCGATCGCGCGCGACATCACCCGGCTGTCAGCCGGCGGATCGATCGTCGCGAACGGCTCGACCGTGAGCACCGCCATGTGGTCGGCGACCTTCCAGATCGGCAGTCCCTTGGAGAGCGCCGCCGGCACGCACGTCAGCTTCAACAGGACGATCGGCACCTTGGCGCGCCGGGCGAGCTCGAACGCGCCGCGGTGAAACGCGTGCAGCTCGCCGCCGGCCGGCGACCGCGTGCCCTCGGGAAACACCAGCACGTCGAACCCCATGCGCAGCCGGTCCTCGCAGTCGCGCAGGACGTGGATCCCGGTGGGGACCAGGCCGCACGCGCGCACCACGCGGGCCAGCAGCGGATTGTCGGCGAACCCGGTGCGGGCCACCGCCACGACGTCCGGGAACAGCGATGAGATCGACGTCACGTCGCAGAGCGTCGGGTGATTGGCGACCAGCACGACCGGCGTCGCGCCCGGGCGCAGGCGGATCGCCGAGCTCGTCCGGTGGTACAGCCTCAGCGCGCGCATCACGAAGTGGAACACGCCGAACCCGCGCCGCATCGCGCGATGGCAGCGCCGGATCTTGTCGGCGCGTGAGCCCGGCCACAGCGCGACCAGTGGAAACCACAGCCACCCGACGAGCAGCACCCCCGACCAGAACCCGGCGAAGCACAGCGCCACCCCCAGGGTGCGGAGCCCGCGATACGGCCAGTAGACCGGCGCCGGCAGCCACGCTTTGAGCGGGTACAGGGGCGCGGTCGTCATCCTATCCCTCCGGTCCCCCCGCCGCCCGCGTCGCCGAGCCGGTCGTCGAGCGCGATGCAGCGCAGGCCGCGGGCCTCGCACGTCGCGAGGATCGACGCCAGCGCCTCGATCGTCGGCTGGCGGTCGGTGCCGCCGCCGAGCCCCGTGCCGTCGTGCAGCGTGACGATCGCGCCCGGGGCGAGCCGCGGCGCGATCCGCGCGACGATCTTGGCCGCGGTGGTCGGCAGCGAGTCGAGCCCGCGCACCGACCACGTCACGCAGGTGAGGCCCTGCGTGCGGCGCCAGCCCGACACGAAGCACGGCGTGCGCAGCCCCTGGGGCGGCCGGAACAGCCCCGGCCGCCGCCCGAGGATGCCGGCGACCACCGCGATCGCGTCCTCGATCTCGCGCTGGACATACGCGGCGCTGCCGAAGTGAAACCCGAGCCGGTGGCGCTGGGTGTGCGTCGCGACGGTATGGCCGTCGCGCGCGATCCGCCGGATCACCTCGGGGTGGCGCGCCGCGCGCTCGCCGAGCACGAAGAACGTCGCGCGGGCGCCGCGCGCGGCGAGCAGGTCGAGGATCCGCGGCGTGACCTCCGGGTCCGGACCGTCGTCGAACGTGAGCGCGACGGCCGGCTCGCCGCTCGCCAGCCGGCTCACCACCGGCACGAAGAACCGGCTGCGCGGGTGGGCGATCGCGTAGGTCAGAAACCCGGTCGCGAGCGCGCCGATCGCGACCACCGCGGCCGCCGCCCAGCCCGCCGGCAGCCCCCACAGCGCACCGGCGGCGAGCGCCGCGGCCACGCCCTTCACGACGAACGCCTTCAGCATCTGGCCCCCGCCATGCTCGGCCTCACGCCGGTCACAGCCCCGCGAGCACCAGGCTCGTGTTGATCCCGCCAAACGCAAACTTGTTGCACAAGATCCGCGACAGCCGCGCGCGCCGCGGCGCGCCGACCACGTAGTCGAGCGGCGCGCACTGCGCGTCGACGGTCTCGAGGTTGCGCGTCGGCGCGATCCAGCCGCCCGCGAGCATCTCGATCGAGAGCGCGAGCTCGATGCCGCCGCACGCGCCGAGCGTGTGCCCCAGGTGGCCCTTGAGCGAGCTCACGGGCACGCGATCGCCGAACACCGCGTGGGTCGCGCGGCTCTCGGCGATATCGCCGATCGTCGTGCCGGTCGCGTGCGCGTTGACGTAGTCGATCGTCTCGGGGCCGCAGCGCGCCGAGCGCAGCGCCAGCTCCATCGACCCGCGCATGCCGTCGCTCGACGGGTTGGTCACGTGGGTGCCATCGCAGTTGGTGCCGAACCCGAGGATCTCGGCGTAGATCCGCTTGCCCAGCCGCCTGGCGCGCTCGTAGTCCTCGAGCACCACGGTGCCGGCGCCCTCGCCGACCACCAGGCCATCGCGCCGCTGGTCGAACGGCCGCGGCGTGAGCTCGGGCGTGGCGTTGAACGCCTTGCTGGCGGCGTGCAGCATGTCGAACACCGCGGCGTGGCTGAAGTGCAGCTCCTCGGCGCCGCCGCACACCATGACGTCGGCCAGCCCCGCGCCGATCGTCTCGAAGCCCTGGCCGATCGCCTGGGTCGCGCTGACGCACGCCGCCGACGTACACAGCACGCGGCCGCGAATGCCGAAATGAATGGCGAGGTTCGCGGCCGTGGTGTGGCTCATGAACTTGAGGTACGTCGTCGCCGTCATCCCGAGGAAGCTGTTGCTCGCGACCAGCTTGCGGACCCAGTCCTCGTTGGCCTGCGACGAGCCGTGGGTGCTGCCGTACGCCAGGCCGACCGCGCCGCCGGTGAGCTCGTCGGCGCCGAGCGCCGCATCGCGCACCGCGATCGCGGTGGCCACCGTGGCGAGCTGGGCGACCCGCCCCATCGTGCGGGCCGCCTTGTGCGGGATCTCGAGCGCGCGCGGGATCGCGACCGGCGCCGCGACGCGCGGCGAGAAGTGGCCGAGCCGATCCCAGTCGGGCATCGCCACGACGCCCGACTCGTTGGCGTAGAGCCGCCGCGCCGCCTCGGCGACGTCGCAGCCCAGCGGGCTGGCGATCCCCAGGCCGGTCACGACGACGCGCCGCGCGGTCACAGCCCCCCCGCGATCGCGAGCACCTGACCGGTCATGTACGCCGCGCGGTCGCTCACCAGATAGCCGACCAGATCGGCGACCTCCTGGGCCGTGCCCAGGCGCTTCATCGGGATCTGCTTGACCAGCTCGTCGGCGTGGGCCGACGCGACCATCTCGGTGTCGATCAGCCCCGGCGCGACCGCGTTCACCGTGATGTTGCGGCTGGCGAGCTCGAGCGCCAGCGACCTGGTCGCGCCGATCAGGCCCGCCTTGGCGGCGGCGTAGTTCACCTGGCCGCGGTTGCCGTGCACGCCGGACAGGCTCGCGATGTTGACGATGCGGCCCCACCGGCGCCGCGTCATCGCCATGACCAGCGGCTGGGTCACGTGGAAGAAGCCGTCGAGCGTGGTGTCGATCACGCGGTGCCAGGCCTCGGCGGACAGCGCCGGGAACACCGCGTCGGACACCACGCCCGCGTTGTTCACCACCGCGTGGATCTCGGTCTGTGCGAGCAGCGCCTCGATCGCCGCGCGCGCCTGGCCTGCGTCCGCGACGTCGAACTGCGCGACCCACGCGGCGCGGCCGGTCGCCCGGATCTCCTCGGCGACCGCGTCGGCCGCCGCGCGCTGGTGCAGGCAGGTCAGCGCGATGTCGAAGCCGTCGCGCGCCAGGGTGCGCGCGACCGCGGCGCCGATCCCGCGGCTCGCACCGGTCACCAGGCACACCCGGCGCCGCGCCGCCGCAGGGTCGGGCTCGGTCACGCAGGGTCTCCGGACGCCGTCTCGGCGAGCGCGGCGTCGACGACCGACAGCTGGATCGTGGCGCACACCGTGTCGCGACAGCTCACCGTGGCGGTGAACGCGGCGAGCTGGTGCTGACCGAACACCTTGGTGACGGCGATCGTGAGCTCGTCGCCGACCGCGAAGCTGTCGACCGCGAACCCGATCTCGCGGCACGCCATGAGGAGGCCGAGCCGCGGCGGCGTGCCGTCGCGGCGCTCGCGCACGCCGACGTAGATCGCGCACGCCTGGGCGGCGAACTCGATCATGGCGCTCGGGTGCACGAGGCCATCGATCGCGAACACGCAGTCGGGGCGCACGGTGGCGCGGCAGACCGCGCCGGGATCGGTGACCTCGACGATGTGATCGATCAAGAGCATCGGCGGGCGATGCGGCAGATAGTCGGTCACCGGACCGAACGGCGCGGCCGCGGTCATCGCCCCGCGTCCTCCGCGGCGATCTGCAGCTCGAGCACCGCGCCGGGATGGATCCGGCCGAGCGTGATCCGGCTCGGCTGCGCGCGGCCGACCGCGGCGACCGCCTGACCCAGCGCCTCGCGCGGCGCGGCCTCGGCGCACGCGCCGCACGCCTCGATCGCGAGCTGGGCGCGGCGACCCGCAGGCGGTGGCGCCGCCGTGGCCGGCGCGAGCAGGAAGGCCGCGGCGATCCCGGCCGGCTCGGTGGGTCCGCACAGCACCGCGGGGACCGGCTCGTCGGCGATGCTGAGCAGCACGCAGCGCTCCTCGTCGAGCGCGGTCAGCGCCGCCTCGAGCCAGCCCGCCGCGATCGCGTTGCCGCCGGTCACCGTGGTGGTCGGGGCGTTGCTGCCGATCGCGACCGAGTACACCCCCGACGCGGTGTTGTGCACGCTGAGCGCGAACCTCGCCGAGCTCACGACCTGGGCGTCGCGAAAATCGGCCACGAGGCGTTCGGCGGTCTGGATCTCGCCGTGACAGGTCGCGAACACCGCGAACGCGGCCGCCGCCGCACCGCCGAGCGCACCGCACACCTCGATGTGGAGCTGGGTCACGAGGCTCGTGAACCGCCGCGCCCGGCCGACGAGCAGGCGAAAGGCTGGCGGCGTGAACGGGCGCTCGCGGCCCGCGAGCAGATCCTCGGCCGAGGCGTGGTGGGTCGAGTACAGCTGCGCTCCCAGGACCTGGAACGGCCCGATCGCCGAGGTCATGCGCGCCTCGCGCTCGGCTGCGACACCACGACGCTCGCGTTGCTGCCGCCGAACCCGAACGCGTTGACCAGCACGTGGCGCAGCCGGCCGGGCCGGGGCCCATCGACCACCGCCACCGGCAGCGCGTCGTCGGCGGGCGCCACCCGCAAGGTCGCCGGGATCTCGTGGCGGCGCAGCGATTCGATCGCGAGCACCAGCGCGGTCAGCCCCGCCGAGCCCAGCGTGTGGCCGGTCAGGCTCTTGGTCGCCGTCACCGGCACGCGGCGCTCGAACACGCGCGCCACCGCCGCGGCCTCGGCCGCGTCGTTTTGCTGCGTGCCGGTGCCGTGCGCGCTGACGTAGTCGATGTCGTTGGGGGAGACCCCCGCGCGATCGAGCGCCTGCCGCATGCAGAGCTGACCGCCGATGCCCTCGGGGTGGGGGCTCGTGTGGTGAAACGCATCCGACGCGCCGCCGACCCCGGCGACCCCGGCCAGCGCGTGGCGCCACGTCGCGTCGCTGCCCCGCTCGATCAGCACGTAGGCCGAGCCCTCGCCCAGCGTGATCCCGGCGCGCTCGCGCGAGAACGGCCGGGTCGCCACCGGCGACAACAGGCCCAGGCTATGAAACCCGAACACCGTGGTGCGGCACAGCGAATCGGCGCAGCCGATCACCGCCGCGTCGGCCAGGCCGCGATCGATCAGCCGGATCCCCGCCGCGAGCGCCTTGAAGCTCGACGAGCACGCCGTCGAGATCGCCAGCGAGATCCCGGCACAGCCCAGGTGGCGGGCGATCGCCGCGCTGGTCGCGTCGATCCCGTGGTTCTCGTAGCGATACGCCGCGTGGGCTGGCGGCCGCCGCGGATCCGGCGCCAGCGCGCGCTCGGTCTCCTCGAGGCCACCGGTCGCGCTGGCGAACACATACGCGACGCGGCCGGCGCCCCACCGGCGCGACGCGGCGCGCACCGCGGGCGCCAGCTGCCGCACCGAGGCCAGGGCGATCGCCGCGAGCCGGGTCCTGGCGCAATCGACCAGGTCGTCGTCGGTCGCCGCGCCGGCGTCGCCCGCCGGGCTCGGCATCACGCCGAGCATCGTGGCGAACGGAAAGCTCGCGAAGCCGCCGCCGGGCGAGAACGCCTCGCCGCCGGCGAACGCGCGCGCGCACGCCGCGCCGTGGTCGGTGCCCAGGCAATTCGCGATCGCCGCGCCGGTGATCGCGTGGCCCGGCCTCACCTGGCCGCTCCTGCCGCACGCGGATCGATCGCGCCCTCCCGGCACATCGCCGCGAGCGCGCGCAGCCGGCGTCCCGACTGCGGGCCGTTGTACGGATTGGCGGGATCCCACGCATACCCGGCGAGCACCGAGCAGATCATGCGATGGATCGACGGGGTCTTGTCTGGATAGAAGATCACGTCCTGCAGGCTGCCGTCGTACCAGCCGGTCACGAACGTGCGGAACGTCTCGACGCCGAACATCAGCGGCTCGGCGAACTCGCGCTGCCAGTCGACCGGCGCGCCGCCGAGCTGGCGATCGAGCACGCCGGCGGCGAGCTTGGCCGAGTGCATCGCGATCGTCACGCCCGACGAGAACACCGGATCGAGGAACTCGGCGGCGTTGCCGAGCAGCGCGAAGCCCGGGCCGTGCAGCGCGCGGACGCTGGCCGCGTAGCCCACGATCTCGCCGATCGGCCGGACCGCGCGCGCGCGCGCCAGCAGGCCGCGCAGCTTCGGCTCGTCGCCGATGATCGCCCAGAACCGGTCCTCCTCGGTGCCGGCGATCGCCGCGTAGCGGGCGAAGTGGTCGCGCGTCGCCACGACGCCGAGCGAGCTGACCCCCTGGGCGAACGGGATCAGCCACGACCACACGTCGGGGCTCGCCGGGTGGATGCCGATCCGGATCTTCTGGCGATCGAACGCGCCGGCCACCGTGGCATCGGCGACGTGGCAGAACCTGGCCGCGCGCACAGGAAAGCTCGATGGCCGCTCGAGCTCGAGCAGCCGCGCCAGCGTGCGGCCAAACCCGCTGGCGTCGAGCACGAAGCGCGGCCGGTGGACCCAGACCTCGCCCGCCTCGGTCCGCGCGGTCACCACGGGCAAAGCCCCGGAGACGTCGACCGCGGTGATCTCCTCGCCGTAGCGCACGGTGGCGCCGTGGCGCGCGGCCTCCTTGGCGAGCACGTGATCGAACTCGGCGCGCGCGACCTGAAACGCGAACCCGCTGCCGGCGGTGAGCTTGTCGGCGAAGTTGAACTCCGAGGTCCGGTCGCCACAGACGAAGCTCGCGCCGTTCTTGAACTGGAAGCCCTGGGCGAGCACGGCATCGAGCATGCCGGCGTCGTGCAACAGCTGCGTGGTGTAGGCGAGCAGGCTCTCGCCGATCGAGAACCGCGGGAAGTGCTGGCGCTCGAGCACCAGGACCTCATACCCGCGCTGGGCGAGCAGCGCCGCCGCGACCGCCCCCGCAGGCCCCGCCCCGATGATCAGTACGTCTGGCCCGGCCCCGACCATCTGGCTCAGGCCCCCGACGACCCCGGCCCCAGACCTGCGCCTGGCAGTGGATACGGGTCGGACGCCGGGGGTGGCGGCGCGGCCGGATCGGCGGCCGGCGGCAGCAGCGCCTCGGCGAATTCGCTGTCCACGAGGATCAGCTGGGCGACCTCGGCGAGCGAGTTCGACAGCGCCTCGTTGAAGTTCTCCGGATTGTGCGTCCGACCCCAGCGCTTGCTCGTGCCGGTGTAGGTCTTGTTCCAGGTCTTGCCGCCGGCCTGGACAATCACGCGCATCCGGAC
>Ga0302299_10001072_pt1 | contig 16210 bp, 15 predicted proteins | sample III_Fen_N3_4_FD_198795 | JGI IMG/M metagenome (GOLD analysis project Ga0302299, IMG submission 198795) | Peat permafrost microbial communities from Stordalen Mire near Abisko, Sweden - III_Fen_N3_4 | ecosystem: Environmental > Terrestrial > Soil > Wetlands > Permafrost | place: Sweden: Abisko... | reverse complement strand
GGCCACGACCGGCGGCACCTCGGGTGCCCGGCGCTCGAAGGTCACGCCGCCGGCGCCGAAGGCGGGCCCCGCCAACGGGTCCGGCACGCCGAGCGCGCCGAACCGCAAGAGCCCCGCGCCGCCGCCGAACCGTTCCAAGAAGAAGAACTAGAGCCGCCGACAGGCAGGGATCCAGCACGTGGAGTGGGTAGAGACAACCGGAAAGACCATTGACGAGGCGAAGGACGCCGCGCTCGATCGCCTCGGCATCGATCACGACGAGGCCGAGTTCCAGGTCCTCGAGGAGCCGAAGGCAGGCCTGTTCGGACGGGTCCGCGGCGAGGCCCGCGTGCGGGCCCGCGTGGCTCCGCGGGTGCCCCGTCCCAAGCAGGAGCGTCGCGAGCGCCGCGGTCGGGGCAAGGAGCGTGCGCCGGCCGGACGAGCGTCCAAGAAGGCCGCGCCGGCAACCGGCGCCGCCGCGGATGCGGCCGAGCCCGACACCGACGCCGAGAGCGCCCCGCCTGCCGCCGTCCGCCGTCGTGGCAAGGCGGCCGCGAGCACGGCCGCCGGCACCGCCAAGGCCGCGGCCGCGAAGGGCGCGGCCGGCGACGACACCAGCACCGCGACCGCCGCCGACGCCGCCGACGACGCGTCGCTCGAGACCGCCGGCGCCGTGGCCACGGCCACCGATGCCCCCGACGACGACGCCCCGGCCCCCCGCGCCAGCCGCAGCCGCAGCCGCCGCCCGGCCGGCGGCGCAGCCCGCACCGATCGATCCAAGCATGCCGACGGCACCACCGCCGCGGCCACCAACGGCTCCGTGGGAGCCACCGAGGAAGGACCCGACGTGACCGTCACCCTTGACGAGCAGACCGCCCTGGCCGAGCAGTTCCTCTCCGGGCTGCTCGACGCCTTCGGGCTGGAGGGCCGGCTGGAGACCTCTCGCGTCGACGAGAGCACCAGCGAGATCGACATCACCGGCGACGACCTCGGCCTGCTGATCGGGCCGCGCGGCCAGACCATCGTGGCCATCCAGGAGCTCACCCGCATCGTCCTGCAGCGCCACGCCGAGGGCTCCTACGAGGGCCGGGTGCGCGTCGACGTCTCCGGCTACCGCCAGCGTCGCCGTGAGGCTCTGGCCCGGTTCACCGAGCAGGTGGCCGACCAGGTGCGTTCCAGCGGCACCCGCAAGGCGCTCGAGCCCATGAACGCCGCCGACCGCAAGGTGGTGCACGACACCGCGAACGACCTCGAGGGCGTGCACACGGTGTCGGAGGGCGAGGAGCCCCGCCGCTGGGTCGTGATCGTCCCCAACGACTGACCCGGCGGTCGACGCCCTCAGGGCCCCGACCGAGCAACGACGTGCAGCACTCACCGGCGGCCCTCAGGGGCCGCCGGTGCGCGTCCGGGGCCCGGTGCCATCGAGGCCGGGCCGGCACCGGGGCTGTGGGACACTGGGACCATGGCTGCCGACGCGGATCCGAAGCTGGAGGCGGTGCTCACCGCCAGCCGCGACCTCGGGTTCCTCGGCCCGGGCAAGCCCTGGATCCACGTCGAGCACGCCCTGGCGTTCGCCCGGGCCGTGCCGGAGGCGCCAACCCGGGTCCTCGACCTCGGGAGTGGCGGCGGGGTCCCCGGGCTGATCCTGGCGCGCTTGGTCTGGCCCGGGGCGACCTGGTGCCTGCTCGACGGCAGTGTGAAGCGGGTGGCCTTCCTCGAGACGGCCATCGCCGAGCTGGGCCTGGCGGAGCGGGTGGTCGCCCAGGCGGGACGGGCCGAGGAGATCGGCCGTGGGTCCGAGCGGGGCCGCTTCGACCTGGTCGTGGCCCGCAGCTTCGGCCCGCCCGCGGTGGTGGCCGAGTGCGCCGCCCCCTTCCTGGTGGTCGGTGGGCGGCTCGTGGTGAGCGAGCCCCCCGACACCGACCCGACGACCCGCTGGCCGGCCGCGGGACTGGCCGACTTCGGCCTGGCCCTCGTCGACCACCCGGTCGGTCCGCCTGCGTTCGCGGTGCTGACCCAGGCGCAGCCGTGCCCGGACCGGTGGCCCCGCCGGGTGGGCATCCCCGCCAAGCGACCGCACTTCACCGGGCCGAGCACACCGCAGGACCGGCGCGGACCGTCCTGAACGCGTCCTGTTTCACGTGAAACATCGGCGCAGCGAGGGCCTGCCGCGGCGCCGTTTCACGTGAAACATGGCCGCGAGCGGGAAAGATGGGCCGCCAGCCGAGGAATCGCTCCGCAGTCCTTGACCCTGGTGGAGGTGGCGGCAAGGATGGCGCCCGTGACCCCCCCTCCCCCGTCGGACGACGCCGCAACGCGCGCCGACAGCATCTTCGAGCGCCTGCGCGCCGACCTCGACAAGGTCTCGCCGGCCCCGACGCCGCCTCCCGCGGCGGCACCGGTCGACGACGCTCCTGCCGCCGCCCCCGCCGAGGCGGACGCCACTTCTGACGCCCCGCCCGCGCCGTCGACTCCGGTCGACGCCGCTCCTGCCGCCGCCCCGGCCCGGCCGGCCATCCCCACCGCGCCCGAGCCCCGGGGCGCCGCGGCGGCCCCCGCCGACGGTGCATCGGCGGCTCCCCCGCCGCCGGCCGCCGCGCCGAGCACCCTCTCGCCGACCCGCTTCGCTCGGCCGCTGCCCCGCGTCATGGCGGTGGCGAACCAGAAGGGCGGCGTGGGCAAGACCACCACCGCGGTGAACCTGGGGGCCTGCCTGGCCGACCTGGGCTACCGCACGCTCGTGGTCGACCTCGACCCCCAGGGCAACGCCAGCACCGGGCTCGGCATCAACATCCGCGACCTCCAGGCGTCGATGTACGAAGTCATCATGCAGGACGTGCCGATCGAGGACGCCGTCGAGGCCACCTCGGTGCGGAACCTCTTCGTGGCACCGGCCAGCCTCGACCTCGCCGGCGCCGAGATCGAACTGGTCCCCGCGTTCAGCCGGGAGCTGAAGCTCAAGCACGCCCTCGACGAGGTCCGCGACGACTACGACTTCGTGCTCATCGACTGCCCGCCCTCCCTCGGACTGCTCACCGTCAACGGCCTGGCGGCGGCGTCGGAGGTGCTGGTCCCCATCCAGTGCGAGTACTACGCGCTCGAGGGCCTCGGCCAGCTGCTCCGCAACGTGTCGCTGGTCCAGAAGAACCTGAACCCCCACCTCGAGGTGTCCACCATCGTGCTCGTGATGTACGACGCCCGGACCAAGTTGGCCGACCAGGTGGTGCGCGACGTGCGCACCCACTTCGGCGACCGGGTCTGTCGGACCCTGGTCCCCCGCACGGTGCGGTTGTCGGAGGCGCCCTCGTTCGGGCAGCCGATCATTGCGTTCGATGCGAGCTCGCGGGGCGCCATCGCCTACCGCGAGCTGGCCAAGGAGGTGAGTGGTGGCACGCCGCAGCGGGCTGGGTAAGGGACTGGGGGCGCTGATCCCCAGCGACGTGACCGCGTCGGCGGTCGAGGAGACCGACGACAAGGCCATCACCTTGCGCGACCTGCCGCTCACACAGGTCGTACCGAACCCGTACCAGCCGCGGCTGCACTTCGACGAGGAGTCGCTCACCGCGCTCACCGCGTCGATCCGCGAGCTGGGGGTGCTCCAGCCGGTGCTGGTGCGGCCGGCCGGCGAGGGTCGCTACGAGCTCATCGCGGGGGAGCGCCGGTGGCGTGCGGCCAAGCGCGCCGGGCTGCCCACCATCCCGGCGTTGGTGCGCACCGCCGAGGACACCCAGGCGCTGGAGCAGGCCCTGGTCGAGAACCTCCACCGCCAGGACCTGAACCCGCTCGAAGAGGGTGCGGCGTACCAGCAGCTCCTCGAGGACTTCGGGCTCACCCACGACGAGCTGGCCCGGCGGGTCGGCAAGAGCCGTTCTGCGGTGTCGAACACCCTGCGCCTCTTCCAGCTCCCGCCCGGCATCCAACGGCTGGTGGTCGACGGACAGCTGAGCGCCGGGCACGCCCGGGCCCTGCTCGGCACCCCCGACCGGTCGTTCCAGGAGGCCCTGGCCCGGCGGGTCGTGGCCGAGGAGCTCTCGGTGCGCGAGGTCGAGGAGGCGGTGCGGGCCCGCAGCGGCGAGCCCGCGAAGGAGCCCGGCAAGGGCGGCGGGGGATCGTCGGGCCGGCTCCGCCCGCCCGGTCTCCTCGAGCTCGAGGAGCTGCTGTCGTCACGCCTGGACACCCGGGTCAACGTGTCGATGGGGGCCAAGCGGGGCAAGGTCGTGATCGACTTCGCCAGCCTGGAGGACCTCGAGCGCATCTACCGGGCCATGACCGAGGCGCCCGGCTCGTAGGCCGCGGGCCGCGGGGCCGGGACGGGAAGCGGCGGCAGAACCGGAACCTCCAGCCCCTCCTGAGGTCGCCGGAGCACTTTCCACAACCTGTGGTCAAGGTTGTGACTAAAGGGTTGCGGGCTGCCCCGACGCCCCCGCCGGGGCGTCAGACCGGGTCGTCGACGATGGGCTCGTCGGACCACTCGACCACGGCGCGCGCGAGCGCTGCCGCCACGTCGGCGTTGTGCTCCACGAGCCAGCGGACGGGCCCGACCTCGCACAGCAGGGCCGGCATGCGCGTCTCGCGCAGGACGGGGAGGCGCATGGGCCCCACGTCGCAGCTGGGCGGCACGCCGAGGCGCACCAGCTCCGCGTGGGCCAGCTCGGCGAGGCGCCGACCCCCCGACGACTCGAAGCCGGTGGTGGCGTAGTAGGCGAGGCGGCTGCCCGGCTCGTCGCGCAGGCCGAGGCCGAGGAAGACGTCGGCCTCGAAGCGGTTCGCCTCGGCCGCCTGGGCGGAGCCGTCGGGGTGGTGCACCACGAGGCTGGCGGCGCCGGCGTCGTCGAGGGCGCGGCCGAGGGCGTTGGCGAGTGCGGGCATGCCACCGCTCTCGGCCACCACCACCCGGCGGCCCGCCACGTTGCGGGGGCTGCTGCGCAGGTCGATGCGCTCCTGCACCCCGGCCTTGGTGGTGGTGCCGGTGCGGCCGCCGACCCGGCCGAGCACGTCGAGGGCGTCGGGCCCGAACACCCCGTCGGTGGTCAGCCCGGCGTTGCGCTGGAAGTCGGTGAGCGCGGCGGCGGTCTGGGGCCCGAAGATGCCGTCGACCCGACCCGCGTGGAAGCCCAGCTCGCTGAGCCGCAGCTGCAGCTCCGCGACGTCGTCGCCACGCAGCATCGGCGCGCGCTGGTAGAGCAGCCGGTCGCCCAGGTGGTAGCTCGCCTCGATGAGGGCCGACCAGGTCTGCGGTCCGCAGATGCCGTCGACGCGCAGGCCCTGCCGCTCCTGGAAGGTGCGCACGGCCTCGAGGGTGCCGGTGCCGAAGTGCCCGGGGGCGTCGGCCACCTGCGCGACCTCGCAGCGGATGAGCCGCTGCTGCAGGTCGCGCACGGCATCGCCGGAGGCTCCCCGGGCGAGTGGGAGGCCCGGCAACGGCGGGCGGGTCTGGTCGGTGTTCAAGGTGTCATCGTCCCACGCATCGCGGGGTCCGAGACGCATCTTGGTCCGACGCGACCCGCTCTGGCAATCGACACGGTCAGATGAAGTCGCCCAGCTCCTCGAGCAGCTGACCCTTGCCCTTGGCGCCGACGAGGCGCTTCGCCACCTGGCCGTCCTTGAAGACGAGGAGGGTGGGGATGCTCATCACGCCGTAGCGGAGGCTGGCGTCGGGGTTGGCGTCGACGTCGATCTTCGCGAACTGCAGCTTGCCGGCCTGCTCGACAGCGAGCTCACCGACGATGGGGGCGATCATCTTGCAGGGGCCGCACCAGTCGGCCCAGAAGTCGACGACCACGGGGACGTCGGACGCGTTGATCTGCTCGTCGAAGGTGGAGTCGGTCAGGGTGAGGATGCCGTCGGCAGCCATGGGTTCCTCCTGTGAGGTCGGTGGCCCGGAGGTCACCAGTCGGGTAGATCGGTGGTGCCGTGGTCGGTGGCCTCGAGCCACCGCTCCGCGTCGATGGCCGCCATGCAACCGGAGCCGGCTGCGGTGATGGCCTGGCGGTAGGTCTGGTCCTGCACGTCGCCGCAGGCGAAGACGCCCTGGACGCTCGAGCGGGTGCCGTCGTGGGTGATGAGGTAGCCGTTGCCCTCGAGCTCGAGCTGGCCCTTGAAGAGGCCGGTGTTGGGCTGGTGGCCGATGGCCACGAAGAGGCCGGTGACGTCGAGGGTGGAGACCTCGTCGGTGCCGGTGTCGCGAAGCTTGACGCCCGCAAGCTTCTCGTCGCCGATGAGCGACTCGACCGTGCTGTTCCACTGGAAGCGGATCTTGGGGTTGGCCCGGGCCCGGTCCTGCATGATCTTCGACGCCCGCAGCTGGTCGCGGCGATGGACGAGGGTGACGGTCTCGGCGAACTTGGTGAGGAAGGTGGCCTCCTCGACGGCGGAGTCGCCGCCTCCGACCACGGCGATGTGCTGGCCGCGGAAGAAGAAGCCGTCGCAGGTGGCGCACGTGGAGACCCCGTGGCCGATCAGCTCCTGCTCGCGCTCGACGCCGAGGAGCAGCGACTGGGCACCGGTGGAGACGATGATCGACTGGGCACGGAACGTAGGCTCCGGCGCCGCAGGGTCGCCCACCCAGATGCTGAAGGGGCGCTGGGACAGGTCGACCCGGCTCACCCGCTCGGTCAGGAACTCGGCGCCGAAGCGGGCGGCCTGGTTCCGGAAGTTCTCCATGAGCTCGGGGCCCATGACGCCCTCGGGGAACCCGGGGTAGTTCTCGACGTCGGTGGTGAGCATCAGCTGGCCACCCGGCTGGTCGGACGTGCTCGAGGGCTCACCCTCGATGACGAGGGGCGCGAGGTTGGCACGGGCGGTGTAGATCGCGGCGGTGAGCCCGGCGGGCCCGGAGCCGATGATGACGAGGTTGCGGACATCGCCTGTGCTGGTCACGTGGGGTCCTTGACGAAGTGGTGGGAACGGCCGGTCCAACCGGTCCACGGGTACGGGTATTCCGGGCGGCGACGTGGCGACGGGCACCGCGTCGTGGCATGCCTGCGGCGTGCCGGAGGCGCGACGACCTGCGTCAGGCGGTGCCCTTGGACGCCTTGGCGGCCTTCGACCACAGCACGATGCCGACGATGCTGAACACCGTGCCGAGCGCGAGGTCGGTGATCCAGACGCGGTTGCCGGTGAGGTACACGGTGATCACCCGCACCAGCAGGATGGTGACGAGGATGAAGGCCACGATGGCCACCAGCACCCCGAAGGTGCCGTAGACCACCATCCGGGCGCCGGTGATGGCCGGTCCCGTGGTCTTGTCGCGCACCGTGCCGACGGTCTGCACGATGAGGTCGGTGGCCTGGTCGGGCCACGAGGGCGGCGCAGCCGGGGGCGCGGCCGGTGGCACGGCGGAGGGCGCGACAGGGGGCGCGGCGGGCTCGACAGGCATGGCGGGCAGCATAGATCGGCCAGCCGTGCGCCCTCGGCCTGCGCCGCCCGTGCCGCGGCGCGGTCGCGGCGTGGCCCGCTCAGTAGTCGATGGCGAGGCGGACGCGACAGGTGCCGGCGTCGGCGGCGAGGCCGCGGATGCCGGCGGGCTCGGACTTCGTGGCCGGCAGGTGGAACGTGGCCACCAGCACCGGGGTGGAGCCGACGGTGGCCGAGGCGGAGCTCACCATCGAGCCGAGGGGCCGCTCGCTGGTGTGGGTCAGGACCGACGTGCAGCGGGCGAGCGACTGCGTCGTCACCGGTGGGAGGGGCGACAGCGTGGTCGACGGGCCTGCGGTGGTGGGCGAGCTGCCGGCCTTGGGGCGCAGCGTGGTCGGGTCGAGCCGGCGGACCGCGTCGCGCAGGGCGGCGTCGGAGGCGAAGTGACCGAGCGACCGCAAGGTCGTGAGGGGCGCGGTGGTGGCGGGCGAGGCGGCCGAGGTGGTGGTCGTGGCGCGCGAGGAGCGGTGGCCGGTCACGACCAGCGCGATCCCGACCGCGGCCACGAGGGTCAGCGCCAGGAGCACCACCAGGTGCCGGCGGAACCTCGGGTCGGCCCGTTGCGGGGCCGCGCTCACCCGGTGACCCCGAGCTCCGCGATTTGGACCTGGCCGTCGGTGGCGAGGCGGGTGATCCACACCAGTACGGCCTGCCCGTTGGTGTTGCCCAGGCTCACGTCGGTGCGGCCCGCCTGGATGGCGGCCTTCGTGGCCACCGGCTTGCCCCACGAGGCCAACGTGGTGCCCGGGCGCTGGGCGGTGACGTAGATCGACGCGCTCCACCCGCTCGACGGGCTGGTGATGCTCAGGGTGTGCAGGGCGTGGACGCCGGCCAGGGTCACGTAGATGCCGACCCCCGGCTTGAGCCGCGTGATCTCGCCGCCCACCTGGTAGGTCTCGGTGTGCCAGGTGGTGGTGGGCTTGCCGTCGATGACGTTGGCGGCCTCACCGTTGTCCTCGACCCCGTCGCCGTCGGGGTCGAAGGGCACCGCGCTGGTCAGCTTCAGGGCCACCGGCGCCGCGACCGTGGTCGGGGTGGGGGTCGAGGAGCCGAACAGCCGGTGGGCAGCGTCGGTCTGCCCGAACAGCACCCCCGCCACGCCCAGCGCCACGGCCACGAGGACGATGAGCAGCGTGGGCAGCAGCCAGCCGCGCTCGGTCTCGCGGAACGACGGGGTGGGCTCCGCCTCGGCGGCCGCGCCGACGGTGGCGGGCACGCCCCGGACCCGGCCGATGCCGGCCGGTGGCGTGGCGGAGCGGGGCACCACCGTGGGGTCGGTGATGGTGGTCTGGTCGATCACCGGGGGGAGGTCGGGGACCTGTCCCTGGAAGGCGGCGAGGAGCGACGCCCGGAACTCGGCGGCGTCGGCGAAGCGGTCGGCCGGGTGCCGTGCGAGCGCCCGCAGGACCACGTCCTCGATGGGGCGGGGGATGCCGGCGCGCAGCTGGCGCGGCCGCAACGGGGCCTGGTGGAGCCGGGCGATGGCCGTGGCCGTGTCGGTGTCGGCGAGGAACGGCGGGCGGCCGCAGAGCGCCTCGTAGAGGACGACGCCGAGCGAGTAGAGGTCGGTCCGACCGTCGACCGGCCCGCCCTCGACCTGCTCCGGGGCGAGGTACTTGGCCGTGCCGATCATGGCGCCGTCGACGGTGAGGTCGGCGCCCTCGAAGGCCTTGGCGATGCCGAAGTCGGCGACGAGGACCCGTTCGTCGGTGGAGAGCAGGATGTTGGCGGGCTTGATGTCGCGGTGCACCACGTGGGCGCGGTGGGCGGTGTCGAGCGCGTCGGCCACCTGCACGCCGATGGCCACCACCTCGGGCGTCTCGAGGACGTGCTGCTCGTCGAGCCGCTTGCGCAGGGTGGTGCCCCGCACCAGCTCCATCACGATGGCCTCGAGGTCGGGCTCGCTGACCGTGTCGTAGATGGAGACGATCGAGGGGTGGCTCAGGCGGGCCGCGGCGATGGCCTCGTGGCGGAAGCGCTCGACGAACGCGGCGTCGCTGGCCAGGTGGGTGTGCAGCAGCTTGACGGCCACGCTGCGGGCGAGGACCTCGTCCTCGGCCTCCCACACCTGCGCCATGCCGCCGGTGGCGATGGGGTGCAGCAACCGGTACCGCCCCGCGAGGAGGCGGCCGGCTCGATCGGTTCGTGCAGCTGTGGGGGGCGGCGAGCCAGGGTCGTCCACGACGCCCCAACGGTACTTGCCGGGGTGCTGCTCCCCGTTACTCGCTGGCGCCCTTCGGCACGATCCAGGAGGCGCCGATGATGCGCGGGCCGCCGTGGGCGCCGATGGTGGCGCCGATGATGCTGGTGGTGAAGTCGCCGGGGGCGTAGCGGTCGGCGAAGAGGGCGATGTACTCGTCGTAGTCGGGCGCGTAGCCGTGGGGCAGCGCCAGGTGCTCGACGTCGCCGGCCGCGAACACCTTGTCGCGCAGCCAGAGCATCTCCTTCTTGCGCGTCCGCAGCTTGGCGGCCTCCTCGACCCGGCCGGTGCTGATGTCGACGATGGGCTTGATCGACAGCAGGCCACCGATCATCGCCTGGGCACCGCCGATGCGGCCGCCCTTCTTCAGGTTCTCGAGGGTGTCGAGCCCACCGAAGATGCGCGTGCGGGACGCCAGGTCGGCGCAGAGGGCCACGATGTCGTCGGGGGAGCGCCCGTCGGCGGCGGCCTTGGCCGCTTCGATGACCTGGACCGCCAGCCCGGACGTGATCGACTTGGAGTCGACGACCACGACGTCGACGATGCCCTCGACCTCCTTGGCCGCGGTGCGCGCCGACTGGATGGTGGCCGAGAGCTCCTCGGACATGTCGATGCAGACGATCGAGTCGGCGCCCTCGTCCTTGAGCCGGCGGAACGCGGCCGCGAACTTGCCCGGCGAGGGCGCGGCGGTGGCGGGCAGCTCGTCGGAGGTCTCCATGCGCGCGTAGAACTGCTCGGCGCTCAGCTCCTCACGGTCGACGAACTCCTCGTCGCCGAAGCGGATGGTGAGCGGCACCACGGCGATGCCGAGTTGGTCGACCACGTCCTGTGGCAGGTCGGACGCGCTGTCGGTGACGATGCGTACTCCGGTCATGGGGCTCCTTCGCAGAGGTCGGGCCGAGAGGACACGACCTCGGGAAGCATCGCGCCGGGAGCGGCGAGACGTTGGAGTGGGGGCTCCCCACCGTGGCGCGACGTCGTGCCAGCGGCGTTCCGGGTTCGTGCCGGGCCTTCGTGATCGGACCCGCGCCGGGCGGCAGGGGTTACAAACCCGGCGCGCCCGACCTCAGGTGGGGACGTGGTCCCCGCCCTCGGTCCGCTCCCCATCGACCTCGGCGATGGTGATGAGGTCGGCCGGCCGGATCCGCGCGGCGCGGCGCGCCCGTCGGGTGAGCCACACGTGGCGCCCCCACCAGACGAAGAGGAACACGAGCGCGCCGATGGTCAGCGCCAGGCCGACCCCCGAGATGGTGGTGGACCGCACGGTGAACCGGGTCTCGCCGAGCAGGAGCCCGCCGCCGGGGGAGGTGACGCGGATGCGCAGGGTGGACTCGCCGGGGGTGGTGACGCGCACCCGCAGCGCCCGGTGCTCGACCGTTCCCGTGACGACGACGGTCTGCACCTCGCCGCCGGGGAACTGCAGCCGGCCGCCGCCGTCGAGGTGGAGCTCGACCGTGATCGGGCCCCCCATGTCGTTGCGGATGGTGAAGGGGATGCTGGCGCTGCGGGAGGTGAGCGTGACCGTCTGGCGGTCGGGGAGGTGGATGTGGGGCCCGGCGGCGGCCACGTGGCCGTTGATGGCGGCGAGGTAGCGGCTCACCTGCACCGGTCCGAGGTCACGGCTCGAGGCCACCGCGAGGGTGGTGCGCAGCTCGGCGACGTCGCGGGTGAGGCGGCTCGGCCGGTTGGTGGTGACCAGGCGCTCGTAGTCGTCCACTCGGCTGGTGGTGGCCTGCAGGCGGGCGGCGAAGGCGCTGAGGTCGGCCGGCGGGGTGTCGCGGAGCTGGCGCACCAGCGGTCCGCCGGTGCTGGGATCGGTCGCGACCGGCACGGTGTCGAACAGGCGCTGCAGGGTAGTGGGCCGCACCAGCGGGAGCGCACCCGAGCCTGCAGGAGGTGAGGCGGTCTCGAGCGCGGTGCGCAGCGCGGCCAGGAAGGCGGGGTCGGGGTTGGTGCCCGACGGGGGCAGCAGGACCGCGGCGCGCACCGTCGCCGGCGCGTCGAGCGCGAGCATCCCGAGGTCGGCGACGACCTGGTTGGCGCCCAGCACGGGGTCGGTCGCCGCGAAGTGGTGCTGGAGGTCGGCGTCGACCTGCAGGGCCCGGACCTGGCGGGTGCCCCCTGCCGACAGCAGGAACGGCTGGGTGCCGGTGAGGTTCTGCGAGATCGGCACGAGGGAGGCGTCGGGCACCAGGACCTGCCGCACCCCCTGCTGGTCGAGCCAGGAGAGCGTGGCCGGGGTGGCGGTGGTCGAGGCGGGCGGGCTCTCGAGCCCGAGCACCCACGAGCGCACGTTCGGCGCGTGCAGGCGGGTCGCGAGGGTGGCGTCACCGCGCTGGAGGAGCCCCAGGAGCGTTCCCGACAGCGAGGGCTGGGCCACGTAGCCGGGCAGGTCGACGTCGACGTAGGTCTGGGCGAGCACGCTCCGGGTGCCGAGGGCCACGTCGAGCTGGACGAGCAGCTGCTGGTCGGCGGCGACGGGGCTCCGGGCGAGCGCGTCGAGCAGCTCGGGCGACGCCACGAGGTCGAGCGGCGGTGCCGAGGGACCGGGCGACTCGAGGGCGGTGAGCTCGGCGCGCACGTAGGAGCGCACGGCCGGGGTGACCACGATGGTGCCGTCGGGTCGGTGCGATGGGGGCGCCAGGAGGGGCACGACGGTGCCGACGCGCAGCGGCTCCTGGGTGGACGGTTGCCCGTCGGCGGGTTTGGACGGCAGGCGGACCACATAGCTGACCAGCGACGTGACCGGGCTGCCCGTCGGGTCGACGACGCGCAGCTCGAGCGGGTACACGCCCTCGCCGCCGAGGGTGATGGCCCCCGGCGCCGGGTCGGTGCCGTCGCTCAGCGAGAAGGTCACCGTGGCGTCGGTGGACGTGACCTGGTGCGCAGGGAGCTTCACCTCGGGCAGGAAGGCGATCTCGCCCGTCTGGGTCGTGCCGTTCATCGACTCGAGCAACTCCGACCGGTTGTGCATCTGGTCGTGCAGCACCGGGACCACGCTGCCGCCGGCAGGGGGGTCGGTCACGTGGACGGTGGCCCGCACCCGGCCGTTCGGCGCGACCCAGGCGTTCTGCGACAGCAGCGTGATCGTCGGTCCGGTGGGCGGGGCGGCGGCGGGGCGCGCGCGACGGCCTGGCGTCGCCGGCGCCCCCGCGGCGGCGGCCCTGGTCGGCGGTCGTCCCCAGGCGACGAGCACCGCGACGCAGGCCGCGACCGCCAGGGCCGAGACCCAGGGTCGGTTGGGGGGCGAGGGGCGAGGGGCCCGTGAGCCGGCGCGCAGGGTCACGTGGGCGACGGTCCGACGGCCCACGTCAGCACGGCGAGGCCGTCGGGCTGGTCGACGAAGCCGAGCTGGCGGTAGAGGCGCAGCGCGCTGTCGTTGCCGAGCTGGGTGTTGACGACCGCCTGCTCCACCCGGTGGCGGCGCATCCACCAGAGCCCGTCGACGACGAGGGCGCGGCCGATGCCGTGACGCTGGTGGGCGGGGTCGACGGCGAGGCGCTGGAGGTAGCCCCGGGGCCCTGAGCGGCCACACACCGCGTAGCCGGCGAGACCGGCGCGGCCGCCCGGCGCCTTGGCCACGCGGAAGCGGTGGGCGGGCGTGGCCTCGATGGCGTCGGACAGGCCCGACTCGTCGAGGCGCCAGAAGGGCTCGAACGCGAGGTGGTCGACCACCAGCGCGGCGGTGCGGTCGTTGCGCCGGGCGCGGCGCAGCTCGGAGGTCCGCCCCCGCTCGGGGAGCACCTGCAGGTCGTGCGCGAGCAGGTGGAGCTGCTCGTGGACGCGGAACCCGGCGTCGAGGAACGGGAGCTGCTCGCGGCGGCTCAGGGCCCCGGTGAGCACCTGGGTGATGCCTCGACCGGCCAGCACGTCGACGCACTCGTGGACGCCGCGGGCCGAGGGCGCGGGCGCGTCGGGGACGGGCACGAGCACGGCGACGCCGAGCTGACCGCGCCAGCGGCTCACGCGGAGTCGGTCGGGGCCGACGTGGAGGAGCTCGTGGGTGGTCACAGAGCGGAACGGTCCGCGCGTCGCATGGGACGAGGATACGACGCGGCCCCGGCCACACCGGAGAAAGCGGCATGGTCGCTGCCCGATGACCGGGTCGGCGGGGCGTACTCTCACTGCCCGTGAGCGTCCTGTTCCTCAGCCACCCGCGGTTCTGGGACCACGACTCGGGGCGCGGCCACCCCGAACGGCCGACGCGCCTCGACGCGGTCCGGCGCGGCGCCGAGCGTGCCGGCGTCCTCGAGGCCCTGGTGCCCGTCGAGCCGCGGGCCGCCACGCCCGAGGAGCTGGGCGCGGTGCACCCGGCGGCCTACGTGGCCGCCGTCGAGCAGTTCTGCGCCACCGGTGGCGGCAACCTCGACCCCGACACCCACGTGGGCATCCACTCGTCGGAAGCCGCCCGCCTCGCGGCCGGCGCGGGCCTCGACGCCATCGAGCGGCTCGACGCGGGCGAGGCCGACGCGGCGTTCTGCGCGGTCCGGCCGCCGGGCCACCACGCCCGGCCCGCCCGCGCGATGGGCTTCTGCCTGTTCAACAACGTGGCCGTGGCCGCGGCGACGCTCGCGAACCGGGGCGAGCGGGTCCTGGTGGTCGACTACGACGCCCACCACGGCAACGGCACGCAGGAGGCGTTCTACGACGATCCGCGCGTCACCTACGTGTCGTTCCACGAGTGGCCCCTCTACCCGGGCACCGGCTCGCTCGACGAGACCGGGGGGCACGAGGCGCGGGGCACCACCATCAACGTGCCGCTCCCGGCAGGCGCCACCGGCGACGTCTACCTCCGGGGCATCGACGACCTCGTCGACCCCTTCGTCGAGTCGTGGCGACCCACCTGGGTGCTCGTGTCGGCCGGCTTCGACGCCCACTGGCGCGACCCGCTCACGGGCCTCGAGCTCAGCAGCGCCGACTTCGGGGACCTCACCGCGCGGCTCGTCTCGCTCGCGCCACCCGGACGGCGCCTCGTGTTCCTCGAGGGCGGCTACGACCTCGAGGGCGTGGCCGACTCGGCCGGCGCGGCCCTGGCCGCGCTGCTCGGCGAGCGCTTCCGACCCGAGCCGCCCAGCTCGGGCGGCCCCGGTGACCACGTCGTCGATGCCGCGGCCCTGACCAGGCGGGACCTCAACATCGAGCCCGGCACGGCCGACGAGAGATGACGAGAGAAGCGGCGGCGTCGGGTACCCCCGGCGCCTCGACGCTGTTCGCCTTCGGAGGGGACGTGCCGTGACGGAGCTCAACGACCTGCTGCAGTACCTGATCGAGCAGCGCGGCTCCGACCTGCACGCGAAGGCCGGCTCCGTGCCGCACATCCGGGTGAACGGCAAGCTCGAGCGGACCCCCTTCGAGCCGAGCAGGCCCTCGGAGATCGAGGCCGTGGTGGCCGAGCTGCTGCCGGTGTCGCGCAGCCAGGAGCTCGCCGAGCAGGGCCAGATCAGCGTGGCGCACGGGGTGTCGGGCCTCGGCCGCTTCCGGGTGAACGTGTACCGCCAGCGCGGGTCCTACGGGCTGTCGGCGCGCTGGGTGGTGCCGGGCGCGCCCGCCATCGGTGCCCTCAAGCTGCCCGCGGCCGTCGAGAAGCTCGCCAGCGAGGAGCGCGGCCTGGTGCTCGTCACCGGCCCGGCCGCATCGGGCAAGACCACCACCGCGGCCGCCATCCTCGATCACGTCAACACCACGCGGTCGGTCCACATCATCACCCTCGAGGACCCCATCGAGGTGCTGCACGCCGACAAGAGCTCGATGGTGAGCCAGCGCGAGATCGGCAACGACACCCGGACCTTCGCCGAGGCGATGCGGCGCGTCAACCGCCTCGACCCCGACGTGATCTTCGTGTCGGAGCTGCGCGACGCCGAAACCGTGCACGAGGTGCTGTCCGCCGCCGCGTCGGGCCACCTCGTCATCGCCACCCTGACGACGGTCTCGGCGCCCGAGGCCATCAGCCAGATCGTCGACTACTTCCCCCTCGACCAGCACCTGCAGATCCGCCACTCGCTGGCGCGCACGCTGCGGGGCGTGGTCACCCAGCGGCTGCTCGACCGGGCCGACGGCGACGGGCGGGTGCCGGCGGCCGAGATCCTGGTGAACACCGCCAAGGTGTTCGACGCCATCGTGGCCGGTGCCGACGCCGACGAGCTCGAGCGGCTCATGCAGGAGGGCCAGTACTACGGGATGCAGACGTTCGACCAGTCGCTGGTGGCGCTGCACCACGACGGCGAGGTGGGCCTGCGCGAGGCCCTGAGCGTGGCCAAGCAGCCCGAGGAGCTGCGGATCGCCCTCCAGCAGGCGGGGATGAGCTCCGACTTCTGAGGCCGGGCGCGGGTCGCCATCGGTCGATTCGGCACCGTCCTTGAGCCGTCTTCTTGACCGATTGTTACTGCTGGGTAATATGGCTGTGACCGACGGCACGCCTGACGCCGCCGTCCCACTCCAGCCCCTGCCCGGAGGTCCCACCGTGCGATCCCGTCGCCTGTTCCTCGCTCCGCTCGCGCTCGGCGTGGCGCTCCTCCTGACCGCCTGCAACGGCCTCGTCGGCCAGCACGCGGTGTACACCCGGCAGGGCACCCAGACCATCACCGGCACCGCCCCAGCCCGCTCGAACGACCCGCT
>Ga0302299_10001071_pt1 | contig 16223 bp, 14 predicted proteins | sample III_Fen_N3_4_FD_198795 | JGI IMG/M metagenome (GOLD analysis project Ga0302299, IMG submission 198795) | Peat permafrost microbial communities from Stordalen Mire near Abisko, Sweden - III_Fen_N3_4 | ecosystem: Environmental > Terrestrial > Soil > Wetlands > Permafrost | place: Sweden: Abisko... | reverse complement strand
GAGCGCCCACCCCGCGACCGTCAGGCGGGAACCGAGGAGAAGCGCCGCCTCATCATCGACGCCGCCGTTCGCGTCTTCGCCCGCGACGGCTACCACACCTCGCGCGTCGGTGACATCGCCGAGGAGGCGGGCGTCGCACACGGGCTTCTCTACCACTACTTCTCGTCCAAGGAGGAAGTGCTCGCGACGCTCTTCCGAGAGAACTGGGGCGAGCTGCTCGGGCGGTTCGAGCGGGTGGAGCAGTCCGACGAGGCGGCCGACGAGCAGCTGCGTGGGATCGCCAAGATCCTCCTGCGCACATGGAGGAACGACCCTGACCTCGTCCGGGTGATGGTGCGCGAGGTCGCGCGGAGCTCGCACCTCCAGGCGCAGGTCGACGAGATTGGAATGGGCTTTGCCACGATCCAGCGGGTGATCGAGCGCGGCCAGCAGCAGGGGGTGTTCCGCGACGACCTCGACTCGCGTCTCGCGAGCTGGATCTTCTACGGCGGGCTCGAGGAGATCCTCACCGGCTGGGTTCTCGGCCAGCTTCCCGACGGTGACGAGGAGGTCGCCCGTGCCGAGCGGACGATCGTCGACGTCGTCTGCGGCGGTCTCTCGGTGCGGCGCCAGAGCGGGTGAAAGGCTCCGGGCTCGCACGCGGCGCCGCGGCGCCGTCGGCCGGTGCGGCGCCTGCCGCTGCGCCGCTCGCTGAGATCTCCTCCAGCGCAGGCACGATCGTCAAGCTCGGCGTCGGCGCGCTCGGGCTTGCGTGGTCGCTGACGACGACGGCCGCCTATCTGCCGCCCGTGCTCGGCAAGTACACCGAGTCCACGTCGCTGATCGGGGCCGTGCTCGCTGCGGAAGGCGTCTTCGCACTGACGCTGCCGCTCGTGATAGGGCCCTGGAGCGATACGTTCCACACGCCGATGGGCCGGCGGCGGCCGTTCATGCTCGTCGCGATCGGGCCGATCGGCTTCTGCCTCGCCCTGATGACGTTCATGCCCAACCTGTGGACGACGGCGTTACTCGTCTTCGCGTTCTTCTTCGCCTACTACGTGTACGAGCCGCCCTACCGCGGCCTCTACCCCGACCTCCTCCCGGAAGGGGTCTACGGCCGTGCGCAGGGCGTCCAGCACCTCTTCCGCGGGATCGCGCTCGGCGGCGCCCTCATCGGCGGCGGCGTGCTCTACCACCTCTGGGAGCCCGCCCCGTTCCTCGCCGCTGCGGGCATCGTCACCGCGGCGTGTCTCGTCCCCGTCCTCTTCCTTACCGAGGACGGGGGCCACGGGCGCGTCTTCGAGGGCGTCGGCACGTACGTGCGTCACTCGTGGCGCGTGCTGCGGCGGAATCCCAAGGTGGGGCGCTTTCTGCTCGCGAACGCGGCGTGGGAGGGGACGTTCGCGGGCGCACGCACCTTCGTCGTCCTCTACGTGACGGAGGGTCTGGGGGAGCCGCTGTCCACGTCGACCCTCGTGCTCGCCGCCGTTGCGGCCGGCTACGTGCTGTCGGCTCTCGTGGCGGGACCGGTCGGCGACCGCTTCGGCCTCGCCCGCACGATCACCTGGTGCGCCCTCGTCTACGGGCTTGGGCTGCTCGGAGGCGGCCTCGCGACACAGTGGCACGCCTGGTACCTCGCGGTGATCTTCGTCGTTGCCGTCTTCGGAGGCTCGGTCATGACCCTCGCCTGGGGGCTGCTCTTCAAGCTCATGCCGGAAGGCGACCGGGGGGCCATCTCGGGCCTTGCGACCACGACGAAGGGGATCGGCCTCATCGTCGGGACGCTCCTGGCGGGGATCCTGATCGACGTCCTCCGCCCGTATCTGCCTGCCACCGACGGCTATCAGGTCCTCTGGCCCATCCTCGCCGTCCCGATCCTGCTCTCGGTGCCTCTCGTCTCGTCCCTGATCGGCGCCGAGAAGGGCGCTGCGACATTCACAGCTGACTCTTAACTGCAGGTGCTGTACTTGGCAGTGGCAGGCAGGCCGGACGCCGTCTGCCCTCGCGCAACCGAAAAGGAGCAGCACGTGACGAAGCGGATGACACAGATCGTCGTGATCGGGGCGTTTGCAGCGCTTCTCGCGATCGGAGCGGGAGCCGCCGTCGCGGGCGGCGGGCTCGGGGACCAGCAGACGTTCCTGAACGACGTGGCGAAGCGGCTGAACGTCACGCCTGAGCAGCTGAAGGCGGCCCTGAAGGGCGCCTCCGAGGACCGGATCGACGCCGCCGTCGCGGCCGGGAAGATCACGAAGGCACAGGGCGACGCGATGAAGCAGCGCGTGGCGCAGGGCGGGATGCCGTTCTTCGGCGGCGGCCATCACGGCGGCTTCGGGCACGGCGGGCCGATGTCAATGAGCGCCGCGGCGAGCTACCTCGGCCTGACCGAGACCGAGCTCCACACGCAACTCGAGTCGGGCAAGACGCTCGCCCAGATCGCGAAGGACAAGGGCAAGACGGTCGACGGCCTCAAGAAGGCGATCACCGACCAGGCCAAGAAGACGCTCGACGCGGCCGTCAAGGCGGGGACGATCACCCAGGCCCAGGCCGACGAGATGCTCACGCGGATGAGCGGGCACCTCGACGACATGGTCAACGGCACCGGCCCGATGCACGGCGACGGCGATGGGGATCACGGCTTCGGCGGGCCGCCGCCCGGGATGCAGCCGAACGGCATGCAGCCGAACGGGATGCACGGCGGCATGCAGGGATCCGGCACGTTCTAGCCTGGTCGGGGACCACTTCGGAGGGGCCGGCCAGGCCGGCCCCTCCGGAGCGCTCCTAGCCCCCGAGCGACACCCGCAGCTTCGTCAGCGCCCGGGCGCGATGGGCGTCCTGGAGGCGTACGACGGCGTCCACGTCGCCTGCCTCGAGCGCGGCGATGATGGCGCGATGCGCGCGGTCGGCCGCGGCGGCCTCACCCGGGAGGACGTAGTAGAGAGCGCGGTAGGCCTCTGTCGAGTCCCAGAGCAGGCCGATCAGGCGAGCGGCGGGGCGGCTACCGGCGAGCCCGTGGAGGCGGTCGTGGAAGCGCCGATTGGCGGCGAGCTGCCCGGCGACGTCTCCGGCCGCTGCGGCCGCCCAGCAGGCGTCCGCCGCCTCCTGGAGCGCCGCCAGGTCGGCCGGCGTGGCGGCCGCGACGCCGCGACGGAGGGCGTCCGTCTCGAGCAGCCGGCGGAGCCGGTACACCTCCTCGAGCTCCTCGAGATCGAGCTCCGTCACCGCGTAGCCGCGCCGCGGGCGGTAGGTGACGAGCCCCTCACCCGCGAGCGCGCGCAGCGCCTCGCGCACGGGGATCATGCTCACCCGCGCGCGCTCGGCCCAGGCTTCCTGGTTGATGCGCTGCCCGGGCCGCAGCTCACCGTCCAGGATCGCGGCCCGCAACGTGGCCGCGGCGCGATCCTGGGCGGTCGGCGTCCGTGCGGCCGCAACCGCCATCGCTAGCGGAAGGCCGGGGTGCCGGTGAGCGCCCCTCCGACCACGAGCGTGTGCACCTCGTGCGTCCCCTCATAGGTCAGTACCGACTCGAGGTTGTTCATGTGCCGGATCACTGGGTACTCGAGCGTGATCCCGTTGCCCCCGAGAATGGTGCGGGCGCTGCGGCACACCTCGATCGCGCCGCGCACGTTGCCCATCTTGCCGAGGCTGACGTGCTCCGGGCGAAGCGTGCCGGTGTCCTTCATCCGGCCGATGTGGAGCGCCACCAGCGAAGCGCGGTTGATCTCGAGGGCCATCTCGGCGAGCTTCTGCTGAGTCAGCTGGTAGGCCGAGATCGGCTTCTCGAACACGATCCGGGTCTTCGAGTACTCGAGTGCCGCCTCGAAGCAGGCCCGGGCGGCGCCGACGGCGCCGAAGACGATCCCGAAGCGCGCCTCGTTGAGGCAGGAGAGCGGGCCCCTGAGGGACTTCGCGCCCGGCAGCACGCTCGCGGCGGGCACGCGCACCTCGTCGAGCACGAGCTCCGAGGTCACCGACGCGCGAAGCGACAGCTTCTTGTGGATCTCCGGCGCCGAGAAGCCCGGCATTCCCTTCTCGACGATGAAGCCGCGGATCTCGCCGTCCTCCGTGCGCGCCCAGACGACCGCGATGTCGGCGACCGTCCCGTTCGTGATCCACATCTTGTTGCCGCTGATGATCCAGTCGGAGCCGTCGCGCCGGGCGTGCGTCCGCATCGTGCCCGGGTCAGAGCCTGCGTCGGGCTCGGTCAGGCCGAAGCAGCCGATCACCTCACCGGAGTGCATCCGCGGCAGCCACTGCTCCTTCTGCTCCTCCGAGCCCCAGCGCCAGATCGCGAACATGGCGAGGGATCCCTGCACGGAGACGAGGCTGCGGATCCCGGAGTCGCCCGCTTCGAGCTCGAGGCACGTGAGGCCGTACGCCACGGCGCTCGCACCCGGGAGGCCGTAGCCCTCGAGGTGCATGCCGAAGAGGCCGAGCTTCGCGACCTCGGCGACCACCTCGCGGGGCAGGACGCCACGCTCGAACCAGTCGCCCACCTCGGGCACGATCTGCTCGCGCACGAACTGCCGCACGGTGTCGCGGATGGCTTTCTCCTCGTCGTCGAGGAGCGCGTCGATGGCGAGGAAGTCGAGCGGATCGAGCGCGGGCTGCGCGTCCGTGGTGACGGCCATGGTGGAGGACCTCCGGGTGCGGGGCGGGCGGAAAGAGTGGGGAAATTCTATAGAAAAAGGGGTGGGCGGCGACTCGCTACGCTGGTCTGCATCGACCGTGCACGCTCAGCCGGTCGCCTCTGTGCGATCCTCGTCGTCGGCGCACTGCTGCTCGTGGCAGTTGCCGCCGCGACGGCCCGGACGGCCGGGCCGTACCAGGCGTCGGACATCGTCGTCCCCGCGCCGAGCCTCGGGGGCGAGCTACGGGCCACCGTCGTGCTCCCGCCGGGCTACGCAACGTCCGGCAAGCGCTACCCGGTCGTCTACTTCCTCCACGGGCTCCCCGCGCTGCCCTTCTCCTACCGGGGCGTGGGCTTCCTCCGGCGGGCGCTCTCGGCGATCGGTGGCGATGCCATCCTCGTCGCGCCGCAGGGCGCTCGGGATGGCGACGGCGACGGCGAGTACCTCGACTGGGGGCCGGGGCGGAACTGGGAGGCGGCGATCGCACGCGACCTCCCACGCTCTGTCGACGCGCGCTACCGGACGATCCGGAGTCGGCGTGCCCGGGCACTCGTGGGGCTCTCGGCCGGCGGCTACGGCGCGGTGCTGCTCGCGCTGCACCACCTGGAGGACTTCGGCGTCGTCGAGTCGTGGAGCGGCTACTTTCACCCGACCGACCCCTCGGGGACGCAATCCCTCGATCTCGGCTCGGCCACCGCCAACGCGCGCGCGAGCGCGCACGCGCTGATCGGGTCGCTGCGCATGGACGAGCGCCGGCGCCCGACCTTCCTCGCGTTCTACGTCGGCAGCGGTGACGCCCGCTTCCGGGGCGAGAACGAGCGGTTCGACGCCGAGCTTCGCGCGGCCCGGATCCCCCACCTCTTCCGCGTCTACCCGGGCGGGCACGAGAGCGCCGTCTGGTCGGCGCATGCCGGCGACTGGCTGCGGCTCGCCCTGAAGCACCTCCGCCCGGCGACCTGAGCCTCAGGGGCCGAGGGCCCAGACGAGTCCGGCCGAGAGCTGGAGGCCGTACTGCCGCCCACGATCGGCCTCGAGCACGAGGGCGTGCCGCACCCCCAGGCGCTGGAGCTCGTGGGCGAAGTCGACGCTCTCCTGCTCGGTGAACCAGTGGCTGTGAGAGGGGCCGCTGCCGACGAAGATTCGCGTGCCGAGGCGACGCATCGTCGGCGCCTGCGCTTCCGCGAGGAGCGCCGGGTCGTTGGCAGCGATCTCCTCCGTGGAGGCGTGCTTGAACGGGCCGTCGTGCAGCGGGTGGAAATAGCCGCTCCAGGATTCGATCGTGCCGAACAATCCGGGTGCCCTGAGGCCGATGTCCGCCGCCCCGAAGCCGCCTGCGGAGAGCCCGGCGATCGTTCGACCCCGCCGACTGGCGAGCGTGGGGAGGTGCGCGTCGACCCAGGGGACGACGTCGGACACGAGGTAACGCTCCCAGGGCCCTGCCCACTCGCCGTTGTAGCGCACGGTCGGCCCCGCCGCCGGCATCACGGCGATGAACGGGCGTGTGCGCCCTCTCGCGATCAGCCCGTCGGCGACGGTGGCGATGTTGAGTGGCGATACGTACTCGCGCGGGTCGCCGGGCATGCCGTGGAGGAGGTAGACGACGGGGTAGCGCGACGTGGCGGAGAAGCCGGCAGGGAGGTAGACGTAGCCGGGTCGCAGCGGGCGCGGCGCTGTCGCGGACGGGATCGTCCCCTCATACAGGGCGCCGCCCGAAGGCCCCGCGCCGAACCGGGTGAAACCGGGCAGCGCGGTCGCCGCGCGCGCGGGCACACCGGCTGAGCAGGCGGCTGCGACTGTTGCGACCACGAGGGCGAGGCCACGCATCCCGTTCGAGTCTAGGAGTGGGCGCCACCGGTGCCCGGCGGGGCAACCGAGACCTAACCCGGGCCAACCGTTCGTTAACGATGGGGCTCGCATACTCCCGGTCGTGAGCTGCAGCGCCGTGGAGGCGACACCCGGGCACGGACGACGACTCGTCTTGACCTCTATCGCGGGTGCCGGGCTGCTCGCGGCCGTCCTCGTCGGCCTCGTCGGCACCTACCGCTACCTCGACAACTTCTGGCTGTACCGAGGGTTCTCGCCGCCACGCGACCCCGCCTTCGTGACGGCGAAGGGGAGTGCCCAGCGCTTCTATGTCAGCAGCCGGGCGCTGGGCGGGCGACGGCAACCGGTCGACGTCTACCTTCCGCCCGGGTACGCACAGCACCCGTCGCGCCGCTACCCGGTCTTCTACCTCCTGCACGGCGTGCCCGGAAGGCCGGGTGCGTTTCTCCAGACCGTGCGGATGGGAGTCGTGGAGGACATCCTCCTCGCGCGGCATACGATCCGACCGATGATCCTGGTGATGCCGTTCGGCTCCACCGGGTCGTTCACCGACAAGGAGTGGGCCAACGGCATCCGGCCCCACGAGGGCTGGGAGACGTTCCTCTCGAGGGACGTCGTGAGGGCGGTCGACGGCCGCTACCGTACGATCCGCTCGGGCAGCGGCCGCGCAATCGGCGGTCTTTCGGAGGGCGGCTACGGCGCGCTCAACATCGGCCTCCACCACCCGACCAGGTTCCAGGTGATCGAGAGCTGGTCCGGCTACCAGAGGGCCGACGACGTGCGCTCGATCTTCGGCCACCGGCAAGCACTTCTGCGCCAGAACAGCCCTTCGTCGACCGTGGGCCGACAGGCGCGCACGCTTCGGGCGCACCATGACTTCATCTGGTTCTACGCCGGGATGGGGGACGCGCTGCGCGCGCAGAACGAGGCGTTCGCCCGGCGACTCTCCGTGCTCCGGGTCGGGCACCGCTTCGAGGTCCACCGCGGAGGTCACGACTGGGCCCTCTGGCGCGCGCAGGCGGCGAACGCGCTGCTCGCCGCCTCGAAGCATCTCGGAGGGCCGTCGCGTGTCTAGGGGCGCCCGCGTCGCGGCGCCGGTCGCGCTCGTTCCGGCCGCCCTCGCGGTCTGCGCGGTGACCGTCGGCTGGTTGTACCTGATCGGCCCTGAGCGTGCGATTCCCGGCCCCCGCGTCGGCGACGCGCTTCCGCTCGATGAGCTCTCCCACCATTCAGGCGCTCCCGCCCTCCTCTTCGTCGCCGTCTGGGCCGCAGGCGGGGCCATCCTCGGGCTCGTCGGCCGACTCTGCCGAATCGACCGGCTGACCGCCGGGCTCCTCCTCGGCCTGCTGGTCGGCACCGCGGTCTACGTCGACACCGCCGTCTCGATTGCGACCGTTCGGCAGATTCCCGCGCAGCACGCGTTCGATCATGCCGCGGGCCTGCCGGCGATCTACCTCGCGGCAGCGCTGGCGGGACTCGGCGGCGCGCTCCTCGGGCGCAGGCGCTCGAGCGGCCGCCGCGCAGCGACCGTCCTGGCTGCGGCCGTCGCCGCAGCGGGTTCGCTGGACGTCGTGCGTGCGCTGCTCCCCGGTTCGCACGCCATCGTGGGCGGCCTGGCGCCGGACGCGGTCAGGTCCGTGGCCGCGGCGTTCGGCGTGCCCGTGGGTGTCGCCCTGCTTCTGTCGGCGCGCGGCATCGCCCGCGGGAGGCGGGCCGCGTGGCTGACGGCAACCATGCTTCTGACGTTGTCGGTCGCGCTGCACGTGCTCCACGGCTTCAACGACGGCGGCATCTTGGCGGCGGTCGTGCTCGTCTGCCTCGTGGCGATGCGTGGGGACTTCCGTGCCGGATCCGACGGCACCGCGCCGCGCCGGGCGTTGGGACGCCTCGCGATCACGTTGGCGGTCGTGCCGGTGTTCGGGATCGCGGCGATCTGGATCAACCGCACTGCGGCTGACCGCCCGTTCAGCCTCGGGTTCGCCCTGCGCGAGACCCTCGTCAGCTCACTCGGCATGGGGACGGGCCACCTGGAGTCGCCGTTCGGCGGCTGGTTCCCGTGGTCCGTGCTGATCCTCGCCGCAACCGGCATCGCCTGGACGCTTTCCGCGGCGGTGGCGCCGTGGCGCTACGAGCTCCAGCAGGCACGCTCGGAGTGGGAGCTCGCGCGGTCGCTCGTCCTCACCTGGGGGTCCGACACGCTGTCGCCTTTCGCGCTGCGCGCCGACAAGTCGTACTTCTTCGCCGAGGAGGAGGATGCATTCCTCGCCTATCGCGTCGTCGGCGGCGTGGCGATCGTCTCCGGCGACCCGATCGGCGAGCCCGAGGCGCTCGAGCCGCTGCTCGCGCGCTTCCTCACGTTCGCTCGGCGCCGTGGGTGGAGGGTGGCCGTGCTCGGCGCCTCAGATGCCGCGTTGCCGATCTACCGGAGACTCGACCTGCGGGCGGTGTATCACGGAGACGAGGCGATCCTCGACGTCGGCGCGTTCTCGCTCGAGGGCCGCGGGATTCGCAAGGTGCGACAGTCCGTGCAGCGGCTCGAGCGCGAGGGCTACGCGGTGCGGATCCTGCGTCCGGGCGAGGTGCCGCCGCCGCTGCGCGCGGAGCTCGAGCAGATAGCCGAGACGTGGCGCGACGGGGAGCCGCAGAAGGGATTCGTGATGGCTCTCGATACGCTGTTCGGACGTGACGACGACGGCGACGTGTTCGTGATTGGCGAGGGTCCGGACGGGCGGCCCGAGGGATTCATCCACTTCGCGACGACCCCGGCCGGCGGAGCGTTGTCGCTGTCCTCTATGCCTCGGCTGCGTACGACCCCGAACGGCTTCAACGAGTGGCTGATCTGCGAGACGGTGGCGTGGGCCGGTGAGCACGGCTACGAGCGGATCTCGCTCAACTTCGCGCCGTTCGCGGCGCTGTTCGCGGCCGACGCGGAGCTCGAGCCGCTCCAGCGCGTAGAGCGGCGCGCGCTGCGGTCGCTCAAGGGGCAGTTCCAGCTCGACAACCTGCTCCACTTCAACGAGAAGTTCGGGCCCGGCTGGAGTCGGAGGTACGTGGTGGTCGAGCGGCGCCGTGACCTACCGCGCGTGAGCGTCGCAGCGCTGGCGGTCGAGTCGTACCTACCCTTCGCCGTGCGACCGGCCGAGTGAGCCCCGCCCTCGCCCTCGGGCTCGTGCTCGCGCTCGGCTCGTCGGCGGCGATCAACTGGGGCTACCTGGCCCAGCACGGAGCCGCGTCGTCGCTCCCGCCGCTGACACTCCGCCACCCGGTCCGCTCGCTCGTCTCGCTGTTCTCGAACCTGCGCTGGCTGGCCGGTTTCCTGGCGGGGATCGGCGGCTGGGTCTTGTATGTCGCCGCACTCGCGCTTGCGCCGCTCTCACTCGTGCAGGCTGCCGCTGCCGGAGGGATCGGTTTGCTCGCCCTCCTCGTCCACCGGGGCCCGGGCCGTGGACTGCAGCGGCGCGAGTGGCGCGCCGTGTGGGTCTCGATCGTGGGCCTGCTGCTGCTCGCTGCCTCCCTCGCCGGAGGCAGCACCGCAGGGCGCGTCACCTCGATGGCGGAGGTGGGGGCCTGGATCGTCGGCTCGCTCCTCGTCGCGGGCGTTGCCGCCGGGCCTGGATCGGCCCTCCTCGCGAGCGGGGCCGGCCTCGGGATCGCGGCCGGCGTTCTCTATGCGGCGGGCGACGTGGGGACGAAGGCCGCGGTCCAGGGGCACGGCTTCCTCCTCTTCATACCGGCGGTGCTCGCCTGCCACGGGCTCGCGTTCGTCGCGCTCCAGCTCGGCTTCCAGCGCGGGGCCGCGCTCGCGACCGCCGGTGTCGCGACGCTGCTCACGAACGCGCTGCCCATCGGCGCCGGCATTGTCCTCTTCCACGAGTCGCTGCCGGGCGGGTTGTTCGGCGTGGTGCGGGTCGCAGCGTTTGCCTGCGTCGTCGCGGGTGCGGCCCTGCTCGCCCATCCCGACGATGCGCCCGGGAGCGGCGATCAGCGCCCTGAGGCCGAGAACCTGCCGGCGGTGCGGGTGACGGCGAGCGACATCCCGAAGCAGGCGCTCATCGGCTCGTCGGCAAGCGCCTCCTCCACGGGCCCTGACGACACCGCCTGACCGCTCCGGAGCAGCAGCGCGTGAGAGATCGACGACGGCAGCTCCTCCAGGTGATGGGTCGTGATCACGATCGCGAGCGTGGGCTGGTCGCGCGCGACGCGGTCGAGCGAGGCGAGCAGGATCTCCCGGCCGGGAAGGTCGAGGCCGGCACCGGGCTCGTCCAGCAGCAGCAGGCGGGGCCGTGCGACGAGGGCGCGGGCGATCAAGGCCCGCTTCCGCTCTCCCTGCGAGCAGTCGCCGAACCGCCGCTCGCCGATCCCCGCGAGCCCGAAGGAGCCGAGCAGGTCGTCGGCCCGGTCGAGGTCGAGGCCCGAGAGGCGCTCCTCGAAGTAGCCGATCGTCGCCGTCGCGCCGGTCCGGATCACCTGGCGCACGGTCAGGAGCGGCGCGAAGCGCGGGCCGATCCGCGGGTCGACGAACCCGATCGACTCGCGCAGCCGCGGCACATCGGTCCGGCCCATCGTCTCGCCGAGCACCTCAACCGTCCCCTCGGACGCGAACTCGACTGCTCCCGCGAGCGTCAGGAGGGTCGTCTTGCCGGCGCCGTTCGGCCCGAGCAGCGCCCAGCGCTCGCCGTAGCCGACCTCCCAGGAGATGCCGTCGAGGAGCGGTTTCCGCGTCGCGCTCGCCGCATGCCAGCGCCAGACGCGAACGTCGCGGAATCGCAGCGCGGCGCCTTGACCGACGGCAGAGCCCCCGGCTACACTGATTGACTGACTAGTCAATCGATTCCCCTGGAGCGTACCGATGACCACAGCCGAGACCGGTGTCGCGGGCGGCGTCTCGTTCGCCCTGACCGACGAGCAGAAGGAGCTGCGCGCACTGGCGCGCGAGTTCGCGGAGAAGGAGATCCGGCCGCGCGCGGCCGAGTGTGACGAGCATCAGACCCATGCTGCGGACATCATCGCCAAGGCGCACGAGGTCGGCCTGATGAACCTGCACATCCCGGATTGGCTCGGCGGCCCGGAGCTGTCCGCATTCGACGGGATGCTCGTAGGGGAGGAGATCAACTGGGGGTGCTCGGGCATCGGCACGTCGATCGGGGCAAACGGCCTCGCCGCCGGCCCGATCCTGATCGCGGGCACCGAGGAGCAGCAGAAGCAGTGGCTCGGGCCGCTCGTCGAGGCGCCGGTGCTCGGCTGCTTCGGGCTGACGGAGCCGGGCGCAGGCTCGGACGTCTCCGGCATCCAGACGACGGCGGTGCGCCGAGGCGACGAGTACGTCGTCAACGGCTCGAAGATGTTCATCACGAACGCGGGTCACGCCTCGTGGATGGTGTGCTTCGCCTCGACCGAGCCCGGTAAGGGCCATAAGGGCCTCTCGGCCTTCGTGATCCCGATGGACGCACCGGGCGTCATCCTCGAGAAGCACCTCGACAAGATGGGGCAGCGCGCGACCGACACCTCTGCCGTGGCCTTCCAGGACGTCGTCGTGCCGGCCGCGAACCTGCTCGGTGCCGAGGGTGACGGCTTCAAGATCGCCATGCAGACCCTCGACTTCACGCGCCCCGGCACCGCGGTCGGAGCGGTCGGGGTCGCGCAGGCGGCCTACGAGCTCGCCGTCGAGTACACGAGGGAGCGCGTCCAGTTCGGGATGCCCGTCGCGATGAACCAGGGCGTCAGCTTCCTCGTGGCCGACATGGCCACCGAGATCGAGGCCGCCCGGCTGCTGACCTGGCAGGCGGCGTGGATGATCGACGCCGGCTGGGGCCGCAAGGCGACCAAGTTCTCGTCGTTCGCCAAGCTCTTCGCCGCCGACACGGCGATGAAGGTGACGACAAACGCGGTTCAGGTGTACGGCGGCTACGGGTACATGAAGGAGTACCCGGTCGAGAAGCTGATGCGCGACGCAAAGCTGTTCCAGATCTACGAGGGCACCTCGCAGATCCAGCGGCTCGTGATCGCGAAGGAGATCTATCTGGGGTAGATCTCGTGTGAAGGGGAGAGTGCGCCGATCCGCGTGGTCGGGAGGTCGCACGCAGCGGCTTCCTGACCCGCGGGCCGAACCTCCGCTCCGCTAAAGTCAGCGGTTCAGTGCGCAGCGATACGACGATCTACCGGCCCCGCGTGCGCCACTCTCCCCGCCGCATAGCCCTTCGCCGCACCGTCTTCCTGACGGGCTCGTTCGTCGTGCTTGCCACGGCGGTGGGGCTCGCGTTCGCCGGTTCGCACGGCACCGTGCCGGCGGGGACGACGGTGGCGGGCGTCGACGTCGGCGGCCTCTCGCAGGAGGCCGCCGTGCAGACGCTCTCGGAGCGCGCGGCCGCGGTCGAGCGGATCCCGGTCACCTTCACCGCGGCGGGTCGCCGCTTCACCCTGACCGCGTCACAGCTCGGCGTCGGCGCCGACTGGCGCGGCGCCGTCGCGGCCGCTGCCACCCAGGGCGACGGCTTCGGGCCCGTCCGCGGCCTCAAGCGCCTACGTGCGCGCCTGTTCGGGATCGACGTCACCCCGCGGCTCGACACGTACGGCGCCGCCGTGGACTACAAGCTCGCGCAGATCGCCGACGCGACCGATCGCGAGGGCGTCGACGCGATGCTCGTGCGGAAGGGCCTGTCGTTCGAGGTCGTCGCCGGCCACTCGGGCCGGAAGCTCGACCGTGCCGCCGCGGCCGCCACGGTCGCGCGGGCGCTCGGCAGCTTCGACCGCGGCAGCGAGATCGCGTTGCCCCTGCGGGAGATCATGCCGGCCGTCAGCGCGGAGCAGCTCGCTCCCGCCGCGGAGAAGGCTCGCACGGCACTCTCCGCGCCGATCCGGCTCACCTACGGCGAGACGCGCTGGCGCGTCCCGCGCTGGCGCATCGCCCCGTTGCTGGCACTGCCCTCCGGAGGCGGCACGGACGTGTCGATCGGCGGCCGTCCCGCCGAGCAGTATCTCGAGCGTCTCTCAGCGGCCGTCTCCCACCCGCCGCAGGACGCGCGCTTCCAGGTCGCGGCGAGCGGGAAGATCGTGATCCGGCCGTCCGCGCCGGGCCTCCAGCTCGACCTTGCGGCGACGGCGAAGGCGATTGCCGCGGCCGCGTTCTCGGCGGATCAGCGCACCGCCACCCTCGTCGTGCGCGTGGCGAGCCCGCAGCGCACCACGGAGGTCGCGAAGACGATGGGGATCCGCGACGTGATCTCCTCCTACACGACGACCTACGGCGGCACGCCCGGCCGCCTGAACAACGTGCAGCTCGTCGCGAAGCTGATCGACGGCACCCTGGTCAAGCCCGGGGGCACCTTCTCGTTCAACGACACCACCGGGGAGCGCACCGCCGCGAAGGGCTTCCAGGAGGCTCCCGTGATCATCAACGGCGAGCTCCAGAACGGCCTCGGCGGCGGCATCTGCCAGGTCTCCACGACCGTCTTCAACGCGGCCTTCGAGGCAGGCCTCCCGATCACGGCGCGCACGAACCACGCCCTCTACATCGACCACTACCCCCTCGGCCGGGACGCGACGGTCAACTACCCGGACCTCGACCTTCGCTTCGTCAACGACTCCGATCAATGGATTCTCCTGCGCACCTTCGTCGGGTCGGGGTCGCTGACGGTCAACCTGTACGGGACAGCGCTGAACCGCCGGGTCGAGAGCACCACCGACCCGCTCACGGTCACCGGCCCGGTGCCGGTCAAGGAGACGGACGACCCGGCGCTCGAGAAGGGCAAGCGGGTCACGGACGAGTTCGGGGCACCGCCGCGGCAGACGAGCGTCCGTCGGCTCGTCTACGACGCGAACGGCAAGCTTCTGTACGACAACACCTGGCGCTCCTTCTACGTCGGAGAGCCGTCGCTCGTCCGCGTCGGCACGAAGGAGCCGGCGAAGAAGAAGAAGAAGCCGGCCGCGAAGGCTGGTCCGCCGGCGGCGGGGACGACCACCCCGACGACGACCAGCGCCGCTGCGACGACGCCGGCCGCCACGGCTCCGGCGACCACGGCGCCCGCCGTCACGACGCCCGCCGCTCAGCGGTAGCGATCGCCTCGACGAACCACGCCGGCACGCGTGTCGGCGCCATCGTCGTCGCGTCGACGGTTGCATGCAGCGTCTCCGCAGTGGCGACGAGCTCCCCGGCCCGCTCGATCCGGTACTCGTAGCGAAACCGCGCTCCCCGGACGTCGAGGCAGCGGAGGTGGATCGTGAGCACGTCGTCGAAGTGCGCGGCGGCACGGTAGTCGACGCGCACGCCCGTCGTCAGCGCCTCGATGCCCTGGCTGCGGATCGTGTTGTACCCGCCTGCGTGGTCGGCGAGATACGCGATGCGCGCCACCTCCAGCCAGACGACATAGGAGGCGTGGTGCGCGATCCCTTGCGCGTCCGTCTCCGCGAAGCGGACGCGGACGTCGTACGCGCTGCTGAATCCCTCGGGCACGGGCCAACAATAAGCCCGGGAGGTTCCCTCCGCGGTCCCGGGGTGGTATGACTGGTGGATGTCAGAGACCACGGAACACGCAGAGACGACGGATTCGACCTCGGCTGAGCGCGATGTGATCGCACGGCTCGCCGGCCGCGGCGAGCAGACCCTCTCGAGGCTCGCGGAGCTGCCGGGCGGGGCGAGGGCGCTGAACGCGATGAACGATCTGCGCGGCCGGGTCGACGAGCTCGGCAAGAAGGTGCGGGGTATCGACGAGCTCGAGCAGCGCGTCGCGGCGCTCGAGCGCGAGCTCGCCGAGCTCAGGCAGGCGCAAGGCCCCGGAGACGGCCCGGCCGAGCCGATCATCTGAGCAGGACGCCTACCCCTGCGAGGCGGGAACCCGCAGCCGGAGGGCTCCCGGCAGCACCTCGAACCGCGCCGGCGTCGTCCCCGGCTGCTCGCCGTCGAGCTCCACCGGAACGGGCTCGTCCGTCTCGACGGTGACGACCCGGCCCCGCAGGGCCTCCGCCTTCGGGTGCGGGAGGTGGGTGCCGCGGTAGATCTTCGGCATCGTCAGCACGAGGTCGCGTTTCGTCACGTCGCCGATCGCGACGACATCGAGGAGGCCGTCGTCGGGCTCGGCGTCGGGGCACATCTTCATCCCGCCCCCGAAGTAGCGCGCGTTCGCGACGACCACGTCGAACATGGGGCCGCTGCGAGACTCTGCGTCGACCGTGATGCGAGTCTCCACGGCCGACCAGCCAGCGAACACGGCGAACGTCGCCCACAGGTAGGAGGCCTTCGCACCGAGCGCCTTCGACGTGTCGTTCGCCCGCTGCGCGATCGCCCCGCTCATGCCGGCGCTGGCCACGTTGGCGAACAGCGCGCTCTCCTCGTGGCCGTCCCAGGCACGGTAGGTGACCCGGCCGAGGTCGATCGTTCGCGTCTCGCCCTCGAGTGCGATCCGCGCGGCGTCCTCGACCCGGTCCGGGATCCCGAAGCTGCGCACGAAGTCGCCTCCGGTGCCCCGCGGGATCAGCGCGACCGCGGGCTGGACGGGCACGCCCTCGAGGCCGTTCGCGACCTCGTGGATCGACCCGTCACCGCCGACGACGACGAGTAGCCGCGCCCCACCGAGCGCGGCCTCGCGGGCGAGCTCGCCGAGGTGCCCGCGGCGCTCGCTGATCAGCGCGTCACCCTCGAGGCCAACGCCCGCCGCCTGGTGGGCGATCTCCGGCCAGCGGCGCCCCGTGGAGCCGTTCGCCGCGGCCGGATTGACGAGGAAGACCGTCTCGGTCACGGCAGCGGTGCGAATGGGGTGTCCCGCAACGTTCGACCCGAAATGATCGTTGCGGGACACC
>Ga0302299_10001070_pt1 | contig 16226 bp, 16 predicted proteins | sample III_Fen_N3_4_FD_198795 | JGI IMG/M metagenome (GOLD analysis project Ga0302299, IMG submission 198795) | Peat permafrost microbial communities from Stordalen Mire near Abisko, Sweden - III_Fen_N3_4 | ecosystem: Environmental > Terrestrial > Soil > Wetlands > Permafrost | place: Sweden: Abisko... | reverse complement strand
GAGCTCGAGATCTGCCCGTGGGCGCTGCGTGAGGGCGTCATCCTGCGGCGGCTCGACCAGCTGGCCTGAGTCCGGGCCGACCAGCGGCTCGGCGTCGAGCCCGACCGTCCAGCACGCCTACCCTTGGCTTATGGCCGACGCCGTGGACGTCCCGCTCGCGCGGGTGGCTCTGTCCACGACGTCCGTCTACCCGGAGTCGACCGCTGCGGCGTTCGAGATCGCCGCCCGGCTGGGCTACGACGGCGTCGAGCTCATGGTGTTCACCGATCCGGTCAGCCAGGAGATCGACGCGGTGCGGCGACTGTCCGACCACTACGCCATCCCCGTCCTCGCCATTCACGCGCCGTGCCTCCTGGTGACGCAACGGGTCTGGGGGACCGAGCCGTGGGCCAAGCTGAAGCGTTCGCAGGAGGCGGCCCAGACGCTGGGTGCGTCGACGGTGGTGGTGCACCCCCCGTTCCGCTGGCAGCGCGAGTACGCCCGTGGGTTCGTCGAGGGGGTCGCCCGCATGGACTCCGAGACCGACGTGGTGTTCGCGGTCGAGAACATGTACCCGTGGCGGGCCGGCAAGCGTGAGGCCGAGGCCTACGCCCCCGCTTGGGATCCCACCCACGAGGACTACGAGCACGTCACGCTCGACCTGTCCCACACCGCGGTCTCCGGTTCTGATGCGCTGCGCATGGTGGGTGCCCTCGGTGCGCGACTGGCTCACCTGCACCTGGCCGACGGCTCCGGATCGAACCGCGACGAGCACCTCGTGCCCGGTCGCGGTGGGCAGCCGTGCGCCGAGGTCCTCGAACGCCTGGCTCGAGTCGGGTTCGCCGGGACGGTCGTCCTGGAGGTGTCCACACGCCGCGCGGCCAATCGGGCCGAGCGGGAGGCCGACCTGGCCGAGGCGCTGGCCTTCGCCCGGCTCAACCTCGCCGTGGCCCGCCGGCCCTAGCCCGGTCCGCATGACCCGCCCCGGGCTGGCTCTTAGCGGGGCGCGGTGGCCCGCCGGCGGGCCAGGCGGCGTCCGCAAGGGCCAGGTTGGGGCCTGGTGGGGCGCCTGTCTGCCCTACGGTGGGGGGAGCCAGCTGATCGCATGCAGAGGTGATCAAACTTCGATGGGCACCGACGAGGGGCACACCCCGGCCATCAGCATGCGCGACCTCTGCGTCGAACGAGGCGGGGTCGAGGTGCTGCACGCGATCACGTTCGACGTGCAGCCCGGCTCGGTCACGGGACTGCTGGGGCCTAGCGGCGGTGGCAAGTCCACCTTGATGCGGGCCATCGTCGGCGTGCAGGCCAAGGTGACCGGCACGTGCACGGTCCTCGGGCTGCCCGCCGGTAGTCCTGAGTTGCGCAAGACCATCGGCTACGTCACCCAGGCGCCCGCGGTCTACAACGACCTCACGATCCGCGAGAACCTCGCGTACTTCGCCACGGTGGTCGACAGCCCGCGCTCCGACATCGATCGCGTCCTCGACGACGTCGACCTCACCGAGATCGCGGATCGCCGGGTCGACCGGCTGTCCGGCGGGCAGCGGAGCCGGGTCTCGCTCGCGACCGCGCTGCTCGGGTCGCCGCAGCTGCTCGTGCTCGACGAGCCGACGGTCGGCCTCGACCCGGTGCTGCGCCGAGATCTCTGGGCCCTGTTCCACCGGCTGGCCGACCGCGGCGCGACGTTGCTCGTGTCGTCGCACGTCATGGACGAGGCGACCCGCTGCGACCGGCTCGTGCTGGTACGGGACGGAGATGTGGTCGCCGACGACACCGAGGCCGGGCTGCTCGCCGCCACAGGTACAGATGACGTCGAGGCCGCGTTCCTCTCGATCGTCGACTCCGGACCGACCCGCGGAGGCAGCGCATGAACCCGCGGATCCTGTTCGCCACGACGCGCCGGGTCCTGCAGCAGCTGCGCCACGACCACCGGACGGTGGCCCTCATGCTGCTCGCGCCGACCCTGATCATGTCGTTGCTGGCCTGGATCTTCAGCGCGACCCCTGGCGTCTTCGACCGTTGGGGCGCAACGCTTCTGGGCATCTTCCCGCTCATCATCATGTTCTTGCTCACCAGCGTGGCGACGTTGCGTGAGCGCTCCGGCGGGACCCTCGAACGACTGCTCGCGCTGCCGATCAGCAAGGTCGACTTTCTGCTCGGCTACGGAATCGCGTTCGCCCTCGCGGCAACGGTCCAGGCGCTGTTCGTGAGCGCGGTCGCGTTCGGGTTGCTGGGGCTGACGGTGACCGGGCCGGTGTGGGCGGTCGTGCTGGTCGCGGTGCTCGTGGCGGTGCTCGGCAGCACGCTGGGCCTGTTCGTGAGCGCCTTCGCGAACAGTGAGTTCCAGGCCGTCCAATTCATGCCGGCGCTGCTGATCCCCCAGCTGATGCTGTGCGGTCTGTTCGGGGCCCGCGAGCTGCTCCCGGCTCCCCTGTACGCGCTGTCGAACGTCCTGCCGATGTCGTACGCCGTCGACGCAATGAAGCAGCTGATCGCGCTGCCGACGATCGACGCGTCGTTCTGGCGGGACGTCGCTGTCGTGGGCTGCTTCATCGTGGCCGCCCTTCTCTCCGGTGCGGCGACGTTGCGGCGGCGGACGCCGTAGCCTGGAGGAAGCTGCCCGTCGAGGAGGTCCCTGGTGATTCGCCGAGCTCTGCTGTCTGTCGCGCGTAGCGACCGGATCAAGGCCATGGTTGCCGGCGCGCCGGTCTCACGCAACGTCGTGACCCGGTTCGTGGGCGGTGAGAGCGCCGCCGATGCAGTCCTGGCCACGCACGAGCTGGTGAGCAGCGGACGCCTTGTCACCATCGACCACTTGGGCGAGGACACGCTCGACCTCGGTCAGGCCGAAGCCACCCGCGACGCGTACATCGACCTGCTGACCCTTCTCGGCGAGGCCCGGCTGACGAGTGGTGCCGAGGTGAGCGTCAAGCTGTCTGCCGTAGGTCAGGCCCTCGCGGGCGACGGCGAGAAGGTCGCGCTCGAGAACGCCCACGCCATCTGCGCCAAGGCGGCCCAGGTCGGCACGACGGTGACCCTCGACATGGAGGACCACACCACGACCGACTCCACCCTGGGCATCCTCGCCGAGCTGCGCAAAGACTTCCCGTCCACCGGAGCGGTCCTTCAGGCCTACCTGTTCCGCACGGAGGCCGACTGCCGCGACCTCGCTCACGCCGGCTCTCGGGTGCGGTTGTGCAAGGGCGCGTACAAGGAGCCCGAGACGGTGTCGTTCCAGGACAAGGGCGACGTCAGCCGGTCGTACGTCCGCTGCCTGAAGGTGCTCATGGGTGGGGCCGGGTACCCGATGGTCGCCACGCACGACCCGGTTCTCGTCGAGATCGCGGGCGCGCTCGCGGTACGCCACGACCGGGCCAAGGGTTCGTACGAGTTCCAGATGCTGTACGGCGTGCGGCCCGACGAGCAGAAACGGCTCGCGTCGCAGGGCGAGAAGATGCGGGTCTACCTCCCGTACGGCGACGAGTGGTACGGCTACATGGTGCGGCGGATGGCCGAGAAGCCGGCCAACCTCGCGCTGTTCCTGCGCTCGCTGACCTCGAAGGGCTGAGCCGTGGCACTGGTCGCTGTAGTCGGCGCGGGCGTCATGGGTGAGGCGCTGCTTTCCGGGTTGCTCCGTTCGGGACGTCGGGTGACCGAGCTCGTGGTGGCCGAGCGCCGCCCCGAGCGAGCGGCCGAGCTCACCGAGAGGTACGGGGTCGAGGTGCTCGGCAACGTCGACGCGGCGGCCAAGGCCGACACGGTCGTGCTGGTCGTCAAGCCGCAGGACATGGGCGCGGTGCTCGACGAGATCGCGCCGCACCTGCGGCCCGGCGCCCTTGTGGTGTCGCTCGCGGCCGGGATCACCACCGCGTTCATCGAGGCCCGGCTGGCGAACGGCGTGCCCGTCGTCCGGGTGATGCCGAACACCCCAGCCCTGGTCGACGAGGGTATGGCCGCGATCTCGGCCGGCTCCCACTGCGACGAGGCGCACCTGGCCGAGGCGGAGGCGTTGCTCGCCGCAGTCGGCCGGGTCATCCGCGTCCCCGAGAAGCAGCAGGACGCCGTAACCGCGATCAGCGGTTCCGGCCCCGCGTACATCTTCTTCGTCGTCGAGTCGATGATCGAGGCCGGCGTCCACCTGGGTCTTCCGCGGGCGACGGCGAACGAGCTGGTCGTCCAGACGCTGGTCGGGGCCGCGAAGATGCTGCGCGAGACGGGCGAGCACCCCACCGTGCTGCGCGAGAACGTCACCTCCCCGGCGGGTACGACCGCGGCCGCGGTGCGCGAGCTCGAGCACCACAAGGTGCGCGCAGCGTTCCTGTCGGCGATGGAAGCCGCCCGCAACCGCTCCCGCGAGCTGGCCTCGGGCCAGGCCTGACCGAGCGCTCGCACGGCCGGGCTCCTCCCGGTCTGCCGGACCGGCCGGTGAAACCTACGATGAGGCAGTGCACCGAACCCTGGCTCGACCCGCCCTCCGCTCCGTAGCCCTGGTGGCCGTGGCCCTGCTCGGGTTGGCCGCGTGCAGCAGCGCCGCCCCGCCCGACATCCGTACGGCCCAGGTGACGCTCGGCACCGTGACCGAGGTCGTCCAGGCCCCCGGCAGCGTGGTCGCCCGAGCGACCGCGACCGTCACGTCGCCGGCGAACGGCACCGTGTCGGCCGTCCTGGTGAAGGACGGCACGAAGGTCAGGGCAGGGACGCTGCTCCTGCGCATCGCCAGCCCGGCTGCGGAGGCTGCGCTCGTCTCGGCGAAGCAGGCGGATGCGAGGGCCGCCGCCACCGGGTCGGTCTCCGTGGGCTCGGTCAGCAGCAGCGCGCTCGACCAGGCGGACGTGACGGCCAAGCAGGCCTTCGCCTCGGCGAGGGTTGCGGCCGGAGCCATCCCGGACGCGAACCTGAAAACCCAAGCCCTGACTCAGATCGCGGCCGCCGAGGCGCAGTACGCCTCGGCCCAGGCGACCGCGCGCCAGGCGCTGGCCCAGACGAACTCCGGCCTGGCCGGGATCGGCCGGGCAGCGCAGGCGCTCGCAGACGCCCAGCGGGCCCAGACCCGGGCGGCCCTGTCGGCTGCCCAGGGCACCGTCGCCGCACTCGCGGTGAGGGCGCCCATCGCGGGCACCGTGGTCCTCGGTGGAGTGTCCGGCGGGAGCTCGTCGAACAGCTCGTCGTCGTTGCTGGCCCAGCTGCCTTCGTCGCTGCAGGGCACGGCGCAGTCGTTGCTCGGCGGCTCCGGCGGATCGTCGGCCTCCGTCGTTGGCGTCCTCGAGGTCGGGACCCCGGTGTCGTCCGGTACCAGCCTGCTCACCGTCACCGACGTGTCGGCGCTGACCCTGGCCGTGTCGGTCGACGAGACCGACATCCTCACCGTCAAGCCGGGCGTCACCGCAGACATCGACTTCGACGCCGTCCCGGGCCTCACGTACAGCGGCGCGGTCACCTCCGTCGACCTGGCTCCGACGACCTCGAGCCGGGGCGGGGTCTCGTACGTCGTCCGACTCTCGCTCGACCCTGGCGTCACCGGCACGGGCGAGCCCGCCCCGGTTCCGCGACCCGGCATGTCCGCGGTCGTCTCGCTCAAGGTGCTGACGGCGAAGGATGTCGTCGCGGTACCGGCCGCCGCCGTGTTCCGCGACGGCAAGCACGACGCCGTGTGGGTCGTCGACGGGGGAGTGGCGCGACGTCGTGACGTCCAGCTCGGTGCGCAGGGCGACGAGCTGATCCAGGTCGCGTCCGGGCTCAGCACGAAGGAGACGGTGGTGGTCAAGGGGGCCGACAAGGTCACCGAAGGGATGCAGGTCGGTACGCAGTGACCGCTGCCGTCGAAGCGATCGGAGTGACTCGGACGTACCCGCTCGAAGGGGTCGAGGTACACGCGCTCCGTGGGGTCGACCTGCGCATCGACGCGGGTGAGTTCGTCGCCATCGTCGGGCCGTCGGGGTCCGGCAAGTCCACCCTGATGCACCTGCTCGGCTGCCTCGACAAGCCGACCGGCGGCTCCTTGCGCATCGGCGGTCGTGAGGTCGCGAGCCTGAACGAGAACGAGCTGGCGACCTTGCGCAACGCGACCATCGGGTTCGTCTTCCAGTCGTTCCAGCTGCTCGCCCGGACGACTGCTGTCGACAATGTGGCGCTTCCGCTCGTGTACGGCGGGGTGGGCCGTCGCGAACGCCGCGACCGGGCCGTCGCCGCCCTCACCTCGGTCGGCCTCGAGCACCGGCTCGGCCACCGCCCGGCCCAGATGTCCGGGGGCGAGCAGCAGCGGGTCGCGATCGCGAGAGCCCTGGTCGGCAACCCGCAGGTGCTGCTCGCCGACGAGCCCACCGGCAACCTCGACACCAGCAACGGCGCCGAGGTCATGGCCATCCTCGAGCGGCTGAACGCAGAGCGCGGTGTCGCGGTCGTCCTCGTGACGCACGACCACGAGATCGCCGAGCGGGCCCGCCGCCAGGTCTACTTCCGCGACGGCCTGATCGAACGCGACACGGGGGTTGCGCCGTGAGGTTCGGCGAGGCGTTCGGCGCGGCCGTCGACGCGTTGCGGGCCAACCGCCTGCGGTCTGCGCTGACGATGCTCGGCGTCATCATCGGCGTCGCTGCCGTCGTGATGCTCGTCGCGATCGGCAGCGGGGCCAAGGCCGAGGTCGAGGCGCAGGTCGAGGGCCTCGGCTCGAACCTCATCCTGGTGTTCCCCGGGTCGGGGTCGTTCGGTGCGGCGCCGGCCATCAGCCAGCTCAGCCTGGACGACGTCGACCTGCTCGGTCGCATCGTCGGTGACACCCAGCTGGTGGCCGCGACCACCACGTCATCCTCCGAGGTGCGCGTCGGCGCAAAGGTCACCTACGTCACGGTCAACGGCACCAACGAGAACGTGCCGATCGTGTTCGACCGCCCGGTGGCGAGGGGCCGCTACATCAGCAAGGTCGACGTCGACACCCGGCGCCGGGTGGTCGTGCTCGGCCCCGACACGGCGCATGCCCTGTTCGGCGACGTCGAGCCGCTCGGTCGGCAGGTCTCGATCCGGGGCGTGCGCTTCCGGGTGATCGGCGTCTTCGCGCCGGTGGGTTCGGCGTTCGGGATCAACCGCGACACCGAGATCCACATCCCGGTGACGGCCGCCCAGCGGCTGTACGGCGTCACCCGGATCGACGCGCTGGCGGTGCGCGCGCCGACGATCGACGGGATCCCGGCGCTGCAGGACGCCCTGCTGGTCGGGTTGCGCGACAAGTACCCGGGAGAGAAGTTCTCCGCCGTGACCCAGACCCAGATCCTCGGCGCGGTCGGGACGATCCTGGGGCTGCTGACCCTGGTGCTCGCGGCGATCGCCGGCATCTCCCTGTTCGTCGGCGGCGTCGGCGTCTCCAACATCATGCTCGTGTCGGTGCGCGAACGGACGCGCGAGATCGGCCTGCGCAAGGCGCTCGGTGCGCGCCAGCGCGACATCCTCGCGCAGTTCCTGATCGAGGCCGTGCTGCTCACGACGATCGGCGGGGTGATCGGGATCGGGATCGGGGTCGGCGCCTCGCTCCTCGGGCACGCGATCGTGCCGGACCTGCCGGTCCAGGTCGCGTGGTGGTCGATCGCGCTGGCGTTCGGCGTCTCGGTAGCCGTCGGGGTCTTCTTCGGCGTGTTCCCGGCTCGGCGGGCGGGCAAGCTCGACCCGGTGGTGGCCCTCCGTACCGAGTGAGCCACAGGTGGGTAGGTTCGGGGTATGAGCGAGCGGGTGACCTTCGTCTGGGACGAGCGGCTGGCGTCGTACAACTTCGGCCCGAGCCACCCGCTGGCACCGATCCGGGTCGAGCTCGCGGTCCGGCTGGTCCGCGACCTGGCCCTGCTCGACCGACCGAACGTGCGCGAGGTGGCGGCTGACTTCGCACCGGACGCGGACCTCCTGCGGGTGCACACCGCGGAGTACCTCGCGGCCGTACGGGGTGCGGGCGAGACCGGGCTCGACGACCTGGCGCACGGACTGGGGACACCGGACGACCCCGTGTTCGTCGACATGCACGACGCTGCGGCGCTCGTGGTGGGTGCATCCCTGGCGGCCGTCCAAGCCGTGTGGGGAGGCGAGAGCGACCATGCGGTCAACCTCGCTGGCGGCCTGCACCATGCGATGCCTGCGTCAGCCTCCGGGTTCTGCGTCTACAACGACGTGGCGGCGGCGATCGCCTGGGCGCTCGACCACGGCGCCGAACGGGTCGCCTACGTGGATGTCGACGTCCACCACGGCGACGGCGTCGAGCGCATCTTCTGGGACGACCCGCGCGTACTCACGATCTCGCTGCACGAGTCACCGCGGTCGCTGTTTCCGGGCACCGGCTACCCGCAGGACGTCGGCGGCCGTGGCGCGGAGGGTAGTGCGGTCAACGTCGCCCTGCCCGCCGGCACCGGCGACGACGGCTGGCTGCGCGCGTTCGACGCAGTGGTGCCTCAGCTGGTGGCGCAGTTCCGGCCGCAGCTGCTCGTGACCCAGCACGGCTGCGACTCGCACGCGCTCGACCCGCTCGCGCACCTGGCTCTCACGGTCGACGGACAGCGGGCCTCCTACCAGCGACTGCACGAGCTGGCCCACCTGCACGCAGGGGGCAACTGGGTTGCTCTGGGCGGTGGGGGGTACGAGCACATCCTGGTTGTCCCGCGGGCGTGGGCGCACCTGACTGCCGAGTGCGTGGGTGCCCCCGTGGACCCGGATTCCTTGGTCCCCGACAGCTGGAGCGAGTACGTCACGCACCGGCTCGGCCGGGCGACACCGACCCGGATGACCGACGGCCGGTTGCCGCGGCCGAGGGCTTGGGCGGCGGGTCACTCCCCGGACGAGGACCAGCTGGACCGTGCGGTCGACGCGACCCGGCGTGCGGTCTTCCCGCTGCACGGGCTCGACCCGCACCTGGACCTCTGAAGCAGGCCGACAATTCCGACTTCGCTCGTCCTGCTGCTTAGTAGCCCCTGAGTCCCTACCATGGACTCCTGTAACAGCCGTGACGGCGCGCCGGAGGGGAAGCCGGTGCCGCGGCCGTAAGAGAGTTCGGTGGGTCATGGCGTTCGGACAGAACGAGCAACGCCTCGCCGAGGTGAGGTTCCTGACGGTGGCAGAGGTCGCGACCATCATGCGGGTGTCGAAGATGACGGTGTACCGGCTGGTGCACGCAGGGGAGCTGCCTGCGATCCGGGTCGGTCGTTCGTTCCGGGTTCCCGAGCAGGCGGTGCACGACTACCTGCGCGACTCGTTCGTCGAGACCGCCTGACGGCTGGGGCGCGTCCGGCGCAGGTTCGGCGTGCTGGCTCTGGGCCGGTAGGCTGAAGGTCCAAACCGTCCTTCGTGACCGCTGCGACTTACGTGTGAAGAGGTACCCGTGGGCTCTGTCATCAAGAAGCGTCGTAAGCGCATGGCGAAGAAGAAGCACCGCAAGCTGCTGAAGAAGACTCGCGTTCAGCGCAGAAACAAGAAGTAGGACCCTATGGGCCGGGTTGTGCTGGTCACCGGGGTGGCGCGCTACCTCGGCGGCACGCTGGCCCGCATGCTGGCTGACGACCCCACGATCGACCGAGTGATCGGCGTGGGGGTCGTCCCGCCTGTCGATGACCTCGGCTCGGTCGAGTTCGTCCGGGCCGACATCCGCAACCCGATCATCGCGAAGGTGATCGCGAGCGCCGAGGTCGACACCGTGGTGCACATGAGCGTGCTGGCCCAGCCGGGTCGGGCCGGCGGCCGCACGATCATGAAGGAAGTCAACGTCATCGGCACGATGCAGCTGCTGGCTGCGTGCCAGAAAGCCGGCTCGGTCCGCAAGCTGGTCGTGAAGTCCTCGACCACGGTCTACGGCGCATCCCCCAAGGACCCGGCGCTGTTCACCGAGGACATGGAGCCGCTCCAGCTGCCACGTTCGGGTTTCGCCAAGGACTCGGTCGAGGTCGAGGGCTATGTCCGCGGGTTCGCCCGGCGGCGTCCCGACGTCGACGTGACGGTGCTGCGGTTCGCCAACTTCCTCGGCCCGAAGATGGAGACGCCGATGTCGGCGTACTTCGAGCTGCCGCTGATCCCGACGGTGTTCGGGTTCGACCCGCGGCTGCAGTTCGTCCACGAGCAGGACGGTCTGGCCGCGATCCGGTTGGCGACGCTCGAGAAACACCCCGGCACGTTCAACGTCGCCGGCGACGGGGTGCTCCTGCTGTCGCAGGCGATCCACCGGGCCGGCCGTCTCGGGCTCCCGCTGCCGTCGGTGCTGGTGTCGTCGGCGGGGGGCGCGGTCCGACGCGCGCGGCTGGTCGACTTCTCGCCGGAGCAGGTGCGCTTCCTGACGTACGGGCGGGTGGTCGACACGACCCGCATGCGCGATCGGCTGGGCTTCGTCCCGGCCTACTCCACCGAGGCTGCGTTCGACGACTTCGCGCGCAAGCGGCTGCATGGCGGGCTGCGCACCGGGACCGTCGAGACCATCGAGCGCGGCGTGCTCGACGTACTCACGATGGGACGAAGCCGTGGCTGACCGACCGGCAGGCGAGGGCGCCCAGGTCATCCCGATCGACGGTGGCCCGTCGCGTCCCCGTCGCCGCGCGACCTCGGCTGGTGCGTCGTCGTCCGGGTCCGGTTCCGGGTCCGCGTCCGCATCTGCGGCCGGTGCCAAGGCCCGACGGCCGCCCAGGGTCCGTCCGGTCGCGCCGGCCGAGCCCGACGAGTCCGTTCCCGACCTGCTGGTCGACGACACGACCGCCGCGGCTGTCGCTGGTCCCGACTGGGACGCGAAGGTCGCGGAGGCGCTGGCCTTCCTCCGCCGCCGGATCACCGGCGACTACACGGTCGACGAGTTCGGTTTCGACGCCGAGCTGACCGACAAGGTGCTGCTGGCCGCCTTCCGCCCGCTCTACCAGAAGTGGTTCCGGGTCGAGACGCGCGGGCTGGAGAACGTGCCGTCCGAGGGCGGAGTCCTCATCGTGGCGAACCACAGCGGGACGATTGCCGTCGACGCGATCATGACCCAGCTTGCGCTGCTCGACGACCACCCGGCCCGCCGGCCGCTCCGGATGCTCGGAGCCAACCTGGTGTTCTCGACTCCTGTCGTCTCCGAGTTCGCCCGCAAGTCGGGGGCAACCCTCGCGTGCAACACCGACGCCGAGCGGCTGATGCGCCAGGGCGAGGTCGTCGGTGTCTGGCCCGAGGGCTTCAAGGGCATCGGCAAGCCGTACGTCGAGCGCTACAAGCTGCAGCGGTTCGGGCGGGGCGGCTTCGTCGCGGCTGCCCTTCGTTGCGGGGTCCCGATCATCCCGGTCTCGATCGTCGGCGCGGAGGAGATCTACCCGATCATCGGGAACGCCAAGACGTTGGCGCGGCTGCTCGGCCTGCCGTACTTCCCGATCACGCCCACCTTTCCGCTGCTGGGGCCGCTGGGTGCCGTTCCACTGCCGAGCAAGTGGATCATCGAGTTCGGTGAGCCGATTCGTACGGACGGGTACGGCGAGAACGCGGCCGAGGACCCGATGCTCGTGTTCAACCTCACCGACCAGGTGCGCGAGAGCATCCAGCAGACGCTCTACCAGCTGCTCATGCAGCGCCGCAGCGTCTTCTTCTAACCCCCAAACCCCAACCCCCCACCCATGTTGATCTTGAGCAACACGGGTGAGACACGCCGAATTCACCCCTGCAATGCTCAAGATCAACATCGGGGAGAGGGGTGGCTGGGGGACGGGCTAGGCGCGGCGCCTGCGGTCGAGGGCGACGGCCACGGCGGCGATCGCGGCCACGGCCCCGACACCTCCGACGACGGGGGCGCCGATCTTCGCGGCCTTGCGGCCCGTGCGGTAGTCCTGGATCCGCCAGCCGAGGTCGCGGGCGTGCCGCCGCAGCTGCGCGTCCGGGTTGATCGCGCACGGGTCGCCCACGAGAGACAGCATCGGGATGTCGTTGGACGAGTCGGAGTACGCGGAGCAGCGGGCCAGGTCGAGCCCCTCGCGTTCGGCCAACGCCTTGATCGCCTCGGCCTTGGCCGCCCCGTGCAGCGGGCGGCCCACCAGCCGCCCGGTGTAGACGCCGTACTCGATCTCGGACACCGTGCCCAGCGCGCCGGTCAGCCCCAGCCGCCGCGCGATGATCGTGGCCAGCTCGACCGGCGCTGCTGACACCAGCCAGACCCGCTGGCCGCGGTCGAGGTGGGCCCGGGCCTGGGCGAGCGTCCCGGGGTAGACCTTCGCCGCGATCGCCTCGTCGAAGATCTCGCGTCCGATCGCCACGACCTCGGCGACCTCGTGCCCCTTGACGAAGCCGAGCGCCATCTCGGTCGCGTCCGCCATGTCGCCGAGGTCCTCGGCACCCATCACCCGGAACTTCACCTGGCTGCTGACGAACCCGGCGACGTCGCGCGTGGTGAAGAACTTGCGTCGCGCAAGCCCCATCGCGAGATAGAAGATCGACGCACCGCGGACGACGGTGTTGTCGATGTCGAAGAAGGCGGCGGCAGTCGGGTCGGGAGCGGCGGTCAGCGCTGCCTCGACGACCGCGACAGCTGCCGCGGCGCGACCGGCGAGCTGAGCCGGCGACAGCTGACGCTCCAGCGGCTCCGGGCTCTCGCTGGGCGCAGCCCTCTCAGGTGTCACATGCGCAGCGTATGGGAGACTCCGGGAGTGGTCGCCAACCTCGCTGATCTCGTCGCCGACGCCGCTGCCGCGCGACCTGCTCACCCAGCCCTCGTGGTCGGCGACCGGACGCAGACCTGGAGTCAGGTCGAGGCTGCTGTCGACGTCGCTGCGGCCGGCTTCCAGGGCCTGGGCCTTCGGCCCGGAGACCGGGTCGCGCTCGCGTTGACCAACAGCCCTGAGTTCGTCGCCGCCTACTTCGGTGCGCTCCGGGCCGGGCTGGTCGCCGTACCCGTCAACACGGGCTCGACCCAGCCCGAGGTCGAGTTCGTGCTTACCGACTCCGGGGCCAGCGCCGTGGTGTTCGACCGCGCGGCCGCCGCTTCCGTGCGCGCGGCGGTGTCGAGCAGCGTCCGACCGATCCGGGTCGTGGTCGGCGCGCCCGCCCCGGGTGAGGTCGCGTTCGGCTCGTTCACCGGGGGCGCTCGTGCCCACAGCACCGACCCCGAGTCGCTCGCCCTGCTGATCTACACATCCGGCACGAGCGGGCGGCCCAAGGGCGCCATGCTCACCCACCGGGCGCTGCGGGCCAGCGTCGAGCAGGTGCACGACCTGCCCAACCCCCCGGTGACGGCCAACGACGTGGTCCTCCTCGTCCTGCCGCTGTTCCACATCTACGCGCTGAACGGGACGCTGGCCGCCGTGGCGCGCGCCGCCGCCACGCTCGTCCTGGTCGAACGGTTCGACGCGACGCAGACACTCGAGGCCGTGCGCCGGCACCGGGTGACCAACATCCCCGGTGCGCCGCCGATGTTCGTGGCCTGGTCGACCGAGCCTGGCCTGCGTGAGGCGTTCGAGACGGTCCGCCTCCTCATGACGGGCGCAGCCCCGATGCCGGCCTCGGTCCTCGAGCAGATCAGCACCGCCACCGGCCTGCCCGTCTTCGAGGGGTACGGCCTGACTGAGGCGGCTCCAGGGGTCTCGTCCACCCTGGTCGGCGGCCGCGCCAAGCCCGGGTCGGTAGGGCGGGCTCTGCCGGGGGTCGAGCTGCGGCTGCTCGACGACGACGGCGAGCTGGCCGAGGAGGGCGACCCCGGCGAGATCTGCATCCGCGGGGCGAACCTGTTCTCGGGGTACTGGCCGGACGCCAGCGGCGGGCCCGACGTCGACGGCTGGTACGCAACGGGCGACGTCGCGTACGAGGACGACGACGGCGACCTCGTGCTCGTCGACCGGCTCAAGGAGCTGATCATCGTCAGCGGGTTCAACGTCTACCCGAGGGAGGTCGAGGACGTGCTCGTCGGCCACCCCTCGGTGGCCGAGGCCGCGGTCGTCGGCGTTCCGCACCCCTACACGGGTGAGGCGGTGAAGGCGTACATCGTTCCGCACGCGGGCGCCGCGGTGTCGGCTGCCGAGCTCAACGAGTACGTCGGCACGCGGCTGGCGCGGTTCAAGTGGCCGACGATCGTCCAGGTGGTCGAGCAGCTCCCGCACTCGGCCACGGGCAAGGTCGCGAAGGGTCGGCTGCGCGAGTCCGAGCAGTGACCGCCCGGGTCCGGCTGCTGGGCCGCGCGGGCTGCCACCTGTGCGACGACGCGCGGGTGGTCGTCGCCGAGGTGTGCGGCTCGCTGGGCGTCGACTGGGTGGAGGTCGACATCACGACCGACCCCGAGCTTCAGGCGGAGTACTGGGAGCAGATCCCGGTCACGTTCGTCGACGGTCATCAGCACGACTTCTGGCACGTCGATCCGGAGCGGCTGCGGACGGCACTAACCCGGCGCTGACCCCGGCGTCGAGGCGCTGTCTCAGCGTTCGGACGAACGCCCGGCGAACTTTGTGCAGATGTTCACAAGCGTCTACTCTCGGCAGGTGACCAGCAGCCGCGAGGTGCGCAAGGGGGCCCGCCCGCGGGGTATCTCCGACGCCACCGTGGCCCGGCTGCCCGCGTACCACCGGGCGCTGACCTCGTTCCTCGACCGTGGCGTGACCACGGTCTCGTCCGAGGAGCTCGCCACGGCCGCGGGGGTCAACTCCGCCAAGCTGCGCAAAGACCTGTCCCAGCTCGGCTCGTACGGGACGCGTGGTGTCGGCTACGACGTCGACTACCTGGTGTTCCAGATCGCTCGCGAGCTCGGCCTGAGCCAGGACTGGCCGGTGGTGATCGTCGGCATCGGCAACCTCGGCCACGCCCTGGCCAACTACGGCGGCTTCGCCAGCCGAGGTTTTCGGATCGCGGCCCTCGTCGATGCGAGCCCCGGGCTGGCCGGCGAGGTCGTCAACGGGCTCGAGGTGCAGCCGTTGAGCGCCCTCGAGCGCATCGTCAGTGACGGCCGGGTCTGCATCGGGGTCGTGGCCACGCCGGCAGGGTCCGCTCAGTCCGTGTGCGACCGGCTGGTCGCGGCCGGGGTCACCAGCGTGCTCAACTTCGCGCCCGTCCCGCTGCAGGTGCCCGAGGGGGTCGACGTGCGCAAGGTCGACCTCGCCAGCGAGCTGCAGATCCTGGCCTTCCACGAGCAGCGCAAGCAGACCAGCCACGAGCCGGCGACCGGACTCGCCGGATGAGCGTCGTCCTGGTCGGCCTCTCGCACCGCACTGCGCCGGTGAGCCTGCTCGAGCGAGCGACCGTCCCTACTGACGACCTCGCCGCCGTCGTCGCGCGCATCGCGGCCAGCCCGCACGTCGCCGGGGCGGTCCTGGTCTCGACCTGCAACCGCACCGAGGTCTACGCCGACGTCCGGGCCTTCCACGCCGGGGTCGGGGAGATGTCGGCGCTGTTCTCCTCCCTGACCGGCCAGTCCATCGAGGAGCTCACCCCGCACCTGTACGTCCACTACGAGGACCGGGCGGCCCAGCACCTGTTCGAGATGGTCTGCGGGCTCGACTCGATGGTCGTCGGCGAGGGCCAGATCCTGGGGCAGGTGCGCGACTCCCTGCGGGTGGCTCAGGACGCGGCTGTGGCCGGCAGCACCCTGAACGAGCTGATGCAGTTCGCCCTGCGGGTGGGCAAGCGCGCCCATACCGAGACCGGCATCGACCTGGCCGCGTCGGCGCTGGTGACGACCGCGCTCGACCGGGTCTGTACGACCTTCCCTGGTGGTTCGCTGGCCGGACGGTCAGCCCTGGTGGTCGGCGCCGGAGCGATGAGCTCGATCGCGGTGGCCGCTCTCCGCCGGGCCGGGGTGGCCGATCTCGTGGTGGCCAACCGGAGCATCGAGCACGCCGAGCGGCTGGCTGCCGCGTACGACGCTCGCGCGGTGCCGTTGGCTGGCCTCGCCGACGCGGTGGCGCGGGCCGACCTGGTCGTCTCGTGCACGGGCGCGGCCGGTTACGTCCTGTCCCAGGACCTCGTCGAGCAGGCGATCGCGGCGCGCCCCGACCGGCCGCTCGCGCTGGTCGACCTTGCCCTGCCCCGCGACATCGACCCCGGCGTTCGCAACCTGCCGGTGACGCTGGTCGACCTCACCGACCTCGGCCAGCTCCTGGAGGAGACAGCCCACTCGGCCGACGTCGCGATCGTGCGGTCGATCGTGGCCGACGAGGTGGCCGGCTACCTATCCCTGCGACAGTCCGCCCGGGTCGCACCGACTGTGGTGGCCCTGCGCAGCATGGCCGACGAGGTCGTGGTCTCCGAGCTGGCCCGCTTCGACTCCCGGGTCGGTACGGCGCTCGACGCCGACAGCC
>Ga0302299_10001069_pt1 | contig 16233 bp, 15 predicted proteins | sample III_Fen_N3_4_FD_198795 | JGI IMG/M metagenome (GOLD analysis project Ga0302299, IMG submission 198795) | Peat permafrost microbial communities from Stordalen Mire near Abisko, Sweden - III_Fen_N3_4 | ecosystem: Environmental > Terrestrial > Soil > Wetlands > Permafrost | place: Sweden: Abisko... | reverse complement strand
GATCGTGCAGGAGGACGTCGACGACGACCATCGCGGACGCGTCTTCTCCTGGTACGACGTGCTCGTCAACGTCGGCATCGTCGTCGGCGTCGTCGTCGCCACGGTCGCCCTCAGCACCGAGTTCGGCGCCGTCGCCATCGCGGTCACGATGGTGGTCGCGGCGGTGGCCGCCGGCGCGTGGGCGCTCGTGCGCGAGCGCCGCGACCCGGCCGCGCGCTGGGCAGAGGACCCGGCCGCCCTGGCCCACGGCGCCTGACCCCTCCGATCCCGGGGCAAGCAGGGGAGTGCCGTCTCGGGCAGCGCCGCCCGAACGCCCGCGGCTAGGCTGCCGACTGCCCGGCGGGAGCGCCGGCCACAACGGCGGGAGCACAGCATGTCGACCGAGAACCCCGAGGACGTCGAAGCCCTCAAGAGCCGCATCGCCGCGCTCGAGGCCAAGGAGGCCGAGCTCGAGGCGCACCAGGAGACCCGTCGCTTCAGCGGCCGCGGGCTCACGGCCTGGGTGCTCCTCGTGGTCGCCGCGCTGCTGTTCCCGATCGCGCTGACCGCGTTCTGGGCGCAGAAGACCCTCGTCGACACCAGCCGCTACGTGCAGACGGTCGCGCCGCTCGCCGAGGACCCCACGATCCAGAACGCCGTCGCCGCGCAGGTCACGACCGCGATCAACAACCAGATCGACTCCTCGGGCAAGGTCGACGAGATCCTCGCCGACTTCCCCAAGCTGCAGCCGCTCGCCGGCCCCATCACGGCCGGCCTGCACAGCCTGGTCAGCAGCACCGTGAACAAGGTCGTCACGAGCGACCAGTTCTCCTCGATCTGGGTCGGACTCAACGAGAAGGTCCAGCAGGGCGTCATCAAGGTGCTCTCGAGCGACGCGTCGAGCGGCCCGATCACGATCCAGGGCGACCAGGTCATCCTCGACACCGGCGACCTCATCGCCGCCGTGAAGCAGCGCCTCGTCGACCGTGGCTTCACCTGGGCCGCGAACCTTCCCGTGCCATCGGTCGCCGACCGGCAGATCGTGCTGCTCACCTCGCCGCAGCTCGCGCAGGCACGGCTCGCCTACCAGATCGCGCAGCCCATCTCGCAGTGGCTGATCTTCGCCGTGCTGCTGCTGTTCCTCGCCGCGGTCCTCGTGGCCGTTCGACGGGCACGCATGATCATCGGCGTCGGCATCGCGATCCTGCTCGGCGCTCTCGTCGTGCGACTGCTGCTCGTCTACGGGGAGACCGCGGTCGAGTACAACCTGTCCGGTACGTCGTGGGCGGTGGCGCAGAACGCGTTCGTCACGATCCTCACCAGCTACCTCATCATCGCGATCCGCACGATGTTCGTGCTCGGCATCGTCCTCGCCGTGATCGGCTGGTACCTGTCCGGGACGTCGTCGGCGACCGCGTCCCGTGCGTACGTGTCCAAGCTGCTCGACGGCGCGGGCGCCGGAGCCGGCGACACCGCGCTGGGCAAGGTCGGCGCCTGGTTCGCGCGCACGCGCACGTTCTGGCGCTTCGTCATCCCGGTGCTCGCCGTGCTGATCCTGCTGTTCCAGAGCCCGCTCACCGGCTCGACCATCCTGTGGGTCGTGCTGCTGGGCGCGATCGCGTTCGTGGTGCTCGAGTTCCTCGTCGCCGCCGGGCGCGCGTCGCTCACCTCGGCCGAGTCCACCACCGACGACGCCGAGCAGCCGGCACCGGTCGCCTGACGTCGCAACCCTGCGCCGTCACGGTCGACGCCGCTCGCCTACCCTCCTCGCATGAGCGAGATCCGAGTCGAGCCGGCCGACCGATCGTGGACCACGACGAAGGTCGTGGCCGTCGTCGTCGCGATCATCACGGCGGGCTACATGCTGCCGTGGGCCATCGCGGCGGTGCGCGACGTGCCGCACTGGTCGGTGTTCTGGGTCAACCTCCTGCTCGGCTGGACGGTGGTCGGGTGGATCGTCGCGCTCGTGATGTCGCTGCGCCGGCAGCGACTGGTCATCACCGGCTGACGGACCGCGGCAGCGCGGCCCGACACCGGCACCGGGATCAGCGCGGAGACACTCCGTTGCTGTCGGCCCAGGTGCGCAGCGCCTGCGCGACGTCGGCGGTGTCGCCGCGGTGCGGGCGCGCCGTCCAGCCGCCGACCTTCCGCCACAGAGCCCGGTCGTGGTCGCGCGGCGTGCGGTGGTGCGCGGGGAGGGGATCGGCCTCGCCGGTGAGCGCCACGAACTGCTCGCCGAGGGCGTGCAGGTCGAGACCGCGCGGCGAACGACCCCACTCGTCGAGCCAGTCGTCGGAGAGCACGACCCAGGCCTCGCGCGCGTAGCGGTGCAGGAAGGCCCAGTCGCACCTGAGCAGCCGACCCCAGGTCACGATGAGGAACTCCCGCGAGTTGAGGTCGTAGCCGGCCACGTGGATCGCGTGACGCCCCTCGTCGGCCAGGCTCTCCGACGGCGCGGGCAGGGTCCAGTGATGACGCCCCCGCTCGTAGCGCGACCACGCGAAACCGGGGAGGTCGATGCCCACGGACAGGAACCCGAACAGGTCGATCGCGGCGGCGTAGACCGACAACCGCTTGTCGACGAAGGCGTACCCGCGGATGCGGTCGCCCGCGACGCCCGTCCTGCGCCAGTGGTGCAGCGCGTCGGCGAGCACGGTGCCCTGGTCGGTGTCGGGCCGGCCCTTCTCGAACCCTGTCACCTGCGTGTACGCCGCCAGCAGCGTGTCCTCGCGCGGCACGGTGTAGGTGCGGCCGCCGTAGTAGGTCATCGACTGGATGCTGTGGCCGATGCTCGCCCACACGCAGTCGCCGTAGCGGTCGTTGGCGAACATCGGCCAGTCCGGCACGAGGCTCGCCCGGTCGGCGACGGCGGGCGGTGCGTAGTCGGAGTGCAGGAACGAGCGGAGGTCCAGGCGTGGGCGTCGCGGCTGGAACGGTCGCAGTCCGGTCCTGGGTCGGGTCACGGCAACCCCCTCGTCACGGCGCCGGCGCCGGTCGCGGTGCCGTGCCTACGTACGCTCGCCCCACCACCGCAGCAGCGCGGCCGTGGCCACATCCTCGCCCAGAGGACCCTCGTCGAGGCGCAGTTCCAGCAGGAACCGGTAGGCCTCGCCCACCTCGCGCCCGGGCGGGATGCCGAGGATCGCCATGATCTGGTCGCCGTCGAGGTCGGGCCGGAGGGAGCCGAGCTCCTCCTCCTCCGAGAGCCGCGCGATGCGCTCCTCGAGCTCGTCGTAGGTGCGGGCGAGACGGTCGGCCTTGCGCCTGTTGCGCGTGGTGCAGTCGGCGCGCGTCAGCTTGTGCAGGCGCGGCAGCAGGTCGCCCGCGTCGCGCACGTAGCGGCGCACGGCGCTGTCGGTCCACTCGCCGTCGCCGTAGCCGTGGAACCGCAGGTGCAGCTCGACCAGCCGCGACACGGCGTCGGTGTCCTCGTTGGAGAACCGCAGCGTCTGCATCCGCTTGCGCGTCATGCGAGCGCCCACCATCTCGTGGTGGTGGAACGACACGCGGCCGTCGTCCTCGAAGCGGCGGGTGCGCGGCTTGCCGACGTCGTGCATGAGGGCCGCGAAGCGCAGCACGAAGTCGGGGCCCGTCACCGGCTGGTGCGTGGACTCCAGCGCCATCGCCCGCTCGAGCACGATGAGGGTGTGCTCGTAGACGTCCTTGTGCCGGTGGTGCTCGTCGACCTCGAGCGCGAGCGCGGGCAGCTCGGGAAGCACGAGCACGGCGAGCCCGGTGTCGACCATGAGCGCCAGACCGGCGCGCGGGTGGTCGCCGAGCACGAGCTTCACGAGCTCGTCGCGCACCCGCTCGGCCGACACGATCGCGAGCCGCCCGCACATCGCGGTCATGGCGGCCACGACCTCGGGCGCCACGGCGAACCCCAGCGACGACGCGAAGCGCGCGGCGCGCATCATCCGCAGCGGGTCGTCGCTGAACGAGTCCTCGGGCGTGCCCGGCGTGCGCAGGACGCCGGCCCGCAGGTCGTCGAGGCCGTCGTAGAGGTCGACGAACTCCAGCGACGGCAGACGCACGGCCATGGCGTTGACGGTGAAGTCGCGGCGCACGAGGTCGTCGGCGAGCGACGTGCCGTACGAGACGTCGGGCTTGCGCGACCCGCGGTCGTAGGCCTCGGCGCGGTACGTCGTGATCTCGAGGGTGTGCGCCCCCTTGCGGGCCCCGACGGTGCCGAACGCGATCCCGACGTCCCACACGGCGTCGGCCCACCCCGCCACGATCTCGAGCACCCGCTCGGGCGTGGCGTCGGTGGTCACGTCGAGGTCGGCCACCTCGCGCCCGAGCAGCGCGTCGCGCACCGGGCCGCCCACCAGAGCCAGCTCGTGGCCCGCAGCGGCGAAGACACGCCCGAGGTCGACCGCGACCTCGACGCTCGCAAGCTGGGCGAGCGCGGTCGCCACCCCGCGCACGGCGCGGGCGTGGGGCTCGTCGGTGGGCACGTCGCGACAGCCTAGGCGGTGCGGGGACGACGCGGCGGGCGCGTGCGGCGCGCCGAGGGGCGAACCGCCGCGCGGTTATCCTCACGGTATGTCCGGCACCCCTCTCCCTGGCACGAACCCGGGCCCGGGGGCGGGGGAGCGGGCGCCACGGCCGGGGCCCCCCGCCGGCGGTCCGCGTGCGGTCCGGCGTCCGGCCCCTCGGCTGGCACGCGTCGACGAGACGAGCGCCGGGGGCCTGGTCGTCGACCGCTCCGGAGCCGAGCCCCGCGCCGCCCTCATCGCGCGCCACGACCGCCGGGGCCGGCTGGTGTGGTCGCTCCCCAAGGGTCACGTCGAGGACGGCGAGACGCCCGAGCAGGCCGCGGTGCGCGAGGTCGAGGAGGAGACCGGGATCCGGGGCCGGGTCGTGGCCCCGCTGGGCACGATCGACTTCTGGTTCGTCGCCGACCAGCGCCGGGTGCACAAGACCGTCCACCACTTCCTGCTCGAGGCCGACGGCGGCGAGCTCTCCGACGCCGACATCGAGGTCGTCGAGGTCGCCTGGGTTCCGCTGTCCGAGGTTGCCGGCCGCCTCGCCTACGCCGACGAGCGTCGCCTCCTCGAGCGGGTCGACCGCTTGCTGGAGACGCGCCCGGCGGACCCCGGCGCATGAGCCGGCCCCGGCCTCGCACGCTGGGACGACTGCTCGCCGCCGCCGCGGCCGCCGCCCTCGCCGCCGTCGTGGTCCCCACGGCCGGAGGAGCACCGGTCTCGGCCCGACCCGCTGCCAACACCCCCGCGGCGCAGGAGATCCCGGTCCACCTCTCCACGCTGTCGCCGCTGATCCCGGCGGCGGGCGACACCCTGGTGATCACCGGGACGATCACCAACGCGACCAGCGCGGTCATCACCCACGTGGAGGTCGGGCTCCGGATCTCCCCCACGGCGGTGCGCACGCGCAGCGAGATCCCACAGATCCTCGCGGGCGACGCGGGCCGCACCGGCGTCGCCGTCTCCGGCAGCCGGGTGACGGTGGCCGACTCGCTCGACGCCGGCGGCACGGTGGCCTTCAAGCTCAGCGTGCCGCTCACCGCGCTCGACCTCCCGGCCGCGCGGGCCGAGGTCGCGGTGATCGGCGTCGAGTCGATCGGCGACGTCACCGGCGACGGTCAGGGCCCGGTGCAGACCGGCCTCACCCGCACCTTCCTGCCCTGGTTCCCGCCGAAGGCCGGCGTGTCGCCCAGCCCCGTCCTGTGGCTGTTCCCGCTCAGCACGACGCCGTCGCGGCTGGCCGACGGCGTGTTCCTCGACGACCACCTCGCCGCCGAGATCGCGGCCAAGGGCCGGCTCACGCGGCTGCTCGACGCCGCTGCCGTCGCCCCGACGGCCGTCAGCTGGGTGGTCGACCCGGCGCTGCTCCAGTCGCTGCAGGACATGAGCGACGGCTACAAGGTGCGCTCCGCCGACGGGAAGCTCGTCGAGGGCACCGGCGGGCCGGCCGCGGTGGCGTTCCTCGACCGGGTGCGCACGCTGACGCGCGGGGCCGACGTCACGTCGTCGGCCTACGCCGACCCCGACGTCGTGGCGCTGCACCGCTCCGGCCTCGACCTCGACATCGCGCTGGCCGGCTCCACCGCGATCACGCTGCCCTCGACCGTGCTCGGTCAGCCGGTGTCGACCGGCCTGGCCTGGCCGCCCGGCGGCGTGGTCGACGAGGGCACCCTCGACGTCCTGCGCGCGGCCGGCACCCGGCTCGTCGTGCTGAGCGCGGCCTCGATGCCGCCCTCGCCGACGGTGTCGTACACGCCCAGCGGCTCGGTCGACCTCGCCATCGGCTCGACCCCGCTGCGCGCCGCGCTCGCCGACCCGATCGTCTCGGCGCTGGTGGCCGCGCCCGGCCGTGCCCGCGACCCGGCGGCCATCGACCCGGTGGCGAGGCGCCAGCAGGCGCTCGCGCAGATCGCGATGGTGTCCCTCGAGCTGCCCTCGACCCCGCGCACGCTGGTCATCGCTCCTCCCGTCCGGTGGTCGGCCTACGCCGGCACGGCGAGCCTCGTGGCGGCCACGGCGTCGTCGCCCTGGTCGAGGGCGGAGACGCTCACGGCCTTCGCCGCCACGCCGCCGAGCGACGTGCCGCGAGCCCGTGTCGACTACCCGCCCGCGGCGCGCGCCGCCGAGCTGCCGGTGGCCTACCTCGCGAGGGTGAAGCAGGCCCGCACCGACCTCGCGGCGCTGCGCTCGGTGGCCCCCGACTCGCGCGGCGCCACCGCCGCGCTCGAGGAGACGCTCACCCGCGCCGAGTCGTCGTCGTGGCGCACCGACCTGCCGGGCGGGCGGGCCCTGGTGTCGTCGACGCAGGCCGTCATCGACGAGCAGACCGAGAAGGTGATGGTGCTCTCGCGCGCCCCGGTCACGCTGCCGGGCGACTCCGGCGTCATCCCGGTGACGGTCGCCAACGACCTCGGACGCCCCGCGCGCGTCGGCGTGCGCCTGACCGGCACGCCGTCGACGCGCTTCGTGGCCGACGACGTCGCGCCCTTCACCATCGCGCCCGGGCAGAAGGCCACGCTCGAGGTGAAGGCGCGCGTGGTCGGCACCGGGCCGGTCACGATCGCCATCCAGCTGCTCACGCCCGACGGCCAGCCCTTCGGCGCGCCCGTGACCACCTCGGTGCAGTCCGCGGCCTACGCCAGCGCGGCGCTGTGGGTGGTGGGTGGTCTGTTCGCCATCCTGGTGGTGCTGCTCGGCGTGAACTTCGTGCGCCGGCGGCGTCCGGCCGCGAAGGCGGCCTTCCCTGCGGAGGACGCCGATGCCTGACCCCGACGAGCCGCAGCCCGCGGCGGGCGGGGAGGAGCTGCCCGAGGACGGTGCGGCGGCCGAGGAGAGCGCGCACGCGCTCGCCGAGGAGCTCGCCGGCGACGTCGGCACCGACCCGGCCGCCGCGACGAGCACCGGCACCGCCGCCTCCGACAGCGTGGTGCGGTCGAGCCTGGTCATGGGCGTCGGCACGGTGGTGTCGCGGTTCGGCGGCGTCCTGCGCGGCATCGCGCTGGCCGGCGCCCTCGGCGCGGGGATGCTCGCCGACCAGTTCAACCTGGGCAACACCCTGCCCAACGTCGTCTACATCCTGGTGATCGGCGGCGCGCTCAACGCCGTGTTCATCCCGCAGCTGGTGCGCCACATGAAGGCCGACACCGACGGCGGCGACGGCTTCGCGAACAAGCTCATCACGCTCGTCGGCGGCGGCCTGCTCGTCGTCTCGGTGCTGGCGGTGGTGCTCGCCCCGTTCATCGTGCGCATCTACGCGTCGCCGAAGTACACCCAGGCCGACATCGACCAGGCGGTGTGGTTCGCGCGCCTGTGCCTGCCGCAGATCTTCTTCTACGGCGTCTACACGATGCTGTCGCAGGTCCTCAACGCCCGCGGGCGCTTCGGGGCGCCGATGTTCGCGCCCGTGCTCAACAACGTCGTCGCGGTCGTGACCTTCGGGCTGTTCTGGTTCGTCGCCGGGCCGCATCGCGACCTCACCGGAGGCACGCTGCCGACCTGGCAGGTCCTGCTCCTCGGCGTGGGCACGACGCTGGGAGTGGCCGCGCAGGCGGTCGTGCTCGTGCCGCTCATGCGCCGGTCGGGCTACCGGTGGCGGCCCGACCTGAAGTTCCGCGGGGCCGGGCTCTCGCTGGCGGGGAGCCTCGCGTTCTGGACCGTCGCGCTCGTGGCCGTGAACCAGATCGCCTACGTGTTCATCGTGCGCATGGCGACCACCGCCAACACGCTCTCCTCGCAGCAGGTCGGAGCCACCGCAGGCGGTCTCACGTCCTACACCAACGCCCACCTGATCTTCATCCTGCCGCACAGCGTGATCACGGTGTCGGTCGTGGCCGCGCTGCTGCCGCGGATGAGCCGCGCCGCCCACGACCGCGACGACGCCGCGCTGCGCGCCGACGTCGGCGGCGGGATGCGCAGCGTGTCGGCGCTCATCGTCCCCTCGGCGGTCGCGATGGCGGTGCTGGGCACCCAGGCAGGCATCGTGCTCTTCGGCTACGGCGGCACCTCGACCGCCTCGGCCGGCCTCACCGGGCGGGTCGCCGCGGTGCTCGCGCTCGGGCTGCTGCCGTTCACCCTCTACTACCTCGTGCTGCGCGGCTGGTACGCCCTCGAGCTCACCCGCACCGCGTTCTGGGTGACGGTGGTGCTCAACGTGCTCTACCTCGCCTTCGCCTACCCGCTGTTCTCGTGGCTGTCGTCGGGCTCCGACCCGTCCCTCGGCCTGCTCGGGCTCGCCGCCGGATACGTCCTCTCGTACTGGGTCACGCTCGCGGTCGGCTGGGCGGTGCTCGCGCGCCGTGTCGGCGGCCTCGAGACCGGCCGCACGGTCGCGACCCTGCTCCGGATGCTCCTGGCCGGCGTGACCATGGCGGCCGTGATGGTCGTGCTGCAGGCGCTCGTGGGGTCGCACATCGAGCTGCACGACTTCAAGTTCGCCGAGCAGCTCGCCGCGCTGCTCGACATCGTGCTGGTGGGCGCGGTCGGCCTGGTCGTCTACCTCGCGCTCGCCCGGGTGCTGCGGATCGCCGAGGTCGAGACGATGGTGTCGATGGTGCGACGCAGGCTGCCGGTCGGACGCTGACGGCCGCCGGGCCGCGTCCTCGCAGTCGATCTGCTCTACGCCGTTCGGGGAGCATCGACCGCCGTACGGGGGCCTCGGCTAGCCCGGGTGGGCGACATGGGGTCGGGAATGAGGAGGAACACCCTCAAGACGCGTGCAACCAGGGTCGACCTCTCGCTTTGTGGCAGTCGTCGTCGCACGTTCGGCGTCGTCGCGATCCCCCCGGGCCGCGACGCGGGGAGACGTCGGCCTCATCGTGGTCAACACGCTCGTGAAGACGCTGTTCTGGGTCGCTCTGGTGGGCTTCGTCGGCTACGACGTCATCTCCATCGCCGTCACCCAGATGACGGTGCGCAACGACGCCCAGGAGGTCTCGGTCATCGCGACCGACACCCTGCGCGACACCAAGAGCGTGCAGGCGGCCTACGCGGCCGTGGTGGCCTACGCGTCCAAGCACGGCGACACCGTCGTCCCGGCGGGCTTCTCCACGGGCCCGCACAACGCGGTCACCGTCGAGCTGCGCCGCACCGCCAAGACCTTCCTCGCCTCGCACCTGCCGCGCGTCTCGCAGTACACGGTCGGCGACGCGTCGGCGACCGCGAGCGACGGCATCGGCTGACCGCCCCCGTCGGCGACGCGCTCCCACGAGATCGTCCCGACGCGCGCGTCGGGACGATCCTGCGCCTACCCTGGTGACGTGACCGACACGTCGACGGCGCGCGCGGGCAACGATCCGTGCCCTGACGACGTGCTGCTCGCGCGCTACCGCCTCGTCGACCGCGTCGGCGACACGGCGGGCACCACGGTGTGGCGCGCCTATGACGAGCGGCTGCGCCGCCCGGTGAGCCTGCGCCTGGTCGCGCGCGACAGCGACCTCGCCACGCGCCTGCGCGCCGCCGCGATCGACGCCTCGCGCGTCGCCGACCGTCGAGCCGTGCCCGTCCTCGACATCGTCGACGACGACGACCGCGACCTCCTGGTCGTCGTGACGGAGTGGATCTCGGGCACGGCCTTCGGCGACTACCTGGGGGCGCGGCGCGGCGAGCCGCTGCCGTCGGCCGAGGCGGCGACCCTCGCGCTCGAGGTGGCACGCTGCCTCGCGGCGGCGGAGGAGGCCGGTGTCACGCACGCCCACCTGCGCCCCAACGCCGTGATGATCACCGACTCCGGCGAGGTCCGTGTCCGCGGCCTCGGCGTCGACCAGGCGCTGCACGGCGTCGAGCCCGACCACCTCGAGCCCAAGCTGGCCGACGTCCACGCCGCCGGAGCGGTGCTGTTCGCAGGGCTCACCGGGCGCTGGCCGGGCAACGTCGACGTCGAGCACCTGCCCCGAGTCCCGTCGATGGGCGGCGACCGCACACCGTGGCCGAGCCGGGTCGTCGCCGACGTCCCGTCGGACCTCGACTCGATCTGCGCCCGCGCGCTGCAGACGACCCACGCACCGAAGGGCCTCGGCCACTACACCGACGTCGCACAGGTCGCCGAGGCCCTCACGGCCTCGTTGATCACGCCGCCGCACCAGCCGGTGGCGCCTCGCGGCTGGGGGCGCCTCGCGCTGCGCGTGGGCGCCGTGATCGTCGTCGCCCTCGCTGCGCTCGGCCTCGTCGGCCTCGGGGTGCACATGGTGCTCGGGCTGGGCAGCACACCGCTCACGGTGGCGCGGGCCGCGGGTTCCGCGCCGACGCCGTCCCCGAGCATCACGCCGAGCACCGCGCCCTCGAGCGCCGGCGAGCAGGTGCTGCCGATCGTCTCGGTGAGCGACTTCGACCCCTACGGCAACGACAAGCACGAGAACCCCCAAGAGGCGCCGCTCGCGATCGACTCCAACCCGGCGACCGCCTGGCACACGGTGCGCTACAAGAGCGCCGACCTCGGCGGCGGCAAGCCAGGCGTCGGGCTCATGGTCGACCTCGGCGCGCCGCGCCCCGTCGACGCACTGGTGCTCCGGCTGGTCGGCAACGGCACCGACCTCGCGCTGCTGGCCACCGACAACCCGACGGCCAAGGAGACGACGTTCACGCGCATGGCCGAGGTCACGGGTGCGGGCAACAGCGTGACGCTCCGGGTGCCCAAGCCGGTCACCGCGCGCTACCTGCTCATCTGGCTCACCACGGTCCCCTCGACCGACGGCGCCTACGTCGGCGGGATCTCCGACATCCGCGTGCTGGGCTGACCGACGCCCGCTAGGCGGGCGACCCGGTCGAGGAGTCGCTGCGAGCGGCCCGGGACGCGCGCCAGCGCGACACCCGTCGGTAGGCCACGACCACCACCACGACGACGAACACGACCATGAGCAGCGGTGCCAGCACGGCGAGCACGCTGGTCACGAACGCGACGCCGTCCTCCACGAGGCTCACCACCGGCCCGCCGACCCCGGCGGTCGACACGTTGACCGCCGGCCGGGCGACGGCCTTGGTCGCGTGAACCCCACCGGCCACCACGAGCCCGGCGACGACGCCGACCCACGGCGGCAGGTCGGTCGCGATCCCGAGGCTGCCGGCCATGAGCACCGCGCCCGCGAGCGGGCGCACCACCGTCTGCACCACGTCGTTGACCGAGTCGACCCCCGGCACCTTGTCGGCGAGGAACTCGATGGCGAACAGGACGCCCAGGACGATCAGCGCGGGCGTCGACGAGATCGAGTCGTACGGCGCGGGCAGGTGGACGACGTCGAACCGGTCGAGCAGGCCCACGACGAGCAGCGGGACGTAGGCGTTGAGACCCGCCGACCCGGACAGACCGAGGCCGGAGAGCAGCGCGGTCACGGGATCCACGACGCCAGGGTAGGTCGGCGCCTCCACGGACGTCCGGTCCTCCCCCCGTAGGCTGGCGGCGCCATGACGGGCCCCGAGACGCGCGACGAGCAGGCCGACGACGCGGCGCTGCTGTCCGCGCACGCGGCGGGCGACCCGGACGCCTTCACCGAGCTCGTCCGGCGCCACCGCGACCGGCTCTGGGCCGTCGCCCTGCGCACCACGGGCGACCCCGAGGACGCCGCCGACGCCCTGCAGGACGCGCTCGTGTCGGCGTTCCGCAACGCCTCCTCGTTCCGGGGCGAGTCCGCCGTCACCACCTGGCTGCACCGGATCGTGGTCAACGCCTGCCTCGACCGGATGCGCCGGCGCCGGACACGGCCCACCGTGCCGCTGCCGGAGGAGGACGGGGAGGGCCACCACGGGCTCGCCGACCCGCGCGACGACCTCGACCGCCTCGAGCTGCGCATGGAGATCGACCGCGCCCTGCGCTCCCTGCCCGACGAGCAGCGCGCGGCCATCGTGCTCGTCGACGTGGAGGGGCGCAGCGTGGCCGAGGCGGCCGAGCTGCTCGGCGTCCCGGAGGGCACCGTGAAGAGCCGCTGCTCGCGCGGCCGCGCGAGGCTCGCCGTCTCGTTGGCAGGTCTGCGGAACCCGGACGCCGGGTCCGGCGTCCCACCTGAAGCGAGCCCCGCACCCAGCGACGACCGAGACGGGAGGTGACGACGTGACCGACGGATTCCCCGACACCCCGGGCCGCGACGCCACCCCCGAGGAGGAGGCGCGCGTCCGCGCGCTGCTGGCCGGGCTGCGCGACGACGACATCCCCATGCCCGACGACGTGTGGTCGCGGCTCTCGGCCGTGATCGCCGAGGAGCAGGCGTCGGCGCCGCGCGGCGCCGGTGCGGCCACGGCACCGACTACCGGGCTCGGGGACAGCGACGCCGACGACGCCGGTGACACGTCGTCCGCACCCGCCGGTGCGACCGTGAGCGTGCTCCCCGACCAGGCCGAGCGCCGCCGCCGGAGCACCGCACCCCGGTGGATCCTGGGCGCCGCCGCTGCCGTGGTCGGGGTCGCGCTCGTCGGCGGGCTCCTGAGGAGCATGCCGCTGGGCTCCGGGTCGTCGACCAGCGCCGGCGCGATGTCGGCGTCGGCCGCGGTCTCGGCGGCCGACCTCGCCCCGGTGAGCGGCGAGCGCGTCTCGAACACGCCCTACACCCACGCCCGGCTGGCCGCGCAGGTCTCCGCCCTGGTCAGCGGCAAGGTCTCCTTGTCCGACAACAGCGCTGCGGGTGCCGGCACCGAGGGCCTGAGCGCGTCGTCGTCGGCCGGTCCGGTCGGCTCGGCCGCCACCCCGACGGCGAGCACCCCGCTGCCCGCGACCGTCTCCCGCTCGGCCGAGGCGACGACCAAGGCCTCCTCCGGAGGTGCGCTGCTGGCCGGCGCGGCGCTGACCGACTGCCTCGTGCAGCTCACCGGCACCACCGGATCCGCTGCCGTCGCCGTCGACCGCGGCACCTACGAGGGGGCCCCTGCCGACGTGGTGGTGATCCCGAGCGCCGACGACTCCACGACGCTCGACGTGTGGGTGCTGTCGCCCGGATGCACGGCGTCCACCGCGAACGTGCTCGAGTTCGCACGCATCGCCCGTCCCTGACGTCCCTCGCGTCCCAGCGGCGGCTGGTGGTGCTCGGCACAGTGCCGGGACGTCCTGGCGCGGAATGCCGACGCACCTAGGATCGTTCGCATGACCGCGCCTCGAACGTCGAGGCGCACCCCTCGAGAGGCGCACCAGTGAGCGACGTCCGCAACGTCATCATCATCGGTTCCGGTCCGGCCGGGTACACGGCGGCGATCTACGCCGCCCGCGCCGAGCTGGCGCCGCTGCTGTTCGAGGGCGCGGTCACCGCCGGCGGCGCGCTCATGAACACGACCGAGGTCGAGAACTTCCCCGGCTTCCCCGACGGGATCATGGGCCCCGCGCTCATGGAGAACCTGCGCGGCCAGGCCGAGCGCTTCGGCACCGAGTTCGTCACCGACGACATCGTCTCGGTCGACCTCACCGGGCCGGTCAAGACCGTCGTCGACGGCGAGGGGCGCAGCTACTCCGCCCACGCCGTGATCCTCGCGATGGGCTCGGGCTACCGCGAGCTCGGCGTCGAGGGCGAGAAGCGCCTCTCGGGCCACGGCGTCTCGTGGTGCGCCACGTGCGACGGCTTCTTCTTCCGCCAGCAGCACATCGCCGTTGTCGGCGGTGGCGACTCCGCGCTCGAGGAGGCCACCTTCCTCACCCGCTTCGCCGAGACGGTCACCCTGGTGCACCGCCGCGACGCGCTGCGCGGCAGCAAGATCATGCAGGAGCGGGCCCTGTCCAACGACAAGATCCGCTTCGCCTGGAACAGCGAGGTCGCCGAGGTGAAGGGCGGCGACAAGGTCGAGACGCTGCTGCTGCGCGACACCGTCACCGGCGAGAACCGCGAGCTTCCCGTCACCGGCCTGTTCGTGGCGATCGGCCACGACCCGCGCAGCGCGCTCGTGCAGGGCCAGGTGTCGCTCGACGGCGAGGGCTACGTGCTCACCGACGGCCGCAGCAGCCGCACCAACCTGCCCGGCGTCTTCGCCTGCGGCGACCTCGTCGACCACACCTACCGCCAGGCCATCACCGCGGCCGGCTCCGGCTGCCAGGCCGCGCTCGACGCCGAGCGCTTCCTCGCCTCGATGGAGGCCGTCGAGGCCACGCACGACCCGGCGCAGGCGCTGGTCTGACACGCCCGGGCGCCGCAGCACCCTGCGGCGCCGTCACCGGCCGTCGGCACGAGGACGTACGGTGGACCCCGCAGCACGCGAGTGGAAGGAGCCCCCATGGGCGCCGTGAAGACCGTCACCGACGCGACGTTCACCGATGAGGTGCTCCTGTCGGCCAAGCCCGTCCTCGTCGACTTCTGGGCCGAGTGGTGCGGGCCCTGCAAGATGATCTCGCCGGTCCTCGAGGAGATCGCCGCCTCGCAGGACTCGCTGCAGATCGTCAAGGTCAACGCCGACGAGAACCCGTCGACCGCGGCCAACGAGCGGATCATGTCGCTGCCGACCCTCAACGTGTACCAGGGCGGCCAGCTCGTGAAGCAGATCGTGGGGGCCAAGCCCAAGGCCGCACTGCTCTCGGACCTCGCCGAGTTCCTGTAGCGAGCATGACACCTCCCGTCACTCGCCGGGGGGACACCGGCGCCGCGGTCGCGGAGATCCGCGACCGTCTCGGCCGGCTCGGCCTGCTCCCTCCCGCGGAGCCTCACGTCGACCCCGCGTCGACGTGCTTCGACGACGACGTCGACGTCGCCGTGCGCGCCTTCCAGCAGCAGCGCGGCCTCACCGTCGACGGCGTCGTCGGGCCGCAGACGTTCCGTCGACTCGAGGAGGCGCGCTGGTCGCTCGGCGACCGCGTGCTGTCCTACAGCCCCACGCACCTGGTGGCCGGCGACGACGTCCTGGCCCTGCAGCAGCGGCTCTCCACCCTCGGGTTCGACGTCGGCCGGGTCGACGGGCGATTCGGCGCCCACACCGACGCCGCTCTGCGCGAGTTCCAGCGCAGCGTCGGGGTCGACGCCGACGGCACGTGCGGCCCCGGCACGTTCCGGGCGCTCACCCGGCTGGCTCGCACGATGAGCGGGGGCGGCAGCGGCGGCGGGGCATCGGCCCTGCGCGAGCTGCACGCGCTCGAGGCCCTGTGCAGCGGGGTGGCCGACAAGGTCGTCGTCATCGACCCCGGCCACGGCGGCACCGACACCGGTCTCTCGCACGGCGGGCTCACCGAGTCGGTCGTCGCGGGCGACCTCGCCTCGCGCGTCGAGGGCCGGCTGGCCGCCATCGGCGTGCAGGTGCTGCTCACCCGCGCCCCTGACAGCGACGAGGGATCCGACGAGAGCGACCGCGCGCACTTCGCCAACGAGACCGGAGCCGACCTCGTCCTGTCGCTGCACGTCGACTCCGTGGCCTCGCCCGTCCCCGCGGGCTGCGCGACGTTCTACTACGGCGACATCACCGCCGGAACGCGCTCGTCGCTCGGCGCCCGGTTCGCCGAGATGGTGCAGGACGAGGTGTGCGCCCGCACCGACCTCACCGACTGCCGCACCCACCCCAAGACCTGGGACCTGCTCCGGATGACGCGCATGCCGGCGGTGCGCATCGAGTGCGGCTACCTCTCGAGCCCGCGCGACGCCCGGCGCCTGTCCGACCCGGTCTTCCGCGACGCCCTCGCCGAGGGGATCGCCGCGGCCGTCGTCGGCTTCTTCGCCCCCCTCAACTCCGACTGAGGACGTCACCGATCGTCGCCGCAGCTGTAGCGGACGCCGATCGAGATGGGAGTTCTGACGCATGAGCGAAGGCACGGCGCACGACGGCAGGACGGCCGATGACGTCGTCGCTGCGCTCGACGAGCGGACCGCGGCGGACTGCCGCG
>Ga0302299_10001068_pt1 | contig 16241 bp, 9 predicted proteins | sample III_Fen_N3_4_FD_198795 | JGI IMG/M metagenome (GOLD analysis project Ga0302299, IMG submission 198795) | Peat permafrost microbial communities from Stordalen Mire near Abisko, Sweden - III_Fen_N3_4 | ecosystem: Environmental > Terrestrial > Soil > Wetlands > Permafrost | place: Sweden: Abisko... | reverse complement strand
GAGAGATTGATGGATCCTCTTCGAGACATCGAGCGTCCCCGCCGCTTCCTGCTGCCGCTGGCCGCTTGCGTCGTGCTGGCGAGCAGCCTCGTCACCCCGGTGGTCCTGGGCAGCGCGGCTCCCCAGGAACACGCGGCACCGCAGGCCGACGCGACCCCTCAGGCCGACCCGGCGCCGCGGCCGGCGCAAGCCCCGCTGGCGCAAGAGACGCCGCACGCCCGCCCCGCGGCGCACGCCCCCCATGCCGCGCCCATGCCGCGCGCCGAGGCGGCGGGCGACGCCGAGCCCGCCGTCGAGCAACGGCTCGAGGAGCTCGCCCGGCAGATCGAGGCGCGCGCTCACGCCCACGACGCCGACCTGCGCAGGATCGAGGCCGAGATCGAGGCCGTCGCCTCGCGCTTCCAGCCGAACGACGCCGAGCTCGAGAAGCTGAGCAGCGAGATCGAGGCATCGGCGGCGGAGCTCGCCACGGCGGTCGCCGCGGGGCTCGATCCTGCCGCCGCGGCCGGCTCGGACGGGCACGCGAAGGCCGCCGCGCGCCGCATGGCGGAGCTGCAGGCCGAGATCCAGGCGGTCGCCGGCAGGATGCGTCCGCCCGACGCGCAGCTGCGGGCCCTCACCGAGAAGGCGCGCGCGCTGGCCGACCAGGCGCGTCCCACGGAGGCCGAGCGGCGCGAGATCCACGAGCTCTCGGACCGGATCGCGCACGACGCCGCCCGGCAGGCGCGCCAGGCGAGCGAGCAGGCGAGCCAGGTGCGCGAGGCCATGCGCCGCGCCGCTGGCGAGATGCGTCGAGCGGCCGACGAGCTGCGCGCGCGGGCCGAGGCGGAACAGGACGCGGCGACGCCGGACGCGGCGGGGGCGAAGCAGCCTCCCCGCCCCTGACCCGGCTGAACTATGATGTTGCGGTGCCGACACCTGCCACCGACGCCTTCCTGGCCAGCCTGAAGCGCTGTCTCGGGGCGCCGGGGTTCCTGGCCGCCTTCTACGATCGCTTCACCGGCTCGTCCGAAGAGGTGCGCGAGAAGTTCCGCGGCGTCGACATGAAGCGCCAGGTCCGCGTGCTCGAGGACTCGCTCTACGTCGTCGCGGTCGCGGTGCAGGGCGAACAGGGCAGCCTCGCCCGCGGCGATCTGCCGCGCCTCGCGGAGCGCCACAGCCGCCGCGACCTCGACATCCGCCCCGAGCTGTACGACCTGTGGGCGCAGTGCCTCGTGGAGACCGCCCGCGCCCACGACCCGGAGTGGACCGACGCGATCGCCGCCGCGTGGCGCGAGACGCTCGCGGCCGGCGTCGAGCTCATGCGCGCGCGCTACTGAAGCGCACCGTCGGCGAGCGGCCCGATCCTAAGACGCGTGGGTCAGAACGCGTGGCCCAGGCCGAACACGAAGCGGCCCCGCGGCTCCGTCTCGCGCCGGTTCAGGATGAAGGCGTACTCGATGCGCACCGGGCCGAACGGCAGCATCACGCGCAGGCCGGCGCCCACGCTGTGGCGCAGGTCGCGCAGCGAGAACTCGTTCGCCAGCAGCCACGCGTTGCCGGCGTCCCAGAAGACGCCGCCCTTCAGCTGCGCCCAGATCGGGAAGCGGATCTCCTGGTTCGCCACGAACACGCCCTGGCCGCCGAAACCCTCCTCCGCGTCGAACTGCGGGCCGAGGCCGTTCTGCCGGAAGCCGCGGACGGTGGTCGGCCCGCCGGCCTGGAAGCGGTTCTCGAGCAGGAAGAAGGGGTCGTCGCCAGGCACGACCCCGGCGCGGTAGCCCTGGGCCCAGACCAGGCCCCCGGGCAGCGGCAGGTAGCCGAACAGCTGTCCGTACAGGCGCACGTAGTCCACGTCGGAGCCGAGGAAGCGCCGCGCCAGCTCCGTGGTCGCGGTCCAGAACACACCCTTGCGGGGATCCGTCAGCGAGTCGCGCTCGTCGCCGATCAGCGACAGGCTCAGGAACGCGCGGTTCCCGGCGACCAGCACCGGGCTGCCGACGGACTCGCTGTACTGGATGTCCTTGTTCGTGTAGCCCCACTGCAGGCGCAGCCGGTCGTGCCGCCGCGCGCCGGTGTCGCGCAGCAGCGTGCGCGACTGCTGCAGGCTGAAGCCGCGCACGTTGCTCGCGAAGGACGCGGCGATCAGGCTCTGGTCCTGGGTCTGGTCGAAGGCCACCAGCAGCGTCCGCACGCGCAGGCCGAACAGCGTCCCCGACTCGAGTCCGATCGTGTAGTTGTGGCGATCTCGTGTCTGCTGCGTGAACGCCCGCAGCCGCCAGCCGATGCCGAACGGGTTCGTGAGCTCGAGCGCGGCGGCCACCTGGAAGCTTCCCTGGCTCGGGCTGGAGGGCGCGCCGCCGGGCGTGCTCGCGTTCGATGCCCCGTAGCGCAGGCCGTACTCGAGCTCGACGTCGGGCCGCTCGACGTAGCTCACCACCAGGTCCGCCACGTCGTCGCTGCCTTCCACGGGGACCGGCCGCACGTCCACGGTCGAGAACAGGTTCGTCTCCGACAGCCTGGCCCGCGTGTCGGAGAGCTGCCGGGGGCGGATCACCTCCCCGGGCGCCAATTCGACTGCGCGGCGCACGATCGACTCCCGCACGCGGCCGGCGGACGCGACGCGCACCTCGCCCCGGCGTCGACGAGCGCCCGCCTCGGCGACGAAGCTCACCGCGACCTCGTCGCCGCGCGGGTCGAGGACACCGCGCACCCGCGCGTCCATCCAGCCCTCGCGCCGGAACCACGCGGCGATGGCGTCCCGGTCCTCGAGGTACGCCTCGAGGTCGAACGGCGCGCCCGTCTTCAGGCGCAGGGCCGGGCTGCCACTCCCCGCGCCGCCGAGCTGCTCCGGCAGCGTGATCGCCCCCACGCGCGAGGCCCCGCGCTCGCGCACGGGGATGCTGACCGTGAGGCGTCCGCTGGCCGGGTCGAACCGGGTCCTCGCCGGGCCGAGGCGCGCGCGCAGGTAGCCGGCGCTGGCGTAGGCGATCCGCGCCTCGGCCGTCAGGCGCGAACCGCGGTCGAGCTCCTCGAAGAACGCGTGCGACCCGGGCTTGGGCAGCGTGGCCGCGAGCCGCGCGTCGCTCAGCGCCTCGTTCCCCGAGAAGTCGACCTCGAGCGAGCGGCCCTTCGGCCCGCTCGCGACGTCGAGCCTCACCTCGGCGCGGCCGCTCGAGAGCTGCACCGCGTGCCCGACCGTGGCGCCGTAGAAGCCGCGAGACTGCAGCGCCACGCGCGCTGCGCGCCCGACCGAGCTGGCGGCGGCCTCGGGCGACGCGTACGGCGGCCAGGCCTTCGTCGCCTCGCGGCGGACCTTCTCGCCGGGGTCGTCGCCCGTCCAGACGAGCTGCACGCCGGGCCCCGCCTCGACCCGCAGCGCGAGCGCGACCTGCTTCTCGCCGTCCTGTGACTGCGTGACCGCGTCGACGGCCGCGCCCCGCCAGCCCTTCGCCACCAGCTGCGCGCGCACGCGGTCGGCGGCCTGCGCGAGGCGCAGCGGGTCGTAGCGGTGCCCGACCTTCAGACCGGCAGCCCTGCGCAGCTCGGACTCGGGCAGCGGCAGCGTGCCGTCGAAGCGCAGCGCGCTCAGCCGCTGCTGCTCGACGGCGCTCGCCCTGGCCGGGCTCTGGTGGTGGAAGATGTCGAAGCGCAGGCGGTCGCTGATCTCGACCGCGAGGCCCTGCGTCCGGTCGTCGATCGCCCGCAGGCGCAGCCGGCCGCCGCGCGGGTTCCACTCCATCACCCAGCGCTGCTCGGTGCCGTCGAGTCGCGTCGAGTAGACGACCGAGAGCGTCTGCCCGAGGCGCGTGCCGACGTTGAAGCGCTGTGTGGGGTCGGCCTCGTCGAGCAGCAGCGACCGGTCGCTCGAGACGTCGATCAGGAACGTCTCGCCGACGCCCTTCTGCAGCACGCCACCGAGTGCCGAGGCCAGCTCCTCCGCGACGATCGCCCCGCTCTCCGAGGCAGCGCCCTGAGCCGTGCGGCCGGTGAGCAGCAGCGAGACGAGGTCGGCCTGCGAGAGGTCCGGGCGGTTCGGCGAGCTGATCTCGAGCTGCAGGTCCTCGAGCGTCCCCTGCGCCTGCACGTTCATGGTGACGCCCCCCACCTGCGTCAGGCCCGAGAAGTCCACCTCGGGCACGCCGGCGGGGTAGCCGTTGAGCTCGATGCGGCCGTCCTGCGGGCGGATGCGGGCGCGCCGCACGGTGAGCGTCCCGCCCTCGAGCAGGCTCACCTGACCGGTCGTGACCGGCTGCGCGAGCGTGCCGCCGACCGTCAGCGTGCCGGCCACGTCGAGCTGCGCCCGGCTGTTGCGGATGCGCAGCGGGTCGACGAAACGCACCGTGAGCGCGAGCGGCAGGCTGTCGGCGAGGGAGCTCCCGTCGCGCAGGGCCGCGAGCTGGTAGTCCAGCCGGTCGAGCGACTGCCGGCGGGCGTCGAACTCGGCCGAGTAGTAGGACTGCGACAGGTCCACCTCGCCGGTCACGTCGTAACGGCCCACGTCGCCCGCGACCCGGATCGTCCCGCTGGCGCGCCCGCGGAAGCCCTCGGGATAGCCGACCGGGACGCGCCGCGCCTCGATCCTGAGCTCCGCCGGCCCCAGCAGCTTCGGGCCGAAGCGCATGCCGCCGCTCGCGACCAGTTGCCCGTCGCCGGCCGCGGCCGTGGCCTCGATCGTCGCGCGATCGCCGAGGAAGCGGATCCGGCCGCTCAGCTGCGAGGCCGTGAATGCGAGCTGCTCCAGCGTCAGGCGGGCGTTCTCGACGGAGATCTCGCCGAGGACGCGCGTTCCCGAGGCGTCCCAGGTGGCATGCACGTCGACGTGCGCCGGCCCGGCGAGCGTCGTGTCCGGGACGAACGGGCTGACGAAGCGCAGGTCGAGCGGGCCGCTCAGCGCGGCCGAGCCCGACGGCTCGCCGGCGAGCCGCGCCTCGACGCTCGCCTCGAGCGTGCCGAGCGGGCCGGCAAGCCGCAGCGGGTCCAGCACGAAGCGGCCCTCGGCGAGCCGCCAGGCCGCCGCGCCCGCGAGGCCGATCGTGCCCTCCGGCGAGGTCGAGTCGAGGCGTGTCACCCGGCCCTCGGCTCGCACGGCGTCGAGGGCGGGGGCGGTCGCGACGACGTCGCCCACGAAGGAGGCCAGGAACGTCGGCGACTCCGGCGTGCGCGCCGGCCCGTCGAGGGCCAGCCGCGAGAGATCGAGGTCCTGCGCCTCGAAGTGCAGGCGCGCGGAGCGTGCGTCGGCGAGCCTCGCCAGCGGCAGGCTGCCGCTCGCGAAGACGCGTCCGCCCAGGACACGCGCCTCGCACTCGTCGAGGAGCGCCTCCTGTCCCTGGAAGCGTCCGGCCACCTGCACCTGGCTCAGCCGCGCGCCCCCGAAGCGTCCGCGCGCGTCCGCGAGGGCGAACCGGCCGTCGAGCTCCGGAGTCTCCAGCGTGCCTCGCACGCGCAGCTGCAGCGAGGCCTTGCCGGAGGCGCGGTCCTCGGCCACAACCGCCTGCAGCGAGGCCAGGTCGAGCTCGCCCCGTGCGCTGAGGTCGAACGTGCGGCCCGGCGCGATCGGGATGCGGCCGTCCAGCGCGAGCGTGCTGGCGCCCGTCGCCGGCGCGGTCGAGTCGCCGCCCGTGCGCGCCGTGTCGCCGCGCCCGGCCAGGGCTGCGCTCGCGCGCGTGCTGAGGAGCAGACCCGCGAGCCGTGCCTCCTGCGCGTCGCCCTCGACGTGGAACGGGTCGGTCCGCCACTCCAGCTCCCGGAGCCGGCCGTGGGCCGCGAGCCCGTCCGCGGAGTAGCGGAGCTGCCGCGGGTCACGCAGCGCCGTTTCGACGACGAGCGTGCCTTGCGCCTCGGCCGTCAGGCCCCAGCCCTTCGTCGCCGGCAGGGCGTCGAGCAGGGCCTGCACCGGCAGCGCGGCCGCAGCGACCTCGATGCGCATCGGCCAGTCGCCCCGCAGCGGCCCGGTGCCGCGCAGGAAGACCGACGGCGCCTCTCCCGCGGCGCCGGCCGGATATGTCCCCGTGAGCTCGAGCCGGGACCCGTCGGCGCGGGCGGCGAGCGCGAACGCCGGCAGCGACTTCCCGTCGAGCGTGGCGCCGGCCACGTTCGCGTGGACCTCGCCCACCGGCGCTTCCACGGTGCCGCGCAGCGCGAGGTCCGCGACCAGCGCGCCGTCGAAGCCGTGGGCGAAGGCCGGCAGCAGCGGCAGCTGCGCGATGCGCAGGTCCGCAGCGTCCGCGCGCGCCTCGAGCGCGCGCGTCGCCGTGTCGTACCACCCGCTGCCCTGCACGCGGCCCCCAGCCAGGACCGCGCTGAAGCGTTCGACGCTCACGCGTGCCCGCGAGCCCGTGGCCGACAGCGAGAGCGTGATCGGCCCCGGACGAGCGGCCGCGAGCGAGAGCCCGGCGTCGAGGTCTGCGTGTGCCAGGGGCTGCTCTCGTGGCCCCTCGATGCGCACGTTGCCGTCGAGCAGGCCCCGGCCCGCGATGCCGGCCGCGGCGAGCAGGGGCCCGAGCTCCAGGCCGTGCGCCTCTCCGGCCACCGCCCAGTCTCCGGCCGTCGGCAGGACGGGCAGGGTCCCGGTGAAGACGGCCTGGCCCGCGCCCGAGCGCAGCGTCAGCGGCTCGAGGCTGAGGCGCCCGCCCCCGTAGCGCGCCTCGGCCTCGATGGACGCGCGGCCAGCGTCGCGCGCGCTCGCGAGCCCCAGGCCCTCGCCGTGCAGCCGGAACGCGAGGGTCGGCTGCCTGAGCCGGCCGCCGAGCTCGCCCGCGACCCGGAGCCTGCCGTCGAGGCCTTGCGGCGGGGCCGCGAGCCCGAGGTCCGCCGCGAACTCGGCGACCGACGGGAGCGGCAGGCCCAGCTCGATTCGCCCGTCGATCGCCCCCGCGGCGGAGAGGCCGAGCTCGCCGGTCAGCCGCGCGTCGTGCGCCTCGACGCTCAGCTCGCTCAGCCGCAGCCGGCGGCCGTCGACGGAGAGCCGCGCTCGACCGGCGAGCGGCAGGCCCCGGACCTCGCCGGCCGCGTGCGGGGCGTCCGCGAGCGGTCGCAGCGCGAGCTCGCCCGTGCCGCGCCCGCCGGCCAGGTCCAGCCCCCGGGTGACGTAGCGCAGCGCGGCGTCGAGCCGCGAGCGCAGCGGGACGTCGGACCACGAGCGGGCGAGCGCGCGCACGTCGATCCCCTCGACGCGCAGCCGGACGTCCGTCTTCGACTCGCCGTCGATCGCGATCGGCCCCTCTGCCGTGATCCGCCCGGAGTAGCCGGTGGCCTCGACGAGGTCGAGCACCAGCTCGCGAGCGTCGAAGTGCGCACGCGCCGAAGCGCCCCAGGGCCCGCTGCCTCGCACCGTCAGGCCGCTCGCTGCCGAGAGGCGGATCGTGCCGGTCATGCCGCGGGCTGTCGCCTGGACGTTCGCGTCGCCCTCGATCCGGCCCGACAGCCCCGCGGCGGGCGAGCCGGCGGACACGAGCGCGGCATCGACGCTCGCCCGCAGCGTGGCCGTGGCCTCGATCGGCGAGAGCCGCGCGAGCGATCCCCGCGCCTCGACGCGCGAGCCGTCGGTTGTGAGCCGCAGGCTCTCGATCGCGAGCGTTCCGCCCGCCGCGTCCAGCAAGGCCTCGCCCGCCACGGGCCCCAGGCGGAACGCGCCCCCGCTCGCGCCGAGCGTGCCGTCGCTCACGGTGATCCGGATCGGCCGGTGTCGGTCGCGCGCCTCCAGCGTCGCGTCCAGCCGGCCGATCGCGAGATAGGGCCGGCCCGCCGTGTCCTGCAGCTCGAGACGGCCCTCGACGACCTCGGCGTGCGCGAGCCGCTCGAGCGCGGACCACGGCCGGGCCGCGATTCCCGCCGCGGCCTGCTTCGGCCTGGCCCGGCCGCTGTCACGGACGACGATCGTCGGCCGGAAGAAGCGCACCCGTAGGCCCTGCCGCGGCTCGTAGCGCACCTCGACGCGCTCCAGCGTCAGCGTGAAGCCCTCGGCCTCGAGGCGTGCGCCGGCGACGTCGATCCGGCCCGTGAAGAGGTTGTAGTCCAGCGCCCCCAGCGAGAGCCGGCCCTCGACCGCCTGACCGACCGCCGTCTCGACGAAGCCCTTGACCGCCGTGCGCCCGACCGAAAGGTGGAGCAGCAGCAGGGCGCAGGCGAGCGGCACCAGCAGCAGGAGCGCGAGCAGGGCCGCCGCACGGAACAGCCTCCGCCGCCAGACTGCGAACCGGCTGCGGGGCACGGGTGCGGCGGGGCCGGCGGTCACCGGTCGATTCTAGCCGGCCCGGCCGCTACGAGGGCGGCTGGCTCCGCCATCGTCGCCCTCCGGATTGCCGCCGTCGAGCCGACGGCCGTCCGTCTCAGTTGTTCTCGGGCGCCTCGGCCGAGTCCGCTTCGGCCGCCGGCTCAGGCTCCGGCTTTGGCTTCGCGACGCGCTTCTTCGCGCGTCGGCGCGGCTTCGTGGCGCCGCCCTTCTCGCCCTCGAGCGCGCGGCGAGCCCCCGCCAGCTCCTTGCGCTGCGCCTCGTCGACCGCCGGGTACTCGAGGTCCAGGGCCTCGAGCGCGTCCGCGACGGCGGCTGCCACGACCAGCCGGGCGAACCACTTCTTGTCCGCGGGGACGATGATCCAGGGCGCGTGCGGCGCCGCCGTCTCGCGGATCAGGTCCTCGTAGGCCGTCATGTACTCCTTCCAGTGTTCGCGCTCCTTCGCGTCGGCCGAGGAGAACTTCCAGTTCTTCTCGGGCCGCTCGAGCCGCTCCAGGAAGCGCCGCTTCTGCTCCACCTTCGACACGTTGAGGAAGAACTTGAGCACGACGACGCCGTTGCGCGCGAGGTAGCGCTCGTGTGCCGCGATGTCCTCGTAGCGCTCCTTCCAGATCCGCTTCGTGACCAGCTTCTTCGGCAGCTTCTGCTTCGCGAGGTACTCGGGGTGCACGCGGACGACGAGCACCTCCTCGTAGTAGGAGCGGTTGAAGATGCCGATCCGCCCGCGCTCGGGCAGGCAGCGCGCCGTGCGCCAGAGGAAGTCGTGGTCGAGCTCCTCGGGCGACGGGCTCTTGAACGAGTAGACCTGGCAGCCCTGCGGATTGATGCCGGACATCACGTGCTTGATCGCGCCGTCCTTGCCGGCCGCGTCCATGGCCTGGAAGACCAGCAGCACGGACCAGCGGTCCTGGGCGTAGAGCTTGTCCTGCAGCTCGGCCAGTCGTGCGACGCCCTTCGCGAGCAGCTTCTCGGCCCTCTCCCTCGAGTCGATCCGGCTGTCGTCAGGGTCGAAGTCCTTGAGCCGGAAGCCGTGACCGTCGTTTACCTGATACGGCTTCACGAACCGACGGATACGGCCGGCGCGTCCCATGGCGACCTCCTCTGGAGTCAGACGTCGAAGAGGTTAGCACGCCTCCCCAGCGGCTCCGTCGAGTGTCTTTCCCAGGAGCTTCGGCCGTGGCCGCAGCCACTGTCATTCCGAGGAGCTTCGGCCGCGTCGGGCGACGAGGAATCCGCCGCCGCGAGGCCGGGAACGCGGCGGGTGTGCCCACCGGCGGCAGCGGGGCTTCTACGCGCGCGCGTCCCGGCGAGCGGCGACCAGCAATAACCCCAGGCCCACCGCCCCGACGCCGACGCTCGAGACGAGGCCGGCCGTCAGGCTGGCGTGGTCGCCGATCACGCCGGTGATCCACGGCCCGAGGCCGACCCCGACCAGGTTCAAGGCCATCAGGCACAAGCCGACGACACTGGCGCGCGCGTCCTCCGGCGCCAGCTCGTGGACGGTGGCCACGAGCGGCCCGTACCAGCCGAGAGTCCAGGCCTGCGCGATTCCCCAGCAGGCGAAGAACAGGGTCGAGCCCGCCGGGGCGAGATAGAAGGTGAGGGTCGCGACGGCCGCGACGGCGCCGAGGCCGACCAGGACCGGCAGCCGGCCGCCCGGCCCGGGCCGCCGTGCGCGGTCGGTCAAGGCGCCCATGCCGAGGTTCCCGGCGAGCCCAGCCGCGAAGACGAGCAGGGCCGCCAGGAACGTCGCGCGCGCGTAGGCGAAGCCGCGCTCCTCGACGAGCCACGTGACGAGATGCTGCGAGGAGGCGCTCGTGTAGGTGAGCAGCGTCGCGCCGGCGATGACGAGGACGAGCGTCGGCCGGGCGCGAAGGGCCCGTCGCAGCCGCGGCGCGAGCGGCTCCGGCGGGCGCCGCGCGACGGACACGCCGGCCGCGCCCCGACGCGGCGGATCCTGCATCCGCCAGACCAGGGCGACCGCGGCGAGTCCGATCGCGCCGATCGCGCCGAAGCACGCCCGCCAGCCGAAGCGGGGAGCGATCAGGCCCGAGGCCGCGAGGCTGATCGCGAAGCCCACCGGGATGCCGGCGTAGTAGACCCCGGCGGCCAGGCCGAGCCGCCTCGGAGGGAAGCGGTCGCCCAGCATCGCGATCGCCGTTGGCGGGAGCGTCGCCTCGCCGATCCCCGTGAGCGCGCGCCAGGCGAACAGCGCCGCGAGGCTCGAGGCGGCGCCGGTCAGGGCCGTGGCGGCGCTCCACAGGAGCAGCCCGCCCGCGATCAGCCGCGGCCGCGACGAGCGGTCCGCGGCTGCGCCGAGCAGCAGCGTGCCGACCGCGAACACGAGCACGAACGCCGGCCCCACCAGCAGCCCGACCTGGGCGCGCGTCAGGCCGAGATCCGCGATCAGCAGCGGCGCGAGCGATGCGACGAGCTGGCGGTCGACGTAGGCGAGGACGTTGAGCGCGGCGAGCGCCGCGAGCAGCCGCCAGGCGGCGCGGTCGCTCACCAGCTCACTTCGCTGCGGCCTTGGCCTTCGCCTGCACCACGTCGATCGTGGCCCGCACGTGCTCGACCAGGGCCCAGTGACGCGCGGCCAGCTCCTTCTTCGCCAGCTCCGAGGCGCGACCGGTGATCCGCAGCTCCAGGGCCGTTGCGCCCAGCTCGTCCTTCGCGCGCTGCGCGATCTCCACGGTGGCCTTCTCCAGGAACGCCGTCCAGCGGATGTAGTCGACCGGCAGCAGCACGACCGCGCGGCCGGCCTTGGTGCGGGCGACGAGCGCGCGCGAGTCGGCGAGCACCGCCGTGACCGGCTCCTTCGCGTGGAAGCGCTGCAGCAGCTCGGCGCTCTCCGTGAAGAACAGCGCTTCGCGCTCCGTGTCGGCGTTCGTGGCCGTCTCCGCGTAGGCGCCGCAACCCTTCACGCCGACCGCTCCCAGCGCGTTCGCGAGGCGCGTGTACAGCGTGAGCGTGAAGCCCTTGGCGAGGTAGAGCTTCTTGATCGTATCGCCGCTCGCGCCGAGGGCCTTCAGCTTCTGCTCGTTCAGCTTGAGCAGCTCCTCGGGGTCCTTGCTCCAGACCAGGTTGCCGGCGGTGGCCGTGCCGCTCACCACCATCGGGATCGGCACCACGATCTTGGCCGCGAGGCCGCCGGCGGCGTCGACGCGCCCGAAGTCGACGAGCGCCTTCTTGAGGAGCGGGTTCGACGTGTAGGGATCGGCGCCGACCTTCTGCGCCCAGCGGCGCGCCGCGCCGTTCACGCCGAAGACCGAGTTGGCGACGCCCTCGCCGGTCTCGGCCGCCTTCTCGGCGGTGGACTTGTCGGCGCCTTCCGCCTTCTTCTCGTCGTCGTCCTTCTTCACGGCGTCGACCGCCTGGTCGCCCGCGCGCTTCGCCTGGCGGCCCAGGTTCGTGCCGAAGCGCTTGAGCCCACCGCCGATGCCCTTGGCCGTTGCGGTCGGGTCCTTCACCGCGGAGGCGACGCCCTTGCCGACGTTGACCACGGACTGGCCCGCGGCCTTCACGAACACCCCGGTCTTCGAGACCTTGTCGAGCTCGGCCAGCGCGCGCACCTCGTCGATGCGCAGCAGCAGCAGGCTGCGGCTCTCGACCTGGTCGTTGCCGTAGTCCGTGTTGAGCGCGAACTCGTGGTAGAAGCCCTCCGTCTTCACCTCCGCCGCGACGGAGTAATGCGGACCCTTGAGCTGCGTCGGCGTGAGCAGCGCCGAGGCCTGGAACGTGCGCGGATTCTCGTAGTCGGCCGCCATGACGAGGGCGGCAAGCAGGGCGACGGCGAGCGGCGCGGCGACGCGGACTGCGGCTTTCATGGCTCTCTCCTGGGCTCTGAGCCCTGTCGAGGACGGCTCGGGAACAGAGGATACAGCGAAGTGGGCCTCGTCCGGCCGCGGCCCTCGATCTCGAGACTGCGGATTCCTCACGCGCCGATTCGGCCGCCGCGTTCGGAATGACAGACGGCGCCGCGCCGATTCGGCCGCCGCGTTCGGAATGACAGACGGCGCTGTCCTGCCGGGCAGCCCGATGCTCACCCTGTCATTCCGAGGAGCCCGGCCGCGTCGGGCGACGAGGAATCCGCCGCCGCTCGGGTGAACGGCACACGAGCGCTAGCCCGGCGACCGCGCCGTGGGCAGCGCGGCGAGCACCACGAACAGCGCCGGGATCGCCGGGATCTGCAGGTCGAAGTCCACGCAGACGTGCATCAGCACGCCGGCGAGCGCCGCGAACAACCACGGATCGCGCCGGGCGGCGGCGAGCGCGGCGAGCCCCGCCCACAGGCCGATCAGCAACCCGGGCACGCCCGTCTCGACCAGCAACTGCACGTAGTCGTTGTGCGCCTCGCGGTACCAATCGAGCCCCGGCAGCTCGTCGGGCGCGCGATAGCCGAGCCGCTCGCCGCTGCGCAGCGCGGCGAGCACCGGCTCCGGCCACGGTGTCGCACCCCTCGGCAGATCCCAGGCCGGCACGCGCGAGAACGCGTCGGCGAACGCGTTGAGACCGTAGCCGGTCGCCCAGCGGGCCCCGTCCATCAGCGCCAGCGACTCGCGCCAGACCAGCGTGCGGCCCGGCGCGTCGTCCGCTGTGCGCAGGAAGCGCACCTCGAGCCGCTCGAGCCCGAACCAGGTCAGCGCCACCGCCGCGAACACGACCGCGGCGGCCCAGCCCGGCGTGCCGCGCCGCGAGCGCAGAGCGAGCCCGGCGATCGCGAGCGCCGCGGCGCAGGCCAGGATCCCGCCGCGCGAGGTCGACGAGAGCAGCGCGGCGATCGCCACGAGCGGCGGCAGCGCTGCGTAGACGACCGACGTCCCCTCGCGTGTCGCGAGCGCCACCAGCCTCCGCCGCGCGTTCGGGCCTGTCCCGAGGCGGCGCGCGTACGCGCGCCAGGCGTCCGCGAACAGGCCGAGCGCGATCGGCACGACCAGCAGCATGTAGCCCGCGAAGTGGTTCCGGTTCACGAACGGCCCGAACGGCGTCCCGCCCTCGAGCGGCTCGAAGACGCCGTAGACGCGGCGCGTCCCGCTCGCGAGCTGCGCGAGCGCGGCCAGCGCGATCCCCGCGCCCAGCAACGCGACCAGCCGGCGGAAGCGCCGGCGCGCCGGCCGCTGCGCGAAGGCCGCGGCCGCCGCCTGGTGCAGGAGCAGGAACGCCAGCACGAAGGTCGCGCCGCGCCGCGTGGCCTCGGGCGCGATCGAGGACGACGGCCCGAACGCGAACAGCTGCAGCAGGACGAAGCCGAGGAACGCGAGGGCGGGGTAGGCGAGCGGCCCGCGCGGCAGCGCTTGCCCGGCGAGGTCGATCGACCAGCCGAGCGCGTGATCGTCCTCGCGCGGCTCGACGACCAGCCAGCGCCCCGAGACGTGGAGGGCGACCGTGCGCGCGCCGAGCCGTTGCCGCAGGCCGCCGATCGCGAGCGCTCGCACCGCGGCGACGAGGGCCGCGGCCAGGCAGGCCAGCCACAGCGCGATGTACGCCGGCGGGTGGACGGAGCCGATCGCCACGACCGAGCCGACGACGATCGTGCCCAGCGCGAGCTCCAGCAGCCGCTGCAGGAGGCGCAGGAAGCGCGTGGCGCGCAGCAGGTCGGGCGACGACAGTGTGACGGGCTGGCCGTCGTGAAGCTCGCTCAAGTGCCGTGAGACGATAGCATGGCAGCGGCGCGCGAGACGGGCGCGCGCGCCAGGACGCGAGGTGCCGGATGCCGTTGCACTGGGCCAGCCGCCGGGCCGGGGCGATCGTCGCGGTCGTCGCAGCGATCGTCGCTGCCGGCTGCGCCGCCGCCGAGCCGTCGCGCCGCCTCCCGGCCGGCTACCGCCTCGTCCAGAAGGGCGAGTTCCAGGCGCTCTACGGCCCGGGTGGCCGCATCGAGCGCCTGCTGCAGGACCGCAACCACGACGGCCGCGCCGAGGCCGTCGTCGTCTACCGTCGCGACGGCCGGCCCGACCACGGCGAGCTCGACACCGACGAGGACGGCGTCGTCGACCGCTGGGAGTACTTCCGCAGCGACGGGACGCTCGAGAAGATCGGCATCTCGCGCGCCCGCGATGGCCGGCCCGACGCCTGGGAGTACACGGGATCCGACGGCGTCGTCGGCCGCAGCAGGTATCCGCAACAGTAGCGGCCCGCCGGCCGGCTATACTCCCGGCCAATGACCGCTCGCTCCGTCGCTGCCCTGCTCGCGCTGGCGATCGCCGCCGCCGCGGCTCCGGCGCAAGCGCAGTTCTGGCCGCCGATCCCCGAGAAGCAGAAGAAGGGTCGCCTGCTGCTCGGACCCGTTGCGCTCACGCCACGGCTCGAGTTGCGCAACGCGGGCGTCGACACCAACGTGCTGGTCCAGCCGGTCGACCCCACGCGCGACACCTCCATCGTGCTGCGGGCCTCGACGGACGTGTACGTCCCGTTCGGGCGGCGGGTGCGCGTGGCCGGCACCGGCTGGCTCGACTTCAACTATTTCGCGGACTCGAGCGACCAGCGCTCGACCGACCCCGGCGCGCAGGGCCGGGTCGAGGTCGACGTCTCGCGCCTGACGCTGGTGGCGGGTGGCGGCGCGTTCAACTCGCGCCAGCTGTACTCGACCGACATCGACCAGCGCATCGAGCGCAGCGAGAACTGGATGAACGGCGGCCTGCGCCTGCGCCTGTCGAGCGCGCTCAGCGCCGAGGCCGGCGTCGAGGGCCACGGCTATCGCTGGAACCCCACGCCCGACCAGGACCAGACCGTGAAGCGGCAACTCGACCGCGACAGCACCGTTTGGAAGGGCGGCCTGCGCTATCGGGTCACGCCACTCACCGAGCTCGTCGCCTCGGCCGAGAAGATCGACGACACGTTCCTCTTCTCGCTGCCCGGTCTCGAGACGACCACCTCGTACCGCTACCTCGCCGGCTTCGAGCTCGGCGACAAGGCCTTCCTCAGCGGTCGCTTCCTCGGCGGCGTGCGCGACATCCCCGGCGACAGTGCCGGCACCGTCGCGCCCTATACCGGGCCCGCGTTCCAGGCCGCGATCGTCGCGCCGTTTCTCCAGCGCTTCCGGCTGACCCTGAGCTACGACCGCGACGTCTACTACTCGGCGACCGGAGAAGACGCGCTCGACGCCACGCGACGCAACACCTTCACCGACGGCCGCTTCAACGCGAGCGTCGACGTCGACGCTCCGTTCGCCATGGTGCTGCGCTTGACGGGAGGCTACGACGACGCCCGCTACCTGCGGCCGTACCCCCTGCCGGGAGGGGGTACGATCGAGCGTCAGGACCGGACCAGCCTCTGGGGCGCGAGCCTCTTCCGTCGCATCGGCGAGAGCGCGATGGTCGGCTTCACGGCGCTGCACACCCACCGCAGCAGCAACTATCCTCTCTCCGACTACGATCGCTGGCAGTATGGCCTGTCGGGTGTCGTCAACCCCTGAGCGGCCGCGGCGCGAGCGGGGCCGGCCGTAAGATCTCAGCAAGGTCGCGCACCCTACTGCGCTGAGCCATAGCCTGTTACTGGAATCTCGTTCTGTTGACACGGCGTGTGCGAGGCATATGATGCAGTTGGCGGGCGCGGGCCCCTCGGGCTCGCGAAGGAGCGTGTGTGATGCTTCGGAAGGCGTTGAGCGGGGTCCTCGCATCGGCCCTCTGTCTCGTCTCGTTGCCCGTCGGCGCGCAGGACGTTGCGCCGAACACGATCTGGGGCGAGGTGCCCTCGGGCGCTGCGGCGAATGCTGCGAACGCCGTCCTGCAGGACGCCGGTGGCCGCGTGATCTCGACGGTCCCGATCGTGGACGGCAAGTTCGCCTTCCGCGATCTCACCGCGGGTGACTACGTCGTCCTGATCCAGGACGGCGCCGGCAAGACGCTCGCGCAGAGCCAGCTGACGAACCTCGCGACCGGCGCCGTCGCGAGAGCGTTGTTTGCGGCGACGACTCGGGTGCCCGCCGCGGTCGCCGGCGGCGGCGGCGGTCTCGGGACCACCGGATGGGTGATCCTCGGCGCGGCGGCGGTCGGCATCACGACCGCGGTCATCGTGGCGACGAACG
>Ga0302299_10001067_pt1 | contig 16245 bp, 16 predicted proteins | sample III_Fen_N3_4_FD_198795 | JGI IMG/M metagenome (GOLD analysis project Ga0302299, IMG submission 198795) | Peat permafrost microbial communities from Stordalen Mire near Abisko, Sweden - III_Fen_N3_4 | ecosystem: Environmental > Terrestrial > Soil > Wetlands > Permafrost | place: Sweden: Abisko... | reverse complement strand
CCCGGTGCGGCCGCGCCAATTTGCCCCCAACGACCGACGCCCCCTCGCGGCGAGGTCGCGGGTGCTGCCCGACGGCCAGGCTCTACCGTGGTGACGCCCCCTTCGGGGGCGCTGCCACCACCTGACGAGGAGAACGACCGATGTCCCCTGACCCCGTTCCCGGCGCCGTCGCCGCGGACCCGCGGATCGTCGAGCACCGCACCGCGCTGACCACCGTCACCGTGACGTCGAACGGCGTCCCGGCGGCCGACCGCGACGTCGTCGTGGCCCAGCGCGACCACGCCTTCCGCTTCGGGTGCATCGGGTTCGAGTTCATCCCGCTCGCGAACGGCGAGCTGACCGACGTCCGGGCGGCCCAGCTGCAGACCGGGGCGGGCGGCGTCGTCGAGAGCTTCGGCGAGGTGAACGTCGAGGACGCCGAGCAGCTCGCCGACCTGTGGTTCGGCCTCTTCAACTTCGCGACGCTGCCGTTCTACTGGGGGCGGTTCGAGCCCGAGCGCGGCCGCCCCGACACCCAGCGGCTGCTGCGCACCGCCCGGTGGTTCGCCGACCGCGGCGTCGCGGTGAAGGGCCACCCCCTCGCCTGGCACACGGTCACCGCCGACTGGCTCCTCGAGCTGTCGAACGCCGAGATCGCCAAGGCCCAGGTGGAGCGCATCCACCGCGAGGTCGCCGACTTCGCCGGCGTCATCGACACCTGGGACGTGATCAACGAAGCCGTGATCATGCCCGTCTTCGACAAGTACGACAACGGCCTGACCCGGATCTGCCACGAGCTGGGGCGCATTCCCCTCATCCGGACGGTGTTCGACGCCGCCCGGGAGACGAACCCGGGCGCGACGCTCCTGCTCAACGACTTCGACCTGTCGACGGCCTTCGAGTGCCTCATCGAAGGGGTGCTCGAGGCGGGGATCCGGGTCGACGCCCTCGGCCTGCAGAGCCACATGCACCAGGGGTACTGGGGCGAGGAGAAGACGCAGGGCATCCTCGACCGGTTCTCCCGCTACGGCCTGCCGATCCACTTCACCGAGACGACGATCCTCTCCGGGCACATCATGCCCGCGCACATCGAGGACCTGAACGACTACCAGCTCCCGGAGTGGCCCACGACGCCCGAGGGGGAGGCCCGTCAGGCGGACGAGATGGTCCGGCACTACTCGACGCTGCTCGCCAACCCGTCCGTGCAGGCGATGACTTACTGGGGCCTCTCGGACGGCGGCTGGCTGGGGGCGCCGGGCGGCTTCGTCCGCGCCGACGGCAGCCCGAAGCCGTCGTACGAGGCGCTGCACCGGCTGGTCAAGGGCGACTGGTGGGTGCCGCCGACGACGCTGCGCACGGACGCCGAGGGCCGGGTCACCTTCCGGGGCTTCCTCGGCGACTACGAGCTGGGGCTCGGCTCGCAGCAGGCGCCCTTCCGGCTGGACCGCGCCGGGACGCTGGCCGTGGACGTCGCCCTCTGACGGCGTCCCCGTAGCGCCCCGTGCGCCGGGCCGACCGGCCCGGCGCACGGCAGCTCAGAAGCGGTCGAACTTCGCCCCGTCGAGGGCCGCCGTCGTGCCGCGCCGGACCTGGCTCGGCAGCTTCGACGAGGTGCGGGTCCGGTTGGCCGTGGGCGCTCTGCCAGGGGTCAGCTGGGTCTGCGGCTGGCCGGTGCGGAAGAACCGCATCATCTGCTGCAGGTGGGCGGTCTGGCTCATCATCTCCTCCGCCGTGGCGGCCAGCTCCTCGCTGGAGGAGGCGTTCTGCTGGGTGATCTGGTTCATCTGGCTCATGGCCTGGTTGATCTGGCTGACGCCGGCGGTCTGTTCGGCGGACGCGGCGGCGATCTCCTGGACCAGGTCCGAGGTCCGCCCGATGCTGGGCACGATCTCCTCCAGCAGGTTCCCGGCGTGTTCCGCCGTCCGGACGCTGCCGGTGGCCAGCTCCCCGATCTCCTGCGCGGCGACCTGTGACCGTTCGGCGAGCTTGCCGACCTCGGTGGCGACGACGGCGAAGCCCTTGCCATGCTCGCCGGCCCGGGCGGCCTCGATGGTCGCGTTCAGGGCGAGCATGTTCGTCTGGAACGCGATGTCGTCGATGATCGCGATCTTGGAGGCGATCTCCTTCATCGCGCCCACCGTCTGCTGCACCGCACTGCCACCCTGGGCGGCCTCGGACGCCGCCTTGGACGCGATCCCGTCGGTGACCTTGGCGTTGTCGCTGTTCTGGCTGATGCTGGCGGCCATCTCCTCGATGCTCGAGGAGGTCTCCTCCACGCTCGAGGACTGCTCGGTGGCCGACTGCGACAGCGACTGGGAGGCGCCGGAGATCTGCGAGGAGGCGTGGGCGAGCTGGTCGGCGGCGGCGACGACCTCGCTGACGGTCTGGGTCAGCTTCTCCAGCGAGTTGTTCGTGGCCTGGCGCAGGTTCTCCAGCTGACCGGCGTACTCGGAGCCGATCCGCTGGGTCAGGTCGCCCTCCTCCAGCGCGCCCAGCACCCGGGAGACCTCGTTCAACGGGCCGATCACCGCGTCCAGGGTGTCGTTGATGCCCTGCACGATCGACCGGAACCCGCCGTGGTGCGCCGAGGCGTCGGCCCGCACCTCCAGCCGCCCCTCGACCGCCGCCTGCGCCAGCATGGAGGTGTCCTCGATCAACGCCCGCAGGTTGGAACGCACCTGCTCGATCGTCTCGTTGATGAAGACCTTCTTCCCCGGGAAACGCTCCAGCGGGGCGTCGAAGTCGCCCTCCCCGAACGCCTTCACCACCGCCATCGCCTTCTTCTTCACGGTGATGTGGCCGTTCACCATGTCGTTCACGCCCTGAGCGACCACGCGGTAGCCCCCCGGGAACCGGCCGGCGTCGACGACGACGTCGATGTCGCCGCGCTCGTGCTCGGCCGCCATGTCGTTCATCTGGTCGATCAGCGCGGTCAGCGTGCCCCGCATGGTGTCAAGCCCGGCGGTCGCCCGGCCCGGCTCGTCGTCGAACCCGGTCTTGAGCGTGACGTCGAAGTCGCCCTCGGCGAGCTTCTCGGCCGCCTCGCCCAGCTCGCGCAGCGGGTGCTGGATCGACCGGGCGATGAGCAGCGCGATGGCGACGACGAGCCCCAGGACGCCGGCCCCGACGCCGATCTCGGTCCACAGCGCCCGCTGCGCGGCGACCTGGGCGGCGGCCGTCGCCGTGTGCTCGGCCTTCTCCAGGTTCGTGGCGATGCCGGCGAGCGAGGCGCCCGACTTGGTGAAGATGTCGATCTCCGCTCCCAGCACCAGGGCGTCGGCCTTGAGCCGGGAGGCCGCGTCACCCCGGCGGTAGAGGGTCACGATCTCCACGTCGAGGCTCATGAACCGGTCCAGGCCCGCGGTGACGGTCGCCAGGTCCGCCGGGTTGACGGCGGGGAGCCCCGTCGACGCCTGCGCCAGGGCCGCCAGGTCCTGGCGCGTGCGGGCCACCGAGCCCAGGAACGCCTTGCGGGAGTCGGCCGAGTCCGCGGCCGCCTTCGGGCCCAGCCGGGCCACGTCGAAGGCGTAGGCGGTCTGCCAGCCGTTGAAGTCCGCGAAGTCGAACTGCGCGGTCTGGGCGGCGCCGGTGGCACTGCCCAGCCGGGCGACCTCCTTGGCGGTGTTCATCTGGCCGGTCACAGCCACATAGCCGGCACCCACGATGCCCACCAGGGCGACGGCCACGAGTGCCACGAGCACGTTGAGCCGGACCGAGATGCCGACGCGCCTCAGAATCTTCACGGGTGACCCTTCCTCGCCGGCGACGTGACCGGACTGATGGTGATCCTTCCTTCTCGGCGCGCCCGCCGGTCGACTGAACCGGCGAGCAGCCGCCTTCCCTCCGGGTACCGTGGCTACGGTCCGGATGACCCGTGATCTGTGAGAGACTCGGCCGCTTGCGAGCTTGGTCTGGATCCCTCGCGACCGCGACTGGTGGTGGCTGCGACGACTGGCAATGTGATCATGGAGCCTTGGGCACCGTCGAGGCGCTTCCGGCTGGCCGGGATCGGGGTCCACGTCTACACGGCGAGTGGCACCGTCCTGGCGTTCCTCGTCGTCGTGGCGGCGTTGGACGGCAACGCCACCCGCGCCCTGTGGCTGGGCCTGGCGGCGCTCGTCATCGACGGCAGCGACGGGATGCTGGCGCGCCGGCTGCGCGTCAAGGAGACGATCCCGCAGTTCGACGGCGCCATGCTGGACAACATCGTCGACTACATCACGTATGTCTTCGCACCCGTCGTGCTCCTGTGGACGGGCGGCTACCTGCCCCGCGGGCACTGGGGGGAGGTCCTGGCGGCGCTGCCGCTGCTGGCCTCCAGCTACCAGTTCTGCCGGGTGGACGCCAAGACGGACGACCACTACTTCCTGGGCTTCCCCAGCTACTGGAACGTCATCGCCTTCTACGCCGTGGTGATGGCGTGGAGCCCGACGACGCTCGCCGTCGTGCTCGTGGTGTGCTCGGTGCTGGTCTTCGTGCCGGTCAAGTACATCTATCCGTCCCGCACCCTGGTGCTGCGGCGGGTGAACCTGCTGCTGGCCGCCGTCTGGCTCATCAGCTACGGCGCCCTCCTGGTCGAGATGCCGAACCCGTCGGGCATCATGATCGGCGTCTCGCTGGGCTACGTCGCCTACTACGCGGCCGCGAGCGTGTACCTCACCCTGCGCGGGCGGGCGTCGACCGACGTCCCCGCCGTGCCGGTGGGTCACGTCGGGCCGGGGCGGCTCGACTGATCCCGTGATCCTCGGTCTCGCCGCGGCGCTCACGGCCGCAGGGCTCTACGGCGTCGCGGCGGTGCTGCAGGCTGCGGGCGCGCGGCAGGTGGACCGGGCCTCCGGGCTCGACCCGCGGCTGCTCGTGAGGATCCTGCGGCAACCCGTCGCGGTGGTGGCCCTCGGGCTGATGCTCCTGGGCTTCCTGCTGCACCTGCTGTCGGTGCGCCTGGTGCCGCTGTTCCTGGCCCAGGCGGGCATCGCGGTGAGCCTGGTGGTGACCGCCGTGCTGGCCGTCGTCCGGTTCGGCGAGCGGCTCAGCCGGACCGAGTGGGCGGCGGTGGGCTCGGTCTTCGCCGGGCTCATGCTGCTGTCGGCGTCCGCCGGGGACGTCGGGACCGGCACCGGAGGCCGGCTGCCCGCCGTCCTCTTCGTCGGGATCGCCCTGATCGGTGCTCTCGGCTGGATCGCGAGCCGACGGCGCAGCCCGCTGAGCACCGCGGCGATGGGCCTGCTGGCCGGGTTCGGCTACGCGGTGGTGGGGATCTCGGCCCGGCTGCTGCCGGACTTCTCCCCGCTGGACCTGGTCCGGTCGCCGGCCGCGTACTCGCTGGCCCTCGGCGGGTCGCTCGCCTTCCTGCTGTACTCGGTCGCCCTCCAGCGGGGCGCCGTGACCCTCGCGACCACCCCCATGATCGTCACCCAGACGGTCGTGCCGGCCCTCGTCGGCGTGCTGCTGCTCGGGGACGGCGTCCGGCCGGGCTGGTGGGTGGCCGGCGGGCTGGGGTTCGTCGTCACCGTCGCGGCGGCCAGCGCGCTGGTCCGGTTCGAGGGGGCACACCAGGTCGGTCCGGCGCCGGTAACGCCACACCCCACGAACGGCTGAGCGACGCATCGTCACTCGGTCCGTCGTTCGTTGGCCCGAGGGATTTAGCCGTCACTGCCCGCTACCGTTGTGATCAACGCCGTAGCTGGAAGGGACAGGTCGATGCGCACCAGATCGGATCGAGGAGCTGCTGCCGTCGAGTTCGGCCTGCTCGTGGCCGCGCTGGCGGTCTGCATCGTCGGGGCGGTCACGGCCGCCGGTCAGGGGCTGGCCGCGTTGCTGAACGAGGCGGCGACCGCCCTCGGCGGCTGACGGCGAGGCCCGCTCCTCGGTCCGCACCTGCGCGCGCGAACGGCCGCCGCGCCCGGACGGGTGCGGCGGCCGCCGTCGTGCAGGGGTCAGAATTTCCAGAGCGGCAGGAGCGGCCGCTTCCAGGTCTCGTTGATGACGCCGGCGCCGCCGGTGTAGAGCGCGCACGCCGCGGTGAGGATGCCGAGCCAGCCGCCGAACTTCACCAGCGACTCGCTGTGGCCGAAGTGGCCGAGCACCAGGAACACGAAGGTCGCGGTCAGCACGAGGAACGTGCTGAACAGTGCCCCGTTGGTGCGCAGCGACGCGATCAGCAGGACGGCGGTGAAGATGGTCCAGCTGAGCAGGAAGTACCCCAGCGCCTGGTCCACGGCGTCGGCGGACGTGCCCGCCGCCGGCTTGAAGAACACCGACAGGCCCCAGTACGCCAGCCAGAAGGCGCCGTACGAGCTGAACGCGGTGGCACCGAAGGTGTTCCCCTTGCGGAATTCCCAGATCCCGGCGACGACCTGGACGCCACCGCCGTAGAACAGGGCCAGGCTCAGGACGACGGACTTCACCCCCGGCGCGATGAGCCCGGCGTTGACGGCGCTGAGCACGAACGTCGTCAGCGCGAAGGCCGACAGTCCGAGCGGACCGGGGTCCGCGATCTGGACCGGCGCCTCGACAGCCGGCACGGGCCGGGGGTGATCGGTGGTCATGGCCATGAAAGGCTCCTTCCGGGACGCCCGACCGGGCGGGCTCCGTTGTCCTCGCTCACGCTAGGTGGGGGGAGTGGAACGGAGCAGAGCCGCTGGTCCCGCTGCGGTGGGTGGTCGCCCCGAAGGGGGCGGAAGGTGCGAAGCGGCGGACCGGCGGTCGGCGGGCCCGACGAGCTGCGGACGGCGGCCGCCCGGCGGACCGCTCACCGCCCGGTGCCGCCGCTCGCCGCCACCCTGTCGCGGCGAGCGGCGTCGTCGCAGGTCAGAGCATCGACGGCAGCGCGCCGAGCGGAGGGCTCCGTCAGAAGTAGGGGCCGCGGGCGCCGGAGTTGAACGACGCCTCGACGATCGACAGCAGCTCCAGCAGGGACGGGTGCAGCGCGGGCACGAGCTGGGCGAGGTACTCCCGGCCCGCGTCGTCCAGCTCCAGGACCGCATCGCCGGGCGCGAGGATCTGCGCGAGCCGGGCGACGACGACGTCCCCCTCGGTGACCTCCACCCGGTGCCGCAGGTAGGACGGCAACCGCTGCGCCCGCATGAAGATCTCGGCCGGCTTCACCGGGCGGTGCCGGACGACGGTCCGGCCGAGGCGCCGGCCGGTCTCCCGCTGCAGGTCGCCGTTGCGCACGAGCCGGTCGGCGACGGCGTCCTGGGCGGTCCGGCCGTGGGCTGCGAGCCAGTCGCGCACGGAGATCTCGCCGCCGAGGAGCCGGTTGCGGGTCTGCTCGTAGAGCTGCTCGCTGAGGTTCTCCGGCGGCGGCCCGTACTCCCCGAGACCGAGCCGGCCGCCGGGGCCCACCTCGACGCAGCCCGCCAGGACCAGTTCGGCGAGGAGGGCCGCGGCGAGGCCGCCGCCCATGGCCTGGTCGGACATGCGGGACTTGCCGGACTGCAGGTCGTGTGCCATCAGGAACAGCTCGTCAGCGAGCGCCAGCGACACAACGCTTCCCTTCTCGTCTCCCGCAGGCGGCGCCGGCACGGCGGAGGCCACCGGCGCGCCGGCCGGGCACGTCCTGGTGGTACGGACCCTATGTCAATTGCGGGCGCCGGCGCACGATGAACGACGACCTTCGTTGGCATCGTCGCCGCTGCCCGGTAGCCCGTCCGGTGGCGCAGACAGGTCAGACCGGGACGGGCCCGGCGTGATCGCCCGGACGCGCCGGTTCGTCGACGTCCGCGGCGGGCAGGAGCACGGTCGCGCAGGTCCGGCCGGGGTTCGAGGAGAGCAGCAGGCGTCCGCCGTCCGCGACCACCAGCGAGCGGGCGAGCCCCAGCCCGATCCCCGTGCCGCCGCGCCGGGCGCCGGACCGGGAGCGGGTGGCCGGCCGCGCCGGGGCGGCGGCGGGCGGCGGACCGCCGCGACCGGGCGCCCCCCCGCTGCTGCCGACATGGTTGAACCGGGCCTGGACCTGGGTCACGGCACCTTCCCGGCCCTCGTCGACGACGTCGATGGCGAGGGCGCCGCTGGCGTCGCGGGCCACGACCTCCACCGTGCCGCCGCCGTGGCGGTAGGCGTTGTCCAGCAGGACGTCGAGGACCTGCCGCACCGTGGCGGCCCGGCCCGCACCCACCGGCGGGTCGTCCGTGCGGACGACGAGCTGCCGGCCGTCGGCCCGCAGCAGCGCCTCCCAGCGCTGGGGGAGCCCGGCCAGGAGCCGGTCGAGGTCCAGCGCGGTGACGGCGGCGGCCCGGCCGCGGGAGACGGCGAGCAGGTCCTCGACGGTCGCCTCCAGGTCGTCGACGAGGGCGAGCGCCTCGGAGGTGGCCCGGTGCAGCTCGCGCGGGTCGCCGCGCTGGGCGGTGTCGAGCCGCAGCCGCAGGGCCGTCAGCGGCGTCCGCAGCTGGTGCGAGGCGTGCGAGACGAAGGCCCGCTCCCGCTCGACGAGCTGACCCAGGCGTTGCGCCGTGGCGTTCATCGAGGCGGCGACGGCGTCCAGCTCGGGGATGCCGCTGGACGGCGCCCGGGTGGCGAAATTGCCGTCGCCCAGTTCCTCGGCCGCGTCCGTCAGCTCCTTGATCGGGGTCGACAGCCGCCACGCCAGCCGCAGGGACAGCAGCATCGCCAGCAGCGCCGCGAAGACGGCGGCCCCGCCGACGGCCGCGATGGTCAGCAGCTGCTGCTGGCGCAGGGCCACGCGCGGCGACGACGACCGGACCACCGCAACCACGTGGTCGTCCTGCAGGACGGGGATGGCCGCGACCAGGTCGCCCTCGGTGAGACCGTCCACCGGGTGCTGCTTCGTGGCGGCGGCACCGACGACGTCGTCGGCCTCCGGCGGCCCGTTCCCGGTGATCAGGTGCGAGTCGCCGTCGTAGATGGCCAGGTGCATGTCCCCGGGCAGCTCGTCGGGCAGCCGCGGCGTGCGGTGCGCGTCGAGGTCGTTGCTGACCGTCACCGCGACCCGGGCGGCCTCGCCCTCCAGGGTGGACTGCTCCTGGGTGACGAGGTACTGGCGCTGCACGAACGCCAGGGGCGTGCCGAGCAGGGTCACCGCCAGGGCGACGGCGGTCAGGACGACGACGAGGATGCGTCGCTGCACGTCAGGACCGGGGCTGCGGCCGGCCGGCCCAGGGCTCGCCGGCCGGGGGCTCGCCGGGCTCCAGCTGGTAGCCGACTCCGCGCACGGTCGCCACCCGGGGCAGCACCAGGGGCCGCCCCGCCGCCGCGGCGGCCTTCGCCGCGACCGCGGCCAGCCGCTGGCGCAGGGTCGCGACGTGCACGTCGAGCGTCTTGGTGGATCCGAACCAGTTCTCGTCCCAGACGTCCGCCATGAGCCGCTCCCGGGAGACGGTCCGGCCCAGGTCGCGCGCGAGCCGCTCCAGCAGCTCGAACTGCTTGGCCCGCAGCGGGACCTCGACGCCCCCGATGGTGCAGCGCCGGGCACCCGGCTGGATCTCCAGGTCGCCGCTGCGCAGCACCTCCAGGTCGACCGCGTCCGGCAGCCGCCGCAGGTGCGCCCGCACCCGCGCCTGCATCACCGTCATGCCGAACGGCTTGGTGACGTAGTCGTCCGCGCCCGACTCCAGCCCGGTGATCACGTCCATGTCCTCGCCCCGCGCCGTGAGCATGATGATGACGACGTCGGGCTGCTCGGCGCGCAGCACGCGGCACACGTCGATGCCGTCGATGTCGGGCAGGCCGAGGTCCAGCAGGACGAGGTCGAGGGTGGTGCTCCGGGCGACCTCGATCGCGTCCGCGCCGGTCACGCTCCACGACGCGTCGTGCCCGTGCTCGCGCAACGCCGACACGACGAGGGGACCGATCCGTTGGTCGTCCTCGACGAGCATCACCCTGGCCACGACGGCAAGCCTAGGACCCCGTGCGTGAACAGCCGGGCAACGGGCGCGGGGCGGCGCGCGGGGTGGCGCGCGTCAGGCGTGCCCGATGGCCACCCACTGCCGGAACGGCACCGTCACGTCGCCGCGGTGACGCGGGTCGAGCCGCGCCCGGACGTCGTCGACGACCGCGGCGACCGCCTCGTCGCCCGCGCCGCGGAACGCCAGGGCCATCGGGGTGGCGCCGATGTGCCGCGGGATGAACTTGGCCAGGTCGCCGAGATGGACGGCGAACTCGACGTCGTCCACGGTGACGTCGCCCAGGCCGGCCCCCGCCAGCAGGTCGCGCAGGGCGCGCTCGCCGCCCAGCGTGCACGCGGACGTGATCGCGAACGCCACCCCCGGGCCCATGACGGCGAGGAGGGCGTCGGCGAGGGCGGCGTAGTACGGGTTGCGGTCCAGCGACTCCCAGGCGCTCACCAGGACGCGCCCGCCCGGGCGGACCACCCGCGCCAGCTGCCCGCAGACCCGCGGCCGGTCGGCGAGGAACTGCAGCGTGTGGGCGCAGAGGACGACGTCGTAGGCGTGGTCGCGGACGGGGAGCTGCCGGGCGTCCCCCTCGTGGAACGTGAGGTCGGGCGCCAGCGCGCGGGCCACCTCGAGCATGTACCGGTTGACGTCGACGCCCACGACCCGACCGCCGGGCCCGACCGCGGTGCGGGCCGCGCGGGCCGCCACCCCGGTGCCGCACCCGACGTCCAGGACGCTCTCGCCGGGCCGCAGCCGGGCCCGCTGCACCAGCCGGTCCGCGGCGGGGCCGACGTACGCGGGGACCAGCACCTGCTCGTAGTGCAGGACCGAGTCCCGGGCGAGCTGCCACTGCAGCGACGTCATGGGTCCGTGGGCCGAGGTCGTCATCGACACCGCCTCCTCGCCGTCACGCTACGCGGGCGCGCGCGCGGCGGTCACCGCCCCGGAACCGGACCAATGTCACAGAAGCGCGGTGCGCGCGCGCTGTCGGTGGGATGTGGCAGGGTGCGCGGCATGAAGCTGATCACCGCCGTCATCAAGCCGCACGCCCTGCCCGTCGTGAAGGAGGCCCTCGAGGCCGCCGGAGCGGCCGGCATCACCGTCTCGGAGGCGCAGGGCTTCGGCCGCCAGCGCGGCCACACCGAGGTCTACCGCGGGGCCGAGTACCAGATCGACTTCGTGCCCAAGATCCGGCTCGAGATCGTCGTGGCCGACCACGACCTCGAGCAGGTCGTCACGGCCCTCGCTGACGCCGCCCGCAGCGGGAAGATCGGCGACGGCAAGATCTGGGTCGTCCCGGTGGACGACGTCGTCCGCGTCCGCACCGGGGAGCGGGGCCACGACGCCCTCTGACCCCGGGACGGCGTGGGGGCGGCGTGGGGGCGGCGCGACGCAGCGGCGCTCAGTGGCCGCGCGCCAGCCAGTCCGCCAGGCCGCCTGCCTCCTCGCCGATGGTCGTCCCGTCCCCGTGACCGGTGAGGACGCGGGTGGCCGGCGGCAGGTCGAGCAGTCGCGTCCGGATCGAGGAGATGATCAGGTCGAAGCTGCTGAACGACCGGCCGGTGGCGCCCGGTCCGCCGCGGAACAGGGTGTCCCCGGTGAGGACGACGCCCAGCTCCGGCACGTGGAGGCTCACCGCCCCGGGGGAGTGGCCCGGGGTGTGGAGCACGTGCAGGGTGAGGCCGGCCACCGTCAGCTCCTGGCCGTCGGCCAGCGGTCCGGGCGTGCGGTCGGGGTGGACGACGTCCCACAGCATCCGGTCGTCGGGGTGGAGAAGCACCGGCGCCCCGGTCGCGTCGGCCACCTCGCCCGCGGCGTTGACGTGGTCGTTGTGGCCGTGGGTGCAGACCACCGCGCGGACGGCGCGTCCGCCGACCGCCGCCAGGATCGCCGTCGCGTCGTGGGCGGCGTCGACGACGACCACCTCGGCGTCGTCCCCGACGAGCCAGACGTTGTTGTCGACGTCGAAGTCCTGCCCGTCCAGGCTGAAGACGCCGCTGGTGACGAGGCGCTCCGCCCGGGCGGCGCCCGCCGTCACAGGACCACGACCGACCGCAGCACCTGGCCGCCGTGCATCTTGGTGAAGGCCGCCTCGACGTCGTCCAGGCCGATGGTCTCGCTGACGAACCGGTCCAGCGGCAGGCGGCCCTGCAGGAAGAGGTCGATGAGCAGCGGGAAGTCGCGCGAGGGCAGGCAGTCGCCGTACCAGGAGGACTTGAGCGCGCCACCCCGGCCGAAGACGTCGAGCAGGGGCAGTTCGAGGGTCATCGCGGGAGTGGGCACCCCGACGAGGACGACGGTGCCCGCGAGGTCGCGCGCGTAGAACGCCTGCCGGTACGTCTCCGGGCGGCCGACCGCGTCGATGACGACGTCCGCGCCGTGGCCGCCGGTCAGCGCCCGGATGGCCTCGACCGGGTCGCCGTCGCCGGCGTTCACGGTGTGGGTCGCGCCGAAGTCCTTCGCCCACGCCAGCTTGGTGGGGTCGAGGTCGACGGCGATGATCCGGTTCGCGCCGACCAGCCGGGCGCCGGCGATGGCCGCGTCGCCCACCCCGCCGCAGCCGATGACGGCGACGCTGTCGCCGCGCTGCACGTTGCCGGTGTTGACGGCCGCGCCCAGCCCGGCCATGACGCCGCAGCCGAGCAGCCCGGCGACCTCGGCCGGTGCCGCCGGGTCGACCTTGGTGCACTGCCCGGCGGCCACCAGGGTCTTCTCGACGAAGGCGCCGATGCCCAGGGCGGGCGAGAGCTCGGTGCCGTCCTCCAGCGTCATCCGCTGGGTCGCGTTGTGCGTGGCGAAGCAGTACCAGGGGCGCCCGCGCCGGCAGGCCCGGCACTGGCCGCAGACCGCCCGCCAGTTGAGGATCACGTAGTCGCCCGGCGCGACGTCCGTGACGCCCTCGCCGACGGCGTCCACCACGCCGGCCGCCTCGTGCCCGAGCAGGAAGGGGTACTCGTCGTTGATCCCGCCCTCGCGGTAGTGCAGGTCGGTGTGGCACACGCCGCAGGCCGTGATCCGCACGGTGGCCTCACCGGGCCCGGGATCGGGGACGACGATCGTCTCCACGCTGACCGGCGCGCCCTTGCTCCGGGCGACGACGCCCTTGACCCTCTCCGCCATGCGCTGCGGACCTCCTCGGTGACCTCGGGTTGAGTGCGCGGGCCGATCTGGCCGGGCTGGTTCAGACCTTAACCGTCGTCCGGCGCACCCGCCGGGTGCCGTCGCGACACGCCCGTGGCAGACTAGGTGGCTATGTGTAATCGCCCACTACGCTGAGTTCGCCAGAGCCGGTTGGCCGGACGCCTGGTGAAGCTGTGACCTCTGAGGCACAATGGTCGCCAGCAGACGTCGAGCGAGTCTGCACCTGTCAGGTAACTGGGCGCCACACCACGAGGTCGTTGGGGAAGACGCACCTCGAAGGAGTGGAGGAGGTCCAGATGGCCGGTGCCATCACGCGCGGGGTCTTGTACGTGCACTCTGCGCCGCGGGCGCTGTGCCCACACATCGAGTGGGCCGCCGGCGGCGTCCTCGGTGTGCGCCTGGGCTTGGACTGGATCCCTCAGCCAGCCGCTCCCGGGTTGTTCCGTGCTGAGCTCTCGTGGCAGGCGGAACAGGGCATGGGCGCCCGCCTGACGTCAGCACTGCGTGGGTGGGCTCACCTGCGCTACGAAGTGACCGAGGAGCCCAGCCCCGGCGCGGACGGCGCGCGCTGGAGCCATACCCCCGAGTTGGGGATCTTCCACGCCGTCACCGACATCCACGGGAACGTGCTCGTCCCCGAGGACAGGGTGCGGGCCGCCATGCTCGCGGGTGAGGTCGACACGATGACGCTCGTGCGCGAGCTCGACCTCGCCCTGGGCCGGGCCTGGGACGACGAGCTGGAGCCGTTCCGCTACGCGGGCGACGGCGCTCCGGTCCGGTGGCTGCACCGGGTGGGCTGAACGGTCGGGCCCGGCGGGACCACGCGCTGCGCGTGGTCCCGCCGGCCAACCCCGGCGGCCGGTCGTTCCGTCGTAGGGGTATGACCACGCTGGAGCATCCATGAACCAGGCCCGGGACGAGGAGTTCCGGGCCTTCGTGCTGGCCCGACGGTCCGACCTGGTGCGCACCGCCGTCCTGCTGACCGCCGGTGACGTCCACCTCGCCGAGGACCTGACCCAGACGACGCTGACCTCCCTCTACATGCGCTGGCCCGCCTACCGCCGCGCGGCCAACCCGGCCGCGTACGCACGGCGCTGCCTGGTGAACGCGCTGATCGACGAGCGGCGCCGGCCCTGGCGGCGGGAACGGCCGACCGAGGAGTTCCGGACCGACGCCGATCCGGGACCGGTCGTGCTGCCCTTCGACGACGCCCTGCCCGGCGAGCAGGTCGAGGCGCTGTACGCGGCGCTGCGGGAACTGCCGCCGCGGATGCGCGCCGTCCTCGTCTTCCGGTACTTCCACGACCTGAGCGTGGCGGAGACGGCCGAGGCCCTCACTTGTTCGGAGGGCACCGTTAAGAGCCAGACCTTCCGCGCCATCGAGCTGCTGCGGGAGCGGCTGCCCGCCCGCCGGGCGCCCGGGGCGCCCCCGTGTCCCGGTGGCGCCGGCGCCCCCGGGAACCCGGTCAACCCCTTCGAGCCGAGCGGAGCCTACGGTGCCTGACCTGCGAACCCTTCTGCACGACGCCGCCCACGCCACGCCGGTCACCCCGGCGGCGGCCCTGGTGCACGACGACCTCGTCCGGGCCCGTCGGGCCCTGATCCGGTCCCGCCGGACCCGGCACCTCGCCCTGCCCACCGGGCTCGTGGCCGCGGCCGCGGTCGGCGTGGCGGTCCTGGCGCAGGGCATTGGCGCCGGGTCGGCGCCCGTCGGCGCGCTCCCCCCGTCCGGCCGGCCGCCGGGCGCGAGCACGGTCGCCACGGCGCCGGGGCCGTCGGGCACGCCCGGGACGCCGGCCGCCGACCTGTCCCGCCGCATCGCCCTGGTCGGCTACCGCGGCACCCAGCCGGTCGGCTTCACCATCGCCAGGGTGCCGCAGGGCTGGCAGGTCCAGGCGGTCGACGCCTACCACCTGCTCGTCGCGCCCGAGGGGACCGCGGACACCGACCCCAACTCCTTCGACGGCAAGATCCTGATCGGCAGGGCCAACGAGAACGAGATCGCGGTCGAGCGGCACGACGTCCAGGAGATCACCGTGGGCGGCGTCCGGGCGCGGCTCTTCGTCTTCGACGGGGAGGGCACCGTCGCCGCGGGCGACCGGACCCAGGGCCTGCTCCTCCCCGTCCGTGGTGGCAAGGCGTACCTGATCTTCCAGCTGCCCGGCAGCCTGCACTGGGACGCCGCGACGGTCGCCGACTTCGCCGCCGGGGTGCGGCTGACGTCGCAGGCCCGCGCGGCGGCGGGCTGAACGGCGCGAACGGCAGCGAGCACGGACACTTCGGGCAGCCTGGTGGGCGGCTCGAGGTGTCCGTGCTCGCGGACCCTGGGTCAGGCGTTCAGGTGATCTTTCAGTGCACCATCGCGGCACCGGTGTTGTCCGCCGCCAGGTCGCGGTGGCGGATGTGCAGCATCACGTAGATCCCGATGGCCGCCGCCGCCATGATCGTCGATCCGACCAGGTAGGCGGAGCCGGCACCGTGGGTGAAGGCCGTCGGCTGGATCAGCTGCTTCAGCGCCGCGAGCTGGTCCTGGCCCACCCCTGCCGCCGCCTTCGCCTGGAGGTCGGCGCCGAGCTCGGCCGCCTTGTCCTTGGCGCTGCTCACGGCGACGGTGCTCATCATCGCCAGGCCGAGGGCGCCACCCACCTGCTGCATGGTGTTGAGGACGGCGGACGCGACGCCCGAGTCCTCCTTCGACACGCCGGCGACCGCCGTCAGCGTGAGCGGCACGAACGCCAGGCCCATCCCGAACGACAGCACCAGGATCGGGCCGAGCAGGCCGGTCAGGTAGCTGGAGTCGACCTGCAGCCGCGTCAGCCAGAGCATCCCGGCTCCACCGAGCACGGCACCCGTGCCGGCGATCCACCGCGGGTCGACCCGGGAGATCAACGCCGAGGCGATCTGCGCCGCGACGATGATTCCCACGCTGAACGGCAGGAACGCCACCCCGGCCTGGATCGAGCTGTAGCCGAGCACGGTCTGGATGTAGAGCCCGAGGAAGTAGAACATCGAGAAGATCGCCGAGCCGATGGCGAGCATCGCGAGGTAGGTCGTGGCGCGGGTGCGGTTGGCGAGCACCCGGAACGGCATCAGGGCGTGCGACGAGCGCGACTCGATGACCAGGAACGCCACCAGCAGGACGACGCCGGTCACCAGCGTGATCACGGTCGTGCGGTCGGTCCAGGACGTCGTCGCGGCGTGGGTGAGGCCGTAGACCAGGCTCACCAGACCACCGGTGGCGGTCAGCGCACCCGGCAGGTCGAACCGGCCGC
>Ga0302299_10001066_pt1 | contig 16245 bp, 14 predicted proteins | sample III_Fen_N3_4_FD_198795 | JGI IMG/M metagenome (GOLD analysis project Ga0302299, IMG submission 198795) | Peat permafrost microbial communities from Stordalen Mire near Abisko, Sweden - III_Fen_N3_4 | ecosystem: Environmental > Terrestrial > Soil > Wetlands > Permafrost | place: Sweden: Abisko... | reverse complement strand
TTGCGGTCGTGGGGCTGGTCGAAGTTGGGGGGCGCGCTGAGCGCCTTGCCGTGATGGGGGATCGCGGCACCCCATTCTGCCAGCGATGGGAAATAGAAGTCGGTCGTCTTATTCTCTTGCAAGAACACGATTACCCTGTGCCCCGGGAGAGCGGTCATGCTCATCTCCCCTCAGCGCCTTTGTCGCGCTGTCGCTCTTCCCTCCGACCCGAAACACACTCAAGAATCACGGCCATCGGGACGTCAAGACCTTTACAGGACACTGTCCCTGCTCGTCCTTGTCAATGCCAAGTGGAGGCAGCAGCCAAGAATCACCAAACAGACCGCAGGTGGTCGGAAGAGTGACGACGGGCATGTGCCAAGGCAAGCCAAACCCTTGACACGCCAGTTTGCCTGAGCGTCCAATGAAGCCCAGAAGTACGAGCGAGGAACGTGAACCAAGGCGAACCGTTTAACACACTCTTTGATCCTCCCGCGGGAATCGGTTGAGCACATGAGGGGGTGGCTCATGCTCGGGACGGAGCGACCTGCTGCCGCCGTAGACGTCCGCGACGACGATCCCGGGGAGGTCGCAGACCCCGACGACGACCTCGAGGCGCTCCTCGCGTTCCGCCGTCTAGACCTGTTGCTGGCCGCTGGGGTCGAAGGGGCTCGGCGTCGCTATGGGCCGGAGGCGGCGAGTGACAGCTACCGCGGGCTCTATCTGACTGAGGAGCAGGTGCAGCGCGCCTTGCGACGGCGCGTGGCCGAGCCGCTCGTGGCCGCCCGCCCGGTGCCGCCGCTACTGCCGACCTGGGACCGGATCGCTGCCGACAACCTCCGATGGGCGTGGCTCCGGGATCGCTATGAGCTGACCGAGCTCGAGCTCGACGTCGTCCTCATCGCCCTGGGCCCGGACGTGGACCGGCGGTACGAGCAGCTCTACGGCTACCTGCAGGACGACGTGACCGCCCGCCGCCCGACGGTCAACCTGGCGCTCGACCTGCTGACCACCACGCCGTCGGAGCGGCTCGCCGCCATGGGGATCTTCGCTGCTGATGGTCCGCTGGTCAGTCACAGGATCGTAAACCTGCGCGCGGAGCGACGAGATGATCCGCCACTGATTGCGAGACTGATCGCCGTCGACGAGCAGGTGACGGTCACCCTGCTCGGCCACTGCGGCCTGGACCACCGGCTGGGCGACACGTGCCGGGTCGTCGCCCCCGGCTTGCTCACCGGGCGGCGGGGCTGGGTCGAGCCGGACCCGCGCCTGGGCGGGCTTGAGTCCCTCCTCGTCACTGCGTGGGGGCGGACACCCGTGCGCCTGTGTTTCCACGGCCCGCCCGGGACGGGACGACGTCGGACTGCGCTCGCCCTGGGCGAACGGCTCGCCCGGCCGGTCCTGCTCGTCGCAGGGTCTGTACTGGCACGCGAGCCTGCTGCTGTGCCCGAGCTTCTGCGCCTGGCCCTGCGGCAGGCGGAGCTCGACGACGCCCTGGTGTACCTCGAGGACGTGGACGCCCTCGTCCAGACGTTGATGCAGGTCGGCCCCGACGTCCTGGTGCCCGCGCTGGCGGCTCACCCCGGGGTGGTCGTGCTCGGAACAGCGCAGCCATGGTTGCCTTCACCGCGCCAGCCGCTCGGGGTCAGCAACGTCCCCTTCAGCGTGCCCACCGCGAGCAACCGGCACCGGATGTGGCGGCGCGAGGTCAGCGCGGCAGGGGCCAAGGCGGCTGCCGGCGACCTGGCGGCCGTCGCCGACCGGTTCCGGCTCTCCACACGACAGATCAGGGATGCCGCCCTGATCGCAGCCGGTGAGGCCGGCCTCCAGCGGCCGCCTCGCGACTCGTCCGCCCTCCGACTCAGCCGGCGCGACCTGTTCTCCTGCGCGCGGCGCCAGACCGGCCACCAGCTGACCGCGTTCGCACGCCGGATCCGCCCGGTCCACGGTCTCGACGATCTCGTCGTCCCCGAGGACGCGCACCGTCAGCTGCGGGAGCTCGTCGCTCGGGTCGAGCACCGGACGCTGGTGATGGACGAGTGGGGTTTCCAGGCACGACTGCCCGGCGGGAGGGGCGTGACGGCGCTCTTCGCCGGCCCACCCGGCACCGGTAAGACGATGGCCGCGTCGGTGATCGCCGCTGAGCTGGGTCTGGATCTGTTCGCCATCGACCTTTCGACGGTCGTGAGCAAGTACATCGGGGAGACGGAGAAGAACCTGTCCCGGGTGTTCGGCGCCGCCGCGGACTCCGACGCGATCCTGCTGTTCGACGAGGCCGACGCGTTGTTCGGGAAACGGTCCGAGGTACGTGACGCACACGACCGGTACGCCAACGTGGAGATCGCCTATCTGCTCCAGCGGATGGAGGAGTACGACGGGCTCGCGATCCTCGCTACCAACGTGCGTCACCACATCGACGAAGCATTCCTCCGCCGGCTCGACCTCATCGTCGACTTCCCGTTCCCCGACACCGCGGAACGGCTCCGGATCTGGCGGTCCTGCCTTCCACAGTCACTCCCGCTCGACGATGGCGTCGACTTCGCCGCCCTGGCCGGTCACCGGCTCGCGGGGGGCAACATCCGCAACGCGGTGCTCGGCGCGGCATACCTCGCCGCTCAGGCAGGAGGTCCGATCGGGCAGGCCGAGTTTGTCGCGGCGACGCGGCGCGAGCTGGCGAAGATGGGCAAGCTGCTCACCGACACCGGCCTCGACCCTCCTGGAGACGGCTGAATCAGCACGGCAGCAGCGCATCCGACGGACCGACCCGGGGGGGAAGCATATTGTTCGACGACATGGACGCGAGCCTGGCGGCCCTCCTCGCGGACGGTTCCGCACCCCAGGAGGTGCGCAGCGCGGACGTCAGTTTCACGGTGCCCGACAAGGACTTCGGGCCGGCGCAGGCCACGCTGAACCTGTTCCTGCACGAGGTGCAGGAGAATCGCGCATTGCGGGACGTCGGACCGATCCTGCAGCCACTGCCGGCGGGCGGCTGGGAGAGCGAACGGCCCCCGTTGCGGGTCGACTGCGCCTATCTCGTCACTGCGTGGTCGCCCAGTACCGGCGCCCTGCGGGCAGCGGAGGAGCATCGGCTGCTGGGGCGCGCCCTGCTGTGGCTCGGCCGGTTCCCGGTCATCCCCGACCAGTACGCGCGGGGAGGGCTCCTGACACCGCCCCAGCCCTACCCGCTGGCGACAACCGTGGCGCAGACCCGCGAGGGCCAGTCGATGGGCGAGTTCTGGACCGCGCTCGGGATCGCGCCGCGGCCCGCGTTCTCGCTCACCGTGACCATCGCGCTCCAGCCGTACACCGAGACCGAGACCTTCCCCGCCCTGACCGCGATCCAGCTGCGAACCGGCCTGCTCGACGAGCCGGAGCTGTACGGGCGCGTCCTGGACAGCCAGCTCGCCGGCGTCCCGGGGGCAGCCGTGAAGCTGGTCGAGGCATCGCGCACAGTGACCGCCGACGCCCTGGGGGAGTTCCGCTTCACCGCTGTCCCGTTCGGCTCGTACACCCTCGCGGTGACGAGCGCCGGACATCCCGAGACTGCCAGACAGGTCGAGTACGGGAACACCACGCAAGCCCATGACGTCATCCTGACCGGGCCCTGACCCGGAAAAGCCGAGGGGAGAAAGCATGGTTGACTACGAGAGCAAGTCACCCGGCGTCTACGTCGAGGAGATCGCCCCGGCCGGCCCGATCGCCGGTGCGAGCACGAGCACCGTTGCAGTGATTGGGACGCCGGTCGCCGCCATCCCGAACGGCGCGGCCGGTCTCCCGGTGGCCGTGACCAACTGGACGCAGTACACCGACCAGTTCGGCGGCTTCAAGACGGGATCTCCGCTGCCGTACGCGATGCACGGGTTCTTCGACAACGGCGGCTCATTCGCCTACGTCGTGCCGGTCAAAGACGTCAAGGACAGCACGGGCATGGCCGCAGCCCTGGACAGCCTGACCAGGGTGCGCGGCGTGAGCCTGGTCTGCGCTCCTGGCCTGGTCGATGCCGGCGTGCAGAGCACGATCCTGACCCACTGCGAGCAGATGGGGGACCGGTTCGCCATCCTCGACGGCGCCAACGACGCCAACCCGCTGAAGGCCGACGGGCCGCTGCTCACCCAACGTGGCTCGCTGCTCTCCACGGGTGGTTGGGGTGGCCTGTACTGGCCGTGGATCGTGGTCGACGATCCTGCCCCGACACCGTCCGCGACAACGACGGTCCCGCCGTCCGGGCACGTCGCCGGGATCATGGCCCGCGGTGACGCGCAGGTCGGCGTCCACAAGGCGCCGGCGAACGAACCGGTCCGCGGTGCCCGGGCCCTGCCCTATCTGCTCAACGACACCGAGCAAGGCCAGCTCAACCACGCGGGGATCAACGCGATCCGGATGTTCCCCGGTTCTCCGCCTCTGCTGTGGGGTGCCCGAACCGTCACGGACGGCACGGCCTGGCGCTATGTAAACGTCCGCCGTCTGGTCGCCTACATCGAGGAGTCGCTGCTGCAGGGGCTGCGCTGGGCGGTGTTCGAGCCGAACGGCACGGGGCTGTGGAAGAGCCTCGACCGGACCATCACCGACTTCCTTACCCGGGTCTGGCAGGCAGGAGCGCTGTTCGGGCGCACCGCCAAGGAGGCCTTCTACGTGCGGATCGACGAGGAGCTGAACCCGGCGTCCGTGCGCGACCTCGGTCAGATCGTCATCGAGATCGGGGTCGCCCCGGTCCGTCCCGCGGAGTTCGTCGTCGTCCGGATCGGCCTGTGGGACGGCGGATCCCAGACCACCGAAGGCTAGGAGAGAGCGATGCCACAACCAGGTCAGCGGATCGACCCGTTCCGCAACTTCAACTTCCTCGTCCAGATCGACGGCATGACCCAGATCAGCTTCAGCGAGTGCAGCGGCGTGTCGTCCACTACCGAGGTGATCGAGTACCGGGAGGGCGGGAACAACACGACGGTCCTCAAGCTCCCGGGCAAGACAAGCTACGGCGACATCACCCTCAAGTGGGGGATCACTGACAGCCTCGACCTGTGGCAGTGGCGCCAGCAGGTGGTCGACGGCAACGTCCAGCGCAGGCACGGGGCGCTGATCGTCTTCTCGTTGGACGGTGGCACCGAGGTGGCGCGCTGGAATTTTCTGAACGCCTGGCCGACCAAGTGCGAGCTGCCGTCGTTCACCGCCAAGGGGAACGACGTCGCGATCGAGACGCTGGTGCTCGCCCACGAGGGGTTGACCAGCGCGTGAGCGGGTTCGTGACGGAGGTCGAGTTCGAGCTGCCGAAAGGCTACGTCGATCCGACGGGCTCGGTGCACCGGACCGGCGTGATGCGCCTGGCCACAGCCGCGGACGAGATCTACCCGCTGAAGGACCTTCGGGTGCGCACCTGGCCTGCCTACCTCATCATCCTGCTGCTCGAGCGGGTGGTGACCAAGCTCGGCAGCCTGCCCGAGGTGCACGCGGGCGTCATCGAAGGCCTGTTCTCCGAGGACCTCGCACACCTGCAGGACCTCTACAACCGGATCAACGGACTGTCCCCGTCGATACTCGCGGTGACCTGCCCGCACTGCGGATCCGAACACACCGTGGAGGTGCCACCGCTGGGGGAATAACGGGCTACCCCGTGGACCGGGTTCACCACGAGGTGGCATTCCTTGGACGGCACGTCAACTGGACCCTCGAGGAGCTACTGAGCCTCGACCACGCGCAGCGGCAGCGCTGGGTGGCCGAGGTCGCCGCACAGCTGGGCGCGGACTGAGCACGCAGGGTAGGCAGCGACCGCAGCCGCCGTGAGGACCGCACGCAGGGGAAGGAGGCCGGACACCGTGACAGACCAGGACGAGGCGATGGTTCCGCTGGGACGGCGCCTGGACGCGCTGGCCCGTAACCACGTGGCCGCGTTGGTGCCCCGGCTGGCCTGGGCGGCCCCGCTGGCGGTCGCGCTGCGCCACACCGAGGAGATAGCCGACGTCTTCGGCGAACGGTTCGAGCGCACAGAGGCGCGGCCGAGAACGGAGCACACCGTCCAGGCAGGCCTTCCAGCCACGCCACTTGAGGTTCCGGGAACCTTGGCCGGGCGGGGGCGACCGGTCCCACGGCGCCGGCCGATGCCGTGGGACCCGAGCACCCTCGCCGGAGGGGACGAGTCCTGGCTGTCGGGGGAGGAACGCGGCGTCGAGGCCCCGGACGACGACGTGCGCGAGGTCCCCGCCGATGTCCGCGCCCGGCTGCGCCGCGAGGTGGGGCAGGCCGCCGACCTGATGCGGGTGCACACCGGCCCGGACGCCGACGCACAGGCCCGCGCCGCGGACGCCGACGCTGTCACCATGGGCAGGGACGTCTACCTGAGGCAGGGCCGCTGGGCCCCTCGCCGGGAGGAGGGCGTGGCGCTGCTGGCCCACGAGGCGACCCACGTCGCTGGGCTCGTCGACCCTGGGGCTGCCTGGCGCAGGGCGGTGGGCGGCGTGGCGGAGGAGGCCCTGGCGCGGGCCCGTGAGCGGTCCCTGCTCGGTCCGGGAGCAGCACCACCGCCGACAGCTCCCGGAGGCGGCACCGGGTGGCCCGGCGCCCTGGAGGGGCTGGGAAGAGGGTTCGGAAACTCCCCGGGGCACGGCGATCCGGGGCTGGCGGCTCCGGTCCCTCACGGGCACGCCGCTCGGTCAGCACCCGCCGCGGCTCCTGCAGCGCCGTCGGGGCCGCCCGCGGTCGCCGTAGGGGGCTCGGGGATGCGGGCGAGCGTCGAGCGGGACCTGACGCCCGCCGCCGCGGCGCCAGACCTGGACGCGTTGCGCCGGGGCCTGGTCACCGAGGTTATGCAGCGGCTGCGCTCCGAGATCGAGCGAGGAGCCTGACATGCCCGAGCCGTCCGTCGTCCGCCGCGCGGCCGCCCTCGCCGCGACCAGCCAGGATCTCGCCAAGGCGATCATCTTCAACACGTTCACCGGCGAGAGCTTCCGGGTGATGTACAACCCCGAGGAGCTGAAGCTGGAGCAGGGCAACACCTTCGCCGAGGTTGGCATCCCAGGGCTGGGCACCCCGCCGGTCCAGTATGTCCGGGGCAAGGCGCGCACCCTGTCGATGGAGCTGTTCTTCGACACCTACGAGTCCGGCCAGGACGTGCGCACCCGGACCGCCCCCGTGGTCCAGCTGCTCGACAAGGACTCCCGCGAGCTGGCGCCGCCGGTGCTGCTGTTCTCCCTCGGCCGGCTGCAGTTCCAGTGCGTGCTCGTCGACGCCGCCCAGCGGTTCACGATGTTCCTCAGCGACGGCACCCCGGCACGGTCCACGCTCTCGGTCCGCTTCCAGGAGTACGTGCGGCTGGACGTCGAGATCCGCCAGGGGCTCTTCTTCGGGTCGCCTACGGTGTCTGCGGCGGCGAACGCGGCGGGCGCCGTCGTCGGCATCTCCAGCACGGTCCACGTCACCAGCGCGGGCGAAACGCTCAGCGGGCTGGCGGCCGCCTACCTCGGCGATCCCGCGCTGTGGCGGCTCATCGCGGCGGCCAACCGGATCGTCGACCCGTTCGATCTCGGGGTCGGGCGCTCGCTGGTCATCCCGCCCCGCGGCGCGAGGAGCACGTCCAGTGGGCGGAGCACGCCGTGACTGAGCCCTTTTATGCCCCGCGCTTCGAGATCCTGCTCTCGGGCGTGACGATGGCCGCAGACCTGACCGAGCAGGTGGTGAGCCTGTCCGTCGAGACCGACCTCGACATGGCGGGCACGTTCAACCTGGTCCTGCGCAACCCCGACAACGTGCTGCTGGACTCCGCGCTGCTGGACATCGGCAAGAACGTGGAGGTGCACCTCGGGTACGGCGCCGACCTGGTGCCCGCCTTCCTCGGCGAGATCGCTGCGGTGGAGCCGTCGTTCCCGCAGGACGGCCCGCCGACCATCCAGGTGACCGGCTACGACAAGTCGTTCAAGCTGCGGCGCAACCGGCCCGACCCCACGACGTACTCGTCCACGACTGACAGCCTGATCGCGGCCCGGATCGCGCTGGAGAACGGCCTCATCCCGGTCGTGGACCCGACGCCGGAAGTGCCGGAGGACCTCACCCAGAAGGAGAGCGACTTCGCCTTCCTCAAGGCTCGCGCCCAGCGCTACCACTTCGATGTCTATGTCGAGTGGGACCGGCTGCACTTCCAGTTCCCGCGGCCCCAGTTCGCTGCGCACATCCTGGAGTGGGGCCGCAACCTGTCGAGCTTCACCGCCCGAATCTCCGGCGCGGGACTCGCCGGGCTCGAGGTGATCCGCGGGTACAACCAGGAGCTGGCACAGAGCATCTACGCGGCTGTCCTCGCGGTCGACCTCGACTCCGGGAACCTGCTTGAGCGGCTCGGCGACAACATCACCGATCTGCTCACCTCCCTCGTCCGCTCGGAGTTCCGCGAGCACTCCGTCAGCAACCCGCTGGACGCGCGCGAACTGGCCACTGCGCTGCTGTCCGACCTGCTCGAAGGGCTCTACGAGGGGCAGGGATCGTGCGTCGGGCTGCCGGCGCTCGCCGCGGGCCAGTACGTCGAGATCCGCGGCGTGGGCAAGCGCTTCTCGGGCACCTACCGGGTGCGCAAGGTGACGCATCGGCTCGACTCCGCTGGCATGCGCAGCGACTTCGTCATCAGCCAGAGCGGGCAGTCGAGCCTCGTCGGCGTGCTGCGCGAGAACGTCGTGGAGACGCCCTCACCCAAGCAGGAGCAGAAGTTCTTCGGCGTCCTGGTCGGTGAGGTCGTCGACAACCACGAGCTGGCGGCGGTTCCGGCCAAAGCTCCGCTGTGCCGGGTGAAGGTTCAGTTCGCCGACCTGTCCGACAACGTGGTGACCACATGGGCGCCGTGCGTGCAGCCCGCAGCGGGTGCCGACAGCGGCTTCTACGCCCTGCCCGACAAGGGCGACCAGGTGCTGGTCGCGTTCAGGAAAGGGAACTTCGGCGAGCCGTACGTCCTCGGCAGCCTCTGGCACGCGAAAGCGCGCCCGCCCGAACGCAACGAGGACGGCGCCAACACCCGGCGCGTGATCAAGACCAAAGGCGGCCACACCATCGCCTTCGACGACAGCGCCCAGGGCAAGTCTCTGACGCTGCGGGACTCGGCCGGCAGCGAGGTCGTTATGAACTCCACGAACGGGGCGGTCTCCCTGACCGCCCACGGTGCCCTGACCATCTCGGCCAAGGACGACATCTCCATCTCGTCCACCACCGGCGCAGTGACGCTGAAGGCGACCGCCGGGCCGACCACGATCGCCATCTCAAAAGACGGCGTGGACGTGTCGTGAGGGGGCGGCGATGACGGACGAGATCTACGGGCGCGGGCTAAGCCACCCACTGCGGCTGGACCTCACCGGCCTGAGCATCTCCTCAGGGTCCCGCAAGGTGGAGGAGTCGATCCGGCTCATCCTCGGTACCCAGTACGGCGAGCGCCTGATGCGGCCCACGTTCGGCTCGAACCTGCGCACGCTCGCCTTCGCGCCCAACAACTCCTCGACGGCCAACCTGGCGCGCTACCACGTCGCGGAGGGCCTGGCCCGGTGGGAGCCGCGGATCGAGGTGCTCGACGTGGCGGTGGAGAACTCTGCCACGCAGCCGCTCCTGCTCATCTCGATCACCTACCAGCTTCGCGCCACGCAGGACGTGCACAACCTCGTGTACCCCTTCTACCTGGAGCCCGACCCATGACTTTCGACGTACAACGGGGCCGGATCCTGCCGCCCGACCTCGACGACCGCACCTGGCAGGACCTCGTCGACCAGATGCGGGCCCTCATCCCGCAGTACGCGCCAGGGTGGACCGACCACAATCCGAGCGACCTCGGCATCACCTTGCTGGAGCTGTTCGCCTGGCTCGCCGAGGGAGTCGTCTACCGGCTCAACCAGGTGCCGGACAAGAGTTACATCGCGTTCCTCAACCTGCTCGGGATCACCCGCGACCCGCCCACGCCTGCGCGCACCTTCCTGACGTTCGTCAGCGGCGCCGGCCCGGTGGACGTAGCCGCCGGGAGCCAGGCGTCGACGGTCGCCCGCGAGGGCCAGCCGCCGATCGTGTTCGAGACCGACGCGGACGTGCACGTGCTGCCGCAGCAGCTCGACACCGTCGTGCAGTTGGGCCCCTTCGCCGGCGCCGGCCCCGCGCCCTGCGCCGACGTGACCGCCCCGCTGGTGGGGCCGCCGGCCGCCGCCGCCCTGTTCAGCCTGCCCGCGGGGCAGACGGCGCAGTTCTGCCTCGGCTTCGACACCGCGCCCACGGAGGCGTTGCGACTCGGAGCGCGCCTGGTCCGGCCGGTGCCTCCCGGGGTGACCGTGACGTGGACCTACTCGACCGGCAGCACGGAGCCACTGGCGTGGAAGGAGGTCCCCCCACAGGCGGCCGGTCCAAACGCCCCACCGACGCTCGTCGACGGAACCGCGGGCCTGACCCGTAACGGTATGGTCGTCGTCACCCCGCCGCCGGACTGGGTCGCGCAGCGCGCCGTCCCCGCTCCGAACGCCCCGGCGTCGACGGCGTGGACGACGGTGACGGTCCCGGCGGGCGCAACGGCACCGCGCAGCGACCCGCGATTCTGGCTCGCGGTGAAGCTCGTCAACACCGGCCCGGACGCCATTGACGTCGGCGTGGAACGGTTGCTGTTCAACGCGGCCCCGGCGAGCACCGCGCTCACGCTGCGCACCCCGGAGATCCTCGGGACGGTCACGGGCGAGCCGTTCCAGACCTTCCAGCTCTCCAAGCGCCCGCTGTACCGGCGGCCCGACCTGCGCGCGCCGTTCGGCGACCTCGTGGTCGAGGTCGGCAGCGGGGTGCCTCCCACCTGGCAGGCCTGGACGCGGGTGGACGACCTGACGACGGGCCCGGGCAACGCCTACCTGGCCAACCCGGTCACCGGCGAGATCACCTTCGGCGACCACGACCCGCAGAGCCTGAAGGGACACGGTTCAGTGCCGGCGGCGGGCAGCTTGGTTCGGGCACGGTACCGCTACGTGGCGCAGGGCGCCGCGGCGAACGTCGCCGCCGGCCAGGTGGTCGTCCTCGGCACGGCCCCGAGCGGCGGTGGGCTGCCCGGCCTGACCAGCGTCAGCAATCTGGCAGCGGCGGGCGAGGGAACGGACGAGGAACCGGTCGAGGACACACTGCGCCGGGCCCCGGAGCAGCTGAAGATCCGCGACCGGGCGATCACCGCGGAGGACTACGAGTTCCTCGCCCGGGAGGCCAGCAACGAGGTGGTGATCACCCGATGCCTGACGCCGAAGCTGTCCAGCGACGGGACGCCATGGAGCTACGCCACCATCATCCGCGCTCCGGGCACGGTCAACGTCGTCGTCGTCCCCGACCAGGGCCCGGGGCTCAGCCGGCCCGCGCCGACCCCGGAGCTGCTCGCAGACGTCCTCACCAACCTCGACCAGCGGCGCGACGTGGGCGCCCACGTGCAGGTGACCGGCCCCCGCTACTGCCCGATCATCGTCAGCACCGAGATCGTCGTCTGGCGGGACGAGTTCCAGGACCCCGTGCGCAGCCAGACGCTGGACCGGATCACGGCGTTCCTGCATCCCACCCGCGGCGGCCCCGGCGGCGCGGGCTGGCAGGTCGGGCAGCCGGTGTTCAGCTCTGACCTGTTCCAGGCGATCATGCCGGCAGCGGACCTCGGCTACATCTCCAGCCTTCAGATCAAACCCGGCGTCCCGCCGTACGTCGGCAACGCCGACCCGACCGTGGCCCGGCCGTTCTGGCAGCCCAACTTCGCGGCCTCCGTGCGGCTCACCGACTACGAGCTGGCCTGCGCGGCAGACCGGGGTGCGCACACCGTCACAGCGATCACGCAGGCGCTGTAGGGGTGCGGGCGATGAGTGAGCCGAGCTCCTACCTCAGTTACCTGCCACCCGTCGTGTGGCAGGACGACGACCCTGCCTCGGGGCTGTCCGTCGGTGGCTGGCTGCGGATCGTGGAGAAGGTCCTGACCGGGATCCCCGACGACGTCACCCTCCCGCACGGCGACCACGAGCACGCGGCCGTCGCCGAGGTCATCGCTCGCGTGGACACGCTCTTCGACCCCTGGCGAACGCCCGCACCGTTCCTGCCCTGGCTCGCGTCGTGGGTCGCGCTCGGCTTCCCCACCGTCGAGGGGGAGCCGATCTGGGACGAGTACCAGCAGCGCCGGGTCACCTCCCAGATCGCGCAGGCGCACCGCGGCCGCGGCCTGCGCTCAGGGCTGCGGACCCATCTCGACCTGTACGCGCCCGGCCTGATCCGGGCACGGGTGGCGGTGGACGACGGCAGCCCGCTGCTGTTCGCGGTCCCGCGGCCGGACCAGCTCGCCCCGATCGGCGTCCTCGTCGGGCAGGGCCCGCAGCTGCGCGGTTCGACGGTCGTCGCCGAGGGCGTGGTGCGGCCGTGGTGCGTCGCCCGCGCGAGCACCGGCGATCTCTTCGTCGGCGACACCGGTGTCCCTGCCGCCATCCCGCACGTCCCGGTCACGCTGCCCAACCGGGTCTGGCAGATCTCCTCCTCGGGCGCCTACCGGTTCACCGGCGTCCCGCCGGGGCCGCAGCCCACCGCTCCCACGAGCAGCTTCGGTCCGGTGTTGGCGATCGCGGTCCGGCCGGCGACCGGCGGCGCGCCGGAGACGGTCTACTGGGTCGACTCCCGGGGGGCGCTGCTCGCCGTCCCGGCGCCGTTCGACGCCGCCAAGGCTGCCGCAGTGGCGACCCTCACCGTCCGCGCAGCCGGTAACGAGCCGATCCCCGTGACCCCGGTCGCGATGGCTGTAGACGTCAACGGCGACCTGCTCGTCCTGCACCACGGCAGCGGTCTGGGCACGCCCGACCCGCCCCGGATCGTCACCGTGAAGGCGGGGAACGCGAGTCCGACAGTGTCCGATCGCGCGCTGATCACGGTCGTCGAGCCGATGGCACTGCTGGTCCGCCCGGACGGGACCCTCGTCGTTGGCGACGGCGGCCCCCAGGAGCCCGCTACCGCGGACGACCTGCACGGCAACCTGGTGGCGATCGACCGCAGCACCGCGCCGGCATGGACCGAGAAGGCCCTCCTCCCAGTCGACAACCCGCTCGTCGCACCGACCGCCCTCGCGGAGACCGGGGACGGCGGCCTGTTCGTGCTCGACGTCGGGCTCAAACCGTTCGCGTCCACGAGCGACCCCTTCGTGCGGGCCGTCGCCGAACCGGCGGCCGTCCACCGCGTGGACCTCGGCGCCGCCCCGCAGGTGACCCGCATCAGCGAGACTGGCTCGATGGTCTTTCCCACCGGGATGGTTCGCGACGGCGCCCGGCTGGTGATCTGTGACCCCGGTCTGCCGGCGCCGCCGTCGGTCAACCCGGTGTGGCCGCGGCTCGACCCGTTCCGGTTCGACGTCATCGTCCACTTCGTCGGGGCCGACCTCCCCGACGACCCCAGCCAACGATCCCTGCTCCTGCAGCGCGTCATGGCCAATATTGGCGACGTCGTCGAGCAGAACCGCCCCGCCCACCTGTACTGGGCGCCCATCACCGAGACCTGAGCCAGGCGAAACAGAAGAGGAGTTGGTGATGACGAAACCAAGCGAAGGGAACGCGATGACCGAGCAGGCGCTTACCCGGCTCGCCGAGCTGCAGCGTGACTACGAGGTCGGCCAGCGCCGGCTCCAGGAGCTCGTGGCCCAAGAGGTGTCGATCCGCGAGACGCTGCTACGGATCAGCGGTGCCATCCAGGTCCTGCAGGAGCTGACCGGGGAGTCGGCCTCTTCCGGGACCGCGGCCGCCGTCCCGCCCGCTGCGGTGTCGGCGGACGCGTCAGGCCCCTCGCAGGACAGCGGGACCCCTGCGCCTGGCACCGTCCTGGGGGTCGGCTGATGGCGGGCACGGCGGTCGTCGTCGAGGACGGCTCCTTGGCGTGCAGCCATCAGGGCAGCGCGACCGTCTCGTCGGTCTCGTCGCGGCTGACCGTCGGGGGGAACGGTGTCCTGCTGAGCGGCAACGAGTCGGGGTTGGACTTCGCAGGGTGTACCAACCAAACACCGAGCAACTCCCCGGCCCCCTGCGTCAGCGATCTGGCGACTGCGGGGGTGGCCACCAAGCTCACGGTCGGCGGGACGGCGATCCTGCTCGCGTCCGCCCAGGGACGGACACATCCGAAGGTGACCCCAGCAGCCATCGCGGCGTGGAGCGTCAATGGCGCAGGCCAAAGCAAGCTCAAGGCCGTGTAGGCCGAGGAACTCCAGGACGAGGTGACGTGATGAGCCCGCTTCCGATAACCCGCACCCAATACTTCAACGTGGCCACGGGAACCGTCCGCGCCGGCAGCACAAGCCACGGCGAGAGCCTGACCGACGTCGAGAGCGGCCTTCTCCCGCTCGCCCGCTCAACCGCTGCCAGCCTGCACACCTGGGGGGTGGCCGACGGGCTGAGCGTCACGGCCGTGACCGGCCAGCAGGGCGTCACTGTCACGCCCGGCGCCGCGCTGGACTCGCTGGGCCGACTCGTCGCACTCGCCGCAGGCGGCGTGGCGATCATCGACCCGGCGGCCGATCCATCGCAGGTCGTCAACATCGCCACCGTGCCGGTCGGCGACGGCGGCGTGACCGTGGCTACCGACGGTCTCGGTCCAGCGACGTTGCTGCTCACCGCCACGTTCCGCGAGGTTCAGGACCAGGGGCAGGTCGGTGCCCCGCCGGTGCTGCTGCACGCGCCGTGGCTGCGGCTGCGGGTCGACGCATCGGTCCCCGACGACGGGCGCGAGGTGGTCCTGGCCCGGGTGACGCTGGACGCCGGGAACGCGGTGACGGCGATGGACGCCGCGCGACGCCGCCTCGCCGGGCTGCCGGCCGCCCGGATCGAGCTGCGACGACCTGTCACGGCGGCAGGCGCCGCGCCCTCGGTCGGGCAGGAGGTGGCGGCGGTGCTCGCCGTCCCGGACGCCGGGGGCCTGTCACTCACCGGCACCACCGCGGGCTCGCAGGTGTCGCTGCTCAGCCTCGACGCCACGCTCGCCGCCGCTTCGCTGCTGCCCGCGGGCGGCCGCCTCGCCCTCGGTACCGCCGGCCCGCCGAGGACCGTCCTTCACGTCGAGGGCGACGAGGGCGTGCACAGCGGCGGTAGCGGCGGCGGGCTCTCCTTCGCGGACCGAGCTGTCGGCGGGTTCGTCGACGCTCCGACCGCGGGCGAGCGATGGGTCTGGTACGCCAGCGAGGGGACCGCGCGGCTGTGGTCCGGGCGGGACCTGCTCACCGTCGGGACCACCGGCGAGGGCCTCGGGCTCGATGTCGCGCGTCGGATGCGGGTACGCCAGGGCGGAGACGGCTCGGCAGGCCTCTGGTTCTTCCAGGACGGCACGGCGTCCGACCGGGCCTTCGTCGGGATGGCGGACGACAGCCAGGTCGGCTTCTACGGGGTCGGGGTGGGCTGGGGCCTGACCATGGACGTGAACTCGGGTGCGCTGCGCTTCGCCGGCGACTACGGCCGCCCGGACGGGCCGTCGACGCTGTCGCTGTTCGGGTCTCGGATCGGGGACGTCGGCAACGGCGTGCTCTTCCTGCGCTCCGGCGGTGGCGTGGTCGCCTTCGACGGCGGCGACTCGGTCCAGATCGGCACCTCGAGTACCGGGGGTCAGCTCGCGGTCGTGAGCACCGGAACGGCGATCAGTGCGACCAACACGCAGGACTCGTTGTTCGCCTCCGCAGTCTCGGCCAACGGCATGATCGGCGTGCTGTCCCAAGGTCGCACGACCGGAGTCTTTGCGGCCGGGAAGTCCACCGGCATCGTCGGCGCGGGCCCCACCGCGGGCCAGTTCTTCGGGGATGTCTCTATCACGGGAACGCTGAACAAGGGTGGCGGTGGCTTCCGGATCGACCACCCGCTCGACCCGGAGAACAAGTACCTCTCGCACTCGTTCGTCGAGTCGCCGGAGATGCTCAACGTGTACCGCGGCACGGTCACTACCGACGACTCCGGCGAGGCGGCCGTCTCGCTCCCGGCCTACGTGGAGGCGCTCAACGAGCACTTCACCTACCACCTCACGGTGCTGGGCGACACCGGCGCCGCGACGGTTACGCAGCCCGTGCGGGAGAACGGGTTCCACATCCGGTCGGACCGGCCAGCAGCGGAGGTCTGCTGGCTGCTGCTGGGCGTCCGTCGCGACCCCTGGGCTAACGCGCACCGGATCCCGGTGGAGGAGGGCAAGGACGATGATGATCGCGGCCGATACCTGCACCCGGACGTCCACGGCGGCGGCCCGCAGCTATTCGCCCACCTCGAGCACGAGGAACTGCTGCGGCGGAGCACGGAGTGACGGACGGCGGGCTCCGGCGGA
>Ga0302299_10001065_pt1 | contig 16245 bp, 5 predicted proteins | sample III_Fen_N3_4_FD_198795 | JGI IMG/M metagenome (GOLD analysis project Ga0302299, IMG submission 198795) | Peat permafrost microbial communities from Stordalen Mire near Abisko, Sweden - III_Fen_N3_4 | ecosystem: Environmental > Terrestrial > Soil > Wetlands > Permafrost | place: Sweden: Abisko... | reverse complement strand
GATCGCCCGCATCACGGCGCGGATGTCGAACGGGCGCTTGCGGTCGGCGTTGCGCGGTCCGAACACATCGCCGATGGTCGGCAACTCGCCGCCCGGGTGAGGCGAGCGCGCGACGTCGCGGTCGCGCGGATCGCGGGTCGCGGTCCGGCGCGGAAACCGCTCACCCGGCACGACATAGCTGTGCGCGTAGTGGCGCATGAGGAGGCGGCACGCCGCGCCGATGTCGCTCGCCCAGTACTGCGCCTGGCCGTTGGGGCCCATGATGCGCTCGTAGCCCCCGATGCCCTGGTTGTCGTCCGCCGACGTGCTCCCGGAGTAGTCGAGCGCCTGCTTGCCGGTCAGCACCATCGCCGAGTCGCCGATCATCACGAGGATGCCGCGCGTGTGCATGAGCATCGTCGCCTCGGCGTTCCAGTACGGTTGCGCGCCGACGTTGATGCCGCACACCACGACGTTGATCTCGCCGCGGCGCTGGGTGAACTCGATGATCCGGCGCAGCACCGCGGAGATCCAGTCCATGTTCTCGGTGCCGCTGTCGCGCGAGATCTTGGCGCCCGCCGACAGCGCGAACCACTCGACCGGGACCGCCATTCGCTCGGCGAGGTCGAGCGCCGCGATGATCCGCCGGCACTCCGGCTCGGACAGCGAGCCCATCTCCTTGCTGGGGTCTCCGAGCAGCACGACACGCGTCACGCCCTCGGGCACCTCGGCGGTGAAGCTCCGCACGACGCCGACGACGATGTTGGCGGCGTTCTCACCGGCCGGCCGCGCGACCGGGGCCAGAGCGCCGGTCGCGTCGAGGTCGTACTCGGCGAACGCGCCGCGCGGGAAGCCATCCGCGCCGCCGGTATCCGGCGGAGTCAACAGGTGCACGATCTCGTAGGGATAGACCAGGCCACGGCGGCGCAGCGCGATGACCTTGCGCTCGTACTCGGTGAGCGTCGCCAGCGGCGCGGTCGGCGGCTCGGTGAACCGGAGGTGGAGCCCGCCATCGAGCGTGTCGGAGATCCGGAGCACGGTCTCGCGCAGCGCGCCGTCCGGACCGGGCACGTTGGCGTACACCATGACCTGCTCGATGCCGAGCCCCTCGGTGGCGGGCGCGAGGCGGTGGACCACGTCACCGAGCTCGGCGGCGGTGAGCGTGAGCGGCTCCCACAGCTGGAGCACCACGCGGTTCCATTCGAGGCGATCGCGCGCGGGCCGCGTCGCCTGGACCGCGCGGATCGCCGCCAGCGCCTCGCCGAGCACGCGCTCGAGGTACGGCAGCTGCACGATCCGGCCGGCGAGGTCGCGCACCGGCGTCAGATCGCGAACCTCGGCGATCACGAACAGCCGCTCGTCCTTGCGGTTGGTCCGGGCGACGCCGCGGTACAGGATGACGTCGTCGACCGACGGCAAGCGCTCGAGCGCGAACCCGGCGAGCCGCCGCACGTGCATGCGCCGCGCGATCATCGGGTGGATGCCGCGGTACAGCGCGTCCTCGACGTACCCGGCCGGGCCGCCGCGGAACGTCACGCAGCGGATCGGGCCAGCGCTGGTGGCGTCGCCCGCGCGCCACGCCCCGGCCCGAAGCGCCAGCTCACGCGCCGGTGCGATCGCGACCACCACTCGGCGAAGCCCGGCGGGCAGGTCCCCCGCGGCGAGCGCCTCGCGCACCTCCGCGACGCCGTCGTCGGGCTCCGGCAGCGGCGCGGTGCTCCACGCGTAGACGTCGACGGCGACGTCGGCCGGATCGCCCGCGGCGCGGATCACCGGGACCAGGCGGCGCACCGCGGCGACCAGCGCGTCGCGCGCTGCGTAGCTGGTGATCACCGTGACGCGCCGACCGTCGCTGTCGTACGCGGCGCTCACGTGGTGCGCGTCGGCGCTGTCGTGGACCGCGAGCTCGGCGACGCCGCGCGTGCGGTAGTAGCGCCGGGTCAGGACCTCGAGCATCGCGGCGCGCGACGCTGAGCCCGCGGTGCGCAGCCGCGGCACGAGCAGGGCGATCAGCGGCTGCGGGCACGAGACCAGGGCCTTGGTGCACGCGGCGCGGACCTCCGGCATCGGGGACGCCTCGAGCTCGTCGAGGTAGGCCCGCGCGCGCTGGAGGATCGCCGCGCGGCTGCGCTCGAACATCGGCTCGTCGAACACCGCGTGACGGACCGCGAGCGCGAGGTCGTGGACGACTGGAAATCGCCGCCGGCTGGTCGAGATCAGCTGGTTGAGCGCGACGTGGAACGCGTCGCCGGCGACCGCGTCGCACGCCACCCCGAGCGCGAGCCGGCGATCGAGGATCGCGGCGATCGCGAGCGCCTGCTCGTCCGACCGCTCGTGCGCGGCGAAGATCCGCTGCAGGGCGTCGCGGAGCTCCGGCGAGTCATCGAGCCCGGCGACGCCGTAGCGCACGACCGTTCGGGTGAGCAGCGCGAGGAACGCAGCCGGCAGGCCGTCGCCGCGGCTGTCGAGCGAGCGCAGGAAGCTGCACAGGTGCTCCTGCGCGGTGGCGAACCGCGCGTCGTCTGCCGTGTCGCCCACGTCGTCGGCCGATGGCTGGCGGCGCGACAACCCCTGGATGTCGGCGAACATCGCGATGGCCTCGGTCTCGGCGGTCGCGAGCTCTGCATCGGTCGCCGCGAGCGCGGCGCTCGCCGCTTGCCACTCATCGACGATCGCGCGCGCGGTATGCGCGTCGGCGTCGTAGCCGAACAGCAAGCTGCGCAGCTCGGCCCACGCGGCGACGAACCGGTCGCGTGGCTGGGCCACGGCACCGGCGGTCCGGGCCTCGGATGCGAGCACGCCGGCGACCACCGGCTCGCGCTCGCTCGCGACGTGCTCGTAGACCACGAGCGGCGCATCGAGCTCGACCTGCGTGCTCGCGATCACCAGGACGTCGCGGATCCGGCACGCGACCGGCGCGCTGACCACGATCTCCATCTTCATCGCCTCGAGCACGATCACCGGCTGGCCCGCCGCCACCACCTCGCCTGCGGCCACCGGGACGCGCAGCACCACGGCCGGCGATGGCGAGCGCACCACGCCGAGCGCGTCCTCGACGGTGATCTGACGCGGGACGCCGTCGACCTCGACGGTGTAGCGCGCCCCCGCGGCGATCGTGCGGACTCGGTGGCTGCGCCCGGCGAGCTCGAGCCGCTGCTCGTTCTGGCCGCGGTGCGCGATGCGGATCACCAGGCTCGCCCGCCCGGTCTCGATCCGGTAGGTCTCGGCGGCGAGCTGCGACACCACGAGCGCGTACGCCGCGCGGCCGAGCCGCAGCTCGATCCGGTGGCCGCCGGTCGCGCCGAGCCGCGGACGGCCGTGGCTGGCGGTGCGGAAGAACCGATCGGCGAGCACCGCGCGCCGCGCATGATAGGCGTCGATCGCGACCGCGAACAGCGCGGCGTCGGGCTGCGACGGGTCGCTCCATCCGCCAGCCGCGAGCTCGCGATCGAGCCAGCCATCGTCGACGTCATGCCGCACCACCTCTGGTCGGGCGCACATCGCCAGGAGGCACGCCTTGTTGGTCGCCCCGCCGCGTACCGCCAGGCTGGTGTCGCGCAGGCCGCGGACCAGGCGAGCGAGCGCCTCGCCGCGCTGGCTCGCCCGCGCCACGAGCGTGGCGAGCGTGCGTTCGCTGGTCGCGACGACCTCGTCGTGCTCGGCGACCGCCGGATCGATGCGCAGGCCGAGCCCCACCGGCGGGCGGTAGAGCTCGATGACGCCCGCGGTGAGCTCGAAGCCATGCTCCGGATCCTCTCGGGTGAGCCGCACGGCAAACGCGTGGCCGCGCGGCGCGGGCAGCCCGCGCTCGAGCACGCCGCCGCGTGCCAGCTGGAGCTGCAGCTTGACCAGGTCGAGCCCGGTCGTCGCCTCGACCGCGTGCTGATCGGTCGCACCGGGGCGCAGCGCGGCGAACGCAAACCGTCCGGTGTCGATCGCGACCACCGCCTCGACCGTCGCGACCCCGACGAACCGGAGCTTGCCCGCCAGCCGCACCGCGGCGTCGTGCAGCGCGCGCTCGGTGTCGCTGCCGAGCGCCGGGGCCGGGCACTCGACGAGCACCGGCTCGCCGCCGCGCGCGACCGAGATGTCGGAGATCGCCGGCCCGCGGACACGGCCCTCGCGATCGGCGACCACGAGGATCGCCACGCGACGCCGCGGGCCCGGGCGCAGCTCGCCAGGCCAGCCCGCGTCGCACGCCATCCGGTGCAGCGCCGCCGGGTCGGCGAGCTGACCGACCAGCGCGGGAGATGCGGCGATGAACGCGATGTCGAGCTCGCGGCACAGCGCGATGAGCGCCGCGTGGGGGATCCCGCTGGCCGCACTCCACAGCGCGTCGGCCCGCGCGCGGATCAGGCCGTCGCGCAGCGCGCCGAGCTGATCGGCCCGCGCGGACGAGATCCGGACCGTCTCGTCCGCCTCGCGGACATGGAACGCGCGGTGGTCACGATCGCCGTGCAGCGCGATCGTGCGCAGCGTCGCTCGCTGTTCGTACGCGAGCTCGCGGATGGCGTGAACGACGCGGATCGCGTCGGGGCCGTCGCCCAGGATCGCAACGCGTGAGAAGTCTTGGCGCATGTCCATCTCCGGCCTCGCTAGCTCGAGCTGCTCGGCTCGACGGCGATCGTGCGGTAGCCCCGCATGATCAGGTACGGGGCACCGCTCGCATCGTCGACCTCGGCGTCGAACCGGCCATCGTCGCGCGCGATCACGCGCGCCACCACCGGCCCCGCGGCGGCGCCCCCGGCCCAGCGCAGCTCCTCGACCTCGCGCGGCAACGCGAGCCTCCCGCCGTGCGCGCGGATCTCCCAGATGCCTGCGGTCTGGAAGCACAGCTCGATGCGCCGGGGATCGAGCACCATCGCGCCCGCGGTGTCCGGCGGGAGCCGCTCGGCCATGCGGCCCAGCGCGATGCCGTCCTCCGCCCACACCGCGTCGAGCACCTGGTAGGCGGGGCCGTGGAAGTACGTCCGGTAGATCTCGGCCGCGGCGACCGACGGAGGTACGTCGGGGAGCGCCGCGCGCGCCGCCGCCGCCGCACGGTCGCCGTAGGCGCCGAGCCGCACCCGGCCCGTGAAGTGGACCGTGCGCTGGAGCTCGTCGCGCCCGGGCAGCCGGCGCACGCCGACGAGCGCGCAGTCCGCGACCACGTCGCCGCCGTCGTCTGGCCGTAGCCAGGCCTCGAGCCGCACCACGCGGGGTTCGTCGCGATAGAACTTGAACGGCGCCTCGAACCGCACGTGCTCGACTGCGACCACCCGCGCGCCCGGCACCACGAGCTGAGCGAGCTCGGCGAAGCCCTCGATGCCCATCACGCCGGGCAACACCGCCGTGCCGTCGATCCGGTGGTCGTCGAGGAACCGCTCGCGGGCGGGATCGAGCGTCGCCTCGGCACAGAGCGGCGTGTACACGCCCATCCCGACGATCCGATCGAGCATGGGCCCGTGCGGCGCCGCCAGCGCACGCACCACGTCGAGGCCACCCTCGGGGTCGCGCTCGTGGACCAGCGCGCCCAGGCTCCCCGCGATGACCACCTCGCCACCGCCGCGCGCAAGCTCGTCGTACACCGCCGGGACGCCGCGCTCGACCGGCAACAGCGAGATCCCTGCGCGCTCCATGACCTGGGGGATCGAGCCGCGCGACGCCATGCCAATGCCGCGCCACGCCGTCCAGTCGATCGCCACGCCGCGCACCTCCGGACGGCTGCGTCGCAGGTTCGAGACCAGCTTGCACAGCAGGTCGTTGCCCGCGCTGTAGTCGGTCTGCCCCGCGTTGCCGAACCGCCCCGCGATCGAGCTGAACACCACCACCGCGCCGAGCGCGGCATCGCCGGCGCCGGTGATCAGGTTGCACCAGCCGTCGGCCTTGACGTCGAACACGCGCTCGAACTCGGCGTCGGACTTGTCGGGCAGCGCGCGGCTGATCTCGAGCCCGGCGGCGTGGACCAGCAGGTCGAGCCGGCCCGCGGCGCGTACCTCGGCGAGCGCGGTCTCGACCGCCTCCGGATCGCGCAGGTCGAGCTCGTGATAGCGCGCCGTGCCACCGGCCCGGGTGACGGCGTCGATCGCCTGGAGCGCGGCGTCCTTGCGCTCGAGCACCGCGAGCTCGCGCTCGATCGCCGCCGGGGTCGTGCGCTCGCCGCGCGCCTTGTGGCGCTCGAACAATGCGCGTTTGACCGCCTCGCGATCGCGGCGATAGGCCGCCAGGTCGGGGTCACCCGCGTCGGGCGCGGATGCGAGATCGAGCAGGTGGAAGTGGCCACCGCCCGCGCGCGCCGCGAGATCCGCGATGATCGCCGCGACGATGCTGCCCGCCGCGCCGGTCACGACGACCTGGCTGTCCGGCCCGAGCGCGAAGCACGGGGCAGCGGCGGGATCGAGCGCCACCTCGCGGAGCCCGATCGCGAGCCGCCGGTCATGTCGTCTGCCGAGCTCGACCGCGCCGGGGTCGGCGAGCGCTTCGCCGATCAGCGCGTCGGCGATCGCAGGCGGGGTGGCGCCGTCGGCGAAGTCGACCACCTTGCACACCGCGGTGTCGCGCTCGCGCGCCAGCGCCTTGATGAAGCCGGCCACGGCGCCGCCGAGCGGGGCGCCCGCCCCGGCTGCGTCGTAGCCGTGCGCGCCGCCCATCCGGGTCGCGGCGATCACGAAGGTGCCGGGCTCGGCGAGCCGGGTGTACAACGCACGCACCACGCCGGCGAGTCGCTTGACCCGCAGCTGGAGCGCAGCGCGGAACGCCGCGAGGCCGTGCCGCGTCGGGTCGCCCTCGTCGTCGAGCGCGGCGAGCCAGTACACACCGGTGAGCGCGTCGACCGCGCCGATGCGCGCCAGGATGTCGCCCGCCGACCACGCCGCGTCCACGACGATCGCCTCGACGCCGCGCGCGACGAGCCGCTGCGCCACAGCCTCGGCCACGCCGCCGCAATCACCGACGATCGCCACGCGCGCGCCGCGACCGAGCGTCACGCCGGTCGGCTTGCATAGCGCGAGCTCGGGGCGGAGCACCGGCGCCGGCACCCGGCGCGGGAACGCGGACGCCTCGACCGGCGCGCTCCGTGCGGGCGGCTCGGGTGCGAGGCTCGGCGCGACGGGCGCTGGAAGCGCGGCGACCGCGGCGACCGCGGCCCGCGGGGCGAGCTCGGGCCGGTGACGGTACACGAAGCCGATCACGTGCGCGATCGTCGGGAAGTCGCGCAGCTTGAGGTCGTCCTGGCGCGGAATGTCGTACGCCGCGCGCACCGCCGCGAAGGTCTCGGCCTGCTTCACGGTGTCGACCCCGAGGTCAGCCTCGAGATCGAGCCCGTCGTCCAGCATGTCGGTCGGGTAGCCGGTCTTGTCCGCGATGATCGCCAGCACGCGAGCGCGCACCAGGTCCTCGCCGGAAGCTGCGCGATCCGGCGGTGACGGCATGGCCACCGCCGCGCTCGCCACGACCGCTGCCGGCGCGACGTCTGCCGGCGCGACCGCTGCCGTCGCGACCGGCGTCGGCGGCGAGACCGCCGAAGGCGCGAGCTCGGGCCGGTGCCGGTACACGAAGCCGATCACGTGCGCGATCGTCGGGAAGTCGCGCAGCTTGAGGTCGTCCTGGCGCGGGATATCGTAGGCCGCGCGCACCGCCGCGAAGGTCTCGGCCTGCTTCACCGTGTCGACCCCGAGGTCGGCCTCGAGATCGAGCCCGTCGTCCAACATGTCCGGCGGATAGCCGGTCTTCTCGGCGATGATCGCGAGCACGCGCGCGCGGACCGGGTCGTCTCCGGAAGCTGCGGGCGCCGGTGGTGACGGCATCACCGCCGCGACCGCGCTCGCCGAGGGAGCTGCGCTCGGCGCCACCGCTGCCGCCTGCGCCACCGCGTGCGGCGCGAGCTCGGGCCGGTGCTGATACACGAAGCCGACCACGTGCGCGATCGTCGGGAAGTCGCGCAGCTTGAGGTTGTCCTGGCGCGGGATGTCGTACGCCGCGCGCACGGCCGCGAACGTCTCGGCCTGCTTGACCGTGTCGACCCCGAGATCCGCCTCGAGATCGAGCCCATCGTCCAGCATGTCCGGCGGATAGCCGGTCTTCTCGGCGATGATCGCGAGCACGCGCGCGCGGACCGGGTCGTCCGGACCCCGGACATTCGACGTGGCGGCGACGGGAGGCGTCGCCACCACTGGCGCGGCCGCCAACACCGGCGCGGCCGCCACCGCGCTCGACCGCGCCGCCGCGGGCGCGGGGCCCGGGGCAGCCGGCTGCGCCACCACGGCCGGGGCCGGCAGCGCCGCCGTCGACACCTTCGCGCTCGCCGCCCCACGATCCTTGACGCGCAGGGTGCGCTTGACGACCTCGAGCTCGGGGGCCACCACACCGGACACGCGCGCGAGCCACGCCTGCCACGCGGCCCGATCGCGCACCCGGTAGTCGTAGCCCAGGCTGGAGGCCGGCCGGCGCGTACCGTCGGGCGTGGCCACCCAGCGCAGCACCGACATGCTGACCTGCGAGCCAAACCCGGCGCCGAGCCGCAGCGCGTAGCGGATCGGGTACGGCCCGCCGTGCGACAGGTTGAGCACGCCGAGCTCGGGATCGACCTCCTTGTGGTTCGGCACCGGGGGCACCACGCCGGTCTCCAGCGCCTTGATCGCGACGACGTCCTCGATGCCCACGGCCATCGCGTGGCCGGTGAAGCCCTTGGTGTTGGCGATCACGATCTGGCTCGCCGCCTCACCGAACACCTCGCGCAGGGCGTGGATCTCCGCGGACGCGCTGCCGCCGCGCGCCGGTGTGTAGGTCTCGTGCGACACGAACACCAGCTCGGCGGCCATCGCCTGGCGCGCGACGCCACCTGCGAGCTCGGCGCGCTGCACCACACCCTCCATCACCTGCGCGAGGTGCGCGATGTCGAGCCGGGTGCCGTGGAACGCGCTGTTCGCGCTGACCGTACCGAGCACCTCCACGATCGGATCGAGGCCGCGCTCGCGCGCCGCGTCGGGGTGCTCGACGACGATCGCGGCCGCGCCCATCCCCATGATCATGCCGTGGCGGCGGCGGTCGAACGGCAGCGCGGCGTTCTCGACCACGTCATCGGTGGCGGCCGCGCCGCTCGACAGGAAGCCTGCGCCGATCCACGCCAGCAGGTGATCGCTCGTGACGTCGTCACCCGCGACCACGATCACGCGCCGGCACCGCCCTGCCCGGATCCAGTCCTCGGCGAGCGACACCGCCTGCGGCGTGCTCGCGCACGCGGCGTTGACCTGGGTGTTGGGCCCGCGCGCGCCGATCAGCTCGGCGAGCTGCGAGTGCCCCATCGCCAGCACGCGGAACAGGAACCGGCGATCGAACTCGTAGCCGCCGGCCGCCTGGGCGGCGCGCAGCTCGTCGCGCCGGTAGGCGAGCTCGGCGACCATCCGCCGGTCGCCGGCGTCGCCGAGCTGGGCGAGCACGCTGTCGAGCAGCGCGAGCTGGGCGCGTCGCGCGGCGTCCTCGTGGTAGCGGGTCAGCTCGTCGGCGAACGCGTCGAGCCCCGGGAACGCCGACGCGAAGATCACGCCGGTGTCGTCGCGCATCGCCTCGGGCAGCCCCCACCGGTCGGGCAGCCGCGCGCCGGTGCTCGCGGTCTTGTAGTGGTGGACCAGCGGGATCCCGGCGTCGCGCAGGGCATCTAGCGCCGCGCCGATCGCCAGCCGCGTCGTTATGTCGAGCGCCGCGAGCCGCTCCGCCGAGACGCCGAACTCGGCCTCGAGATCGAGCGCGCCGCCGCGCCCGGCGAGCCGGATCACGTCGTCGGGATCGTCGATCCGCTGGAACGAGCCGGAGCCGTCGGCGCTCTTGACCACCCGCGTGACGTGGCGATCGACCATCGCGCGGCGGTGGCGCGACGGCACCACGTCGATCAGGCCATCGCCGCGCAGGAGGCGCGCGACGTTGCCATCGTCGAACACCCGCGGCGTCCCCGGCAGGCCGAGCGCCGCGCCGGTGATCACGACCGGAGCCAGCGGCTCGGCCCCCCAGCGCTCCACGGCGCCAGTCGGCCGGGACACCGTCGCAGGCACCGCCGCCGCGCGCGCCGTGGCCCCGAAGCCCGCCGCGTACAGCCCGCACAGCGCGTGGTTGAACGCCACCGCGTCGCCGAGCTTGGGGTGGTTGGTCGACAGCGCCGAGACCCCTGCGTCGTCGCCGAGCGTGTCATCGACCAGCCCTGCGAGCGCGCGCTTGGGGCCGACCTCGACGAACGTGCGCGCGCCCTCGGCGTACAGCGTCTCCAGCCCGCGGACGAACTGCACCGGCGACGCGACCTGGCGCGCGAGCAGGTCGACGATCGCGGCGCGCGTCCCGTCGCCGCTGGGGTACAGACCGCCGGTCACGTTGGAGATCACCGGCAAGCGCGGCGGGCGCACGTCCAGCCGCTCGAGCACGGCGCGCAGCGGCCCGCTGGCCGGCGCGACGATCTGGGTATGAAAGGCGTGGCTGACCGGTAGCCGGACACACGAGAAGCCGCGCGCGACCAGCCCTTGCATCGTGCGCTCGACCGCCGCGCTCGCGCCGCCGATCACCGCCTGCTTGCGGCTGTTGATGTTGGCGATCACGACGTAGCCGTCCGCGGCGGCGACCGCGGCCTCGATCTCGGGCAGCGGCGCGGTCACCGCGACCATCCAGCCGGTGTCGGCGACAGCGACCTGGGTCATCTCGCGGCCACGCGCGCTGACCGCCTCGAGCGCGTCGGCGAACGGCAGCACGCCGGCGGCGACCAGCGCGCCGTACTCGCCGAGGCTGTGGCCCATCACCAGCTCGGGCCGCACGCCGTACGCGTCGAGCAGCCGGGTCAGCGCGAGATCCGTGGCCAGGATCGCGGGCTGGGTGATCGCGGTCTGCTTGAGATCGTCCTCGGCCTGCGCGCGCAGCGCCGGATCGGAGGTGTCGGTGAAGATGTAGCTCGACAGCGTGCGCCCGCCGAGCAGCGGCGTCATCACGCGATCGGCCTCGGCGAACGTGTCGGCGACGATCGGCTCGGACGCGCGGAGCGCCGCCAGCATGCCGACATACTGCGAGCCCTGGCCGGTGTAGAGGAACGCGAGCTTGCCGCGCGGGCCGTGGCCGAGGAACACGCCTTGCTGGCGCAGCATGCGCCACGCCGCCGGATCGCCGCTGCGCAGCGCCTTGCACGCCTTGCCGGCCTTGTCGGTGAGCTCGGCGGCGTCGCCGTAGTCGATCGCGATCCGCTCGGGCGCTGCGAGCTCGGCCGCCGCCGGGGGCGCGCCGGCAGGCGCGTGGCCCGCCGAGGCGGCGCGCTGCACCGCCTCGAGCCGCTCGACCAGCGCAGGCAGCGACGACGCGCCGAGCACGAGAGCGCCGCGCAGAGGTGCCCGCACCGCCGTCGCGGCGGCGATCCGCGCGGCCTTGGGGCTTCCGGCGGCCGCGACCGAGACCCGCCCCTTGGTCAGCGCACCGGGCACATGCTCCTCGAGGACGGCGTGAAAGTTGGTGCCGCCGAACCCGAACGCGCTGAGCCCCGCCCGGCGCACCCCGGCGGCTGGCTCGCTCCACGGCCGCAGCGCGGTGGTGACCGTCAGCGGCGAGCGCGCGAAGTCGATGTTCGGGTTGGGCCGGGCGAACCCGAGGCTGGGCGGAAGCGTCTTGTGGTGGAGCGCGAGCGTCGCCTTGAGCAGCCCTGCCGCGCCGGCCGCCGCCTTCAGGTGACCGAAGTTCGACTTTACCGAGCCCAACGGGATGCTGCCCGGCGCGGCGCCCGCGGCGCGCAACACGTCGCCGAGCGCCTCGACCTCGACCACGTCGCCGACCCGGGTCGACGTGCCATGGCCCTCGTAGAGCGACGCAGTGGCCGGCGACAGCCCGGCGTTGTCCCACGCGCGCTCGACCGCGAGCCGCTGGCCGATCGGGTTGGGCGCGGTGATCCCCTTGCCGCGGCCGTCGCTCGAACCGCCGATCCCGCGTACCACCGCGTAGATCCGGTCGCCGGCGCGCTCGGCGTCGGCCAGCCGCTTGAGCAGGAACGTCACCGCGCCCTCGCCCATCACGAAGCCGTCGGCGCCATCGGCGTACGGCCGCGTGCCGGTGCTCGACAGCGCACCGATCTTGCAGAACTTGACGAACGAGCTCGGCCCCATGTTGCGATCGATCCCGCCGGTGACCACCGCGTCGTAGTCGTGCTCGATCAGGCCCTCGATCGCCGCCGACAGCGCGGCGACCGCAGACGCGCACGCCGCGTCGACCACGTAGTTCGGGCCGTGCAGATCGAACAGGTTCGCGATCCGCCCGGCGATGCAGTTCGACAGCTCGCCCGGCATCGTGTCCTCGGTGATCGGCGGCATCGCCTCGCCGAGCAGCGCGCGTGACTCCATGGTGATCGCCTCGCGCACCCGCGGGTCGAGCGCGACGAAGCTCGGCGAGCCGGCGAGCGCGGCGGCGTACTCGGGGAAGAACACGCGCAGCGCGGTCAGGTAGTGCTTCTCCCCCGCCATCGCGTTGCCGAGGATCACGGCGGTGCGCGCGCGATCGAGCGGGCGATCGGGGTAGCCGTAGTCGAGCAGCGCCTCGCGCGTGCACGTCACCGCCCACTTCTGTCCAGCGTCCATCGCGTCGCTCACCTTGGGCGGCACTGGTAGCTTCCACCGCGCCGGATCCCACGCGAACTCCCGCACCCAGCCGCCGATCTTCGAATAGGTCTTGTCGAGCGCGTGCGGATCGGGATCGAAGTAGCGCGCCACGTCCCAGCGCTCGGCGGGGACCTCGCTCACCGAGTAGCGCCCGGCGGTGAGGTTGGCCCACAGCGTGCGAACGTCGGGGGCGTCGGGCAGGATGGCGCCAAGGCCGACGATGGCGATCGCGCGGTCGGTGGTTTCGGACATGGATTCCCCGCTGGTTCGAGTGCGTCAGGTGAGTGAAGGGGTGGGAAGCACGGCCGCGCTAGGCGCTCGGCCGGCCGTACAGCGCGTCGGCGACGCGATCCTGGTCGGCGAGCTGACCGGCCTGGGCGCGCTGGATGGCCGGCACGCACAGCAGGCTGGCGAGCGCGTCGGCGCCGTCGTCGCCACCGCCGCCCGCGCCGACCAGGTACGCCAGCCCGTCGCCAGCGACCTTGCGGGCCGCCTCGCGCGCGAACACGCGGGCCAGCGCGCCCATCGCCGCAGCATCGAACCTGCGCGGCGCGCGCGGATCGAGCGTGCCCTCGGCAACCGCCACCGCGCGGCGGGCGATCGCCGCAGCGCCCTCGCACCACGCGATCAGCTCGCCGAGGCGGAACAGGATGTGCTGGTGGCGAGTCAACCGCGCCACGCGAGCGCGCTCGAGCACCCCGGCGAGCGAGTGCGCCGCGAGCGCCGCGAACCCGGCGCCGGCCTGGGGCTGGCGCTTGTGCAGCACCTCGAGCGCCGCCGCCGCGTCGTGGTAGTGCTGACCGCGGGTCTTCAGGTGGCTCTGCCAGCGATCGCGCGCGATCGTCATCTCCATGATCTCGCTGGTGCCCTCGTAGATCGTCGTGATGCGCACGTCGCGCTTCACCTTCTCGACCATGTACTCCCGGGTGTAGCCGTAGCCGCCGAGCGCCTGGATCGACGCTTCGGCCGCCGCGTTGCCCGCCTCGGTGGCCAGGTACTTGGCGATCGCGCCCTCGGTGTTGAGCTGACCCTCGCCGGCATCGAGCCGGGTGCCGACCTCCTCGATGTAGGCGCGCGCCGCCTCGAGCCGGGCCGCGTTGGGCACGATCAGCTTGTGGGTGTAGCCCTGCTTGTGAGCCAGCGGCGTGCCCGCCTGCACGCGCGTCGTCGAGTACTCGATCGCACGGTCGAGCGCCGCCCACCCGGCGCCGAGCCCGAACGCGGCGACCATGAGCCGGGTGTAGCCGAACACCGCCTGCGCCTGGACCAGGCCCTGGCCCTCGACCAGCCCGACCACGCGGTCGGCGTCGACGTACACGCCGTCGAGCGTCAGCGCGGCGGTGTTCGACGCGCGGATCCCGTGCTTGTCCTCGGGCTTGCCGGCAGACAGCCCCGGCGTACCGCGGTCGACGACGAACCAGGTCGGGCCGCCCGGCGCGTTGGCCAGGATCGTGTAGAGGTCGGCGACCCCGCCGTTGGAGATCCACTGCTTGTTCCCGGTGATCCGGTAGCCCACCAGGGCGCCGCCGTCCTCGACGCGCTCGGCGACGGTGCGCAGCGCCGCCAGGTCGCTCCCCGCCGCGGGCTCGGTCGCGCCGTACGCCATGAGGATGCCGTGCTCGGCGATCCGGCCGAGCCACGCGCGCTGCTGGGCCTCGGTGCCGCCCACGCTGATCGGCTCGCTCCCGAGGAACGTGGCCAGCACGCCGGTGGCGACGCCGACATCGACCCTGGCCAGCCGCTCGCAGATCCGGTACACGCCGTACGATCCGGCGCCCAGCCCACCGTACTTCTCGGGCACGAAGAACAGCTGGATGCCGAGCTCGTCGCTGCACATCCGGCGGACCAGCTCCTCGGGGAACTCGTCGTCGCGGTCGAGCTGACGGAGCTTGGCGTCAGAGAGGTGGCGTCGCGCAAAATCGTCGAGCGACGCAAGGGCTGCATCCAATGTCTCGAGATCGATCGCCATGCGCCGAGACGAACAAGCATGGAGCGGGCCGAGCACCTCGCCCGGGAACGCGCGCCGTCCGCCACGAAGATTCCTGCGTTACGCGCCAGCGTGAGTGCGACCAGACGCGCAGCCGCGAATGGCTTGCGCGCTCGCGCTCGAGCGCCCTCCAACGGCGCACGGCTTGCGGCGCCCGGTGCAGGCTCGCCGCCCGTCAGCTCCGCATCACCAGGAAGATCGCGTGGGCGGTGGCGACCGGAGCCGAGCGATCGGCCTGCCAGGCCTCCATCCGCACGTTGGTGATCCGCCTGCCCTGCCGGGTCACCACGCCCCGCGCGTGAGTGTCCACGGCCGCCCCCGATCGCAGGTAGTCGACCGTCAGCGTGATCGTCTTGGGCAAGACGACCGTCTCCGCCTGCCACAGCAGCTCGAAGATCGCCGCCGACTCGAGCAGCGCGCCGAGCGTGCCGCCATGCAGCGCGGGCAGCGACGGGTTGCCGATCAAGTGATCCGCGTAGCGCATCGTCGTGATCAGCTCGTCGCCCGTGAGCCCCGCGGTCAGGCCCAGGAAGCTCGCGTAGGGCACCAGGTCGATCAGCCCCTGGTAGTCGTGCGACGCCTTGGCGGCGGTCATCCGCTCGATCAATGTGGTCATGGCTTGCCCGGCTTGGTCGACAGCATGAACGTCCCCACCGAGTGCGCGATCACGTTGGCCGGATCGTCCTGGTAGGCGACCGCGCGGCTGAACGCCACGTTGTGGGTCAGCTTGTAGCAGGTCGCGCTGCAGCGCACCGCCTTGCCGGGCTCGGCGGGCTTGAGGTAGTCGATCCGCAGATCGAGCGTCGCGATCGGCACCAGCTCGGTCAGCGCAGCGAACACCGCGATCCCCGAGGTCGCATCGAGCAGCGCGGTGATCGCGCCGCCGTGGAGCGTGCCGGTGTCCGGGTTGCCGACGAGCTTGGCGTCGTACGGCAGCTCGAACACGACCTCGCGCTCGGTCATCCCGATCATGCGCATCCCGAGCGCCTCGTTGTGGGGCACGTGGCGCGAGAACAGCCGCGCCAGCTGCTCCTTGCGCTCGGCGCGCTCGCGCACCGCGGTGGACAGTTCGCGCTCGGTGGGCTCGTCGGCCATTGCCCACGACCGTAGCAGAACGCCGCCGCAGCGAGTCGCGGGGACGCCGGGACCGCCCCGTGCTATCTGTGGCGATATGGCTAATCCAGCGCGCGGAGACGGCAACGCGCGGGCAACGCGCGGCCCGATCCCGACCTGGTACTTCGCGCTCGTCGTCGTGCGGCGCGGCCATCGCTTCCTGCTGACCCAGGAGCGCAAGTACGGCTCGACATGGTCGATCCCGGGCGGGCGCGTCGAGCCCGGCGAGCCGCTCGCCGCCGCCGCGGTCCGCGAGGTCCTCGAGGAGACCGGTGTGCCGGTAAGGCTCGACGGCGTGCTGCGCTTCGAGCACTCGCCGGGCGAGACCAGCGCGCGGATCAGGGTGATCTTCATCGGCTCGCCGCTCGACGACACCCCGCCCAAGACCGTGCCCGACGACGAGTCGCTCGGCGCAGCCTACCTCACGCTCGACGAGATCCGCGAGCGCCCGCTGCGCGGCGCCGAGCTCCGCGTGCTGCTCGAGACCGTCGCGGACGGCTGCCAGGTGTTCCCGCTCGACCTGCTGGGCGCCGAGATGTCGGTGTGACAGACGACGGCGCCGCCCCCGACGATCCGGCG
>Ga0302299_10001063_pt1 | contig 16257 bp, 9 predicted proteins | sample III_Fen_N3_4_FD_198795 | JGI IMG/M metagenome (GOLD analysis project Ga0302299, IMG submission 198795) | Peat permafrost microbial communities from Stordalen Mire near Abisko, Sweden - III_Fen_N3_4 | ecosystem: Environmental > Terrestrial > Soil > Wetlands > Permafrost | place: Sweden: Abisko... | reverse complement strand
CGGCACGCCCATCCACCAGATGACCAGGCTGCCGGCGTCGTACAGGGCGGCGCTCGTGCCACCGGCCAGGCTCTCCTGGTAGAACCAGACCGGCTTCAGGTTGAACGGCCAGGCCCACCACGGCGAGGAGGCGGGGTGCGCCGCGGTGAGGCCGTTGTGGTACTGGTACATCTGCGCGGTCAGGTCGAGCAGCGTCTGGCCGTTGTGGCCGGCCGGCCAGCCCGTGAACAGCTGGTGGCCGTCGATCATCGCCCACGGGATGTACGAGATGACGTACACCGCCACAGGGAGGATGACGAGGCTGAGGGTCGCGAACACGACCGGGATGCCGAGCAACCAGCCGGGCCGCAGCCAGCCCTCGGCGGGCGGCGTCGGCGGTTCGAGCCGGCTCGCCGGGTCGCCCGGCGCGGGTGGCGTCGCCAGCGGGCCGAATCCGATCTTGCCCCCGAGCCAGAACAGGCCGGCCACGACCGCCGATCCCAGGACGAAGGCGAGGGCCACCTGGACCGCCGAGACCGAGATCTGTCCGATCGCGAACTCCTGGCTCGCGCTGCCCCGGGCGACCGCGGCGAGGAACACGAGGATCCCGACCGCGGCCGGGACCGCGACCGCGAAGCGCATCTCGTCGTCGGTCCAGGCGACCGGGTGCAGGATCGCGGCCACGACTCCGATGAGCGTCAGCGCGACCATGATCAACAGGAACGTCAGGTTGCCGAAGCCCTGGCCCTCGGGGACCGTGATGGCCAGGTAGCCCAGGACGGACGTGAGCCCGATCATGCTCAGGATCGCGACGACCCGGCCGAGGGCGCTCCGGATGAGGATGAGCAGGATGAGCGCCCCGATGGCGTACGCCGCCACCCACTTCGAAGCGAGCCCCAGCCCGAGCAGGAGTCCGATGACGGGCATCGATAGCCAGAAGGCCCAGCGACTCCGCCACCAGCCCGTCCAGACCGCCGCGAACAACGTGTACGCCGCGATGATGAAGAAGCCGACGTAGACGTCGTTCATCGCGATGCGCGATTGGACGAAGAACATCCCGTCGACGAGGACCAGCAGGCCGACGAGTCCGGCCACGACCCGGCGCTTGAACAGGATCCGCGTCAGCAGGTACAGCAGGCCCGCCGTGAGCGCGCCGAGGATGACGCCCGGGAACCGCCAGGCGAACGCGTGCGACCCGACATCGATGGAGGCCGAGGCGCCCGCGGACGTGAAGAGCAGCAGTTGCTGGCGATCGTCTGACGGGTAGTCGGGTTCGAGGTCGCCGACCCACGAAGCCGGGGTGAAGCCATCGGGCAGGCGGGCGTCGGCGTAGACCGCGTTGCCGTGCGGCTCGATGACATAGACCGTCCACGGCCCGGTGGCCGGGGCACCCGGGGCGAGACCGAGGACGTGGACCTGCTGTGAGGCCCGGTCGTAGATGATCTTCGTCCCGGCACCCGGAAGCTCGTTCGAGAGGACCGAGGTGGGCCCGTCCTTGGCCTTGTCGCCGCCGACGGCGATGATGTCGATCTTCGGATGGGCGGCGGTACCCACCGTCGCGTAGATCTTGGGGTAGTCGATCTCCGTGACGAGCGCCAATCCATGGGCGCCGCCGGTCTCCGGGACCGTCTCGATGACGGCGGCCGTCGCCGGATCGATGAACGTGACGCCGTCGGCGGTCCCGGCGGCGACCCGGGTGACGTCGGTGATCTCGATGCCGGGCAGGTCGCCGTTCGTGATCGCGTCGTCGACCTTCGTCTTCGTGGCCGCGTCGCCCGGGCTCCCGACGACGACCGTGTCGACCTTCTCGCGCAGCTTCACCTCGATGGCCTTTGCGTCCCCGCCGATCAGGCCGGCCAGCGTCGAGGCAACGGCCTTGGGGTCGTCGATGGCCGATGGGGTCGCCACAAGGGCCGAGCCGGTCCCGCCCGGCGCGAGATCGGCCAGCCCGGGCAGGTCCAGCTTGCCGGTGACGGCGCCCGAGTCGAGATCCACGACCGAGAGGTGGTCGCCGGACCCGACGAGCAGGGTCGTGCCGTCGTCGAGGGCGAGCAGCTCGTCGACGCGCGTGCCGACGCCCGTGCCGAGGTCCACCGGCGCGAGCCCGACCTCCAGCCCGCCCTGGCCCATCGACTCCGTATCGAGGGTCGCTAGACGCCCGTCGTCGTAGCCGACGATGAGCTCCGAGCCGGTGCCGCTCATGGCAAGCGCGGTCGCGCCCGGGGCGGCGACGACGCCGAGGAGCTGGCGCGTCCGCAGGTCGTAGGTACGGATCTCCGTGCCGGTCGCGACGTGCAGTCGCTCGCCGGATCGCTGGCCGGTCAGCGGGTCGTCGCGCCGCGGCTCCACCACGGAGGCCGTCACCGGGACGCCAAGATCGCTGGTGGCGCTGACGTGGTCCTCGCCCCACAGCACGATGCCGCCCGCCATCAGGTACTTGGCGAGGTGTGGGTGGGTCCACTCGTAGATGTCGTGGTCGATGCCGTAGCGCCAGCCCTGCAGGAACTCGGTCGCGGTCCGAGCGTGATAGACCTCGTCGAAGTGCATCTGGTACGGCTCGGCGAGGCGGAACGTGCGCAGGCCCAGCGACGCGACCACGAGCACGACCATGAACCACAGGTCGAGCCGGTCGAGCCGGCCGCCGCGCTCCCCTTCCAGCGACCTGGACCGGTCAGGCCGGATCGGCCGGACCTCGAGCAGGCCGCGGAACCAGCCGCGGACGCCGGCGTCTTCCATCGATGGCCGATCGCTCCAGGTCGGCAGTGTGACGATCGCAGCGACTGCCGCCGTCTCGGCAAGGGCCGGGGTCGTGCCGGGCGCGGCGGGATGGCCGAGGGTCCGGACGGTCGCGGCGATCGTCGCCGGCCCACCGGCCGGGGCCTCCACCCAGTCGAGGTCGGACTCGGCGACCTCGGTCGGTTCGGGTTCGGCGGCCGCCTCCAGGTCGTCGGCGAGGCGCGCGCGGGCGGACGGCCGCAGCTGGGCGAGCAGCCACAGGGCGAGGATGCCGTTGACGATGGCGATGATCGCGACGCCGGCCTCGGTGCGGATGGCCGGCCCGATGCCGAGCCAGTCGCTGACGCCCGGGTTGTCCGTGTAGAGCGTCGTCAGCACGACGTACATGTTCAGGAACGTCGTCACAGTGGCGACGAGGTAGACGAGCCGCCACCGCCAGGAGATCGCGGCGAGCATGATCGCGAGCGCGAAGAACGGGAAGCCGTAGCGCTCGTGGACCCGGGTCGGCAGGGCGAAGAACGCGAACGCGATGACCGTCAGGCCGAGCAGGATGGTGAGCCGGTCCGGGCGGCGGGCGATGACGACGAGGACGGCCACGATGGCCGCCGCGAGCAGCATCGAACCGACGGCCACGGCCGGGACGGTCCCGAACAAGGCGACGCCGGAGCCGCACTTCTGGGCGCCCCACGCGCCGTCGCAGACCCACAGGCCGCTGTTGGCGAGGCTGTTCCCCGTATCGCCGAGGACGAGCGCCCAGGGGTTGTAGGCGTTGACCGTGACGTATGGGTAGCCGCTGGCGGTCGAGAGGATCTGATCCAGCAGGCCGGACGTCAGCCGCGGCGGGCTCCCGGCGAACTCGACGACCGACAGGCCGAACGGCAGGCACATCAGGTAGATCGTGGCGATCCCGACGAGGCCGGTCGTCACGATCCGGATCGGATGGCCGGTGCGGCGTTCCCAGGCGCGCAGGCGTTCGAGGATGCTCGGCTCGGGGGCGGCCGGGTCGTCGGGCGGCCTGGTTCGGTCCTTCGGGGGCCAGAGTGCCCGGCGGATGGTCACGACCGCGAGGATCGGGATGAGGATGCCCAGTTGGGGCTTGATGAGGGCGGCGATGACCGTGAAGACGGCGGCCCGCTCCGGCCGGTCGCGCCAGACGTCGCGCAGGCCGAGCAGCAGGAAGACGACACCGACCGAGTCGACCTGGCCCCAGACGACGCTGTCGAACCAGGTGACCGGGTTGAGCACCGCGACCAGGGCCGCCCCGAGTGCGAGCGACCGCCGGCCACCGAGCTCCAGGATCATCGACCAGACGAGCCAGCCGATGGCGAGGTCGGCCAGGATCGCCGGCACCTTGATGAGGAAGTCGCCCGCGCCATCGCCGAAGGCATTGCCGATGATCCCGACCAGCCACAGCACGTAGAGGTAGCCGGGGGTGTAGTCGTGGAAGAAGGCGCGCTCGTAGAAGCCGCCCGGGCCGTTCTTGGCGAGGTCGTTCGCCCAGAAGGTGAACGCGCCCAGATCGACCCCGAAACCGGAGCCTGGGAGCAACTGTGCGATGATGAGCCGAAGGACGAGACCGAGCGCGAGGACCAACAGGACCGCGCCGACGGCTCCCTGCGTCCCGGTCGGCCGCAACGGCGCTCCTGAGCCTCGCTCGTTCCCTTCGGAGGCGGGGCCAGTCACCGGGAAACGGCTCCTGCACGAGCGTGGAAGGTGGATCGGAGCGTAGCACAGGGTCGCCCGGCGGACCCCACATCAGCCCCCAGGCCATCCGCGCTCCCGGCTCGCGCGTTCGCGCTCGCCGTCGGGGTCGTGCTCGTCCTGGTGGCGTTGGCGGTCTACCTTGCGACCCGCACGGACCGCTTCTACGACCACTTCGTCTGGCAGGCGGCCGCCTTCCTCGAGGGTCACGCGGCCATCCGCTATCCGGTCTTCTCCACGGACGGGTCGATCGGGAACGCCTACTTCCAGGACGTCCTGCCGATCGTCGTGACCGACGGCATCCCGCGCGCGATGCTCCCGTTCCCGCCCATGCCGGCCGTCCTCCTCCTGCCGTTCGTGGCCGCGTTCGGGATCGCGACCAACGACCACCTGCTGTTCACCGCGCTGGCCGCGGTCGACGTGGGCCTGTGCTGGTGGATGCTCGGGCGGCTCGACGTCCGGGTCGCGATCCGCCTCGCGACCACCCTGTTCTTCGCCTTCGGGACGGTCTTCTGGTACTCGGCCCAGCTCGCGACCACCTGGTACGAGGCGCACATCGCGGCGATCGCCCTGGTCTTCCTCGCCTGCGGCCTGGCGATGCGCGCCGACCCCGACGCCCAGGACGAGTCGCTGGGCGAGCCGGAGCCTGCCGACGCGTCCGGCGCCGACGTGGGGGCCGCTGCCGACGCGGCACCCGCCGGCTCGGCCCGACGGACCCGCCGGTTCGCCGTCGATCGGCGCCAGTTCCTCGTCGGCCTGTTGTTCGGGCTCGCCTGCACCGCCCGCCTGACGATCGTGTTCGCGGCTCCGTTCTTCCTGCTGGTCGGGGCGGGCGGAAGCCTCTGGCGGCGGGGCTGGTCGGCGGGCCTCGGGACGGCCCTGCCGCTCGGCCTGCTGGTCGCCTACAACCTCGTCTCCAGCGGCCACGTCGTGCAGCCCGCCTATGACTACCTGTACCGGATCGAGGCGGCGGGCTACCCGACCCTCGGCTACCACCTCGACTGGTCCATCGAGGATCCGCGCTATCTGCCCCAGAATCTGGGCATCATGCTTGGGACCCCCCCGGACATCCTGCCGAGCCACCTGCCCGACGCCCTGGGCGTCGACGCCAGGCCCGTCTGCACCCAGCCGGGCGCGGTCCGTGGCCTGTTCGACATCCATTGCCCGCTGGCCGTGCCCTCCGACGTCGGCATGGGCCTCTTCTTCGCGAGTCCTGCGTACCTGCTCGGCTTCGCGGCCCTGCGCGGCTACGGCCGCAGCCGGCTGGTGACCGGTGCCGCCTTGGCCGTGCTGCTGGTCGCCGTCATCAACCTCATGCACTTCAGCCAGGGCTGGGTCCAGTTCGGCTATCGGTTCAGCAACGACTTCGCGCCGTTCGCGCTGATCCTGGTCGCGATCGGCTTCGAGCGGCTGGCCCGGCGCCATCGTTGGGCGATGCCCGTCGGGATGGCGCTCGTCGTCGTCTCGATCGCGGTGAACTTCTGGGGCGTCGCGTGGGGGAGACTGCTCGGATGGTGACCCGCCTCGCCCGGTTCGCTCCGCTCTTCGTCGGGCTCGTGGTCTTCGGGGCGGCCCGACAGGCGCTCCTGCCGGGGCTCGCGTTCTGGGACACCGGCGAGTACCAGGCGGTCGGGCCGCTGATGGGCACCGCCCACCCGACGGGCTTCCCGACCTGGGTCCTCATCGCCTGGCTGGCATCGGTCGTCCTCCAGCCGCTCGGCGACGAGGCGTTCCGGATGAACCTGCTGGCGGCCATCTGCCTCGGGGTCGCCGCGGGCGTCACGGTGGACCTCACGCGGGTCCTGACCGGCTCGACGGCGCTGGGGATCGTCGCGGGACTGGCGATGGCCCTGGCCCCGGCCGCCTGGGCCATCGGGACCCACGCCGAGACGCACGCCCTCCATCTCGCCCTGGTCGCGATCCTGCTCTGGCTGCTCGTCGGCTGGGAAGACCGGGCGCGCGACACCCGCGATCTCGCCCGTCGAGCCCGCTCGGACCGCTGGCTCGTCGGGGCGACGTTCGTGTTCGCGCTGGCGGTCGGCAATCACTCGCTGACACTGCTCCTCGCGCCTCCGGTCGGCCTGTTCGTCCTGGCGGTCCAGCCGTCCATCTGGCGCCGGCCGCGACTCGTCGTGACCTGCCTCGCGGTCCTCTTCGGCTCGCTCGTGGCCGTCTACCTCGAGTTGCCGCTGCGGGGCGGCGCCATCGCGGCCCTCACTGCACCGCTCGTCTATGGCCGGCCGGCGACCTGGGACGGGTTCTGGTACGTCGTCCTCGCCGAGCAGTTCCGGGGCAGCGTCGTGGATCCGTTCGGCGACCTCGGCGGGAAGGCGATCGCCATCGCGACACGGGCGACGCGTGAGTTCGGTCCGCTCACCCTGCTCATCCCGCTGGGCTTCCTGGCGACGGTCGTGGGCCGGCCGCGCTACGCCCTGCTCACCGGCTCGGCGGCCGTCATCACCTGCTTCTTCGCCTCGTCCTATGTCAACGCGGATATCGGGCGGTACTACCTCGTGCCGTGGCTCATCGCCTGGACGTGGCTGGCCATCCTGGCATCCCTCGTCGCGATCGCGATCGCGAACCTCGTCGCCGGACCGGGCGACACCGTGAACGGCACGTCGTCCGGGCGCTACCGGCGGACCGCCTCGGTCGTCGCGATCGTGGTCGCCGCCCTCCTGCTCGTGCCGACCCTACAGGCCGTGCCGGCACGGTACCGCGCGATCGATGAGAGCCAGGATCCGGGGGCGGCGGCCTGGGTCGACCATGCCCTGACGGTCATGCCTCAGCATGCCCTCATCGTCAGCTGGTGGAGTTACTCCACGCCGCTATGGTATGCACAGCGGGTCGAGGGCCGGCGGCCGGATCTCACGATCATGGACGACCGCACGATCCTGGATGAGGGACTTGGAGACATCTACGCCGTGATCGACCAGAACCTGGGCAAGCGACCCGTCTTCGTCATCCGCGACGATCCCCAGCAGGCGCAGGAGCTCGCGCAGCGGTACACGCTCGAGTACATCGACGGCAACTCGGCGCGGTCCCTGACCCGGGTCGTGTCGTTCCGTGGAGCCGGCGGGTGACCGCCCCGGCCGCGCTGGACGCCGAGGCGGCTCCCGCGCCGGATGGACCCGCGCCCGCCCGTGTCGGCCGCCTGTCGTACTTCTTCCCAGCCCATGACGAGGAGGCCAACCTCGAGGGGCTCGTCGAAGAGGCCCTGGCCGTCCTGCCGACGCTCGCCGAGACGTTCGAGATCATCGCGGTCAACGACGGCTCGAGGGACCGGACCCAGGCCATCGCCGACGAGCTCACGGCGCGCTATCCGGGCATCGTACGGGCCGTCCACCACCCGACGAACTACGGCTACGGAGCGGCCCTCCGGTCCGGGTTCGCGGCGTCGCGCTACGACCTCATCGCCTTCACGGACGGCGATCGCCAGTTCAAGGTCGCCGACCTCGGCCGGCTGACGGCCCGGCTCGCCCAGGCCGACGCCCCGGACGTCGTCGTCGGATTCCGGATCAAGCGCGCCGACCCGCTCGTGCGGACGCTGTACGCACGGGCCTATCGCCTGGCCAACCGGCTGTTCTTCGGACTCAGGATCACCGACGTCGACTGCGCGGCGAAGCTCTTCCGGCGCGAGGCGCTCGAGGGTATCCACGTCGAGTCCGGCGGCGCGTTCTTCTCGGCCGAGCTGATGATCAAGCTGCACTCGACCGGGCGCAGCGTCGTCGAGGTGGGCATCCCCCACTACCCGCGGACGGCCGGGTCGGCGACCGGCGCCAAGCCGTCGGTCATCCTGCGGGCGGTGCGCGACTTCTGGCGCCTCCGCCTCAACGCCTGGGTGAACAAGCGCCGCGCGTTCAAGCGCGGTGGCGCGATCCTCGGGGAGTAGCTAGCTCGCGCGGCCCTCGCCGCCCGGATCGGTGTCGAGCGAGTTCACGAAGTCGCGGAACATGTCGAGCCGCGGATCCACGACCCCGCCGGTGAGCGTCTCGAGCGGCTGGTCCGTGTCGGTGTCGTCCGTGAGGCCCGGGCTGCCCTCGCCGAGCCCGGCCTGGTCCATCAGCTCGACCGTGGCGAAGATCCGCGCGCCCGTCCGTACGGCGAGGGCGAGGGCGTCGCTCGGCCGGGCGTCCACTTCGATCAGTCGCTCGCCCATCGCGAGGACGAGGCGGGCGTGGTACGTCTCCTCGGTCATCTCGACGACGATGACGCGATCGACCCGTGCCCCGACAGCCTCGAGCGCGGACGCGAACAGGTCGTGGGTGAGCGGGCGCTCGGGGGTCAGGCCCTGGAGCTTCATCGCGATCGCGCTGGCCTCCCACTGGCCGATCCAGATCGGCAGGTAGCGGTCGCGATCGGTCTCCTTGAGGATGACCACGTGACGGCTCGACAGCATGTGGACGCGCACACTCTCAACGACCATCTCGACCAGCGACACGTCCGCCATGGCCCGGATTATCCCACGGGGGCGACGTCCGGCGGTCGCGCCCCGGGACGCCGGCGGCGCAGGACGATGAGCAGCCGGGCGGCGACGAGCCCGGCGACGAACCCGCCGATGTGGGCGAAGAACGCCACGCCGCCATCCGCCGACGAGAGGCCGAGCGAGGCGAGTCCGTCGATCAGCTGCAGGACGAACCAGAACCCGAGCACGACGATCGCCGGCACGTCGATGAGCTGGTAGAAGAAGCCGAGGAAGACGAGCGAGGTGATGCGCGCCCGCGGGTACAGCACGATATAGCCGCCGAGGACCGCGGCGATCGCCCCCGACGCCCCGATCATCGGGACCGTGGAGGTCGGGTCGATGGCGACCTGGGTGAGGCCTGCGGCGACCCCGCCGCCCAGGTAGAACAGCAGGAACGCGAGCCGCCCCAGGTCGTCCTCGATGTTGTTGGCGAAGATCCAGAGGAAGAGCAGGTTGCCCAGCAGGTGGAGCCAGCCGCCGTGCAGGAACTGCATCGTGATGAGCGTCAGCGTCTCGGGGGTCACGATGCCGCCGGTCGACCAGGCGCTCGTCAGGTCGGCCGGGACCACGCCCCACTGGGTGATGAAGGCGTCGAGGGCTTCGTTGCCGCCGGTGACCTGCAGGCCCAGTTCCCAGGCGAAGGCGACCAGGCAGGCGACCACGAGCCCGATCGTGACGACCGGGGTGCGACGTGTCGGGTTCGCGTCCCGGAGGGGGATCACGGTCCGCGACCCCGGCTAGGGTGACTTGGTCGGCTTGGCGGAGGCGGACGGGCTGGCAGACGCACCCGGCGATGCGGAGGGGCTCGGGGCGACATCCGGCACGGCGACCAGGACGGCCTGGTGTACCCCATCGCTGTCGACCCAGACGATCGTGGCCGGCGCGTCGGCGACGCCCGGGACGACGTAGAACGCGCGCATGTCGGCCCAGCCGCTCGGGTCGCCGGCCAGCCGGTACTGCGCCTTGTACGAGCCGTCGGACTTGTCGACGGCGACGATCCGGGCGTTCGGGCCGTCGTAGGCGTAGACCCAGCCCGTCCTCTGGTGGGTGCCGACGCCGCCGCTCGCGAGCGTGTAGACAGGCGCCTTCCGGAGCAGTGTGTCGTCCGGTGCCGCGGCATCCCAGCCCTCGCTCTTGCCGGCGACGAATCGGACGAGGTCGCCGCCATCGGTCGCGTACAGGTCGCCGTCGATGTAGATGGACGTCATCCCCGACACATCGCGCGCGGTCGCCAGCCAGGGAGTGTCCGAGCCCGGGAAACCGCCGCCGTCGGCCGCCGGGTAGTAAGCCCGGATCTGCTGCTCGGACGGGTCGACGACGTACAGGTTGTACAGGTTCCGGTCGACATCGCGCAGGAACGTCGCGAAGCCCCTGATGTCGTCGCCCCACGAGGATGAGCCGTTGACGCTGATCTTGACGAGCGTGCCCTTCCCGGTCGCGTTCGCGGGCCGCCAGCGCCACAACGTGTTCTTCGAGTCGAGGATGAGCAGGTCCGAACCGCCCACGCCCAGGAACCGCGGGGCTGCGACCGTCGTGCCGCTCGCCTTCTGGCCGTAGCGCGCCACGAGCGTCGCCTTCTTGCCCTTTAGGTCGATGCGGTAGACCGACCGCGTCGACCGGTCGAGCACGTACGGGGCGCCGTCCGGGCCGCGAACGAGGTCGTGCAGGTCGATCGGGTCGGCGCCGGCGGCGGGCGTGAAGGTGAAGAGGGTCGTGGCCGCGACCGGGACGACGCCGTAGAGGCGGTCGAGGCCGGCCTCCACCTGTGTCCGCAACGGGTCGATGACGCTCGACTTGACCTTGGCCGCCTCGGCCTGGTCCAGCTGGCCGTAGGCGTCGGTGAGCAGCGTCTTGGCCTGCTTCGGATCGTCGGCGACGAGGTCGATGCCGGGCGCGGACACCTTCGCGAGATCGGCCTTGGCCGCATCGAGCGCCTGCTGGCCGGCGTTGACCGAGCTGATGGCCTTCTCCGGGCTGGAGCCACCAAAGACATACACGGCGAGCCCGAGTCCACCGACGACGATGATCAGCGCGAGTGCGGCCATGGCGGCCCGGCGCTGGGTCTCGCGGCGAGTGGCGAGCGGGGTCACGCGCCGGTACGCCGGCTTGCGGCGCGGCATGAGGTCCTGGAGGCGGGCCACGAGCCGGTCCATCGCGCCACCGGCCGCCGCCCGGGCACTGCCGGCGGCCGCGGTCACGGCGCCACCCGCCGCGGCGACGTTATCGGCGAGCGGGATCGGCGAGCGGTCCGGCGCGCCGGCGAGCGGCTCCGCGGGCTTGACCGGGACCAGCGTGCGCGACTTGGACGTCGCGGACACCTCGGACGCCTCGAAGGCGATCGCGCCGTCGCTGCCGGACCCGTCGGCCGCCACGAACCGATGATGAAGGTGCTCCATCGCCGACTGCGGGTGGAGCGTCAGCATCGCGTCCTTGAGCTCGTCGACCCCGAGCTTGGTCATGACGTTCGGCGAGATGAGCACGAGCGAGTCGCCGACCGCGATCTCGCCCCGCCACACATCGGGTTCCAGCTCGCCGGCGGGCAACCCGCGGTCCCGCTGCGGATCGGGCAGCGTCGACAGGCGCGCCTGGCGGATCAGGTAGGCCTCGGCCGGACCGACGGTCGCCACGTACATCTCATTGCCGCGGACGACGGCGACGGCCACCCCGATCGGTCCGTTGCCGTCCGTGGTCTTGAGGCCGAGCCGGTCCGCCTGGTGGGCGAGCCGCTTGTTGGCGGTCATGATCGCCTTCTGGAGGCAGACCCGGATCCCGGCCGACTCGTCGTAGTAGTACTCGTTGCGGATCGTCTCCGCGGCGAGGCGCGTGGCCTCCAGCCCGTGACGAGACGCCAGGCGCGAGGTCACCAGCAGGTACAGCAGGCCCTTGGAGCGCGCGACGGAACCGACGGTCGGCTCGACCACGACGAGCGTGTCTGGCGAGTCGACGAGGCGGTCGTGCTCGGCGACGACACCGAGCTTCATCTGGAGTCGGACGGCCATGCGGGCCTCTCGTTGGTCAGGCTGGGCCTCCGCACACCGGACTGGCGCGGACGGGCGGAGCGGGAGCGGGCGAGCGACGGTGATCCCGGTTCGATCGAGGACGTTCGCCCCGAGATGGCTGGCAGGTGTCCGGGATTATACGCGGGGACCCGTTCGACGCACGTGGACGCGCAGCTGGCGTACGCCGACACCGCCCGGACTGGCCGCGAACGCCGCGAGGAGCTCGGTCTGGTTGAGCCGAAGTTCCTGGGCCACGATCGGCGCATCGGCCTCGACGTCGAGCGCGAAGCCCTCCAGGTGGGTGACCCGGCAGGCCCCGGCCACGGACGGCAGTCGTTCGGCCACGATGGCTTCGAAGCTGGCCATCGCGCGCGACCGGCGCAGCTCGTCCTCGAGGCCGAGCGCCCGCGCCGCATCCGGGATGAGGTCGCCGAGCCGCACCATCGGACGCTTGCGGACGGTCACGACGGGACGCCAGCGGCTCGGAGGGTGGCGCCATCGGGTCCGGCGTGGACCTCCCAGCTCGTCGCGATCGCCCGCAGGGCCGGATCCAGGTCGTCGGGCGTGGTCGTCGTGATGAACGCCTGGGGCAGGTCGGCGATGCGGCGGACCAGGTGGCCGCGCCGTTCCGGGTCGAGCTCCGAGAACACGTCGTCGAGCAGGAGCAGTGGCGGGCGACCATCCAGGGCCGTGAGCAGGTCCAGCTCGGCGAGCTTGAACGCCAGGATCGCGGTGCGCTGCTGGCCGCGCGACGCAAACCCGGCGAGGTCCCGGCCGCCCATCTCGAACGCAAGGTCGTCGCGGTGCGGCCCGACGAGCGTGGAACCGTTCCAGACCTCCTTGTCGGCGGTCTCGGCCAGGCGACGGACGAGGGCGTCCCGTGGCGACTCCCCGGGCAATGCCGGGGCATTCGTCACGTAGCGCGTCCGCAGCGCGCTCTCGGCAGCCTCCTCCGGGGCGATCTCGGCGTGGGCCGCGGCCAGCGGGCCGGCCAGGTCCTCGAGCAGGCGCAGCCGCTGGGCGACGAGCTCGCCGCCGGACTCCACGAAGGTCGTGTCCCAGTAGCGCAGTTCGTCGCGCGAGGCACCCTCCTCGCGGATGGCTCGCAGGAGGCTGTTCCGTTGCTGGAGCGTTCGCGTGTAGGTCGTCTGGGCATCGGCGTAGCGCGGCGAACGCGCGACCGCCAGCTGGTCAAGCGCGGCCCGGCGCAGGGACGGCGACCCGGCCACGAGGAGCATCTCCTCCGGGGCGAAGACGACGACCCGAAGGTGATCGCTGAGCGTCGTCGCCCGCCGGGGGACGCGATTGACCCGGATCCGCTTCCGGCCGGCCGTGCCGGTCGCCCCCGCCCGGACCACCGCGATCTCCAGCGTATCGCCGCCGAGCCGGCCCTCCACCCGGGCCAGGTCCGTGCCCCAGCGGATCAGCTCGCCATCGGTCGACGTCCGGTGGCTGCGGCCCCAGGCGAGCAGGACGATCGCTTCGAGCAGGCTGGTCTTGCCGGCCGCGTTGGGTCCCCAGACGAGCTGTGGTCCGGCGCCGAAGGTGGCGTCGAGGGCGGCGTACCCGCGCAGGTCGCGCAGGCTGATGGAGTCGAGCAGGATCCGCCTCAGGAGGTCGTTCGGACCGGCATCACGACGTGGACGTAGTGGTCGTCGCCGATCGGCTTGAAGACCCCCGGCGAGAGCGGGCCGTTGAGCTCGAGCGCGAACTGGTCCGCGTCGACGTTCGTCAGGACGTCCGCGAGGTAGCGCGCGTTGAACGCGATCGTGGTCCCGTCGCCCTCGACGGCCGCCTCGACCTGGCCGACGTGGTCGCCGACCTCCGCGTTGGCGCTGACGGTGATCCCGGACTCCCCGTCGCCGCCGATCTGGAGCTTCACGATGTTGGCCGACTCGTGGGCGATGAGAGCCGCCGGCCGGACCGCGCGGAGGAGCTCCTCGCGATCGAGGATGGCCCGGGTCGTGTGGCTCGACGGCACGACCTGCTGGTAGTTGGGGAATTGGCCGTCGATGAGGCGGCTGACCAGGTCGATGCCGTCGATATGGAACAGGACCTGGTTGCGGGCCCCGGCCAGGATGACGTCGACCGGGTCGTCGACGTCGGCCAGCACGCGAGCCAGCTCATTCAGGGCCCGGGCCGGGATGACGACGCTGGTCTCCGGGACCGCGTCGAGGATCGGGATCGTCTTGACCGCGATCCGGTAGTTGTCGGCAGCGGCGAGGGTGAGCTGGTCGCCCTCGAACTTGGCGAGGACGCCGGTCAGGATGGGGCGAGCCTCATCGGATGCGGCGGCGAAGGCGGTCTCGGCCAGAGCCCGTCGAAGCACGTTCTGGGCGATCCGGGTCGTGGGTCGCTCGCCGGCCGTCTGGATGGCCGGGAACTCGTCCGCATCGATGCCCTTCACGTGGGTCTCGAACCGGCCGCAGCGGATATGGAGCGACTCGCCCGGCCCGAGCTCGAGGTCGACCCGATCGCCGGACGGCAGCGAGTTGACGAGATCGGTCAGGAGCTTGGCCGGCACGGTCGTCGAGCCGTCCGTCTCGATCTTGCCGGGCACCCAATAGGTGATCCCGATCTCGAGGTTCGTCGCGGTCAGCTTGAGCCCGGCATCCTCGGTCTTGAGCAGGACGTTGGCCAGGACCGGCAGCGTGCTCCGGCTGGACACGGCTCGACTGACCACGGACAGGCCGCGCGCCAGGTTCTCCTGCATGACCGAGAGTTTCACTTCGGGTCTTCTCCAGTCGGGTCGGACTCAGGGGATGGGAGGTCCGGATCGGCGTTTGCCGGAGCGGGACCGAGCCATCGTTCGGGTAGTGGGTATCTTCTCTCTATCTTCTCATCCCGTCATCACCATCATCATGGTGTGGACGGTGTGGACGCGCGTGTTCAGTCGTGCTCCCAGGTCCGGTGGACCACCCGGCCCCGACCGTGGACCCGGCAGGCGTCGACGGCGAAGTCCATCGGGACGGCCGGGGGATAGCTCGGACCGTCGTCCACGAAGGGCTCGGATCCGACCCCGTCACTCCACGTCGCGAGTGTCGGTCGTGCACGCGCCGAGGCACGACTGTCCACAACAGGGAGGGGTTGTCCACGATTCCGGCCCGGTTATCCACGGCCAGAGCCGCCAGACGGTCGCCGGACGGCCGGTCAGTCGGCGTAGATCAGCTCGCGGACCGCGGCGATCTCACGGCGCAACTCGTCGTTGACGGCCGATTCGCGGGTGATCTTGTCGCACGCATGGAGGACCGTGGAGTGGTCCCGGCCGCCCAGTTCCGCGCCGATGCGCAGGAGCGAGACGTCCGTCTCCTCGCGCATCAGGAACATGGCGATCTGGCGCGGCATGACGATGGCCTTGTCGCGCTTCTGGCCCTGCAGGACATCCATCGGCACGCTGTAGTAGTCGGACACCGCGCGCGCGATGCGCTCCGGCGTGACCTGGCGCTTCTTGGGGTTGTATAGGACATTCGAGAGGACGGCCTGGGCAAGCTCGATGCTGATGGGCATCGCGCCCATGCTCGCGTACGCGACGATCCGGTTGAGGGCGCCCTCGAGTTCGCGGATGTTGCTCACCACCTTGCGGGCGATGAACTCGATGACGTCGGACGTGATCGGGACCGCGCCCTCTTCCGCCTTGGCGCGCAGGATGGCGATGCGGGTCTCGAGGTCTGGCGCGGTCAGGTCGGCGATGAGGCCCCACTCGAACCGGCTGCGCAGCCGTTCCTCGAGCGTCAGGATCGCCTTCGGCGGCCGGTCCGAGCTCAGGACGATCTGCTTCCCGTCCTCGTGGATCGCGTTGAACGTGTGGAAGAACTCTTCCTGCGTCCGTTCCTTGTCCGCGATGAACTGGATGTCGTCGATCAGCAAGAGGTCGATCCGGCGGTAGCGCGCCCGGAAGTCGTCGATCTTGCCCTGCTGGATGCTCGTGATGAACTCGTTGGTGAACTTCTCGGACGTCGCGTAGACGACGCGCTTGCGCGGGAACTTGGCGGCCACCTGGTTGCCGATCGCATGCATCAGGTGGGTCTTGCCGAGTCCGACCCCGCCGTAGAGGAAGAGCGGGTTGTAGGCGTGGCCTGGGCGTTCCGCCACCGACAGGCTGGCCGCGTGGGCCAGGCGGTTGGCGGAGCCGACGATGAAGTTGCTGAAGGTGTAGCGCGGGTTGATGTTGGAGGTGCCGCCCTCGCCGCCGACCCGGGTGGGCTCGAGGCGGACCTGGGCCGTCGTCCCGATACGCGGCGAGGCCTCGGCGGACTCGACCGGGGTTGACTCCGGGGTGGCCCCGACCACGAATTCGACCTGGACGCTGTAGCCGACGATGCGGGCCAGCGTCTGGCTGATCAGCGAGCGGTAGCGAGTCTCCAGCCAATCCTTGGCGAA